>Ga0209148_1000055_pt1 | contig 367500 bp, 326 predicted proteins | sample AraplaCol_mMF_r2_2_FD_184288 | JGI IMG/M metagenome (GOLD analysis project Ga0209148, IMG submission 184288) | Arabidopsis root microbial communities from North Carolina, USA - plate scrape CL_Col_mMF_r2 (SPAdes) (version 2) | ecosystem: Host-associated > Plants > Roots > Endosphere | place... | reverse complement strand
CTGTCAAAGATCTCAATCACTTGCAGCACGTTGCCGTTTCTGCGTTGGAACATTTCGTTCCGAGTGAGCCGCTCATCTTACATCATCTTTCCGGTCCGTCAACACCTTCAGCGAAGAATTTTTGCTGCCGGGTTTTCAGTGGAGCCCCCGTTGAAGAGCGTGTCGTCCGGGGAGGAGCGAAACTATAGCGTCCCTCCACGGGGTTGGGAAGGGGTCTATACGAATTTTTTTCACGTTCATGACAGCGGCCAACGCTGTGTGCGCGAACAGCCGGCCTTGCGGTGGCAAGGCCGGCACGGTCTCGGCGCGCGCTCTCGATGAAATCTGCGCTCTAAGGAGCCTCAGGCGGCTTTAAGTCCCACGGCCTGCGGTGACGGCGATACCACCAATGGGTGCCATGCCGGGAGAAGAACCTGCCGCTGCGGGCGCTGGAGGCGTAACGCTATATGCGTTGGCCGCCAGGTCATGCCGGCAGGGCACGCCGACGTGATAGGGAATGAGGGATTCGGGACTGAGCCTTTCCAGAATGTCCCACTCGTCTTCGAACGGAATGAATTGCTGCATGGTGCTGCTCCTGCCTGGGTTGCGTGCCTTTTCCCGGCGCGCAGGAGCATTTAAGCAAACGGCCCGGTCCGTAAGATGACGGAATCGGGCCGTTTGAGGGCAACGCGGAGCATGAAATCAGTCGATTTCGATCATCTCGAAGTCTTCCTTCGTCGCGCCGCAGTCCGGGCAGGTCCAGGTGTCGGGAACGTCGGCCCAACGCGTACCGGGCTCGATGCCTTCCTCGGGCAGACCCAGCGACTCGTCGTAGATGAAGCCGCAGACGACACACATCCATTTGCGCAGGGTGCCGGTTTCGTTGGTGCTCTGATTCATCGTGAACTGCTTGCTATGGGAAAAAAGTGGTTCATTCTCGCAACTCCCCCGCCGATGCGAAAGCGTATGGCGCCGCTTTTCCAGGACTGATTGGCATGCGTGAAAGACTCCAGGGCCGTGGCCTTTATGTGATTACCGATGGCCCCCGCCCCGATCTGCTCGAGGTAGTGGCCCAGGCGCTGGCCGGCGGGGCCAGGCTGCTGCAATACCGGGACAAGACCACCGATCACGCGCGCCGCCTCAACGAAGCGCGTGCCATTCGCGCCCTGTGCGCTGCGCGGCGGGTGCCCATGATCATCAACGATGACGTGGCACTCGCCGGCGCGGCCGATGTCGCCGGCGTCCATTTGGGAGAGGAGGACGGCGATGTGGCAGCGGCGCGCGCGGTACTGGGCGCTGACGCAATCATTGGCGTGTCCTGCTACGACTCCTTGGCGCGCGCCCGCGAATTGGCGGCTGCCGGTGCCGACTATATTGCCTTCGGGGCCTTCTTCCCCTCGCCCACCAAGCCGCATGCACGGCGTGCTTCCTTCGACCTGCTGCGACAGTCCGCCGCGCTCGGCGTGCCGCGTGTGGCGATTGGCGGCATCACGCCAGACAATGGCGGATCGCTGATCGATGCCGGCGCCGACTATCTCGCCGTGATCTCGGCCGTTTTCGGTGACTCCGATGTCCGCGGCGCGGCCACGCGGTTCGCCCAACTTTTCACTTCGCATTGAGATATCCATGATGACCACCAACCACGAACTCTTCCAGCGCGCGCAGCAGTTGATGCCCGGCGGCGTGAACTCGCCGGTGCGCGCCTTCAAGTCGGTGGGCGGCGAACCGTTCTTCACGGCGCGCGCAGATGGCGCGTACCTGTGGGATGTGGAAGGCAAGCGTTACATCGACTACGTCGGCTCGTGGGGCCCGATGATCGTGGGCCACAACCATCCGCATGTACGCGAGGCGGTGGAGCGCGCAGTGAAGAATGGGCTGTCGTACGGCACGCCCTGCCCTGCCGAAGTGATCATGGCGGAAACCATCACGCGCCTGATCCCATCGATCGACATGGTGCGCATGGTCAATTCGGGCACCGAGGCGACCATGTCGGCCATTCGACTCGCCCGCGGCGCCACGGGCCGCAACCTGATCGTGAAGTTCGAAGGCTGCTACCACGGCCATGGCGACAGCTTCCTGGTGAAGGCCGGCTCGGGCGCGCTCACGTTTGGCGTGCCGACCTCGCCGGGCGTGCCCAAGGCCAATGCGGATCTGACGCTCACGCTGGCCTACAACGATCTCGATGCCGCCGTGCGCTTGTTCGACGAACACGGTCACGACATTGCCGGCCTGATCATCGAACCGGTGGCCGGCAACATGAATTGCATTCCGCCGAAGGATGGCTATCTGCATGGCCTGCGCGAGCTGTGCACGAAGCACGGCGCGCTGCTGATCTTCGATGAAGTAATGACGGGTTTCCGTGTGGCTCTCGGTGGCGCGCAGGCGCATTACGGTGTCACGCCGGATCTCACTACGTTCGGCAAGATCATCGGCGGCGGCATGCCGGTGGGTGCGTACGGCGGCCGTCGTGACCTCATGCAGCAGATTGCACCGGCGGGGCCGATCTACCAGGCGGGCACGCTGTCCGGCAATCCGGTGGCGATGGCCGCGGGCCTGGCCATGCTGGAACTCATCCAGGCGCCGGGTTTCTACGACCAGCTCGCCGCGCGCACGCGCCTGCTCACCGACGGACTCCAGTCCGTGGCCGATGGCGAAGGCGCGGCTTTCAGCACGAATCGCGTGGGCGGCATGTTCGGCCTCTTCTTCACCAGGGAAAAAGTGGAGAGCTACGCACAGGCGACTGCCGCGGACAGCGCCATGTTCAACCGCTTCTTCCACGGCATGCTGGAGCGTGGCGTGTATCTGGCGCCTTCGGCATTCGAAGCGGGCTTCGTGTCCAGCGCGCATAGCGAGCAGGACATCGCCGATACGCTGGAAGCCGCGCGCGGCGCCCTGCGAGCGGCACGCGCAGGCTGAAAGCCGGTGTTGCATCGATAGGCGCTCCCGGCAACGGGAGCGCCTCTTTTACGGCGTTCTTCAGCCCGCGACGAAACTGCGCAGTGCTGCTTCGAGGCGCGCGAGGCCTTCGGCAAGGTCTTCGTCGCTGATGTTGAGCGCGGGCACGAAACGCAGCACGTCCGGCCCGGCCTGCAGCACGAGCAAGCCATGGGCTGCCGCGTGATCGAGAATGGCACCGGCCTTGCCCTTGTTCGCCTCGTTGAGCACGGCACCGAGCATCAAGCCGCGACCACGCACTTCGTCGAACAACGGCAGCGATGCATGGATGCGCGCCAGGCCATCACGCAAGGCCTGCGACTGTCGCGCCACATTGGCCAGCAACTCCGGCGAAGACAGCTTGCGTAGCGCCACGCGCGCCACGGCGGCGGCCAGCGGATTGCCGCCAAACGTCGTGCCGTGCGCACCGAACTGCATCACCTCGGCCACCTTCGGACCCGCCAGCATGGCGCCGATGGGAAAACCGCAACCCAGCGCCTTGGCCATGGTAACGATGTCCGGCTTCGCACCGTCCTGCACATAGGCGAACAACGTGCCCGTGCGGCCCATGCCGCTCTGGATTTCGTCGAGCACCAGCAACGCGTTGTGCTGGTCACACAGTTCACGAACGCGCTGCACGAAGCCCGGCGCCGCCGGCAGCACGCCACCCTCGCCCTGCACGGGCTCGAGCATCACGGCCGCCACGTCGCCATGCGCGAACGCCGCTTCCAGCGCCGGCACGTCGTTGAAATCGAGATAGCGGAAGCCACCGGGCAACGGCTCGTAGCCTTCCTGGTACTTCGGCTGCGCGGTCGCCGTGACGGCGGCCAGCGTGCGGCCGTGGAAGGAGCCACGGAAGGTGATGATCACGCGCTTGTCGGCGTCGCGACCCTGCGAGGCCGCCCACTTGCGCACCAGCTTGATGGCCGCTTCGTTGGCTTCGGTACCGGAGTTGCACAGGAACACGCGCTCGGCGAAGCCGGATGCCGACACCAGTTCCTCGGCAAGACGCAGCGGCGGCTCGGTGTAGAACACGTTGCTGGTGTGCCAGAGCTTGCGCGCCTGCGTGGTCAGCGCGTCGAGCAGGTCCGGATCCTGATGGCCGAGCGCGTTCACCGCGATGCCGGCGCCGAAATCGACGTAATCGCGGCCTTGCGTATCCCACACGCGTGCACCCTTGCCGTGGTCCAGCACCACATCGCGCGGTCGATAGACCGGCAGCCAGTAGCGCTTGCCGAGATCGATCAGGGACTGGGCGGACGGGTCTTGCGCGTGCATGTCGTACTCCGGGCATCGTCCATGCGACGACACCATGCTCAAGGGGAAATCGGGGACGGGGATACGCCGCTAACCGCGGCGTTCGCGCATCGTAAGACCTGCGAACCGGCTTTGCACGGCGACGGGCCTCGCCGCAACGGCTTGGGCGGGATGATCGGCTCGCCACGAAGCCTTGGGCATCGTCACGACTGGACAAATCGACGAAAAGCCGTTGATCGCGGCCGACAGGTGTGACATTTCGCCTGTCCGCTGTTACTTCGCTGATACACCTTGCCGAAACGGCGCAACCGCAGGTGTTAAGCGGCTCCCAGGACGCCGGTTTGGGGCTGGGCCTGTAACGCCTTTAGCACGGTTAAAAATCGGCCTGACCCGCGCAAAGCCCCGAAAACCCGTGTTTTGCAGCCATTGCCAGGGTTTGGCACGACGATTGCTCTCTTTACACCGTACAGGCGGGAAAGGGGGCTGGGCCAGCTGCGACAACGCGCCGAACACCGCGACAAGGACCTTCGCGGCGACAGGATGGCGACGCTCCTGGGCGGCCCGGGGCAACGTCGGCACGAACCTCGCAGCTGGCAATGGGAGCACCCTTCCCCGTTTCTCTCGTCGTTGGCGAGAGGACGCCAAAGCATTCCGCCACCAGGCGGTGATGAGGGCGGTAACCCGGCAACCCCTGTGGCCGGGGCACCAATGGAAGCCCCCGACCCGACCCCTGCGGGTCGGGGGCCTTCCTTTCTCAGGCAGGTTTCCACATCCATGTCTTCCCCACGGTCGACCGGCCTCGGCCGGGGTGAGCGGCGGGTGCTTGCGTTCAAATGATTGGCTAGGCGCCCAACCGATCATGCAAGAGCGAGCATCCGCCGCCCACCCCAGCCGGGGTGGTCAGCATGCGTTTGCAGGGAATCGCCGCTAAGGCGTCAGGATGTCCGTTCAGCGCAGCTCGTCGAGCGCGAGCTGGTGCTTCTTGCACAGGCGATAGATGGTCACGCGCGACACCTTCAGCCGACGCGCGCACTCGCTCACGTTGAACCGGCTTTCCCGCAGGCACGCGATCACCGCGTCCCGCTCGGCCGCCACACGTGTACTGCCCAGGCTCGAGCGTGCCGCCTGCTTGGTGAGCACGTCGGCCAGGTCGAGATCGTTCACGCTGATGAGCGCGTCTTCCGCCACCACGGCGGCGCGCTGCACGCGGTTGAGCAATTCGCGCACGTTGCCTGGCCAGGTGAAATCGAGCATCGCGCGTCGCGCACTGGCGCTGAAGGCACGTGCGCGGCTGGCATGCTGCTCGCGAAACGCATCGAGGAACTTCTGCGCCAGCAGCACCACGTCGTCCTCACGCTCGCGCAACGGCGGCATGCGCAGGCGCAGCACGTTGAGTCGGTAGTAGAGATCTTCGCGGAAGCGCCCCTGCTCCACGGCCTTTTCGAGATCCACGTGCGTAGCAGCAAGCACACGCACGTCCAGCTTGATCAGCTGGCTGCTGCCCACGCGTTCCAGCGTGCCCTCCTGCAGGAAGCGCAACAGGCTCGTCTGCGCATCAAGCGGGAGATCGCCCACTTCGTCGAGAAATACCGTGCCGCCGGCCGCCGTTTCGAAATGGCCGATGCGACGCGCGTTGGCGCCGGTGAACGCACCACGTTCGTGGCCGAACAATTCGGACTGCACCAGGTTCGGCGGCAAGGCGCCGCAATTGATCGCCGCAAAGGGTCGATCGGCACGTGCCGACAAACTATGCAGCGCACGCGCCGCCACTTCCTTGCCGGTGCCGGTTTCGCCGGTGATCAACACCGGCAACTCGACCGGTGCGTACTTGCGCACGCTGGCCACGACTGCGCCAATGGCGGCGCTGCGGCCGGTGACGCCCACGTCGCCGGGCTCGGCTGCGCGCGGTTGGTCGCCGCCGATGCGGGCAAGCGCCTCGACCAGGCGATCCACATCCACGGGCGTGGCGAAGTACTCGATGCTCGCTTCGAGAATACGGTCGACCAGCGGCTCGTGCGTCGACATGTCGGGCGGAATGAGCGCCACCCACGGCAGCCACGGGTGATCGGCCATGAGCTGGGCCATGGCCTGGGCGGAATCGGGATCGCCGTGCCTCAAGTCGGCCAGCGCCACCACCGTATCGTTGTTACGCATGCCCACGCCGCCCTGAGTGCCGGCGTCGGCCACGCGGATGATCCATCCCGCCTTGGCCAGACCCGCCCGCTCATCGCCGGCCGGTTGACCAAACCAGACGACGCATCGCCTGGCTTCCTCCCTCAATACAGCCATGGTTCCCTCCCCCAACCCCTCTAAGGGTCACAGGTTTCGGCCGGTCGTTGCCATGTCCTATGGCTACCCCCCGGTTACCACGCCCGTCGCGCCAAGCTAACCCGCGACCGCTACAGAAATGTGATATGGGTCACACAATATACAACTCTGCGTGCCGCAGTCACCCTACAAATGGCGCAAAGGCTTCGGACAGAAGCCGGAGGCGAGCCGAGTGGGTAGCACCTATGGCCTAGGGTCCTTGGACCCATGCCGCCGGCTCCGGAAATGGGCTCCGGCGTGACACCGCAAGCCAGACGACAGCCAGGGCCTACCAGACGCCCGTATTCGGCATCGACACCCAGGGCTCCTGGGGCGGGAGGTGACCTTCCTGCAGCAATTCCACCGAAATCAGGTCCGGCGAGCGCACGAACGCCATGTGTCCGTCGCGCGGCGGCCGGTGGATGGTGTACCCCATCGATTGCAGGTGAGCGCAGGTCTGGTAGATGTCGTCCACGCGAAACGCGAGGTGGCCGAAGTTGCGGGCGCTGCCGTAATCCTCGGTGGAACCCCAGTTGTAGGTCAGCTCGATCTCCGCCTCGGGCGAATCCGGCGCGGCGAGAAACACCAGGGTGAACTTGCCGGCCGCATTCTCCATGCGGCGCGTTTCCTTCAAGCCGAGGCCATCGCAGAAGAAGCGCAGGCTCGCGCCGATGTCGCGAACGCGGATCATCGTGTGCAGGTACTTCATGGGGTGCTCCGTGGCGCGGGGACGCCGTGGCCATGGGGAAGAAGGCGCCGGATACGTTGCGCCAAAGCATCAAGCTCAACACGTGACGATGGTGATGGCGCACCGTGTGGATACACGCGCAACAAACCATCCGCCACGCGGCGCGGCTGCACATGCAGGTGAAAGTGCGGCACTTCCTGCCCACCCGCCGCCCCGTTGGACTGCCACAGGTTGAGCCCGGGCGAGTCAAAGGTTTCGCGCAATGCCTGCGCCACGCGCACGCCTAGTTGCATCACCTCGCCGGCCAACCCGGGCGTGATCGCGTAGATGTCCTGTACATGCGCCTTCGGCACGACGAGCACGTGACCAGGCACCGCCTGGCGAATATCGAGGAATGCCAGCGCATGGTCCGTTTGCGCCACCACGCTGGCATCGAGATGACCAGCGACGATTTCGCAGAACGGGCAGGCCACGACGCTCAATCCAGAAAAAGATCAGGCAACGGCCGTTGCGATGCGTCCATGGCGTACCAGGTGAAATCGGTGACGCCGGATTCGTGCAGCACGTCTTCATCGATCAGGAAGTTGCCAGCGAAGCCTTTCGCTTCACGCGTCAGCACGACGTGCGCAGCATCGGCGACGATGGTGGGCTTGCGGCAGCGATCCAGCGGCACGCCGGGAATCATGTTGAGCGCATCGGTGGCGATGATGGTGCGAGGCCACAAGGCATTCACGGCAATACCCTGGCTGCCCAGTTCGCCCGCAAGACCCAGCGTCACGAAACTCATGCCCATCTTCGCCAGCGTGTAACCCGTGTGCGGCGCCCACCACTTCGTGTCGAGCGACGGCGGGGGCGCCAGCGTGAGGATGTGTGGGTTCTCCGCCTTCAGCAGATGCGGCAGACACACCTGGGCGCACAGGAAACTGCCGCGCGCATTCACTTGCTGCATCAGGTCGAAGCGCTTCATCGGCGTGTCGGCCAGGCCGGCCAGCCAGATGGCGCTGGCGTTGTTCACCAGGATGTCGATGCCGCCGAAGCGTTCGACCGTGGCATCCACGGCCGCCTTCACTTCGTCTTCTTCGCGAATATCGCATTTGATCGGCAATGCTTTGCCGCCAGCCGCTTCGACCTGTTGCGCCGCGCTGAAAATGGTGCCCGGCAACCTCGGGTTCGGCACGCTGCTCTTGGCGGCGATGGCGATGTTGGCGCCGTCTTGCGCGGCACGCAGCGCAATGGCCAGACCGATGCCACGTGAGGCACCGGTGATGAAGAGGGTCTTGCCGGCCAGGCTGCTCATGGGGATGTCACCTCAATCATGGAGCAACCAGTTTAGAAGCGCGCCGTGTGGGCGGAAAGTATGCGGCCCGATGAACGTTGGAGGCAGGCGCTACGCGCGCTGGAAACGCGGAAGAATGTCGCGCAGTTCGGCCAGCCGCCGCACCGGATCGGTGAGTTCGAGCAGGCGCTGCTGTTCGTCCGTCTGCAACGGCAGCAGCTCGGCCAGGCGAAAGCCAAGCCAGCTCGCGTCGTCGTAGAGATGACGCGGCGCATGCCGCCACTGCGGCGCCAGGTTTTCGATCAGGCGTTCCAGGATCGACTGCAGCAGGGCGAATTCCACGGGTACTTCGTGGGCAGGCTCAGGCGGCCACGTTTCCACGTCGCCGCGCACGAGGCCATCCGAACGCACACGGGTGCGCGTGACGCGGAAACGTTCGCCACCCTCGGCCAGGATGCCGAGCAGGCCGTCTTCGCGATTGTGGAAATCAACGATGCGCGCCAGCGTGCCCACCGCTGCGGGCAAGGCCGGCGTACCGGCTTCCTTGCCTTCCAAGATCAGGCAGACGCCGAACGAGCCGCCCGTGCGTGCGCACTCGCGAACCATGTCGAGATAGCGCGCTTCGAAGATGCGCAGCGACAGCTGCCCGCCGGGATACAACACGGTGCCCAGCGGAAACAGCGGCAGATCGAGAGACGGGTTCTTGGCAGCCATGCGAAGAGTCTAACCGCCCGCGCCAACGCTAGATCACCGCGGCGGTTACGACCTGATCGCTTCGGCAAAACGCCGCGGCGCACCCTCGAAGCCACCATTGGACATGAACACCACGTGGTCGCCAGCACGCACCTCGCTGCGCAAGGCCGCGATCAACGCATCCACCGTCGGCACGGTGCTGCCACGGCCGTTCAAGGCGCCGGTGACGCGACCGGCATCCCACGAAAGCTCGGGGCGATGCAGGAACACCACGGCATCCGCATCCGCCAACGAAGGCGCCAGGGCCTCGGCGTGGGCGCCCAGGCGCATGGAATTGGAGCGCGGCTCCAGTGCCACCACGATGCGCGCCTTGCCGACCTTCGCCCGCAAGCCGGCCAGCGTGGTCGCGATGGCAGTGGGATGGTGGGCGAAATCGTCGTAGACGCGCACGCCATGGGCTTCGCCCACGACTTCCATGCGGCGCTTCACGCTCTGGAAACTCGCGAATGCCGGCAACAGGGCGCGCGGATCGGCACCGGCAGCGGTGGCGGCAGCCAGTGCGGCGAGTGCGTTCATCACGCTGTGGTTGCCGAGCAGCGCCCAATGAATCTCACCGATGACTTCATCACCGTGACGAACGGCGAACGCGGAACCATCGGCCTCGATCAGCTCGGCCTGCCAATCGCCCTTGCCGATGCCGAAGGTTTCCACCGGCGTCCAGCAGCCCATGGCCAGCACTTCGGCAAGATGGTGATCGTGCGCGTTGACGATCAGGCGTCCATTCCCCGGCACGGTACGCACGAGGTGATGGAACTGGCGCTGGATGGCGGCGACGTCGGGGAAGATGTCCGCGTGGTCGTATTCGAGGTTGTTGAGGATCGCGATGCGCGGGCGGTAGTGCACGAACTTGGAGCGCTTGTCGAAGAACGCGCTGTCGTATTCGTCCGCCTCGATCACGAACGGCTTGCCGCCGCCCACGCGCGCCGACACGTCGAAATTGCCGGGCACGCCACCGATCAAGAAGCCCGGCGACAAACCCGCGCTTTCGAGCAGATGCGCCAGCAGGCTGGTCGTGGTGGTCTTGCCATGCGTGCCGGCGACGGCAAGCACTTCGCGCCCGGGCAACAGTGTCTCGCCCAGCCACTGCGGGCCGGAGATGTAGCGCAGTTGCTCATCGAGCATGTATTCCACGGCCGGGTTGCCGCGCGTCATCGCGTTGCCCACCACCACCAGGTCGGGCGCAGGCTTGAGGTAATCGGCCTTGTAGCCGTTCATCAGGCCAATGCCTAGGGCCTCGAGCTGGGTGCTCATGGGCGGATAGACGTTGGCGTCCGAACCTTCGACGGTGAGGCCGAGCTCGCGTGCCAGCGCGGCGACGCCGCCCATGAAGGTGCCGCAGATGCCGAGGATGTGCAGACGCATGTGTAACCCGTTCGAAGGATCGCGGCCGGCGCGACGCCGGCCCAAAAACATCGGGCCGCCTTGCGGCGGCCCGGAGAGTCAGCCGTTGGCGGCGGCCGATTCGGCCGTCAGCGCGCGCTTGACGCGCGCCGTGACCTCGTCGAGGTCGCCCACGCCGTCGACCACCTGCAACTTGCCGCGACGGGCGAAGAAGTCGGCCACCGGCGCGGTCTGCTCGGCGTAGACCTTCAGGCGATCGCGCACCACCACCGGATCGTCGTCCTTGCGGTGCTCGGCGGCAAAGCGGATTTCGCAGCGGCCGATGATCACTTCGTTGGGCACGTCGAGCTTCACCACCGCGTCCAGCGGCTGGCCGATCTTGGCCAACAGGTGATCCAGCGCGTCGGCCTGTGCCAGGTTGCGCGGATAGCCGTCGAGGATGAAGCCGCCCTTGACGTCATCCTGCGAGAGGCGCTCTTCCAGCATGGCCAGCAGGATGTCGTCGGAGACGAGCTTGCCGGCGTCCATCACCGCCTTCGCCTTCAAGCCCGTCGGCGTGCCGGCGGCCACGGCCGCGCGCAGCATGTCGCCGGTCGAGATGTGCGGTACGCCGAGTTCCACCTTCAGACGCGCAGCCTGGGTGCCTTTGCCCGAACCGGGCGGACCGAGTAGGACGAGTCGCATAGTGCTCCAAGGTATCCGCGGGCCGCGCACGCTGCGGGGTCCGGGGGATGCAAGAAAATTAGCGGTCAAATTAGCTTCTGCGGGCGGTGACGTCAAACCGAGAAAGCAGCGCGAAAACGGCAAGTAGTTGTTGCCAAAAGAGTTAACTGTGACACGTTGCTGTCATGGGGACGGCGCCAGCGGGCCGGATTAAGCTCGCAGGGACCATTGGGAGGAAACGCCGTGTCTGCACCCCGGATCCACATCGTCACCTTGGGCGTCAGCAACCTGGCGCGTTCACGCCGGTTCTACGAAGCCTGGGGCTGGAAGGCCTCGGCCGCCAGCAACGACAACATCGTGTTCCTCAAGGGAGGCGCCGGCGTGCTCGCCTTGTACGGACGCGAGGCGCTGGCCGAAGACGCGCTGGCCGAAGACCTGCCCACCGGATTTGCCGCCGTCACGCTGGCCCGCAGCGCCAGCTCCAAGGAGGAAGTGGACGCCTGGTTCGCCAGCGCCCTGGCCGCCGGCGCTCGCGAACTGAAGACACCGCAGGAAGCATTCTGGGGCGGCTACTCCGGCTATCTGGCCGATCCGGACGGCCATCTCTGGGAATTCGCATTCAACCCGTACTTCGTGTTTGATGATCACGGCAACCTCGCCCTACCGGATTGAGAAACAACCCATGACGTCGAAAGCCAAGCCCGCAGGTCGTTTGCTCTACGCCCAATCCGGCGGCGTCACCGCCGTCATCAACGCCACCGCCGCCGGCGTGATCGATGCCGCGCGTGCCAAAGGCGTACCAGTGTACGCGGCGCACAACGGCATTCTTGGCGCACTGCGCGAAGAACTGATCGACACCAGCAAGGAAACCAAGGCCGCCATCGCCGCGCTGCGCCACACGCCGGGCGGTGCGTTCGGTTCGTGTCGCTACAAGCTCAAGTCGCTGGAAGCCAACCGCACCGAGTACGAACGGCTCATCGACGTGTTCCGCGCGCATGACATCCGCTGGTTCCTCTACAACGGAGGCAACGATTCGGCGGACACGGCGCTGAAGATTTCGCAGCTCGGCAAGGCGATGGATTACGACATCCGCTGCATCGGCGTGCCGAAGACGGTGGACAACGACCTGGCCGTTACCGACTGCTGTCCCGGTTTCGGTTCGGTGGCCAAGTACACCGCCGTGTCGACGCTGGAAGCGAGCCTCGATGTGGCCTCGATGGCCGATACGTCGACCAAGGTGTTCATCCTCGAAGTGATGGGCCGCCACGCCGGCTGGATCGCCGCCGCCGCGGGCCTCGCTGGCGAAGGCGCGGACGCGCCGCCGCACATTATCCTGTTCCCGGAGCGCGCGTTCGACGAAGCGGCCTTCCTCGCCAAGGTGAAGGCCACGGTGGAACGCGTGGGCTGGTGCACGGTGGTGGCTTCGGAAGGCCTGCTCAACGCCGAGGGTCAGTTCCTGGCCGAAGCCGGCACGCGCGATGCCTTCGGCCACAGCCAGCTCGGTGGCGTGGCGCCCGTGCTCGCGGCACTCGTGAAGGAAAAACTCGGCTACAAGTATCACTGGGCGCTGCCCGATTACCTGCAGCGTTCGGCGCGGCATCTCGCCTCCAAGACGGATGCCGACCAGGCTTATGCCGTCGGCAAGGCCGCCGTCGACTACGCACTGGCCGGCATGAATGCGGTGATGCCGGTGATTGTGCGCACCAGCGATGCACCGTATCGCTGGAAGATCGAACCGGCACCGCTGTCGAAAATCGCCAACCGCGAAAAGAAGATGCCGGCAAACTTCCTCACCCGCGATGGCTTCGGCATCACGGCCGCGGCGCGACGTTACCTCGGCCCGCTCATCCAGGGCGAGGCGCCGCCACCGTATGGCAAGAACGGCCTGCCGCAATACGTCACACTGAAGAACACCATGGTGGCGCGCAAGCTCGAACCGTTCGCGCGTTGAAACGTCATCGCAGGAAACGTTCCAGGCTCACGCGATAGTCCGCGTGATCCTGGACGGTGTTGTGGCCAGACTCGGCCACCACTTGCACCATGGGCGCCTGCTTGAACGCCTTGATCAAAGCCAGCGTGCGTTCCGCCGGAATGACTTCGTCGTCTTCAGCGCGGATCACCAGCACGGGACAGTGAATGTCGTTGACGTATCGCCACGACTCGAAGCGATCGCGCATCAGCGCATTCACGGGCAACCAGGCAAAGTAGCCTGCCGCTACGCGAACCAGGCTGTCGAATGGCGTGACCAGCACGAGGCGCTCCACCGCGCGGCTCGCCGCGAGCTGTGTCGCGACGCCGCTGCCCAGACTGCGTCCTACCACGGCAATCGTGGTGTGATCACGCGCCACCCGGTCGAACAACGCCTGGGCATCGCTGACCAGCGCGTGTTCGCTGGGCTCGCCTTCACTGGCCGCATAGCCGCGATAAGGCAGCAGATAAATCGTGCGATCGGGAAACCATAGCCCCAGATCGTGGCGCGAATCCTCGATGCGCTCGCCATTGCCGCCGAAGTACAGCAGGGCCTTTTCGTGCCCGGGATTCACCACCCACCCGCGCAGGCGGACGCCCTCGTTGACCAGTTCGAAATCGGGCGGCTGCTGCACTCGCCAGCTGGCTTCGGGGTGGTAGATCTGCTGGCGCTGCCCGAAGTACATGGCCATGCAGATGCCGCCGTAGAGCAGCAACGCCAGCGCAACGAACACGAGCATCACTCGCAGGAACATGGGCATGTCTCCGGGCGGCTTTCTGTACGGCGATTCAGATCGATAAGCGGCGGCTGAAAGCTTTCACGGTGCTTTCAAAAAAGCACGCTCATCGTTCAGACGCAGATTTTTACGATGAAACTGCCCGATCAATCCAGCGCCCGTGGCGGTGGCGGGCCTCCCAGGAGGATGCGATGAAGACCCTTTCCAGCGTGTTCGTGGCCTTGACGTTGCTTGCCGGCAGCGGCGTGGCGTCGGCCGATCCCTGGCACGATCACGATCGTGGCCACGGCCGCGACGATCGCCATGATCGCGGTGGCCACTATGACGATCGTGGCCGTCATGATCGCGATGGCTGGCGTGATCGCGATCGCCATGACGGCTGGGACCATCATCGCTACTACAGCGATCGGGCCTACTATGGTCGCCCACATCGTTGGGAACGCGGCTATCGCTACGACGGTCCGATGTATATCGTGAACGACTACCGAGGCTATCGCCTCGCACCACCGCCCTACGGTTATCGCTGGGTGCAAGACGATGGGAACTTCCTGCTGGTCTCCATCGGTGACAGCATGATTCTGGATATGGTGATCCGTTGACGCGGCGCCTGGGCAGCGGCGACCAGGCCGGTGATCACACCGCCATGCGGACGCGATCACCGGCACTGGTGGCCATGCGCAGACAATGGCGATTCTTGGTCACCTCGACCGACGCACCTTCCTCTGCAGCCCAGGCGGGATGAGCGGCCTGCCACAGGCCGAGCACTGCGGGCGACAACGCGCCACCTGCCCGCCACGCCAGTTCGGCGTGCAGGCAACCTGCCCGATGATCCCCGGCGCGCAGTTGACACTCGGCCAGTAGCAGCAATGAGTCGACGTCATCGGAATCGGTGACGATCTCGAGGCACCTGGCATAGACCCGGCGGTCTTTTTCCTCGCCCAGCGCGAGCAGCGCCGTCAACATGCAGCGCAAGGCATCGGTGGTCAGCGTTGGCACCGCCGTCAGTGGGCGGGCAAGCTCGATGGCGCAAAGATAGAACGGGCGCGCGGCAACCATGTCGCTCCCCTGGGCCTGCGTCAGTGCCACCCGGCAGGCTTTCAACCGCAAACGGTCGTCGCTGTCGACGTAGGGTTGCAGCATCGCCTCGGCCTCCCTCAGCAACGTAGCTCTCGCTGGGCCACGCTCCAGACGTGCACGCCCTAGCACTGTCTCGGCAAAGGCGCATGCGTACCGTGGGGTTCTTCCCTCCGCGGCATGCAGCCGGTGCAATGCCACTTGCGCCTCGACGTAGCGCTCCATGGCCACCTGCCCCGTCAGCGATTCGGCCATGGCGCACAGCAATCCAATCCACGCCGCCAACACTTCGGCTTCAGTCTCCCGATCCATTGCCGGCGACCACTTGGCATGCAGCTCACGAAAGCGCAAACGGCGCTCGGTAGCGTTTTGATAGGACGCCACAAGGCATCGCCATTCGGCAGTCATCAAGGCGCCCTTCCACGCCGATGCTCCGCTGGATGCGTCGAGACCCTTGCGCAGCAGCCCGCAGGTTTCCGTGAGACGTTCCACCAGACGCTCGCGTGCCAGTCCACGCGGCGATACTTGCAACACGCGTTGGAGTTGCCAGGCGGCTGCAGAATCGAGCCGATCATCTCGCCGCATCGCAACCCGCAGAGCCGACTCGGCATCTCCCAGCAACGACTCGTCGATGTCGGCACCGATAAGCGCGCGCAGGTAACAAGCCTCACCCAACTTGTCGCCAGGGGCGGCTTCGGGATCTGCATCACGTACTTCGCGGAGAATGCGGATACTGGCATCCAGCATGGTGGCCCGTACCAGTTCATCGGTCTGCTCCTGCGCATCTGCTAGCAGACTCAGCCCCACCTCTCGCTTTGTTTCCAGATCGTTGGGGTGTAGCCGAAGAAAAGCCTCGAGCGCGTCGACCAATTCGGCAGGCGCCACGCTCTCCAGCGTGGGCGCCGCCGGCGTTTCGGGGATAGAAGGCGAAGGTTCATTCCCGCCGGTGGACGTGGCTTCCAGGGGCGATGCAGATAGCGTGGGATTCGATACAACGCCGACACCGGAGTGATGCAGGCGCGCCCATAGTGGCCACTCGACCGCGCTTGCAATCTTGAACGACACGCCCTGCCCTTCACCAATGTCGACCGCGGCGCGAATGATCGGCTCCTGCTTCCTCAGCGCATCGCCGATGGATCGCTGCTCGCAGACGCCTCCAGGGGAAGACAGGGTGTTGAACACGGTGGCCAATGGCGACGATGGTTCTGGCGCAGCCGCGGGTGCCATCGGCCGCTCGAGGAGGCTGACCGTGTCCTCGACCGGCGACTCTTCAGGCGGTGCCAAATCCATGGGTGCTGCTGGCGGCGCGACATCGTTCGCAGGTTCCTCCTTCCAGGCGAGTGCCAGAAAGGCGACCTCTTCGTCTGTCAGTCGGGGCAGGGCCAGGGGGATCGCCTGCGGCCTTTCGCGTCGACGTGCCCTCACGAGGAGCCAGCAACCCAGCAGTACCAACACCAACGCTGCCACCCACAGCCGTTCAAGCAGCCACATCGCCGAGACTTTCCCTGTCAGATTACGCGTTTCATTCGAGCGTGGCGCTTGCTGCATGGCCACGGCAGATCGTGGATTTGCGGGGAACTGCACGGGCAGCACCATCCCCACGTTCGCTGCAGGCTCCATCGATGAGGATGTCGCCAGCTCGGCCGCATAGTCGGTCTCCGCCGTTGGCCACGGCGACAGACGGATGGGCGATCCCAAGGGGGGCGCCGCACTGACGCGGGCCGGCAACGCCGTAGAGCGTGACGTCGCGGCCTCCGTCGTTGCCTCGCCATCATCCAGATACGGCGCTGGCGCCTGGACCGGAGGCGGCGCGGGCTCCGGCGCGTCGTGTACCGGAACAGGCGCCCTGACCTCCGTATGACCGAACAAGGAACACGCCACCAGCGCGACACAGGTCAGCAACGCGCCAACGCATGTCCTTACGGTACGCCAGGCGAAGCGTCCTGGCAGTTTCCCGATCGCTGGCGCCGCATCTTTCACGAGGGTCAGAGCTCGTGCAGATGGACGAACTCTTCAGTGGCATCCTTGTGCGTCGCAATGACGTTCTGGCTGACCCAGCCGGGGAAGATGTTGCTGGTGGCGCCGGCAAAGTTGCGGGCGCTGTACAGGTAAGGAAGGTGCGACCAGCAGCGATAGCCCATGGACTTCAGCGTGTTGATTTCTTCCGTGGCCAGGTCGGTGTTGGACAGGCGGAAATAGATGCTCGGACGGTGGTTTCGCACCGTGCCCTCCGCGCCTGCAAGCATCGGCAACAGGCCACCTGCGCGATTGATCTTGATCAGATGGAGCTTGGCGATGCGCAGGGAGTCCAGTGCCACCTGGCGACAGGTTTCCTCGGGTTGCTCGTCAGCCGCCGCAAGGAAGACGGTCGCGTGACGGCTGTCGCCCAGCGCCGCGTGCAGGGGATAGACGTTGCGGACCTGATTGAGCGCCAGCGTCGAACACAGCGCGATGTGCTCGAACCGGCGCGGCTCTACCACATAGACCTGGCCGCTCGTGCCGACAAGTTGCGACAGCAACAACGTCTGAGCGCCGTATTCGGCACCGTACTCGAGTGCCACATGGCCTTCGTCGAGCAAGGCGCCGATGGTGTCGAGCTCCTGCTCGATCCACTCACCATACTCGGCGAGCGAGCGCGCCATGATGGTTTTCGATGGGGCGGCCAGCACCACGCCATAGCGTGTCTGCCAGAAGGATGGCTTGCCGCCCTGCTTGGCATCCATCGCGGCCTTCGTGGTGGCGACGGGGGATTCGACAACCCGGGGAGATTCAACAGCGTCCGGAGCCTCGACAGCTTCGACAGCGGCGGCCTCGTTGATCTCGTTCTCGTTGGTGGTCTGTTCTTCGTTCATGGCGTTCTCTCAGGGTGTCGATGCGAAGATGGACCTGAAAGACCTTGCGGAGCCGCCACGCCTACGAGCCCGCCTGCAAGCCGTTCGCAACCGGCAAGAGGCATGCTGGGAAATGTCGGCTTTCACTGGATCCTTCGGCGATGCGTCGCGCCGGGAACATGCGGATGCGCCTTGGCACCTGCTTCCCCCGGCGTGCGCCCATCACATCGACGCACCTTACCGGTAGGCACCCGCAGGCCATGAAGGCCTGAATGAAGTCGATCTGTAAGCAGAATTTGTCATCGGTGTGAGGAAATCACCTGCGCTGCATCCGCACGACGGCTAGTCTTGGCGCTGCGCCGCACAACACGACTGTCGTGAACCTCTGTCTATACTCCCGGTGACCGCCCTTCACAGGGCGGCCGCCGTATCGGGGTGCCGACGGGTGGTCCCGGTGCAAATCGTTACCACTCATGGGGAGGCTCCGATGCTGCAGCAGTATGGCTTGTGGATCGTGCTGGCATGTGCGGTTCTGGCGGTTCTTTATGGCGCAGTGTCCGTGCGCTGGATCTTGGCAAAGTCGCCTGGCAACGCACGCATGCAAGAGATCGCCGCCGCGATCCAGGAAGGTGCGAAGGCTTATCTCAATCGCCAGTACGCCACCATCGGCGCCGTTGGCATCGTGTTGTTTCTCGTGATCGGGTTTGCGCTGGACTGGGGCACCGGCATCGGTTTCGCCGTGGGCGCGATTCTCTCCGGCGCCACCGGCTACATCGGCATGAACGTCTCGGTGCGCGCGAACGTGCGCACTGCCGAGGCCGCACGCCATGGCCTCGCTGCCGCACTGAACGTGGCTTTCCGAGGCGGTGCCATCACCGGCATGCTGGTGGTGGGCCTGGCCTTGCTGGGTGTCACGGGCTACTACGTGGCGCTGGGCCACATGGGCTACGAGACCATGCACGCACTGCATGCCCTGGTGGGCCTGGCCTTTGGTTCCTCGCTCATCTCGATCTTCGCGCGCCTGGGCGGCGGCATCTTCACCAAGGGCGCGGATGTGGGCGCGGACCTGGTGGGCAAGGTGGAAGCAGGCATTCCCGAGGATGATCCGCGCAATCCCGCCGTGATCGCCGACAACGTGGGCGACAACGTGGGCGACTGCGCCGGCATGGCGGCCGACCTGTTCGAAACCTATGCGGTGACGCTGATCGCCACCATGTTGCTCGGCGGCGTGATGGCCGAGCAGACCGGCAGCAACGGCGTGCTGTTTCCGCTGGTGCTGGGCGGTGCGTCGATCGTGGCGTCGATCATCGGCACGTTCTTCGTGAAAGCGCGCAGCACCAAGATCATGAACGCGCTCTACACGGGCGTCGCCGTGTCGGCCGTGCTGGCCGCCATCGCGTTCTGGCCCATCACCAGCCAGCTGATGGGCGAGTCGGCTTACGGCGTTGGCCGTCTCTACGGTTGCGCGCTGATCGGCCTGGTGCTGACGGGCGCCATGGTGGTGATCACCGAGTACTACACGGCCACCGAATACAAGCCCGTGCAACACATTGCGCAGTCGTCCACCACGGGACATGCGACGAACATCATCGCCGGCATCGGCATATCGATGAAATCGACCGCGCTGCCTGTGCTGGCGGTGTGCGCTTCGATCTGGGGCGCTTACCAATTGGCCGGCCTGTACGGCATCGCGATCGCCGCCACCGCCATGCTGAGCATGACCGGCATGATCGTGGCACTCGACGCTTACGGCCCCATCACCGACAACGCCGGTGGCATCGCCGAGATGGCCGAGCTGCCGCCGGAAGTGCGCGGCGTAACCGATCCGCTCGATGCGGTGGGCAACACCACCAAGGCGGTGACGAAGGGTTATGCGATTGGCTCGGCCGGCCTCGCCGCGCTGGTGCTGTTCGCCGACTACACGCACAACCTCAACCAGCACCTCAACCTGACCGACTTCCGCTTCGACCTGTCCAATCCGTACGTGATCATCGGCCTGTTGATCGGCGGCCTGATCCCGTATCTGTTCGCCGCCATGGCGATGGAGGCGGTAGGCCGCTCGGCCGGCGCGGTGGTGGAAGAGGTGCGGCGCCAGTTCCGCGAGATCAAGGGCATCATGGAGGGCACCACGCGTCCGGATTATTCGCGCGCGGTGGACATGCTCACCCGCTCGGCCATCAAGGAAATGCTGGTGCCTTCATTGCTGCCTGTGCTGGTGCCGGTAATCGTCGTGTTCGGCTTCAAATGGCTTGGCGGCCCGGAGGCCGGCGCGCAGGCCTTGGGTGGCGTGCTGATCGGCACCATCGTCACCGGCCTGTTCGTCGCCATTTCCATGACCACGGGCGGTGGCGCGTGGGACAACGCCAAGAAGTACATCGAAGACGATCACTTCGGCGGCAAGGGCTCGGATGCGCACAAGGCCGCCGTGACCGGCGACACCGTGGGCGATCCGTACAAGGACACTGCGGGCCCTGCGGTGAACCCGCTGATCAAGATCATCAACATCGTGGCGCTGCTGCTGATTCCGTTGCTGTGACCATGTGACGCACCCGGCCACCTCGCGGCCGGGTGCGTTCACCGCCTTGCATCAAAGTCTCAGCTTCGGAAATATGGGGCCCTTCCCGAATGGGTGTCAGGTAAATCAGGGGCAAGGGAATGGATGAATTGAGGTTCGGCTTTGGCAGGAACTGGCAAAAGTTCCTGTCGGAATCCGATGGAAAGAACTTGTCTCAGGCAAAGGAATCCATCGATCGCCGTCTGAGAGGTAGCTATCTCGAAGGAAAGCGATTTCTCGACGCGGGATGCGGAAGTGGCGTCTTTTCTCTAGCCGCCATGGAATACGGGGCAGAGGTAGTTTCATTCGACTACGACAAGAACTCCGTGGACTGTGCACTATCGCTTCGACAGAAGGGCGGCGCCGATCACTGGAGGATTTTTACAGGCAGCCTGCTCGACAATGCCTTCATGACCTCCCTAGGGAAGTTCGATGTCGTCTATTGCTGGGGCGTCGCCCATCACACTGGCGATATGTGGCACGCATTGGACAATGTTGCCAAGGCAAGCGAGGGAGACATTGTCCTATCGATTTACAACGACCAGGGCAAACCTTCCAGACGTTGGCTGCTTGTAAAGCGGCTCTACAACCAGCATCCCATGCTGCGTCCCGCCCTTGTGGCGCTGACTTGGTTACGTCTCTGGGCAGTCAAGTTCGCTGCTGATTCGCTGCGCGGGGCACCTCTCCGTCGCTGGCGCTCGAACAATGAAGACTCACGCGGCATGTCCGCCAAACGCGACCTGATCGATTGGGTCGGAGGGTATCCGTTCGAGGTAGCCAAACCAGAAGAGATATTTCATTTCTTCAAGGAGCGTGACTTCGAACTACTCGATATGAGCACCCAGGCCGGCGGTATAGGGTGCAATGAGTTCCATTTCCGAAAGAATGTCAACGGTGCCAGCCTCTGATGGCGAACCGGCATCACCTCGCCCCGTCTTCAGGCATCTGCAGAGTTTGTTCCAGGGCACAGTGATCCGGAATAGCCCCTGTTTGCAACCTTCATTGACGATGACTCCAGTCGCATCGACCTAAGGAAATCGCATGGCATCGAAGACAACGCTCTGGCTCACACTCGCCCTGAGCCTCACACTAAGCGGCATGACACACGCAGCCGACAGCATTACGCCCACCGCCAAGGACCCCAACCTTTGGCTGGAAAACATCGACGGCCCCAAGCAGCTTGACTGGGTCAAGATGCAGAACGCCGAAACGGTGAAAACCTACGCCGACAGCGCCGAGTTCAAGCAGCTCGATGCGCGCCTGCTGGAGGTGCTCGACTCCAATGCGCGCATCCCGATGGTCAGCAAGATCGGCGACTATTTCTACAACTTCTGGCGCGACAAGGATCACCCCAAGGGTCTCTGGCGCCGCACCACGCTCGGCGAGTACCGCAAGGACAAGCCGAACTGGGAAACCGTGATCGATCTCGATGCCCTCGCTGCATCGGAGAAGGAAAACTGGGTCTGGCATGGTGCCGATTGCCTGAAGCCGGCCTATCGCCGTTGCCTGGTCGCCTTGTCGCGCGGTGGCGCCGATGCCAGCGTGATCCGCGAGTTCGATCTCGCCGACAAACAGTTCGTGAAGGGTGGCTTCGACTTGCCCGAAGCCAAGAGCGTCGTGAACTGGATGGATGCCGACCGCGTCTACGTCGCCACCGATTTCGGTCCCGGCTCGATGACCAAGTCGAGTTACCCGCGCATCGTGAAGGAATGGAAGCGCGGCACGCCGTTGTCGAGTGCAACGGTCGTCTACGAAGCGAAGGACGACGATATGTCGGTCTCCGCGGCACGCGACAACACGCCGGGCTTCGAGCGCGATTTCGTCTATCGCCAGCTCGCCTTCTACGACAGCGAAACCTATGTGCGCGGCAAGGACGGCAAGCTCACCAAGATTGATGCGCCCAACGATGCCAATGTCGACGTGCATCGGGAGTGGCTGCTGATCGAACCCCGCAGCGACTGGAGCGTGGGTGGCAAGACCTACAAGTCCGGCTCGCTGCTCGCGGCAAAGTTCGACGACTACATGGCGGGCAAGCGCGAGATCACGGTGCTGTTCGAGCCTTCCGACACCACCGCATTGGATGCGTATTCGTGGACGCGTCATCACCTGATCCTCAACGTGATGGACAACGTGGTGAACCGGCTCGAAGTGCTCACGCCCGGCCCGGGTGCGTGGGCACGTGCTCCGCTGGGCGGCGCGCCGGCGCTCTCCACCATCGCCGCGGGCGGCGTGGATGACGACACCAGCGACGCGTATTTCCTCACCGTCACCGGCTTCCTGCAGCCCACCACGCTCTACTACGGCGTGCTCAACCAGGGCGACGGGCAGGCCATCAAGCACAGCCCCAGCTTCTTCGACGCTTCGAAGTTCGACGTGAGCCAGCACTTCGCCACCTCGAAGGACGGCACGCGCGTGCCCTACTTCGAAATTGCGCCGAAGAACCTCAAGGCCGACGGCAGCAACCCCACCTTGCAGTATGGCTACGGCGGCTTCGAAGTGTCCCTGCAGCCTGCCTACAGCGGCAGCGTGGGGCGCGCATGGCTGGAGAAGGGCGGCGTCTATGTGATTGCCAATATCCGCGGCGGCGGCGAATACGGTCCGCGCTGGCACAAGGCGGCACTGAAGGCCAACCGCCTGCGCGCGTACGAGGATTTCGCGGCCGTGTCGCAGGACCTCATCGCCCGCAAGATCACTTCGCCGCAACACCTGGGCGCAATGGGCGGCAGCAATGGCGGCCTGTTGATGGGCAACATGCTCACGCTGTATCCGCAGTTCTACGGCGCCATCGTCAGCCAGGTGGCCTTGCTCGACATGCAGCGCTACACGCACCTGTCGGCCGGCGCGTCGTGGATTGCCGAATACGGCGATCCGGACAAGCCGGAAGAGTGGACCTGGATCAAGACGTTCTCGCCGTATTTCAACGCAAAGGCGGGCGAGAAATACCCGCCCGTGCTGTTCACCACCTCGACCCGCGACGACCGCGTAGGCCCGGTGCATGCGCGCAAGATGGCCGCCAAACTCGAGTCGCTCGGCTACAACACCAGCTTCTACGAGAACATCGAAGGCGGCCATGGCGCAGCGGCGGACAACAAGCAGGCGGCCTTCATGAGCGCGCTGGGCTACACCTACCTGTGGGATCACGTGAAGTAAACGGCTAAAGATCCAGCGTTGGATCAGAACACCGCACGTGCGTAACATGGTGCGCCGGCCTGTGCCGGCGCACCTTTTCCAACCGCATGAACCAGCACACGATTCGTCCCGAACTGCGCGAATGGATTCTTTCCACCAGCCGCTCCGGCTGCAGCCTCAGCGACTTGCTGAAGATGCTGAAGGACGCCGGCTACGGCGGTGAACAGAGCCGGCAGATCGTCGCGCGCGTACTGAATCTGCCTCTCGCCACCGTCATGGCCGCCTCCAAGGCCAAGGCCGTTGGCTTGCGCACGCGCCATCCACAGGCGCCGATACAAACCATCGGCGACCATGCCGTGCGCGTCGCGGTAAGCACGGACGCGCCCGTGGTGCGCGTGCTGGAGAATCTGCTCACCCTGCAGGAATGCGACGACCTGGTGGCTGAAGCGAAGCCACGCCTGGCACGCTCGCTCACCGTGGACGTGGATGGACGTCATCAAACCGATGAGCGCCGCACCAGCCAGGGCATGTTCTTCCGCATCGGTGAGACGCCGCTGATAGAGCGCATCGAACAGCGCATCGCGGATCTGCTCGCCATTCCCGTCAATCACGGCGAAGGACTGCAGATCCTGCATTACCAGCCCGGCCAGGAGTACGAGCCGCACTTCGACTGGTTCAATCCCGATCAACCGGGTTTTTCGACCGTCACGGCACGCGGCGGCCAGCGCATCGCCAGCGTGGTGATGTACCTCAACACGCCCGAGGAAGGCGGCGGCACGGCCTTTCCGCGCATCGGCCTCACCGTGACCGCCATGCGCGGTTCGGCCGTCTATTTCGCCTACGACACCGGCGACGAAGCTTCGCTGCACGCGGGCCTGCCCGTGCTCAAGGGCGAAAAATGGATCGCCACCAAGTGGTTACGCGAGCGCCCCTATCAGGCCTGAAGGCTTCACCCAGGCCGGTCTCACGCTGAACTGGAATCACGCGCGGGCGGCCTGATGGCTGCGATGCACCCATCTTTTGCCGTATCCTTTTGAGTCTTTGCATCTGACAACGCCTAAGGACACGCTCATGGGTCTGCACCTCGTACCCGCCGGCCGCAAGGTTCCGGACGAAATCAACGTCATCATCGAAATCCCCAAGGATGCCGAGCCCGTCAAGTACGAGGTGGAGAAGGAAAGCGGCGCGATCTTCGTGGACCGCATCCTGTCGACCCCGATGCGTTACCCGTGCAACTACGGCTATGTGCCGGGCACGCTGGGCGGCGACGGCGATCCGCTGGACGCGCTGGTGATCCTGCCGCTGCCGCTGGTGCCGGGTTCGGTGATCCGTTGCCATCCGGTCGGCATGCTGAAGATGACCGACGAGGCCGGCAGCGACGAGAAGCTGGTGGTGGTGCCGGTGGAGAAGATCTTCGCGGGCTACGCACACATCAAGGACATCAAGTCCGTGTCCGGCCACTGGCTGGAGCGCATCGGCCACTTCTTCGAGCACTACAAGGATCTGGAGAAGGGCAAGTGGGTGAAGATCGACGGTTGGGTTGGCGCCGATGAGGCCAAAGCCGAAATCGAAGAAGGCATCAAGCGTTACCAGGCCGACAAGAAGGCCTGATCGATTCAGGAAAACGCCGCCCATGGGCGGCGTTTTTTATGGCGCTTCTGCCGGCGAGCTGCCCGTATCCGCGGAGACCGTGGTCTGGCCCGTCATGGGCCCGCCCTCATCGGCCTGGCGTACCCACCAGGCCATCACGACGCTGGCAAGCAGCACGCCCAGCGCGAGCGTGATCAGCACGGCCCTCAGAACCACATGTCCCTGGCGGGCGTTGTCCGTTGTCGGCATGACGCGTCTCCCGGTTCGAGATGTCTTTCCAACGCGCGCACCCGCCATCTGGATGACGATCAGTGCTTGGTGGCCTTCTTGTCGGCCCGCGGCTTGGCCGGCTTGGCGGGCTCGCCCTTCTTGCCGAGATTGTCGAGCAAGGTCGCAAGATCTTCCGCGTGCTCTTCTTCCATTGCCAGAATGCCTTCCATCATGCGGCGCGAGGTGGGATCGGCCGTGCCCAGGTAGTTGATGATGTCGCGGTAGCTGTCGATGGCGATGCGCTCGGCCACCAGGTCTTCCTTGATCATGTCGACCAGGTCGTCGCCTTCCACATAATCGGCGTGACTGCGCGAGAGCAGGCCATCGGGCGAGAAATTCGGTGCGCCGTCCAGCTGGGTGATGCGCTGCGCGATGAGATCGGCATGCCCCTGTTCTTCGTTGGCATGCTCCAGGAACTCGGCGGCCACGCTCTTGGCGTGAATGCCCTTGGCCATGAAGTAGTGATACTTGTAGCGAAGCACGCACACGATTTCCGTGGCCAGCGCTTCGTTGAGCAGCTTGATCACGGTTTCGCGATCGGCGGCATATCCAGCGGTGATCGCGCCTTCGTCGATGTGTTCGCGTGCACGCTTGCGGATGGTTTCGATATCGGTGAGGAACGGCTTGGTTGCCATGGGCGTGGCTCCATCGGCTGGCTGGGCAAGGCCAGCACCGTAGGTCGAGCCACGCGAAACGCAGGTGAAAAAACGATGCGTATGTTCATGCCTCGACGGCACGGCCTCCATCGGCCAACAAAAAAGCACCGCCTTGGCGGTGCTTTTGCGTGCATCCATCGCATCGCGCCGGCGACATGCATCGCCGGCACGATGGTGAGCATCAGGCCTTGTGATAGACCTCGGAGCCCTGCTGGCGGAATTCCAGCGACTTCTCCGCCATGCCTTCTTCCAGCGCCGACTCTTCACCCGTGCCGTGTTCCGCGGCGTAGTCGCGCACGTCCTGCGTGATCTTCATCGAGCAGAACTTCGGGCCGCACATCGAGCAGAAATGCGCGCTCTTGTGCGCATCCTTCGGCATGGTCTCGTCGTGGAATTCCTTGGCCTTCTCCGGATCGAGGCCGAGGTTGAACTGGTCTTCCCAGCGGAACTCGAAGCGCGCCTTCGAGAGCGCATTGTCACGCACCTGCGCACCCGGATGACCCTTGGCAAGATCGGCCGCGTGGGCGGCGATCTTGTACGCGATGATGCCGTCGCGCACATCCTGCTTGTTCGGCAGGCCCAGGTGTTCCTTCGGCGTCACGTAGCAAAGCATGGCGGTGCCGAACCAACCGATCATCGCCGCGCCGATGGCGCTGGTGATGTGGTCGTAGCCCGGCGCGATATCGGTGGTCAGTGGCCCCAGCGTGTAGAACGGTGCCTCGTGGCATTTCTCCAGCTGGCGCTCCATGTTCTCCTTGATGAGCTGCATGGGCACATGGCCGGGGCCTTCGATCATCACCTGCACGTCGTGCTTCCACGCGATCTGGGTGAGTTCGCCGAGCGTATCGAGCTCGCCGAACTGCGCCGCGTCATTGGCGTCCGCAATGCAGCCCGGACGCAGACCGTCACCGAGGCTGAAGGACACGTCGTACGCCTTCATGATCTCGCAGATGTCCTCGAAGTGCGTGTAGAGGAAGTTTTCCTTGTGATGCGCCAGGCACCACTTCGCCATGATCGAACCGCCGCGCGACACGATGCCGGTCACGCGCTTGGCGGTCAGCGGCACGAAGCGCAGCAGCACGCCGGCGTGGATGGTGAAGTAGTCGACGCCCTGCTCTGCCTGCTCGATCAGCGTGTCGCGGAAGATTTCCCAAGTGAGGTCTTCGGCCACGCCGCCAACCTTCTCCAGCGCCTGGTAGATCGGCACGGTGCCGATCGGCACCGGCGAGTTGCGGATGATCCACTCGCGCGTCTCGTGGATGTGCTTGCCGGTCGACAGATCCATCACCGTGTCGCCGCCCCAGCGGATCGACCACACCAGCTTTTCCACTTCCTCGGCGATGCCCGAGCTCACCGCGCTATTACCAATATTCGCGTTGATCTTGGTGAGGAAGTTGCGGCCGATGATCATCGGCTCCGCTTCCGGGTGATTGATGTTCGCCGGGATGATGGCGCGGCCGCGCGCCACTTCGTCGCGCACGAATTCCGGGGTGATCAGCTTGGGCAACGCAGCACCGAACGATTCGCCCGGATGCTGGTTACGCAGCGCGCTGTCACGCAGCGCTTCGATGCGCTGGTTCTCGCGGATGGCGATGTATTCCATCTCCGGCGTGATGATGCCCTGCCGTGCGTAGTGCATCTGCGTGACGTTGGCGCCCGCCTTGGCGCGGTGCGGCGCGCGGGTGGCGGTGAAGCGGAAGGCATCGAGCTTGGGGTCGGCGGCGCGCTGGCGGCCGAAGGCGGAGCTCAGGCCCGCGAGCTGCTCGGTGTCGCCGCGCTCGGCGATCCAGGCGGCGCGCAGGGCCGGCAGGCCGGTGACCAGGTCCACCTTGTAGTCGGGGTCGGTGTACGGACCGGAGGTGTCGTACACGGTGATCGGCGGGTTCTCCTCGCCGCCGAACAGCGTGGGCGTCTGCGCCTGGCAGATTTCGCGCAGCGGTACCTGGATGTCCGGGCGGCTGCCCTGCACGTGGATCTTGCGCGAACCCGGGATCGGGCGCGTCACGGCTTCGGAGAGTTCCTGCGCGGCGCGCGCGAGATCGTTGGGGAGGGCATTCATCGGCTGGTCCGTCCGGGTTCTGGCGAGTCCCCGAGGGGACTTAGCTCTGCTGGGAAATCCACACTGGCGGGTGCGGAGTGATGCGCGTGCATGCGCATGGGCTCAACAGAAGCGGACGGCGCCGGACGCAATGCCCTTACGGCATGCGGCGAAGCTCCCTACAGCGGTACTAGCCGCATCAGGTTCGAAGGGACTCTCTCAGCCGACTTGTTGCCGGCACCCCCGCCTCAAGCCGCTATTTGAGCACGAAGCGCGGGAGGCCGCGAGTGCGACGGCCTCCCGGCACCTGAATCACGCGGATTTCAGCGCGGCAGATACGCGCGCAGGAACATGTCCACGCCGTCGCGAGCGGTCTGCTCGAGCTCGGCGGCATAGGACTGGGCGCACTCTTCGCAGCCGAACATGCGGCGCATGAGCATCTCGCCCTTGATCAGCGAGATGAACTGCCCAGCGGCGCGGGTCACGTTGGCAATGTCCAGCTTGCGATCGTCAACGGCCTGTTGCAGCAGGCGTTTCATCAGGCCATTGGTGCGATCCGGGCCTTCCTCCCACAGCAGCTTGCCGTAGCGAGGATTGCCCTGGCGGCAGTCGCTGAGGATGGCGCGGAACGTACCCACGTTCTGCACGTCGCAATCGAGGCGCACATGGTGGAGGGCAATGCGCTCCAGGATGTCGCGGATGTCCTCGGCCGGGTCGTAGTGGTACGTGTCCTCGGGGATCAGGTCCTGGATGCGGGCGCGGATCACCTCGCGGAACAGGTTGTCCTTGTCGCCGAAGTGGCTGTAGACGGTGAGCTTGGACACGCCGGCCTCTGCCGCGACCGCATCCATGCTGGTGCCGGCAAAGGCGTTGCGGATGAACAGGGCCTTGGCGGCCTCAAGGATCGCCGCGCGCTTTTCCATGTCCTTGGGACGGCCGGGCCCCTGAGGCTTGGTCTGCGGGATCGTGCTCATGGCTATACCTTCACAAATGGCTTCACAAATGGATAACGCCGGTTTAGTATACGCGACGGTTTAGTTATTTTCCATGGCCAAGATACACGGCTTCCATCATGTCCACCACTATCTCAGAACTTTCGCTCAGCCCGGCGTACCGACTCGCCCAGCGCTCGCTTGCCTCCTGGCTCGAGCATGGGCACTCCGGAGCGCGCCGGGCGGCATTTATCGCCCGTGCGGCGCTATCGGGGCTGGACGCCACGGAACGCAGTCGTATCGCCCGCTGGCTGGCCTGGCTGCAGGTGGCGGCGCAAAGTCGCGGCGCCATCTCGCCTGAGGGCCGTATCCAGCGCCTTGACGCAACCTTGCATCAGGCCATGCAAGATGCACTTACGCGACTCCCCGGTCAGACGGTGGTCGCGCGCACGGGGAACCATAGGCGCAGTGCCTGAGCGTTTTGCAACGAAGTGTCCGCGGACACCGCGCCACACATGACTTCCGTCAACCAAGCGCGATGACTTCCGGCACTTCGTGCCGTTTGTACGAACCCGCAGGCTTTGCACATTGTCGGAAGATGGCTAAGCGCTTATCCTTTTTAGCCTTTTTTCCGATCCGAATTAGGACCAAAGCAACATGGCGATGAACTTCGAACAGGCGCGACTGAACATGGTGGAAAACCAGGTGCGCCCCTGGGAGGTGCTGGATGCCCGCGTACTCGACGTGCTGGGCACCGTGCGCCGCGAGGACTTCGTTGCCCCGGAGCATCGCAAGCTGGCGTTCGCCGACCTGTGCCTGCCGCTGGGTCATGGCGAAGTGATGATGAAGCCGGTGGTCGAGGGCCGCGTGCTGCAGGCGCTGGAACTCACGCCGAACGACCAGGTGCTGGAAATCGGCACGGGTTCGGGTTTCCTCACCGCCTGCATGGCCAAGCTGTCGGCACACGTCACCAGCCTGGACATCCATGCTGATTTCGTCACCGCCGCAGGCCAGCGACTGGCCGGCGCGGGCATCGACAACGTGAAGCTCGAAGTGGGCGAAGCGGTGAATGGCTGGCAGCCGAACGGCCTGTTCGATGCGCTGGTTGTCACCGGCGCCGTGTACCAGATTCCGCAGCGCTTCCTGGGCTGGCTCAAGCCCGGCGGCCGCGTGCTGGTGGTGCGTGGCGAGTCGCCCGTGCAGCATGTGCTCCTGCTTACCCATGAAGGCAACGGCCGTTATCGCGAAGAGTCGCTGTTTGAAACCGACCTGCCGTACCTGAAGCACGCCGAGCCGCCGCGTCGCTTCGTTTTCTGACCTATTTCCCCATACATGAGGCAACCCATGCGCTTGAAGCTTCTGACCCTCGCCCTGGCCCTGTCGGCGTTCCCGCTGGCCGGCCACAGCGAGGACTTGCTGGATGCATACCGAGAAGCCCGCGCCAATGACCCGGTGCTGTCGCAGGCGGAAGCTACCCGCCTGGCCACCGGTGAGGGCGTCACTCAGGCGCGTGCGTTGATGCTGCCCCAGCTCAATGGCAGCTACGGCCTGCAACAGCAGTCGGCCGGCAACAACATTGCCAATGGCACCATCACGGGCTCCAGCTACGGCCATTCGCGCACCCGCGACATGTCGGCCACGCTGACCCAGTCGGTGGTTGACCTGAGCCAGTGGGCCAACCTGGCGGCGGCCCGCTCGGCGGCCCGCTCGCAGGACGCGACCTATGACGCGGCTGCGCAGAACCTCTACGTGCGTGTCACCACGGCTTACTTCGGCGTGCTGACCAGCCAGGACGCCCTGATATTCGCCAAGGCCAGCGAAGACTCCTTCAAGCAGGCCTACGACCAGGCCGACCAGCGCTTCAAGGTGGGCCTGTCTGCCATTACCGACGTGTATCAGGCGAAGTCGGAATACGAACTGGCCAAGGCCCAGACCGTCGCCGCGCAGAACACGCTCAACGATGCCAAGGAAGCCCTCACCCAGATCACCGGCAAGCCGGTGGGCGACCTGAAGAAGCTTCGCGAAGACCTGCCGCTGACGCCGCCCAACCCGGCCGATCCGGACGCCTGGGTGCAGGCTGCGCTGCAGTCCAACGCCACCATTCACGCCAGCCAGTACAGCGTGCAGGCCGCCGAGCACGACATCGACGCTGCCCGCGCCGGCCATCTGCCGACCATCAGCGCCTCGGTCTCGCGCGGCAAGGACACCACCTGGCTCGAGCACGGCAACTACAACGTGCCCGGCAACGGCGCCTATGGCACCACGGTCGGCATCTCGATGAACATCCCGATCTTCTCGGGCGGCGCCACGCAGTCCCGCGTCCGCCAGTCGATCTACCAGCGCGACGAAGCCCAGGATTCGCTGGAATCCACGCGCCGCCAGGTGGTTCGCGACACGTTGAATTTCTATCGCTCGGTCGCCGCCGGCATCAGCCAGGTGGAAGCCAACAAGGCTTCGGTGGAATCGGGCCAGAAGGCGCTGGAAGCTACGCGCGCCGGTTTCGACGTGGGCACCCAGACCATGCTGAACGTGCTCAACGCGATTCAGACGCTGACCCAGGCCGAAAGCAGCTACTCGCAGTCGCGCCATCAGCTGGTGCTCGACCAGCTGCAGCTCAAGCAGTCGGCGGGCTCCATCGACGTGAAGGACGTGGAGCTGGTCAACGCGATGCTGCAGTAACGCATATCGCACGCGCTGGAAACGACAAGGCCGGGCATGTCCCGGCCTTATTGCATTCAAGCATGGGAAGACGTCTGGACGTCTATTCCTGCAGCAGGCTGTCGATCATGCCCATGACGCGCTTCACCGCGCCGCGCTCGCTGTCGAACACGATGCGCGCCGCATCGCCCATGCGCGTGCGCTGCGGCGGATCGCGCAGCAGTTGCAGCACCACCGGCCCCAGCTCCTCGGCGCTGTTCACCCGCGACGCGCCGCCCTCGCGGATCAGGGTGAGCGTGATTTCCTCGAAATTGAAAGTGTGCGGCCCCACCAGCACCGGCGTGGAGAGTGCGGCCGGCTCCAGCACGTTGTGGCCGCCAATCGGCACCAGGCTCCCGCCCACGAAGGCCAGATCCGAAGCAGCATAGAACGGCATCAACTCGCCCATCGCATCGATCACGAACACCTGGTGCGCCGCCGACGGCACGCGATCGGCACTGCGCGTGCCCACGGTGAAGCCCAGGCTGCGCGCCGAGTTCTCCACCAGCTTGAAGCGCTCGGGGTGACGAGGCGCGATCAGCAGCAGGGCATCGGGCCAACGCGTGAGCACCTCCAGGTGCGCTTCAAGCACGGGCAATTCCTCGCCTTCGTGCGTGCTGCCGGCGATCCACACGGGACGCAGTCGCCCCCACTGCTCACGCAGCTCCTCGCCTTTGCGTTCGGCGTCATAAGGCACCGGCATGTCGAACTTCATGTTGCCGGTGACGAAGATCTTGTCCGGGTCGGCGCCCAGCGCACGATAGCGCGACGCATCGGTGAGCGACTGCGCGGCGATCTGATAGACGCAACGCATCGCATGCCTGACCAGGCTGCCCAGCGGCTTGTAGCCGCGCAGCGAGCGTTCGGAGAGACGGGCGTTGACGATCATCAGTGGAATGCTGCGGCGCCAGCAGGCGCGGTAGAGATTCGGCCAGATCTCGGTTTCCACGATGATGGCCAGTCGTGGCCGCACCCGCTTGAGGAAACGCGACACCGAGAACGGCAGGTCGTACGGCAGGTACACATGGAAAACGCTGTCACCGAACAGCTGGCGCACGCGCTCGGAGCCGGTAGGCGTCACCGTGGTCACCACCAGCGGCGCGTTCGGATAGTCCGTCTGCAACGCCTTGATCAGCGGCTCGGCGGCATTGACCTCGCCTACCGACACGGCGTGCACCCAGAGGCTGCCCGTGATGCCCGATGCCTCGAAGTAGCCGAATCGTTCTCGCCAGCGCTTGTGGTAATCGCCGTAGCGCACGCCACGCGCCATCAGCCGCAACACGATCAGCGGCGTCACCAGGTACAGGGCGAGGGTGTAGAGATAGCGCAACGGAAAGCCCAGCGGAGTCGGTGCGCCAGTATATCGGCTCGGGCCCGTGGACCCGGCTGGTCGCTCGCCTCGTTTTGGCTTGTTCCCTACAATGCATGCGATGCCTGGCATGCCCCGTCCCACCTTCTCCCGCTCCCTGCTCGCCCCGACGCACTGGCCCGCGTGGCTGGGTGCCGGCGTGATCTGGCTCATCGCGCGGCTGCCGCGCACGTGGCTGATGGCGTTCGGGCGTGGACTGGGCTGGCTCGTGCAGCGCGTGCCCTCGCCACGGCGGCACGTGGCGGAAGTGAACATCGCGCTGTGCTTTCCGGAGCTGTCCAAACAGGAACAGGCCAAGCTGGTCGATGCGCACCTGCGCGACATCGGCCTGATGATGGCGGAGTTCGCACTGGGCTGGATGGGTAGCGAACGCGCCATCGCCAACGTGCCGGTCACTCTCGAAGGTCTCGAACATCTGGAAGCCGCACGCGCGCAAGGCAAGGGCGTGTTGCTCGTCGGCGGCCACTTCTCGCATCTGGAGTTGTGCGCGCGGCTGGTCTCCCAGCGCATCCGCATCTCGGGCATGTATCGGCGCATGGATTCAGCGGTGTTCGAATTCGCCGTGTTGCGCGCGCGCCTGGATTACGCCGAGGCGATGTTCGAGAAGGACGATATCCGCGGCACCGTGAAGCATCTGCGCAACGGCGGCACGCTGTGGTACGCGCCCGATCAGGACATGCGCAGCAAGGACAATGTGTTCGTACCGTTCTTCGGCGTGCCGGCGGCCACCATCACGGCAACGCATCATCTTGCGAGGCTGTCCGGTGCGCTGGTCATTCCCTTCTATCACCGCCGCCTGCCCGGCAACGCGGGCTACGCGCTGAAGCTGGGCGCGCCGCTGGATTCATTTCCCAGCAAGGATCCGCTGGATGACACCGCGCGCGTCAACGTGTGCATCGAGGACATGGTGCGCGCGGCGCCCGAGCAATACCTTTGGGTACACAAGCGTTTCAAGACGCGTCCGGAAGGCAGCGCTTCCGTCTACTAAAACCTTTCGTAAAGCCGTCGCTTTCGCTGACAGATAGATGACAGTCTGTGCGGGTAAAACAACGCTCGCACATTCCCCACCTATCCGCCCATACATGACTTTCCGGCTGTTTTTGCGCTCGCTGCGCCAACGCCGCGACTGGCGTGGCTCGTCTTCCAAACGCCTCGCTGCCGCACTGAAATACATCGCCCGCAGCATGCGCATGGCGCGACGACAGTCTGCGTGGCTGAGCGAGCTGTACGGCTCGCCGCGACTCGTGTCGATCCTTGAGCACGACCCGCGTCTGCATGAGCGTTGGCATCATCACTACATCAATCGCCGCATCGGCCGTGCCGAACGCATGGCCATCGTGAGCGCGCACTACCGCTTCGCGTTCCAGCGACTGCCCGCGGCGATGATGGATGCGGTATACCTGCGCGGCCGCCACGTGCTTGGCACGCTCAACCTCAAGGACGGCAGCGAACTGCAGTTGGAACTGCGCCGACCGACCGGCCGCAGCCGCGAAGGCGAACTCGCGCTATGCCTCGCCAATACGCAAGGACAGGTGTTGTCGTCGACCATCTTCAGCATTGCCGATGAAGGGCGCACGTTGTTGATCGGCTGCCTGCAGGGCGCCGCTCCCGAACTCGGTCGCGAGGCCGTGCGCGAACTCACCAAGCAGTGTTACGGGCTGCGACCGAAGAACCTGTTGCATTCGCTGCTGCTCGCCTTCGGCACCTTCAGCGGCGCCACGCAGATTCGCGGCGTCAGTAACCTGGCGCATCCGTTTGCCGGTGAGGCCGACAAGATCAAGGCCGACTACGACAGCTTCTGGGAGGAATGCCAGGGCGTGCTGCAGCCCGACGGTTTCTTCGCGCTGCCGACCACCGAGCCCGAACGCAGCGAACTGCAGGTCGAGAGCAAGCATCGCTCCGCCTTCCGTCGCCGTGAGATGCTCCGCCGCGAAGCCTGCGCACGCTTGCTGGCCGCGTTGCGTGACCAGGAACTGCCGTTATCGCAGGCCGCCTGACCCGTCGAAACAACATCCCCGGCGCAAGGCCGGGGATGTCGAGGCTCCCCCTTATTTCACGTTGACGAAGGCCTTCCAGGCCTTGAGCAGATTGTTGGCGTCGACCGAACCCAGTCCGGAGGCGAAGCTCCAGCCCGCCTGTGCCGCGAACGCCTCGGTGTTGGCGTTGTACTTGTTGGCATTGGTCGAGGTGAGGCCGAGCTGGATCGGGCCGAGGTAGGAGTTCGGCAGCGTGCCGTAGTAGTAGCAATCGGGCGTCACCACATCGGGCAACTGCTGCACGCATTGCGTCGCGATGCTGCCGCGCGTGACGTTGTGGAACACGCACTTGCCCGTCCCTTTGGCGCCGTTGTCTGAATTGCAGGTCGCAAGCGTGGCCGGCGGCGCGCCCTTCGGGCCGCCGTATTCATCCGCCGCCAATGTATACAGCGTCGGTGCCGCATTGCCCTGGTTGGACGACAAGTCCTTCGCCGCGAGTCCCTGATCGATCAGCGCCTGGATGCCGGCGAACATCGGCGACGACAGCGACGTGCCGCCAATCAGCGCCGTGCTGCCGGTAAAGCCCGGCGTGCACGGGTAGTAGTACGAGCACACGATCACCCAGGTCGAACCACCGTACGAGCCGCCGAACAGCGCCACGTCAGGCACGTCGCGCGACTGGTCCTTCGCAGCGTTGTAGACCAGCCGTTGCCAGGCCGGCTTGGCATTCACCGACGATGGCCCCCCACTGCCCGATTCGGACGTGATGTAGTAGCCGTTCGGGTCGAACTGCAGATACGCCTTGCAGAACGCGAGCGAGGTGGCATAGCCCAGCGACTTCGCCGCCACTTCGTTGCCGCAGGATTCATTCCATGGAATCTCCGGCACGTACGACAGCGCCGAACCGTATTGCGCGTTGAAGGATGCGCTGAAGTATTTCTTGGTGGTGCCATCGAGAATGTCTGCCGTATCGGTGCCACCCACCACCGTGTCGTTGGGCGAGGTGCCGAACGCATTGGCGTCGATGCCTGCGCCGTTGATGAAGAATCCATTGAAGCTCGGGTTGGAACCCGAGTCGCCGCTGGACACGAACACGGAAATGCCTTCCGCATCCGCCTGCGCCCACATCAGGTCGATGGCCAATTTGCTCGCCGCATCGACAAAGCCCTCGCCGTAGCCGTAGCTCGCGCTGATGATGTTGGGACGATCGGTACCGTTGATCAGGTTGGTCGCTGCCGTGACCACGCCGCCAAAGAAATTGGTGGCATTCGAATCATCGCAGCTGGCCAGCCAGATGTTCGCACCGGGCGCCATCGCCGTGGACCACTCCGCATCGAGCAGGGCTTCGAAGTCGTCTTCCCCAGGGAATGCAATGGTCGGGTCGATGCAGTTGGTGAAGCCCGCAGCCTGCGGCTGAAACTGCTTGAACGTGCCGCCGTAGCTGGTCAGCCCGAACTGGCTCACGAAGTTGGTCCAGTCATCGGGCACCATCGAGCTGTCTTCCACCAGGGCGATGGTGATGCCCGTGCCGGTGAGTCCGCTCGCATAGAGCTTGTCCGTACCGTAGATCTTCGCCATGTCGTAAGGCACCAGGCCACGCGAACCATTGGTGAAGTTGACGGCCTGCGGCGTCAGGCCGACGGCGGCCGTCTTCGGTTGCTGCACCGTGAAACGTTGCGAGCTGGCGTTGAACTGGCCGAGCTTCGGCGCGGTGTGCTGCGCTTGCGGATGGATGTCGTTGAGGCCCGCCACGCCCGCCACCACGCCCTGCAGCGCCTGCGGAATGCTGATGTCACTGGCATTGGCCACGTGCGCCGTGTTGTTGATGGTGTAGTGGTTCATCTGCGTGTGGAAGGCGCGCTTCACCTGCCCCGCGTTGCCGCTGAAGTCGATCTGCATCTTGTTGGGATAGACACCGTTGACGGTGAAACCCTGCGACTTCAGCCATGCGCTGACGGCGGCGACATCCGCATCCGAAACGCCGAACGTCTGGCCGAATTGCGCCGGGGTCACCCACTGGCGAAACTTCGACGAGGCCGGATCGTGCTGGGCAGCTATCAGTGCGTCCAGGGCAGCCTGCCGCTTGGCGCTACGCTGCAGGACGAGATTCATGTGATTCATGGGCGCTGCATCGTCCACGGCCTTGGTCGGCGTGGCGCGGTCGACGAGGCTCAGATGGCTGCGCTGCAGTGTCGATGTCGCGCGATTATCGACTGTCTGCGTCACCCGTGGCGCTTCGGCTGTGTTGATGCCCGCCAGCGCCGCGTCTTGGGCGGAGCCCGCTTGTGCCGATGCAACGATCGGCGTGCCTGCAAGGACCAAGGTCATGGCCGCCAGCAGGTTCAGGTGCTCGTGTTTCATGCAATGTCTCCCTGATGTGATCCATTGAGAACAAGCCCCCCGTTTCGGTTTGCCACCGCTGTTTTCTTCCTGACCTCCTTTCCGATTCGCGCTGTGCAGCAGACAAACGCTCCCGTCACGTCGCCAAAGCGGCGACGTGTTTTCGTTGCAATGAAAAATCACCCCAAACAGCGCGAGAGTGAGCTACCTCGCGATGACACCCCACCAAACCACGCGAGTGTAGGTACGCAGTGGAAGCCGCCACAATGCGGCCCGATGGAAAACGTGCGCTGCATCGTGACGGGAACGTTCATGCCATCAGAATCATCGTGTTGCGCCGTACTTGCGCGTTGTTTCAACACGATGCAGGCATGACCTGCCTAACGCAATTTCGTTCGTCCAAATCGATGGATTGACGAAGGGTTCACGCGGCATGGGCGCCAACGCGCCCGCGCGCATCGATGAAAGGAATTTCGTCCATGCAAGAGTTTGCGATGAGTCGTACAGCTATCTAAATGTCCACTGAATCCAGCGGAAAGCGCCCTTCAAACATAGTCTCTAACGCTGTTTGTTGCGCGCCTGGCGCGTCGCCTGTTCGCGTGCCTCGTGCAGCTTGGCGTACTTGAGAAAGGCGTAGAACGCGCCGGTCACGCTGGCGATGAAACCGGCCCAGCCATTGAGGAAGTAGCGCTTGCCGATGTACTGGCGCAGGAAGAACACCGGCGGATAGAACACCATGCGCAGTCCGGTGAAGCGCTGTCGTGTGCGCAACTTGTAGGCCACCATGCCGGTGGTGTAGCGATTGATCTTTTCCACGCGCGTGGCGATGTCGCCATCGCCGTCGTTGATGAAATCGGCGCGTCGCAGTGTCTTCACCGGGCCGCGCACTTCCACGGCCGCGTGGACATCGACATCGTTCATGCCGCCGCGGCGGCGATCGAACAGGCGCAGGTGACCGTTGCGCCAGCTCCAACGGTGCTGCACCGTCCAGAACATGCGTTCGCGTCGTGGCAAGCGGAAGCCGGCGTGCGTCGGTTGCTGCAAGGCTCGTTCGATTTCCTCGCGCGTACCGGGCGAGAGGATTTCATCGGCGTCGAGGTTGAGGATCCAGTCGTGACTGGCCATGTCGTAGGCGCGCTGCTTCTGCGGACCATAATCGTCGAAGGGATGCACCGCGATGCGTGCGCCGTGCTTGCGCGCGATGGCCACGGTGTCGTCGGTCGAGCCCGAATCGAGCACCACGATTTCCTCGGCCCAGTCCACCTCGCTGAGGCAGGCATCGAGCGTGTCCGCGTTGTTGAAGGTGATCACCACTACCGACAACGGCTCGCGTGTCATGCCGCCTCTCCGCGCGACGGATGCACATACAGCGCCGCACACCACAGGCCCAGCAACCACGCGAACAGCAAACCCCACCAGGCCGAATAGAAAGCCAGATGCGTGTTGAGCGGGAACAGCATCGCCCCCAGGGCGAGCGTGGCTGGAAAGGCGCGCGTTCGTGCAGCCTCGCCCACCCGTCGCCAGGCGATGACCGCCCATCCCAGGGCCGCCAACCAACAGGCCATGCCCAACGAGCCCGTTTCCGTAAGTACCTCGAGCAGCCATTGATGGGCATGGCAGGCGCCTTCGCCAACGCCGCAGGCATCGCCGGTAACCACGAAACGGTCATTGGCCGGTGCATAGGTGGGATAGGCATAGCGGTACGCGCGCACGCCCACACCATTGATGGGATGCCCCTCGAACATCGCCACGCTGGTGCGCCAGATATCCAGGCGACCGCTCAGCGCCCAATCGACCGACTTGTCCGAGCCTTGCAGCGCCTGCAGCGTGCGATCGATGCGTAGCTGGAATCGTTCGGAGGTTTTCCAGGCGATGCCGCCGGCCAGCAGGATCACCACGACCAGGGCACTGGCAGCGGCGACGAACCGAAGAGGCGAGCCTGTCACTCGCCACGCGAAACCCAGTGCCACCACGGCGTAGCAAATCCACGAGGCGCGCGAGCCCGACATCAGCACCGGCCCCAGCAACAGCACGAAGGCCATGAGCAGCCCCTTGCGGCCAAAGCGCCGCAGCGCCACCCACAACACGAACGGCGCCAGCACCGACAGCGAGGGGCCAAGTTTCAGATTCGCGGCGCCAAAGATGCCGGAAATGCGCTCGGGCTCCGCGTGCCCACCCAGGCTCCAGCCGGTCAAGGCCTGCACCCATGCATCGAGCGCCCAGAACACCACGACGACGGCCGTGGCCAGATAGAGCGCATTGAGCTTGTCTTCACGCCGGATGGCAAAGCAGGCGTAAAGACCCAACGGCACGTAGCGAAGCAGCGACGCCACCGTGCCCCAGCTCTTGCCCGGCGCCAACGAGTCCACCGAGGAGATCAATGCGGCTCCGACGTAGGCCGCCAGCAACCACAGCAACAGCTGTGCACCGGCGTGCTCGCGCAACGCGGACGGATGGCGCACGAACAGCAGCACGACGCCGACCAGGCAAAGAAAGGTTCCCAGCTCGGCGCTGCGCCCGAACGGCAGCAGGCCGATCACCAGCCAGAACGGCAGCAAGGGGGAACGCAGGGCGGCCTTCAGGGATGCAGCGAGTGGGCTCATGCGTCGATCAACAAGGATGATGCGCGCATTGTAGTGAGCCGCCGTGACCGGCGGGCCGCTTCAGGCGGTGACGAGCTCGTCGTACAGGGCCAAGGTGGCCTGCTGCATGTCGGTGAGGCGATAGTTCTGCAGCATTGGGATGGGCGGCGCCACGCGCAGCAGCTCGGCCGCACGCTCCACCAGTCGCTCGCGGTCAGCCGGTGGCACGCGGCCGGCAGGATAGAGCTCGGCCAGCAATTCGCCCACGCCGCCGTGCGCGTATCCCAGCACCGGACGGCACAGCGACAAGGCTTCGATCACGGTGCGACCGAACGATTCGGGCTTGTTCGACAGCTGCAGCACCAGCGAGGAGATGGCATAGATGTCGCGCACGTCGGAGCGCGCCGGCGTCATCACCACCTGCTGTTCCAGCCCGCGCGTGCGGACCAGATGGCGCAGCTCTTCCACGTAGGCTTCGCGGCCGGCCTCGATCACGCCCAGCAGCAGCAGGCGTACGTCGATACCACGACGCTTCAGCTCGGCCACCAGCTCGATGGCGTCGTGATGGCCCTTCAGACGTGTGCCACGACCCGGCAAGGTCAGCAGCGGACCGCCCGCGAGCGCAGGAAATTCGGCGAAGAACGCCTTGCTCCAGTTGTCGTCCGGGCGATGGCCGTACGGAAAGGCGTCCGGATCGATGCCGCGCGGAATCACCCGAACGCGGCCCGGCTCCAGCCACGAGTAGTGGCTGAGCATGAAATCACGCAGGGTTTGCGACACGGCAATCACGCGCTCGCCGCGCAGCAGGATGGCGCTGTAGCGGCCGGGCGAGTTGAGCCCATGCACGGTCGTCACGAAATGCGGCGCCGGCTTCATGCCCTTGATGGCCCACCAGCCCAGCCAGGCCGGCAGCCGCGAACGGGCATGGACGATGTCCGGCTTGAGCTCGCGCAGCAGCTTGCGCAGCGCACCGACCTTCATGAACGTGCCCAGCGACTTGCGGCCGATATCCAGCGTGATGTGACGGCTACCTTCGGCTTCCAGCTGCGACACCATGCGACCACCGGCCGAAATCACGATGGACTGGTGGCCGGCCTGCACCAAGGCACGAGCAATCTCCAGCGCAGACCGCTCCGCCCCGCCCGATTGCAGGGCAGGGATCAGCTGGACCACGGTCAGAGACCGCGCTGGTGTGGCGACTGCTGACATGATTTGTTCGAAAGGTGCCTTCATTCCTAGAGGCAAGCAGCAATCGTGCCGAAACCAGCACTTGAGATTGTTTCAGATGTAACTTTCGAGACCGAAATCAGTCGCGGAGCACGTAATGCGCGCCGCAATAAGGACATGTGGACTCGCCACCGTCCTCGACGATCGGCAAATAGACCTTCGGATGCGAGTTCCACAGCACCATGCCAGGCATCGGACAGGACAGCGGAAGGTCCGAGCGCGTCACTTCGTAACGATTTTCGGCATTCGCCGGGATCAGCGGGGCAGCCGCAGGGGAACGCGACATGGGGTCAAACTCCATCAGGACACCAGACCCATCATGTTAGCAGGCCAACCCGATATCGCGACCCCGCGGGCGCCTGACGACGACCTGGGGCATAGTGCGAGCGACCGATGTCGAGGGGTCTGCCTGAGGCAGAGAATGCGTCACGCCTGACCAGGTGCCCAGGTGCAGGGGAAAAAACGAACGGCCCGTAATCCGGCCAAGGGCGGACCGCGGGAACATGCTCATCCTGATGAAGGAGCAGTCATGGACTTCGGAAAGATCGTCAGCCGCATCAAGGCCATCCTCAGCTCGCCACAGACCGAGTGGCCCGTCATCGCCGCCGAGCCCGACACCGTGCGCGGCCTTTATCGCAACTACATCTGCATCGTCGCCGCGCTGCCGGTAATCGCCCATTTCATCCGCGGCAGCCTGATTGGCTTCGGCGGCTTTGGCATGCATGCGCACACGCCCATCGGCATGGGATTGCTCGGGCTGATCCTGCACTACCTGCTCGCGCTGGTGGTGACCTACCTGGTGGCACTGATCGTCGATGCGCTCGCGCCCACCTTCGGCGGCACCAAGGACTCGGTGCAGGCGCTCAAGACGGTGGCCTATGCGTGGACCGCCGGATGGGTGGCAGGCATCGCGGTGATCATCCCGTGGATCGGCTGGCTGGTGGGCATCGCGGGCCTGATCTACGGCATCTACCTGCTCTACCTCGGCCTGCCCCACACCATGCGCTGCCCAGCCGACCGCGCGGGCGGCTACACCGCCGTCGTGGTGATCATCGCCATCGTGCTGAGCTGGATCGTGGCGCTCATCGTGGGCGGAGTCATCGGCACCGCGGCGCTTACCGGCGCCTCCGTGAGCGGCATCCACGTCTCGGGTGACGGCAGCACCGTGACAGTGGATCCGGACAGCACGCTCGGCAAGCTCTCCGCCATGAGCGCCAACACGGCGCGCGCCGAGAAGGATCTGGAGAACGCGCAGAAGTCCGGCGACGTCGCCGCACAGCAGGCTGCGATGGGCAAGATCATGAGCGGCGACGGCAAGACGGTGTCCGTGTCGCTGTCACCCGAAACGCTGCGCGGCTTCCTGCCGGACGAGCTCGACGGCATGAAGCGCAGCGACTTCAACGCCCAGCGCTCCGGCGCGATGGGCATGCAGATCTCCACCGCCCGCGCCAACTACAGCGACGGCAAGGAACGCAGCCTGCAGATCGAGGTGGCCGACACCGGCAACATGCGCGGCATGATGGCCATGGCCAGCGCGATGGCGCCATCGTCCGAGCAGCAGACGGAACACGGCTACCAGAAGACCTATACCGACCACGACCGCCTCGTGCACGAATCGTGGGACACGCAAACCAGGATGGGCGAATTCGGTGTGATCGTCGCCAACCGCTTCAGCGTCAAGGCAAGCGGCAATGCCGAGGACATCGACCAGCTCAAGCAGGCCGTGAGCGACATGGACCTGGACAAGCTCGAATCGCTGAAGAACGAAGGCGTGAGCAGCAACTGACGGCCAAAAGAAAAAGGCCCGCGCCGTGAAGCGCGGGCCTTTCTCACGCCCAGCGTTGGGCTTACTTGGCGGCGTCGGCCTTCGGCACCGACGCCTCGGTGGTGATGCGCACCTTGATCTCGTCGCTCACGTTCGGCACGTAGGCGCCCATGCCAAAGTCGGAACGCTTCAGCGTGGCGGTGGCGTCGAAGCCCACCGTCTGCGTCTTCAGCATCGGATGCTCGCCGCTCTTGTTGAGCGTGGCATCGAGCGTCACCGGCTTGGTCACGCCGTGCACGGTGAGGTCACCCGTGACCTTGTACTTGTTGCCACCCACGGCCTGCACCTTGGTGCTCTTGAAGGTGACGGTCGGGAACTTGTCGGCGTCGAAGAAATCCGGCTTCTTCAGGTGCTCGTCCAGCGCGCTCACGTGCGTGTCGAGGTTGGCCAGCGGCAGCGTCACGTCGACGGACGACTTGGCGGCGTCCTTCTCGTCGAACACCAGGGTGCCCTCGCCCAGGCCGAGGTTGGCAGTGGGGTTGGAGAAACCGAAGTGGTTCCAGCTGAACAGGACCATGGTGTGGCCCGGGTCCAGCTTGTAAGTCACCGGGGCAGCCTGGGCGGACACGGCGGCGCTGACGAGGCCGGCGAGAAGGAGGTAACGAAGTGCACGCATGGGTTGAATCTCCATTGGGTTGGGGGTTGACGGACCGATGCCGATGAAGGCCTCAGGCGATCCGGCAAGCTTCTTCGAACGAGAGGCGCGGGCTGCGCGGGAACAGGTCGCGGCTGGCATCGCCATAGCCGATGTTGACCAGGAAGTTGGACTTCACCGTGGTGCCCGCGAAGAACGCGTTGTCCACACCGGCATTGTCGAAGCCGGACATGGGGCCGCAATCGAGGCCCACCGCACGGGCGGCGAGCATCAGGTAAGCGCCCTGCAGCGAACCATTGCGGAAGGCAGTGACGTCGATCAGCGCCTGGTTGCCAGCGAACCAGCTGCGCGCATCGGCATGCGGGAACAGCTGGGGCAGCTTTTCGTAGAACTCATGGTCCGTGCCCACGATGGCGGTGACCGGCGCGGCCAGCGTCTTGGCGCGGTTGCCTTCGGAGAGGAACGGCGACAGCTTCTCCTTGGCTTCCTTCGACTTCACGAACACCACACGCATCGGCGAGGAGTTGGCGCTGGTCGGGCCGAACTTGGCGAGTTCGTAGATCTTGTGCAGCTGCTCGTCGGTAACTTCTTTCGGCAGCCACGCGTTGTACGTACGTGCCGTGCGGAACAATTGGTCGAAGGCGGCCTCGGAAAGCATCTCGCTCATGGGTATCCTGTGGGCATGGCGCGCCGACAGCGGCGCAACGTTCTCAAGTGTAAGCGCGGTCGCAGGCAAACAGGACCCAGGCCAATGGAACGAACTGTACCGTCCGGGGAAACAATGCGGCGGGCAACGATCACATGCTGAAGCCTCGCGGCGACTGCTGGGTGATCACGGACGGCGCGGCCGGCAACCAGCGCCAGGCCCTGGCGCTGGCCGAGCGGCTGGAGATGCCCGTGCGCCACCTGCAGCTCGAACCCGGGGCACCGTGGTCGTGGTTGGCGCCCCGCGTCACGCTGGGTGCCCGGCTGGCGCTGGACGCCACGCAGCGCCAGCAGTTCGCAGCGCCCTGGCCCGCGGTGGCCATCGGTTGCGGCCGATCCGCAGCGCTCTACACGCGCCTGCTCCGCTCGTTGAGCCGCGGCGCGTGCTACACGGTGCAGATTCTCGATCCGCGCGTGAACCCCGAGCACTGGGACACCGTGATCGCGCCACAGCACGACCAGCTGACCGGCCGCAACGTGATCCGCCCGCTGGGCTCGCTCAATCCGGTGGACGACGCCTGGCTGCAGGATGGCCGCGAGGCCGATCCTGCCTTCGCGGCGCTGCCTCGCCCCCGCGTGGGCGTGCTGTTGGGCGGACCGCGCAAGGGCGTGACCTTCAACGAGAGTTACATCGACCAGTTGATCAGCGGCCTGCACGCCAGGCGCCGCCACGATGGCGGCAGCCTGCTGGTGATGGCATCGCGACGCACGCCGCCAGAATTGGTGGAACGCATGCGCCAGGGCCTGGGCGACGTGCCCGGCCTGGTATGGGCCGGCCACGACGACGGCAGCAATCCCTACCCCGGCGTGCTGGGCTGGGCCGACCGGCTCGTGGTCACGCCCGACTCGGTCAACATGCTCTCCGAAGCCTGTGCCGTGGGCTGTCCCGTGCATACCTTCGTGGTGGGCTCGCTGCCCGACAAGCTCGCGCGCTTCCACGACGCGCTGCGCAAGGCCGGCCTGCTGCATGCGCTCGACGCCAGCGACACGCCAGCCGTGCCTCCGCTGCGCGTGACCGAAACCATCGCCACCACCTTGCGCGAACTCATCGTGCGGCGACAGAACGAAGCGCACTGACGCTTCGTCAGAACAGGAATCCCAGCTCCGCCGTCACTTCCTGCACGCTGCCGCCAAGGCGATCGAGTTCGCTGTCGCGTGGCGCAATGCGCGAACGCAAGTCGAGCGTGCAGGCAAGCGCGCGATGCAACAGCTCGGCGTGCGCCTCGGCGAACACGCCAGCCTGTCGGCCATCGAGCAGGCCGGCATTGCGGCAGGCTTCGATCAACCCGGCATTGGCGGTGATATTGAGCAGCGCGGGCCGTTCCGCTGCATGCGCCAGCACCAGGCCCTGCAGCGCGAACTCGATGTCGAGCAAACCGCCATGGCCTTGCTTGAGATCGAACAGTTGCGCGTCGGAGCGATCGCGTTCGGCGCGCCAGCGCTGTCGCATGCTGCTGACCTCGTGCAATACGGATGCACGCTCGCGTGACACCGCCAACACCTCACGGCGCACGGCGGCGAGATCGACGTGGAGCGCAGCATCGCCTGCAATGGGACGTGCGCGCAGCAGGGCCTGGTGTTCCCAGGTCCATGCGCGGCTCTTCTGGTACGCCTCGAACGCGTCGAGGCTGCTCACCAGCAGGCCTTTCGAACCATCGGGCCGCAGGCGCGTGTCCACTTCGTACAGGCGTCCGGCGCGCGTGAGCACGGTGAGCCAGTTCATCACGCGCTGGGCGAGGCGCTGATACCAGCGCGAACCTTCCAACGGCCGCGCGCCATCGCTCATCGCATGCGCGCGCTTGCCGTCGTAGACAAACACGAGATCGAGATCGGAGGCGAAACCCAATTCCTCGCCGCCCAGACTGCCGTAACCCAGTACCGCAAAACCGGTGCCGACGCCCGGCAGGCGACCGTGTTGCGCGGCAAGCTCGCGCTCGGCGAGCGCCAGCACCGCCAGCACGATGGATTCGGCCAGCACGGCCAGGCGGCGCGCGGTTGCCACGGCATCGGCGCGTCCATCGCTGAAGGCCAGCCCGAGGCGGAACGCCACGCTCGCCTTGAATTCGTTGAGGCGCTCCAGTTCGGCTTCGGCCTCGCGCTCGTCCAGTGTCGCCAGCACGCGGGTGATTTCCGCGCTGATGTCCGCACGCTTGAGCGGCAGCTGATCGATGCGCGGATCGAGCACGTCGTCGAGCAGCAGAGGTTGCGCAATCACGCGCTCGGCGAGGAAGGCGCTTTCGGCAAACAGCCGCGCCAGACGCATGCGTGCGGCGGGCTGTTCTTCCAGCAGGGCGAGATACGACGATCGTCGCGCCACTGCCTGCACCAATCGGCACAGGCGCAACAGGCAGGGCACCGGCGCGATGCTGTTGCGCGCCACCGCCAGCAACTGCGGCATGAGACGGTCGAGCTGCTCGCGCGAACGCTGCGACATCGCACGCACCGACGCCGCCTGCGAGAGCTTCTGCAGCGCTTCGGCGGCTTCGCCACCCGGCGTGAAGCCAGAGGATTCCATCAGGCCAGCGTCCAGCGATTCGGCGCATGCGTGTTGCCACAGCGCCACGTCCGCCACCGGTGCGGCGGCGGTACGACCGCCCTGCGGCACCAGCACTTCGGCGAATTCCTGGCTGACCTTGGCGCGATGGACGGCGAGCTGATCTTCCAGCTCCTCCCACGAACCATGGCCCAGTCCGAGCGCGATGCGTTCGCGGCTGAGCGCATCGTCCGGAATGTCGTGCGTCTGCGCATCGCGCAGCATCTGCACGCGATTCTCCACGCGACGCAGGAACACATAGGCCTCGCGCAATTCGCGCGCACGCGCCGCGTTGATGTGCCCGCGTGCCTCGCATGCAGTAAGCGCGGGCAGCAGGCCGCGCACGCGCAGGCTGGGTTCGCGTCCGCCGCGGATCAACTGCATCAGCTGCACCACGAATTCGATTTCGCGAATGCCGCCGGGACCGAGCTTGAGATTGTCCGCCAGATCCTTGCGCGCCACTTCCGCATCGATCAGCGATTTCATCTCGCGCAATCCCGCGAACGCGGTGTAGTCGAGATACTTGCGATAGACGAACGGCCGCAGCAGATCCTGCAACTGCTTGCCCGCATGGCGGTCGCCGGCCACGGGGCGGGCCTTGATCCACGCGTAGCGCTCCCAGTCGCGGCCTTCGCTCTGGTAGTACTGCTCCATCGCCGAGAACGGCAATGCCAGCCGGCCGGCATTGCCGAACGGACGCAGGCGCAGGTCGACGCGCGCGCAGATGCCATCCACGGTGGGCTCGTTGAGCAGGCGCACCAGCTGGCGCGCGAGGCGCACGAAATACTCGCTGTTGTCGAGCGAACGAGCGCCATCGCTCTGCCCGCTGTGCGGATAGGCAAGCACCAGGTCGATGTCGGACGAGAAATTCAGCTCGCTGCCGCCAAGCTTGCCGAAACCCACCACTACCATGCGCTGCAACTCGCCCTCGTGGCTGCGGCTATGGCCATAACGTGCAGCGAGCACGTGCTCGGACCACTTCAGCGACGACTCCAGCAGCACTTCGTACAGCACGCTGGTGGCCGAAAGCGTTTCGGGCAATTCGTCCAGGCCATTCACGTCGCGGAACACGAGGCGCAAGGCTTCGGCGTGACGGAAGCGGCGCAATTGCGTCAGGCAGGTAGCTTCGTCGTCGGAAAGCTTCAACGCCTCGATGCGTGCGCTGGCGTCGCTGCCCGAGCGCAGGCGCTCAAGACCTTGCGGCGCCAGCAACTGCGGCTGGCGGAACCATGTATCGAAGGCGAAATCGCTGGCAAGCAAGGTGCGCCGGATGCGCTCGGCAACGCCGGCGTCGTCGTGCAAGGGCACGCCCATCTGGCGGCACCGCGCGATCAGCTCGCGGTAGCGGTCGTCGATCAGCGCGCGCAGCGCCGGGGATTCCGTGGGCCTGTTGATGACAGTCATCCGATCATTCTGCCGCAGTGTCGCGTGCGTTGTTGCGTTCGCACGCGACAAATCTTTCGCAGTATGACCGGCTCATGACCGGATACCGCAGGTTTTACCACTTGCGTGCACGCCGACGACGCACGAGGCGTTGCCATGGTGACGTCCAACGGGACACGCGCCCGTTCCCACAACGATTGGTTCAGATCCAGGACATTACATTTCCTTTTCCGAGCCATGACAGCCAGCCCACAGGGTGCCATGACCACCTCAGCGACTCCACCCGCGCTGCTCGCGCGCTCCGTGCCCCTCCGCCTTGCGCTGGTATTCGTGTTGGGCATCGCATTCACGCTGTTGACCGGTGTGGTCGATGGCGGCGTCGGCGTAGGGCCGATGCAGGCGCTGAGCCAGCCCCTGTTCCTGATCGCCAACGCCCTGCCCGGCCTGATGCTGGCCTCGCTGCTGCTGGTTCTGAGCCGCCGGGCCTTCCTCTCCTTTGGCCTGGCCTTCCTGCTGCAGACGCTGGTGTATGCCGTCAACGCACTGAAGGTGAGCAACCTCAGCACGCCGCTGATGCCCGCGGATTTCCGCATGCTGGGCCAACTGCGTCGTGGCGGCCTGACGTTGCTGGGCAGCTACCTGCCATCCAGTCCATGGCCGTATCTCGCGTTGCTGGCTGCCCTGGCGATCATCCTGGTCGCCTGGCGCATGGAACGGCCGATGTTCGCGCGACGCACGCGCGGCAAGCGCCTCATCACCGGCGTGGCCTTGTTGGCCCTGATCGGCTCGTTGTTCGCCGGCATGCCAGGATGGATGAAGCTCTACGGCGGACACCACCTCTGGCTGGAACCCTGGTCGGCCACGGCCACCGCCGAGCACTCGGGCCTGGTCAGTTCGCTGATGATGTTCCACCTGCACCAGGGCCACGCACGCAAGAAGGCGGACCCCGCAGCGGCACTGCAGCTGATCGAGCGCACCGATGTGGCGCTGCGCGAACATCTGCAAGGGCCGGTGCGCAACAACGGCGAGGAACCGGACATCGTGGTGGTGCAGAGCGAGTCGTTCTTCGATCCGTCAATCATGAAAGGCTACGAGCACGCCGACCTCACGCCGAACCTGCGCCGCCTCGCCGCGCAAGGTGAAAGCGGCCCGTTGCATGTGCCCACCTACGGTGGCGGCACCATCCGCACGGAATTCGAAGTGCTCACGGGTTTGTCGTTGCGCTATTTCGACGACATGCAGTTCCCGTATCTGCAGATGAATCACAAGGTGGTGCCGAGCATGGTGCGCGTACTGCGCTCGCACGGTTACGAAACCATCGCCGTGCATGGCAACGATCCGGGGTTCTGGAACCGCAACACGGCGTTCCAGGCGATCGGCTTCGACCGCTTCGTATCGCGCAAGTCGTTTCCCGCGCATGCCCCGATGGACGGGAAATACATGGCCGACAGCGCGATGACCGACGAAATCATGGCGCAACTGAAGGACGCCGGCCCGCCGCAGTTCCTGTTCGCCATCAGCATCGAAGCGCACGGCCCTTATGACGTACCGCCGGCGAATGCCGCCGAACGCGACGCCATTCCCGTGCCCGAAGGCGTGACCGGCCAGAACAAGCGGGAGCTGCAGAACTATCTCTACCACATGCGTCACGCTGACCAGGAGCTGGGCCGGCTGGCCGAACTGCTCGCCCATCGCGAGCGTCCCACGCTGCTGCTGTTCTACGGCGATCACCTGCCCGCGCTGACCGATACGTACAACACCACCGGCTTCGTCGATGGCAAGGACATGCTCAGCCAGGCCGGCACGTGGCTGCTGGTGGATCCACGCAATCCGTTGCCGGCGAAGCGGGAGGCGCTTGCCTCGTGGATGCTGCCCGGCCGCCTGCTCGAACAAGCCGGCGTGCGCGACGATGCCTACTTCGCACTCACCCAGGTGATCGCCCCGCAGCTTGCCGCCTTGACGCGTGCACCCGGCGCACCGCCCGAAGCGCAGGACAACTCCGAGCACCAGGAAGACGACGACATGGCCAACGTCGCGCTGTTGCGCATGAAGGGCAAGCTCGATGCCCTGCTGCCCAAGGTCGACCTGCAGACGGCAGGCTTCATGGAAGAGGCGCCGCTAGTTCCGGCCGATGGCGTCGAAGCCGTGGGCAGCCATCAATAACGGCATCCTAACGCCGGCATGGGAATGGACGTCCAAACGAAAACGAGCAAGGCCGCCGTTTTTCGCGGTTTTCAAGCGGTACGAAAACGATTTCGCGCACGCGTCATAACGTGGATTCATCGATCTGTCTGCGCGCTAAAGGGAGCCCGGTCGGTTCAGGTTCGGTATGGCGATATGCCTCTAGCTTCGATTCCAGCCACGAAGCAACGCCTTCGCTGGCATTCCCACACTGGAGGTTTACCTCATGCGTAAGACCATGCTTGCCGCTCTCCTCGTCACCGCTGCTTCCGTCCTGACCGTTCCCGCGTTTGCACAGGACGCCGCTGCAGCGACGAAGACCGAAGCCAGCGCGACCACCACTGGCGCGGCAGCGAAGGACACGGCCAAGGCTACCGATCAGGCCGCGATGAAGAGCAGCGATACCGCGCACAAGGCCAAGCACAGCAGCCACAAGGCCAAGGCCGCTGCCACCGACGCCACCAAGACGGATGCCGCCGCGCCGGCCGCCCAGCAGTAACTCGCTCCGCACGATGTAAACCCAGACCCCGGGAGGCAACTCCCGGGGTTTTTCGTGGGCAAGATCAGAAGTCGTACGTGCCCGATAGCATCACGCTGCGACGCGTGCGCAGCGGTACGAAGGTTTCATTGAAGTCGGCGGAATACAGGTCGCGTCCGAAAAGATTCTTGACGCCCAACGTCATTCGCCAACGGTCCGTGCGATACGACACATTGCCATCGACTTCCGCCTGGCCCGGCGACGGGTAATAGGTGGAGTAATCCAGACTCTGTCCCAGCGATCGGCTACGTGCCTGCACGCCGCCGGCGACGCCCCAGCCCTGCAACACGCCGCCCTGGAACCAGTAGCTGGCCCACAGGTTGAAGCGCTGGCGCGGCGCGCCCGTGGGCTGCGTGCCGTCGTGGTTGGTGATCTGCGCGTTGGTGTAGCTGCTGGTGATGTCGAAACCCGGCGCCACACGCCCGGCGAACTCGATCTCCACGCCGCGATTGGTCTGCCCGGGCCCGAAGCTGGCGAAATTCGGCATGGCTTCGAGAAACAAGTAGCTGTGGTCGAGCATGATGCGATACAGCGACACAGTCAGCCACGCCTGCTCGTGGAACAGATTGAACTTGGCGCCCGCTTCGAGCTGGCGCGACAGCGCGGGCACCAGCGGGCGGCCGTTCTCGCCGAGATACGACAACGGCTGGAAGCCGTTGCTGGTGAAGCCGTAGAGCGCGACATCGGGCGTGAGCTTGTAGACGATGCCAGCGTTGGGTACCCACTTGATGCGCTTGGGCGTCCATGGATTGCCTTGCGCGTCGGTGGTCGACACTTCGTAGGCGGAGCGGCGCAATCCCAGCAACATGTCCCAGCGCTCGCCCAGCGACAGCTGATCCTGCAGGAACAAGCCGTTGTCCACCGACCAGGGCGTGCCTGACAGCGGCACATTGTCTTCCGGCTGCACCACGGCCGAGACGCGCGGCAACGCGGCATCACTGAACAAGTTGTAGACGACGCCGTCGTTGTACGAATGCCAGAAGTCGTCCGTGTGGCCCACGCGCGAACGCGAATAGTCCATGCCCAGCGTCACCGTATGCGTCACCGGGCCGGTGCCGAACACGCGGATGAAATCGTTCTGCAGCGAGTAGTAGGTGTCGTTGTAGCGATAGGCCTCCGCATACGGCGACACGTTGCCCATCGGCGTGGGGTTGGTCATCGTCCAGCTCTGCAGGTCGTTCTGCTGCTCCACGTACTGGCCACGGCTGCGCCATGTCCATGCGTTGCCCAGTTGCTGGTCGAGCAGGTAGTACAGGCGGTTGGTCTGGTAGTTGGCGTAGTCGTATTCGTTGCCGGTGAGCAGCCCGAACGGCGTGGCGCTGGACAGCGTGTCGCCCAGCATCACCACGTGATCAGGCATCGGCAGTCGATTGAGAATGCGCTGCGCGCCCACCACCAGTTGCGTGCTTGCGCTGCTCCAACCGATCGACGGCGCCAGGTAGCCGCTGCGACGGTTGCGGTAGCCCTGCGGCGTGCGATCGGCGTAATCGCCCGACATCACCAGTCGATACGTGAGGCCCGACACGTGGCCCAGCGGCCCGGTCATGTCCAGGCCGGCCTGCACCATGCCCTGCTGTCCCAGCGAGTAACTGATTTCGTGCAGCGGCTCGCTCTGCGGCTGCTTGGTGGTGACGTTGACGAGGCCGCCAAAACTGTTGCCGGTGGAATCGCCCAGGATCGATTGCGGGCCCTTGATCACCTCCACCCGTTCCAGGCCGATCAGCGGCGGAAAATCGCCGGAGCCCGCATTGCTGTTGGGCATGCCGTCGATCAGGCCGTTGCCGGTGTAGAAGCCGCGGATCTGGAACAGCGGCAGGCCGTCCGAACCTTCGACGAAGGCCACGCCGGCCACGTTGCGTACTGCGTCTTCCACAGTCAGCGATTGCTGCGAATCCATCAGCTCGCGCGTCACCACGCTCACCGACTGCGGCACGTCGATGAGTTCGGCATCGTTGCGCGAACCCACGCTGGTGAGCGACGCCTTGAAGCCCACGTCGCGACCGGTCAGTGCGTTGGCCTCCACCGCCGTCAGCTCCCTCGCTTCCGGACGTGGCTTGGACGATGCGTTTTTTCCGGGCGGCTCAGGCAAGGTCACCACCACGGTGCCCTTATCGGTGAATTCGTAGACGAGCCCCGTGCCTTCGAGGAGTTTCGACAACGCCGCTGGTGCCGTGAGGTTGCCCGTGGCACCGAGCGAGCGGAAGCGGGCGATGGTGCAGCCCGCCGTCAACACCTGCACGTTGGCCTGCTTGCCGAAGGCGATCAGCGCGGTGGCGAGCGGCTGCGCCGGAATCGCGAAGTCGATGCGCGGGGCATCCTGCGTGATCGACGCGACAGCCATGCCCGTGCCCGGCACGGTCAGCCAAATCGACATCGACAGGCTGCCCGACAGCAGCAGCTTCGCACGCTTCCTCATAGCCCCCGCTTCATGGCAAGCGAAAACCGCGAGTTTGACATGCGATGCGGCGCTTGTGTGCTCACTTCACCTGCATGAATGCTTTCTTTCGAAAGACTGTCCAGTCATCGGCAAAGGCTCAATGTGGCGCGGGCTTGCGGCGCGCATCGGACAGCACGGTCTGTCCACCGCTGTCGTTCACCCGCAGCGGCAACACTTGCGGCAACGCATGCAACCAGTCGTCGATGGCATCGGTTTTCACCGTGCCGGTAAACGTCAGCGCTTTCAGATCGGCGTCGGCGATGTGCAGCGGCTGCGCGCGATAGCGGTTGATGTTGGCCACCACCACGGACAGCGGCTCGTTGTCGAATTCCAGCCGCGCCTGGCGCCAGGTCGCCACGGCCGCCGGATCGCTGGCGACCATGTTCATGGCCGAGCGCGACGGGTCGTAGATCACCGACTGACCCGCCACCGCCTCGAGGCTGTTGTGCGCCCCACCCGTGGCATCGGCCACGCGCACGCGCCCTTCGGCCATGGCGACGGTGACGTACTTGCCCGTGCGGCGCACGTTGAACGCGGTGCCGATGTCCTCGATGGTGACGTCGCCGGCGCGCACCTCAAACGGTCGGGCGGCATCGTGCACCACTTCAAAATAGGCCTCGCCGTCGACGAGCTCCACCTCGCGACGCCCGCGACTGAAGTGCGTACTCAAGCGCGTCGCGCCGCCCAGCGTCACGCGCGTGCCGTCTTCCAGCGTCACGCTGCGTTGGGCGGCGATGGCGCTGGCGTAGGTTTGCGTGGTGTCGGCATCTTGCATGGCGCGCCATCCCGCGTAGCCACCGACGGCCAGCACCAGTGCGGCGGCCACGGAGGCAGGCACCCACCAGCGGCGCGGCGGCGACTGGGCCGGTGCGAATTCCGCTACCAATCGTTCGCGCGAAACTTCGCCAAGCGCCTGCAAGCGCGCGGCCAGTTCGGTCACGCGCTCGAAGGCGACGAGGTGCTCGGCGTCTTCGTCGGTCCAGGCCAGCCACTGCTCGGTGGTCCGTTCCGTCGCAGCAGGGTCGCGCAATCGCACCCACCAATCGGCGGCGACGCGCAGGGTTTGTTCGTGGGATGTGTTGGCCATCATGGCATCTCCGGTTCGTCCACCCGCGCCCGGCAATGCGCCAGGGCATGGGCAACGTGATAGCGCACCATGCGCTCGCTGATTTTCATGGCCCGCGCGATCGCACTGATCTCGCAGCCATCGATGACGTGCATGACGAAGGCGCGCCCGGTCTTGGCCGGCAGCTCGCGCAACGCCTTGTGCAGTTGCTGCAATTGCCCCGTGGCATGCACGTGGCGTTCGGGAATGGGCGCGAGGTGCAGGTCCTCATCTGGCGCAACCTGCGGATGATCGGCGCGCACCTGGCGAGCGCGCAGCCGATCCACCGCCAGGTTGGAGGCGATGCGAAACAGATAGGCGCGCAACGAATCCACTTGCTCGGGCCTCTCCATGGTCACGAGGCGCACATACGCTTCCTGCGCGACTTCCTGAGCGTCCGACATCGAATGGAGACGGCACTGCAGGAACGCCACGAGCGCGCGGTTGTGATCGCGAAACAGATCCGCGATGCGCATCGCGAACGCCGGATCGAGGTTCACGCCCGCGTTGGCGGGCGTGCTGGCTGGTTTGTCCACTAGGCTGCCCTGGTTACGTCGGGAAGCGGCGGCGAGACGTCCATGGCTGCCGATGCTTCCATCGCGTCGCGCCACCACGGTACCGGGCGCAACGCGTCGTTCAATAGTTTGACCGCTTCCCAGCGCAGTTCCGCGCGGCGCCGGAACAAGGCGCGGCGCTTGCTATCCCGTTCCATTTCCGTGCGGTGATGCAAGCTGGCCGGCATCAGGAACCAGCCGCCCTCCACGGGCGCGCCGCCCTGCTCCAGCCAGTAGCCATCGTAATCGGAGAACAGCTGCGCGCGGCCCCGCAGTGGATGCGCCGCGTTGCCTACGGCGAGAATACGGCGCAGGCCGCACTGTCCTGCGAACGCATAGGCCAGCACCAGCATCAGTTGCTTGGGTCGCATGCCATGCATGTTGCGCGTCAGCTCGCGCACGGACTCGCGTGCGCCCGCACCCGCCGGCCCCTGGATACAACCGATGGCCAGCGTATCGTCGTCGATCAGCGTCATCACCAGGCGATACAGCGAGTGGTTCTGCGCATCGGTCAACTCGAGGGCAAGCTCGCCCTCACAGGTCATGGGCGCGGGTGGGCGCAGATGCAGACGCACTTCGCCGCCATCCTTCAGCCGCAATGCACCGAGCGTGGCGCGGCCATGCGCGTACACCGCCTCGATCAGCTCCGCCGGCCAGCGCTCCAACAGCAATCGATAGTGCGCCTGCAAAGCCAGTACGCGATCGACGCGATGCCACTGACGATTGACGAAGCGATGCAGGTGACGCTCCTGTAAACGCGGATCGCGACCTACGCAGGCCTGCAACAGCGGATGCGACGACAGGAACGCGAGGTACCACGGGTGCATCAGCGGCATCGACGCGGCACGCACCAGATATTTCGCCGCCGCCAGCATGCGCTGGCCGGCATGGCCGCTCCAATCGGTGCGCCGGCGCAGCGAGCGCCACCACACCGACAAACCAGGGTGGCCATCCGTGGCCGCACTCTCCTTGGGCCCAGTCACCTGCGGGTCGGGCGAGCCCGCCCACCAGAGTTCGCGCTCCAGGGAGCGTTGCGCCGCGTAGGCGCAGCCGCTAGCAGCGAACACCAGATCGGCGTCCAGGGGTTCCTCCCCAGGCTGAAGATTCCGTTCGTTCAAGGCTTCCCGACTCGTACGTGACTGTGACGAGAGCTAAGACGTGCCAGCGCGGCAAAACGGAAATGGTTGGCGGCATTCTTTTGATCTTTTTTTCGCGGGCAAAAGAAAACCCCGCACAAGGCGGGGTTTTCTCGTGTTGCGATGCCGGTGAGGCGAGGACTTAGAAGTCCATGCCACCCATGCCGCCCATGCCGCCCGGCGCACCGTGCGAATGGCCTTCGTCCTTCTTCGGCACTTCGGTCACGGCCGCTTCCGTCGTGATGATCGAGCCGGCCACCGAGGCGGCGAACTGCAGGGCCGAACGAGTCACCTTGGTCGGGTCCAGGATGCCGAAGGCAATCATGTCGCCGAACTCGCTGGTGGCCGCGTTGTAGCCGAAGTTGCCATTGCCTTCCTTCACCTTGTTCAGGACGACGGAGGGCTCGTCACCGGCGTTGGCGACGATGGCGCGCAGCGGGGCTTCCAGCGCACGACGGGTGATGGCGATGCCCAGGTCCTGGTCGGTGTTCTGACCCTTCAGGCCTTCCAGCGCCTTCAGCGAACGGATCAGCGCGACGCCGCCGCCCGGCACCACGCCTTCTTCAACGGCTGCGCGCGTAGCGTGCAGGGCGTCTTCGACGCGGGCCTTCTTTTCCTTCATCTCGACTTCGGTAGCCGCGCCAACCTTGATGACGGCGACGCCGCCAGCCAGCTTGGCCACGCGCTCCTGCAGCTTCTCGCGGTCGTAGTCCGAAGAGGTCTCTTCGATCTGCGCCTTGATCTGGCCGATGCGCGACTGGATGCGCTCGGCTTCGCCGGCACCGTCGATGATGGTGGTGTTTTCCTTGGTGATCACCACGCGCTTGGCGCGGCCCAGATCGTTGATCGTGGCCTTCTCAAGCTGCAGGCCCACTTCCTCGGAGATGACCTGGCCATTGGTGAGGATGGCGATGTCTTCCAGGATGGCCTTGCGGCGGTCGCCGAAGCCCGGCGCCTTCACGGCGGCAACCTTCACGATGCCACGGATGGTGTTGACCACGAGGGTGGCCAGCGCTTCGCCTTCCACTTCCTCGGCCACGATCAGCAGCGGCTTGCCGGCCTTGGCGACGGCTTCCAGCACCGGGAGCAGCTCACGGACGTTGGAGACCTTCTTGTCGTGGATGAGGATGAACGGGTCGTCCAGTTCAACCTGCTGCGACTGCTGGTTGTTGATGAAGTACGGCGACAGGTAGCCGCGATCGAACTGCATGCCTTCGACCACGTCGAGCTCGTTCTCGAGACCCGAGCCTTCTTCGACCGTGATCACGCCTTCCTTGCCGACCTTCTTCATCGCGGTGGCGATGATGTCGCCGATGTTGGCGTCGGAGTTGGCGGAGATGGTGCCGACCTGGGCAATGGCCTTGTCGTCAGCGGTGGGGTTGGAGAGCTTCTTCAGCTCGGCCACGGCGGCGTTGACGGCCTGGTCGATACCGCGCTTCAGATCCATCGGGTTCATGCCGGCGGCAACGGCCTTGAGGCCTTCCTGGATGAACGCCTGAGCCAGCACGGTGGCGGTGGTGGTGCCGTCGCCGGCGACGTCGGAGGTCTTGGAAGCGGCTTCCTTGACGATCTGCGCGCCGATGTTCTCGTACTTGTCGGCCAGTTCGATTTCCTTGGCCACGGACACGCCGTCCTTGGTCACGGTCGGTGCGCCGAAGCTCTTCTCGATCACCACGTTGCGGCCCTTCGGACCCAGGGTGACCTTCACAGCGTTCGCCAGGGTGTTCACACCCTTGAGCATGCGGGCGCGGACGTCTTCGCCGAAGCGGACTTCTTTAGCTGCCATAAGTAAAAACCTTTAGAAGTAAGTTAAGAGGAGTGAGGGGTGAGAGAACAGCGGGAACTACGTGAGTCGTGGAGTGCGCGCGACAATCGCGCTCTAACTCTCACTACTCATTTCTTTCCGCTGTTTCCTGGCTCTTAGCCTTCGATGATCGCAACGATGTCGTCTTCCTTCAGGAAGACCAGCTCTTCGCCGTCGATCTTGATTTCCTGGCCGGCGTACTTGCCGAACAGCACGGTGTCGCCTTCCTTCACGGACATCGGGCGGACCTTGCCGTCTTCTAGGATGCGGCCGGCACCGGCAGCGATGACCTTGCCGCGGGTCGGCTTTTCGGTGGCGCTGTCGGGAATGACGATGCCGCCAGCGGAGACGCGCTCTTCTTCGAGGCGCTTGACGATGACGCGATCGTGCAGCGGACGCAGTTTGCTCATGGGTGGGCTCCAGCTTCAGTTGGATGGTTGAACAAGATTCGGGACCCCGGAGCGGCGCCTGTTGCTGGCGCTGTTAGCACTCCCCGGAGGTGAGTGCCAATTCTAACGACGCAAAAGCCCCCTGCAAGAGGCGCCCGTCCGATGGCTGAAACTTCCAATGGGGGGACCCGTCGGGTGTTTCAAGGCACGCCGGGGCGAAATTTCACCATCCCGCACTATCGACAGGGGCCACGGGACGCACGACCATGCCCGCCTGTTCCTTGAGGCGACTGGCCCGTGAGTGATGCGCAGACGCTACGCCAGGATCTGGTGACCCAGGGCGCCAAGCTCGCCGCCTCGGGCCTGAGCCAGGGCACCTCCGGCAACCTAAGTGCCCGTTGTGGCGAGGGTTTCCTGATCACGCCCAGCGGCACGCCGTACGAGGAGATCACGCCGGAAGCCATCGTGCCGGTGGACCGGGACGGCCACTGGCCGGACGGACAGCGACCCTCCAGCGAGTGGCGTTTTCACCGGGACATCTACCTGGCCCGGCCCGATGCTCAGGCCATCGTGCACGTGCATCCGCCCTACGCCACCGCGCTGGCCATGTGCCGCAGGGATATTCCGCCCGCGCACTACATGATCGCGGTGGGCGGCGGCGGCTCGATCCGCTGCGCCGGTTACCACACCTATGGAACGCAGGCGCTGTCCGATGCAGTCGTGGCGGCGCTGGAAGGCCGGCTCGCCTGCCTGATGGCCAACCACGGCATGATCGCGCTGGGCAGCTCGCTGGCGCAGGCGATGTGGCGCGCCGTGGAAGTGGAGAATCTTGCGCGGCAGTACGTGCTGGCCCTGCAAGTGGGCACGCCGGTGATGCTTACCGACGACGAGGTGGCCGCCGTGCTGGAGAAATTCGCCCACTATGGGCTGATGTCGAGGTCGTGATGTCCGATACCGTGCTGCTCTGCTATTGCACCTGCCCCGACACTGCCAGCGCGCAGAAGCTGGCCGATGCCCTGGTGGGCGAACGGCTGGCCGCCTGCGTGAACCGCATTCCCGCCATCGCCTCCACCTATCGCTGGAAAGACCAGGTGGTCACCGACCACGAGGAACTGCTGCTGATCAAGACCACGGCCGGCCAGTTCCCCGCACTGAAAGAGCGCCTGCTCGCGCTGCATCCCTACGAGCTGCCCGAACTGATCGCGGTGCCCGTCGCCGATGGCCATCGTCCTTACCTGGACTGGGTGCGCGACCCGGGCTGAGCGTGCGGCGTGCCAACGAAGACCACCAGGATCGTCGCCGGCTCGCTATCGCTGGCATTTTCGCTCACCAGATGACGCGCACCTGCCGGCTCGAACCAATTCTCGCCTGCTGCATACACGCGCAACGGCTGCCCTTCCACCTGGCTGCGCACGCGGCCACTCAACACGTACACAAAGGCATCGCGGTCGTGCGAATGCGGCTTCGATGCTTCGCCGGGCACGTAGCTCACGCGCAACGCTTCCAGCGATTTGCCGGGCGCCTGCGTCAACGCGGCGGTGAGTAGTGAATCATCCTGCGTCGCCGCGGCGGGCACGGCGACGGCGAGAGCGAACATCGCGGCGAGAAACAGGGACGCACGCATGATCAGCGCCTCGTGACCGTGACGGCTTGCTGCATCGGCAGCGCGGCGTCCACCTCTTCCGTGCGGCGAATCACCTTGCCCTGCGTATCCAGCACGATCACGGTGGGCACGCGCATCACGCGGAAGCGGCGGAACAAGGCACCCGAATCATCCAGCGCCAGCGGCATGGCGATGTGATGCTCGCGCTGGTAATCGGCCAGCTCATCGCGGCTGGCCCACAAGCCCGAGGCAATGCCGAGCCAGCGTGCATGCGTGTCGCGCGCCAGTACCTCGGCGCGTTCGCGGGCGTTGCGGCAACTCTGCGCAATGGCGGGGCGGCTCTTGGCCAGGTACGACTCGCACCACGGCGACAGGAACAGCAGCACGGTTGGTCGTTTGGCATCGAAGGCCGACAGCGATGTGCCGTCGAGCGTGTGTACGTCGAACGCCGGCACACGATCGCCCACCGCGTAGTGCGGCTCGTCCTTCGGTGCGACAGCGGGCGCCAGTTGTGCCGACGATGGACGACGCGCCTGCGCCAAGGCCGCGTCGAGTTTCTCGTCGGCCATGTGGCCCACGTAGGCAATGCGTCCGTCACGGCCGATCACCACGTGCTGCGGCGTGACGCGCAAGTGGAACGCTTCGTCCAGGGTGCCGTCGTCGAACACGATGGGCATGCCAAGGCCGAGTTGCTTCTGCAGCTTGCGCACGTCCTCGACGCTGTCGTCGAAGCCCACGTCGATGGCGATCACCGCCATGTCCGGCCCGGCCTGCTCGTAGGTGCGCTCGAAATGCGGCATCTGTTCGCGACAGGGCACGCACCAGGTGGCCCAGAACTTCAGGTAGACGGCTTTCTTGCCGTACAGCGCACCCAGGTCAATGGTCTGGCCGTCGATGGTCTTCACCACCATGCGCGGCGCCGGCTGGCCGACCAGGCTGCGACCGGCCGATTCCGCGCGCGATTGGCCGGACTCCGAGGCATGCGCCAGCGCGCAGACCAGGCCCAGGCAAAGAAGGAACAGATAGCGCATGGCAGCACGTCCTTAGAAAAGGTGAGCCCATGTTCCGCCCGCCGGTGGTCCGACAACAGATCCAGTTTTCGTGGAAACGAATGGACCAGTGCTAAGTCGGGCGATGCGCCTCCAACAACCCGGCCAGCACGCGCACGGCTTCGTCCATGCGCGTGGCCGGCATGCCGCCCAGGCCGAACACCAGGCCGTTCGGTTTCGTGTTGCCGATGGCGTAATCGCCCAGTGCTTCGATGCGCATGTCGAGTGCCTGGGCGTCCTTCACCAGCTGGCTGGCGGGCACGGGCCACCGCAGTTGCACGGCGATGTGCAGCCCGGCATCCGATGCCAGTGGATGCAGCGCTTCGCCGGCACGTTGCGCCAGTGCTTCGAGCAGTGCCTCGCGTCGTTCCGCATAGATGCGCCGCATCTTGCGCACGTGGCGCGCGAGATGACCCTCGTTGATGAAGAGCGCCAGCGTGTCCTGTGCGAGCACATCGTTGTGCCGATCGCCGAGTTGCCTCACGCAGGCCAGCGCCGGCATGGCCCACGCAGGCGCCACCAGATAGCCCAGGCGCAGCGAGGGAAACAGGCTCTTGGAAAACGTGCCGACGTAGAACACCGAGCCGTCGCGATCCAGCGTCTGCAACGCATCGAGCGGACGTCCGCCGTAGCGGAATTCGCCGTCGTAGTCGTCTTCGATGATCACTGCTTCATGCCGTCGCGCAAACTCCAGCAAGGCCACGCGGCGCGCGGGCGACATCGCCATGCCGGAAGGAAACTGGTGCGACGGCGTCACGTAGATCACGCGCGCGTGGTGCGGAATCTGTTCGACCACCAGGCCTTCGTTGTCCACGGGCACAGGCACCACCTGCGCACCGGCGGTTTCAAAGGCCTGGCGTAGCGGCGGGTAGCCGGGATCTTCCACCGCCACCACCGTGCGACCCGGCGTAACGAGAATGCGCGCCAGCAGATCAAATGCTTGCTGGGCGCCGGCAGTGACCATGATGTCGGCCGCGCTGCAGGTCACCGCGCGCGTGAACGACACATGCCCGGCAATCGCCTCGCGCAAGGCCTCGCGCCCCATGACCGCGCCGTAGAACGATGGCGCGCGAGACAACGCGCGCAAAGCTCGCGCCGACAACTTGCGCCAGGCTTCAAACGGAAACCGCGACGCGTCGGGCAGGCCTACGCGCAAGTCGTAGCGGGCAGGCGGCAAGGCGTTCATCGGCGCGGGAAACATCGCCCCGCGCCATTGCGGTTGCAGGCGCTTTTCTTCGCCCGCGCTGGAACGCGACGGACTCGCCTGCGTCGGCCCGGCATGGGCGACGACATAACCGGCGCCCTGGCGCGAGACGATGTAGCCCTCGCTGAGCAGGCGGTCATACGCCGCCACGATGGTGTTGCGGGACAGGCCCAGCGAGGTCGCGAGCGTGCGCGTGGATGGCAGCGGGTGCCCCGTGCGAAGACGGCCGTCGAGAATGGCCGCACGCAACTGCCCGTGCAACGCCTGCAAGCGACCGCGTAGGGGAATATCCAGCGAAAAGGCCAGGGGTTGCTCCATGCCTGCATCCGGACGGGTTGACTGGTCCTAAAGATTTCCCCTGTTCTGGATCTTTTTCAAGACCAGTGAAACCCCGACACTGTCGCCATCCACTCACCGGAGCCTTGCCATGATCGAGCTGTACTTCGCCGCCACGCCCAACGGCCTGAAGCTGAAGCTGTTTCTGGAAGAGGCCGGCCTGCCCTACTTCATCACGCCGGTGAGCCTGAGCAAGGGCGAGCAGTTCAAGCCCGAGTTCCTGGCCATTTCCCCGAACAACAAGATCCCGGCCATCGTGGACCACGCGCCCGCCGGCGGCGGTGCGCCGGTGACGGTGTTCGAGTCGGGCGCGATCATGCTGTACCTGGCCGAGAAGATCGGCCAGTTCATTCCCAAGGACACGGCCGCCCGCGTGGAAGTGCTGGAGTGGCTGTTCTGGCAGGTGGCGGGGCTGGGCCCCATGGCCGGCCAGGCCGGGCATTTCAAGGTGTATGCGCCCGAGCCGGTGCCCTACGCCATCGACCGTTACACGCGCGAAGTGTCCCGGCTGTACGGCGTGCTCGACACACGACTCGATGGACGCGAGTTCATTGCGGGCGCCTTCTCCATCGCCGACATCGCCTGCTATCCATGGATCGTGCCGCACGAGGCGCACGGCCAGAACCTGGCGGATTTTCCGAACCTGGAGCGCTGGTTCATCGCCATGTCGCAGCGTCCCGCCACGGTGCGTACCTATGAAGGCGTCGAGAACGCGTACGCCCCGAAGCAGCCGTTGTCCGAGGAAGAGCGTCGCGTGTTGTTTGGTCAAGGCGCGGCACCGAAGGCCTGAAGACTGCTGACAGGTTCTGACATGGCGGACGGCTAGACTTCCAAATACGCCGCCCCATTTCCGCCCGTCATCCCTGCGAAGGCAGGAATGACGAGCAAAAAGAAAGAGCCGAGACCATGAAAACCTCCGACATCACCGCACTCGTCGTACTGGGAGCCCTGTGGGGGGCCTCGTTCCTGTTCATGCGCATGGGCGCCAGCGAGTTCGGCGGCATGGCATTGGCCGGCATGCGCGCCATCGGTGCAGCGATCTGCTCGGCGCCGCTGCTGACCCGCACACGACTGACCGAGATGCGCACGCACTGGCGCGACATCGCCATCGTCGGCATCGCCAATTCGGCACTCCCGTTCGTGCTGTTCTCGTTCGCGGCGCAAAGCCTGCCGGCAGGCGTTTCTGCCATCTCCGATGCGATTGCGCCGCTGCTGGTCGCGTTGTCGGGCTGGATGCTGCTGGGCGAGAAGCTGAATCCGATGCAGGCCAGCGGCCTGGTGATCGGCTTTACCGGCGTGGTGTGGCTGGTGGCTGGCACGGTGGGCTTTGGTGGTGGCACGCATGCCATGGGCTGGGCGATGGCGGCCTGCCTGGGTGCCAATGTCTGCTACACCTTTGGTGCGCACTACAGCCATCGCCGCCTGCGCAGTGGCGTCACGCCGCTCAGCGTCGCCACCGGCAGCCAGCTCGCCGCCGCCGTGTTGCTGCTGCCCTTTACCGTCTGGATGTGGCCCACCCGGACCCCGGGATGGACGGCATGGCTGGCCGTATTGGGCCTGGCAGCCCTGTGCACGTCGCTCGCCTATGTGCTGTTCTACGGGTTGATGGCCCGCGTCGGGGCCTCGCGCAGCATGGTGGTGATGTTCCTCATCCCGGTGTTCGGCGTGGTGTGGGGCTTGGTGTTCCTGCATGAGCCGGTGACGCTGGCGATGGCGGGCGGATGCATCGTTATCCTGCTTGGCGTGGCACTCACCACCGGCTTGTTGCGTCTTCGCCGTAACCGCGGAGCCGTTTCCACCGAAGTAGTTGTAGAACATCCTTGAGCCCTGGCGGGTTTTCCCCGGCCCGCCGGCAAGCTGAGCCATAATCCCGGTTCACCTGCGCCCCGGCGCGGGTCTCTCCATGTTGGAGCCGCAATGCGCCTGATCCATCCTGGCCGACTGGCCGCCCGCTTCCTCACCCTGCTCTGCCTGCTGCTCGGCGCGCTGCCCGCGCTGGCCCAGGACGATCTCGACGGTCTCTTGCCCGTCACCGAGGCGTACAAGCTCACCGCCGACGCCTCCACGCTCGGCGTGGTGAAGCTGCACTGGACCATCGCGCCGGACTACTACCTCTACCGCGGCCGCATGAAGTTCAAGGCGGCGGACGGCGCCACGCTGGGCGAGGCGCAGCTGCCCGATGGCGAGAAACACCACGATGAATACCTGGGCGACGTGGAGACCTATCACCACGGCGTCGACGCCACCGTGCCGTACACCGTGGCGGCCGGCACCACCGAGCTGAAGCTCAGCGTGCAGTACCAGGGTTGCCACGAAGTGGCGCCCAAGATCTGCTATCCGCCGCATACCGAGCAGTTGAGCCTGCCCGTGCCAGCCGGCGCTGGCGCCGGTGGTGGCGATGCCATGGCCGCGGCACTCGGCAAGCTCGGCGCCGCCAAGGGCGGCACCGACGGCGCCACCCTGCCAGCGGAGCAAGCGTTCCACCTGGAGGCACTCGCCAAGGACCACCAGCACCTGCTGCTGCGCTGGACCATGGCCAAGGGCTACTACCTCTATCGCGACCAGACCGCGCTCAAGCTGAAAGATGCCAACGGTCTCAGCCTGGCCAAGCCCGAGTGGCCGGCCGGGGTGGAACACGAGGATGCGCACTTCGGCAAAACCACCGTGTTCTTCGACCAGATCGACGTGCCGGTGACCATCGAGGGCGACACCGCGGCCCTGAAGACGGTGAACCTGGAGGCGAGTTTCCAGGGTTGCCAGGACGGTGGCATCTGCTATCCGCTGATGACCCGCGCGCTCACCATCGACCTCAGCGCGGCCACGCCCACCAGCGGCAGCGCCGCCATGCCGGCGCCGGAAATGCCGCCCGCCGGTCTCGCCACCGGCGCGCTGCAGGTGAGCCTGCTCACGGCACTGCTGCTGGCGCTGGGCGGCGGCCTGGTGCTTAACCTGATGCCGTGCGTGCTGCCGGTGCTGTCGATCAAGGCGGTGGGCCTGCTGGAAAGCGGCGAAAGCCACGCCAAGGCGCGTTCTCACGCACTCTTCTATACGGCCGGCGTGCTGAGCACGTTCGCGCTGATCGGCATCGCCATCGTCGCGCTGCGCTCGGCCGGCCATGCGCTGGGCTGGGGCGCACAGCTGCAGCAGCCGGTGGTGGTAGGCGTGCTCGCCTGCGTGATGGTGGCGGTGGGTTTGTCGATGTCGGGCGTGGTGCAGTTCGGCACCTCGCTGGGCAATGTGGGCTCGGGTCTCGCCTCGCGTTCGGGCCATGCGGGTGATTTCTTCACCGGCGTGCTTGCCGTGGCCGTGGCCAGCCCGTGCACCGCGCCGTTCATGGGCAGCGCGTTGGCCTATGCGTTTGCCGCGCCGATGATCAATGCGCTGCTGGTGTTCCTGACGCTGGGCATCGGCCTGGCGCTGCCATTCCTGGCGATCGGCTTTGTGCCCGCGCTGGCGCGCATGCTGCCGCGCCCCGGCGCATGGATGGAGACGCTCAAGCAGGTGCTGGCGTTCCCGATGTATCTCACCGCCGTATGGCTGATCTGGGTGCTCGCGCACCAGCGCGGCGCCGATGCGGTGGGCCTGGTGCTGGTGGCGGTGGTACTGCTGTCGGCCACGCTGTGGTGGTTCGAGCGCAGCCGTTCGCGCGGTGCGATCAGCCGCGTGGCCGTGGTGTTGCTCGCGCTGCTCACCGTGCTGCCGTTGTTCTATCTCTCGAAGGTGCAGGCGCCGACGCAGGCCGTGGTGGCGACGGACGGTGTGGTCGCCTATACGCCCGAGAAGCTCGCCGAACTGCGCAAAGCCGGCACGCCGGTGTTCGTGGACATGACGGCGGACTGGTGCGTCACCTGCAAGGCCAATGAGCACGCCGTGCTCGATACCGATGCCTTCCGCGACCTGCTCAAGAAGACCGGCGCCGTCTACATGAAAGGCGACTGGACGGACGTGAACCCGACCATTGCCGCCTTCCTGCAGCAGTACCACTCGCCGGGCGTTCCGCTCTACGTCGTGTTCCCCAAGGACGGCGGAGAGGGCCAGATGCTGCCGACCGTGCTCACCTCGTCGCTGGTCGAGGAAGCATTGACCAAGGCTGCAGGCACGCCGGTCGCCGCCAACCCATGATGAGCCGCAGCAACTGGGCCATCCTCGGCGCCGCAGTGCTGGTGGCCGCGGTGGGCGGCTGGCTGCAGCACGCCAGCCAGCGGGCGCGCGTACCCGATGGCGTGCAGGTGACGCAGGCAGGCCAGATCGCGCCCGATCTCGCCCTGCCCGGCCTCGACGGCAAGGAACACCGCCTGTCCGACTACCGTGGCCGCCGCGTGCTGCTCAACTTCTGGGCGACTTGGTGCGGGCCGTGCCTGAAGGAAATGCCGGCACTGGTGCAGGCGCAGTCGAACGTCGGCAAAAAAGGACCGATCATCGTCGGCGTGGCGATGGACGATCCCGGCCAGGTGCGCACCTTCCTCGCTGCCCACCCCGTGAACTATCCCATCCTGCTCGGCAGCCTGGACAGCCCCGGCACCTCGCTACGCCTGGGTAACGTCGGCGAAGTGCTGCCATATAGCGTGCTACTGGATGAAAACGGCCGCGTGCTATTCAGCCGGCGCGGCGTGCTGGACGCAGATGACCTGAAGGCCTGGGCAGCGCCAGCCGCGCCCTGATGCGGTTTGCGCCGCCATACGTCTCCGCACGGTTTAACCTTAACTTCTCCTTCAAACATCGCCGAACTGCGCCGAACTGGACAACATCCGCCGGGACGCGCACACTCCGCGCCGGACGCCGGCCACCACCGGCGCGTTCAAGGTATGGGCGTGGCGAAGATCCTGGTCCTGCACGGACCCAATCTCAATCTGCTGGGCGTACGCGAGCCGGACGTCTATGGCCGCGAAACCCTGGCCGATATCGACGCCCTGCTGGCGCAACGCGCACAGGCCGCCGGGCATGCCGTGGAATCGTTCCAGTCGAACGCCGAGCACGCCCTGATCGACCGCATCCACCAGGCACGCCTGGACGGCACGGCGATCATCCTGATCAATCCGGGCGCCTTCACCCATACCAGCATCGCCCTGCGCGACGCGCTGGCGGGCGTGGCCATCCCGTTCATCGAGCTGCACCTCTCCAACGTGCACGCCCGCGAGGCGTTCCGTCGGCACTCGTACCTCTCGGACATCGCCGTGGGCGTGATCTGCGGCTTTGGCGCGGACAGCTACCGGCTGGCATTGGATGCCGCCCTGAACCGGCTGGACCGCGCCGGCGCGTCCGCCTCCTGAAGCCCGGGCTTTCGCCCCCATATTCCCATTCCGGTCGCCACCGCGGCCCTAACGAAAAGGTTTGAACCATGGACCTGCGCAAGATCAAGAAGCTCATTGACCTGCTCGAGGAATCCAACCTCGCGGAACTTGAGATCAAGGAAGGCGAAGAAGTCGTGCGCCTGTCGCGCGTACCCAAGGGTGGCGTGGCCGTGGCTGCCGCCCCGGTGATGCAGGCCGCTCCGGTGGCAGCCGCCCCGGTAGCCGCTGCCCCCGTGGAAGCCGCCGCCCCGGCCGAGTCGGCCCTGCCCGCCGGCCATGTGGTGAAGGCGCCGATGGTCGGCACCTTCTACGCCTCGTCCAGCCCGGGCGCCGCCGCCTTCGTGAAGGTCGGCCAGCAGGTGAAGGCCGGCGAAACGCTGGGCATCATCGAAGCGATGAAGATGTTCAACCAGATCGAGGCCGATGTGGCCGGCACCGTGAAGGCCATCCTGCTCGAGAACGGCCAGCCGGTGGAATTCGACCAGCCGATGTTCGTGATCGGCTAAGGCCGGCTCCCATGCCCATGCTAGAAAAAGTCGTCATTGCCAACCGTGGTGAGATCGCGCTGCGCGTGCTGCGCGCGTGCCACAGCCTTGGCATCAAAACCGTGGCGGTGCACTCCACCGCCGACCGCAACCTCAAGCACGTCGGCCTGGCCGACGAGTCGATCTGCATCGGCCCCGCGCCGTCGGTCGACAGCTACCTCAACATCCCGCGCATCATCGCCGCAGCGGAAATCACCGACGCCCAGGCCATCCATCCGGGCTACGGCTTTCTCTCCGAGCGCGCCGACTTCGCCGAACAGGTGGAGCAGTCGGGCTTCATCTTCATCGGTCCCACGGCCGATGTGATTCGCCTGATGGGCGACAAGGTGGAAGCCATCCGCGCCATGAAGGCCGCCGGCGTGCCGTGCGTGCCGGGCTCGGGCGGTCCGCTCGGCGACAACGTGGAAGAGAACGTGCGCATTGCGCGCGAGATCGGCTATCCGGTGATCATCAAGGCCGCCGGTGGCGGTGGTGGCCGCGGCATGCGCGTGGTGCGCACCGAAGCGCATCTGGGCAACGCCATCACCATGACCAAGCAGGAAGCGAAGGCTGCTTTCGGCAACGATCAGGTGTACATGGAGAAGTTCCTGGAAAATCCGCGCCACGTGGAAATCCAGGTGCTCGCCGACGGCCAGGGCAACGCCATCCACCTCGGCGAACGCGACTGCTCCATGCAGCGTCGTCACCAGAAGGTGGTGGAAGAAGCGCCCGCGCCGGGCATCACGCCGGAACTGCGCGAGCAGATCGGCAAGGTGTGCGTGGACGCGTGCATCCGCATCGGCTATCGCGGCGCCGGCACCTTCGAATTCCTGTTCGAAGACGGCCGCTTCTACTTCATCGAGATGAACACCCGCATCCAGGTGGAACATCCGGTGACGGAGCTGATTACCGGCATCGACCTGGTGCGCGAGCAGCTGCTGATCGCCGGTGGCGAGAAGCTCTCGATCAAGCAGTCGGACATCAAGATCACCGGCCACGCGATCGAGTGCCGCATCAACGCGGAAGATCCCGATTCGTTCCTGCCTTCGCCGGGCACGGTGAAGCGTTTCGAAGCGCCAGGCGGCCCGGGCGTGCGCGTGGATACGCACCTGTACGACGGCTACCGCATTCCGCCGAACTACGATTCGATGATCGGCAAGCTGATCGTGCACGGCCCTGATCGCGAAACCGCCATCGCGCGCATGCGCCTGGCGCTCGCCGAGACGGTGATCGAAGGCGTGAAGTGCAATATTCCGCTGCAGCAGCGCATCATGGCCGACGCCGGTTTCCAGCAGGGTGGACAGAACATCCACTACCTGGAAAAGCGCATGGCCGAACAGAAGGAAAAGGCCGCACTCGGCGGCTGATGTCTGGCCGGCGGGCCGCCAGGCGGCTCGCCGGTTTCGCACCGACACGATGTCCGAACTCATCACTCTCCGCGAAGCGATCGACGCCATCACCGATGCGTTCGACGAAGGCGACGGCTGGGATCGCTACAGCTGGGTCTACATCCGCGGCGCCATCACCGAACCTTCGTGCCGGCTGTATCTCTCGCATGTGGCCGACGAGGACGACGCGCTGATCGCCGACCACGGCGAAGCGCTGCCGCCGTTCGCCGCGCAGCATCACCTGCGCCATTTCCTCGAGGCCGCGGATTTCGCCGAGGTGCTGTTCGTGCACCGTCGGCATCATCCCTCGCCCACGCTCGAGGATCTGGCCCGCGCGCTCGACCACTACCGCAAGCACGACAGCTTCCTCGGCGTTGCGCCGGAATCGCTGTAGCCACCGCGCATCGGCGGGGACGAAGCGCTGTCGCACATCGCGCACGCACATCGGCGACAATGCGCGCCTCACTCGCAGGAACCCGCCATGCCCTGGCTCGAACTCTCGCTCACCATCCGCGCCGAACAGCAGCCTCGCGTCGAGGAGGCCCTCGACGATCTGGGCGCGCTCTCCGTGACGCTGCAGGACGCCGATGCGGAAACGCCCGACGAGCAGGCCATCTTCGAACCCGGCGTGGGCGAACTGCCGCTGTGGCCTACCATCACGCTCAACGCGCTGTTCGAGGCCGATACCGACCGGCGCGGCCTGGGCGAGGCGTTGGGCGACCTGCTGCCGTGGCTGGAGCCCGATCACATCCAGTTCCGCGACGTGGCCGACGAGGACTGGGAGCGCGCGTGGATGGACCAGTTCAAGCCGATGCCGTTCGGCAAGCGCTTGTGGATCTATCCGTGGAACATCGAACCGCCGGCTGACGAGGACATCGTGGTCGTGCGTCTCGACCCGGGCCTCGCCTTCGGCAGCGGCACGCATCCCACCACGGCGCTGTGCCTCGCGTGGCTGGACAGTCTCGATCTGAACGGCAAGAGCGTGATGGATTTTGGCTGCGGCTCCGGCATCCTCGCCATTGCCGCGCTCAAGCTCGGTGCCGCCGGCGCCGTGGGCGTGGACAACGATCCGCAGGCGCTCATCGCTTCGACCGACAACGCCCAACGCAACGACGTGGCCGACCGCCTCACCGTGTTCCTGCCCGAAGACCTGACTGCCGATCCTGCTGACGTCTTCATCGCCAACATCCTCGCCGGCCCGCTGGGCGAACTCGCGCCTACCTTCGCCGCGGCGGCCAAGCCCGGCGCGCCGTTCGCCATCTCGGGCATCCTGCAGGGTCAGGAAGACGAGCTGCTGGCGCGCTATGCGGAATGGTTCCACGAACTGCGCGTGGACACTCAGGAAGACTGGGTGCGCATCAGCGGCCGCCGTCGCTGAGCGACGGTTCACGATACGGGCGGGCCTGCGGGTGATTTGTCCCGCGCGGTGCACTAGGCTTGCGGGAACCCGATCACCACGGCCTGCATGTACGCCCAATGTCCCGAATGCCTCACCGTGTTCTCGCTGAACACGGAAACGCTGGCGCAAGCGCGCGGCGAGGTCGTGTGCGGACATTGCGACACGGTTTTCGATGCGCTCGCCAGCCTGTGCGACCAGTTGCCGCCGGAGCCGTTCGAGCATCTGCTGCCGCGCATGCCCGAAACACCGCCGCGGCTTGATCTGGCGGTTTATCGTCCGCCCGCCGAGGTGCCGGCCGAGGCCGAAGCGCCCGCCTCGAACGATGTGCTGGATGAATTCGCCCACCTGGTGATTGCGCCGCGCTTTGCGCGCAAGCCGGAGAAAAAACGCCGCTGGCCCTGGATCACCGCCTGTACCGTGCTGCTGCTCGCACTGGGCGCGCAGCTGGCATGGGCCAAGCGCGACGCACTGATCGGCGACGACACGGTCGGCCCAATGCTGCGCAACGCCTGCAGCACGCTGGGCTGCCAGTTGCCGCTGGTGCAGGACATCACGCGCCTGAGCCTGGTCGCACGCGACGTGCAGGCACATCCGTCGGTACCGGGCGCGCTGCTGATCACCGCCAACCTGCGCAACGACGCACCGTTCGCGCAGCCTTATCCGGTGGTGTCGATCACGCTGTCCGATGCCAACGGCAACAAGCTCGCCATGCGACGCCTGCGTCCTGCGGAATATCTGGGCGATGGCGCCACCTTGCAGCGAGGCATTCCGCCCGACGGCAGCGCCGCCCTGATGCTTGAAGTGGAAGACCCGAGCGGCAAGGCCGTGGCCTTCGAGTTCGATTTCGAATAGCCGTCCATTTGATGGATGCTGGTTTGGGCATGGCGATCATCGCCCATGCGGTTCGACCGTCTCGCGTAGGCACAGTTCGTGCCACCAATGCAAGTGAATGTCCATAGGACATTTTGGTTTCATGGCTCGGATGCCGTTCTACCAAACGGGTACTTAAAATTCTCGGCACGCGAGGGTACACTCGCTCCTTCGTCCTATGCTGCACCCGGCGTTCCATGCGAGCCGCCGCCCGCGGTATTTGCCATAAACAATTGCAGCGGCCCACGTAGCCGCCGCGTTAGAACGTGAGGGGAAATGCCCGTGAACGCCGTACGACTGCCTGCCAGCGAGTCTCCGAAAGAGACTTCGTCGCAGAGCGCCTTGAGCGAATGCGTCAGCCGTACCGTACGTCGCTATCTCGCCGACATCGGCGACACGGAATGCGACGAAGGTTTGCACGCGCTCGTCATCCGCGAAGTCGAAGGCCCTCTCCTGCGCGAAGTACTGGCCTGGCATGACGGCAACCAGAGCCGCGCCGCCGCCGTACTCGGCATCAATCGCGCCACGCTGCGCAAGAAGCTCGCCGCGCACGGCCTGCTGTAAATCCTCCGCGTTTCGCGCGCCGCATCCGCTGGCGCGCCTCCCTCCGCATTTAGCCGTCCAACTTTCCAACGCGTCGCGTTCGGACGGCGTACGCTCCAGACCGCTATAATGCACGGCTTCCCCGTTCTGGAAGCCGCCATGCCCGCCTCTGCCGTATCCCCCATTCGCCGCGCGCTGCTCAGCGTGTCGGACAAGACCGGACTGATTGCGCTTGGCCAGCGCCTGCACCAGGCTGGTGTGGACCTGCTCTCCACGGGTGGCAGCGCCAAGGCACTGCGCGACGCGGGCATTCCGGTGAAGGACGTCAGCGAGCTCACGAGTTTTCCCGAGATCATGGACGGTCGCGTCAAGACCTTGCACCCGAAGGTGCACGGCGGCCTGCTCGGCCGTCGCGGCACCGATGACGCGGTGATGACCGAGCTGGACATCGCGCCCATCGACCTGCTCGTGCTCAACCTCTATCCGTTCGAACAGACCGTGGCGCGCGCCGATTGCACGCTGGAAGAAGCCATCGAGAACATCGACATCGGCGGGCCGGCCATGCTGCGTTCGGCAGCCAAGAACTGGAACGACGTAGGCGTGCTCACCTCGCCCGACCAGTACGACGAGGCACTGGCGGAAATCGAAGCGCATGGTGGCCTCACGCGCGCCACGCGCTTCAAGCTCGCCGTGGCGGCGTTCAATCGCGTGTCCAACTACGACGGCGCCATCAGCGACTACCTCTCTGCGCTCCAGCTCAACGACAACTACGACGCCATCGCCGGCCATGACGCGTTCCCCGCGCAGGCCAACGGTCGCTTCGTGAAGATGATGGACCTGCGCTACGGCGAAAACCCGCACCAGCAGGCGGCGTTCTATCGCGACCTGTATCCCGCGCCGGGCACGCTCGCCACGTTCCGCCAGCTGCAAGGCAAGGAACTCTCGTTCAACAACATCGCCGATTCCGACGCCGCGTGGGAATGCGTACGTAGTTTTACCAAGCCCGCCTGCGTGATCGTGAAGCACGCCAACCCCTGCGGCGTGGCGGTGAGCCTGGACGGCATCGGCCGTGCGTATGACCTCGCTTACCAGACCGATCCCACCTCGGCCTTCGGCGGCATTATCGCCTTCAACCGCGTGGTGGATGCAGCCACCGCGAAAGCCATCGTTGATCGCCAGTTCGTGGAAGTGGTGCTGGCACCGGGTTACGAGGATGACGCGCTCAAGGCCTTCGCCAAGAAGACCAACGTGCGCGTACTGGAGATTCCGCCGCCGGCCGATGGCGACCTCACCAAGGCGCATCCGGGCAACGATTCGCGTCGCGTGGGTTCGGGCCTGCTGATCCAGACCGCCGACCGCGCGATGGTCAAGGCCGAGGATCTGAAGATCGTCACCAAGCGCGCGCCCACGCCCACCGAGATTGACGACCTGATCTTTGCGTGGAAGGTGGCCAAGTACGTCAAGAGCAATGCCATCGTCTACGCGAAGAACCGCCAGACCATCGGCGTGGGTGCCGGCCAGATGAGCCGCGTGTACAGCGCGAAGATCGCCGGCATCAAGGCCGCCGACGAGAAGCTGGAAGTGCGCGGTTCGGTGATGGCCTCCGACGCGTTCTTCCCCTTCCGCGACGGCATCGATGCGGCCGCTGCGGCCGGCATCCAGGCGGTGATCCAGCCGGGCGGCTCGATGCGCGATGCGGAAGTGATTGCCGCGGCCGACGAGCATGGCATGGCGATGGTATTCACCGGGATTCGCCATTTCAGGCATTGATCTTCGCGATAAAAAAAGGCGCCCTTGGGGCGCCTTTTTTTATCGTCATTCCGGCGCACCACGAAAGGGGCGATGGCGGGAATGACGAATTAGGTTGTCTGCGCTCGGTCGCCAAGCTCGACACGGCGCTCCACTCTCTCCGCATACTTCTTCGCCAACACCGCGCACGTCATCAACTGGATCTGGTGGAACAGCATGATGGGCAGCACGATGGTGCCCAGCGGGTGACCGGCGAACAGCACCTTGGCCATCGGCACGCCGCTGGCGAGGCTCTTCTTCGAGCCGCAGAACACGATGGTGATTTCATCCTCGCGCTTGAAGCCCAGCGCACGCGCACCGTAGCGGGTGACGATCAGTGCCACCGCTAGCAGCACCGCATTCACCACCAGCAGGCCGCCGAGCACCGGCAGCGGAATCTGCTTCCACAAGCCCTGCAGCACGGCCGCGCTGAAGGCCGTATAGACCACCAGCAGGATCGAACCCTGGTCGACGAACGACAGCAGCGAGCGGTTGCGTTCCACCCAGCGACCGATCCAGCGCTGCGCAATCTGTCCCGCCACGAACGGCACCAGCAGCTGCAACACGATGGCGCCGATGGCATCCCAGTTCATACCGCCCTGCCCGTGCGATTCCAGCATCACGCCCACCAGCAGCGGCGTGACGAAGATGCCGAGCATGCTGGAGGCGGAGGCGGAACAGATGGCCGCCGGCACATTGCCGCGCGCCATCGAAGTGAAGGCGATGGAGGATTGCACCGTCGACGGCAGCGTGCACAGGAACAGCACGCCCAGGTAGAGCGACGGCGTCACCAGCGGTGACAGCACGGGACGCAGCAGCAGCCCCAGCACCGGGAACAACACGAAGGTGCTGGCCAGCACGGTCAGGTGCAGGCGCCAGTGGGTCATGCCGGCCACCACCGCCTCGCGCGAGAGCTTGGCGCCGTGCAGGAAGAACAGCAGCGCAATGGCCAGGTCGGTCAGCACGTTGAAGACGCTGGCCGTGGTGCCGCGGCAGGGCAGCAGGCTGGCCAGCAGCACGGTGACAATCAGGGCGCAGGTAAAGCGATCGGGCAGGAATCGACGCAGGAACATGGCCGTGGCACGCGCAATCAGGGAATGTGCCTATTGGAACGCCAGGCCATTGATTAATCAAATCGTTTTATCTGATCTACTGATACAGTAATGGCATGAATATCAGCCTGCGCCAGCTTCGTGCCTTTCTTGCCGTCGCCCGGCAGCAGCACTTTCGGCGGGCGGCGGAGAGCCTTCACCTGAGCCAGCCCGCGGTGAGCCGCTATATCGCCGACCTGGAAGCCGAACTCGGTATCCGCCTGTTCGACCGCACCACGCGCGAAGTGGTGCCCACCGATGCGGGCCGTTATCTGGAAAGCGCCATCGGGCGCGTGCTGGACGAACTGGAAGGCGTGCTCTCGCACGTGCATTCGGAAAGCGAACGCAAGCGCGGCAAGGTGCACGTCGCTTCCGTGCCGACGCTCTCGGCAGGCCTGATGCCCCAGTGCATCGCCGACTGCGCGGCGCGCTATCCCGAGCTGACCATCCAGTTGCACGATCAGGCACAAACCCTGGTGCTGGACAGCGTGCGTGGAGGCGAAGTGGATTTCGGCGTCGCCATCGACCCACCGCTCACCGGTGAGTTCGACATCGAGCTGCTGCTGCGCGACCCGTTCGTGCTGGTGTGCAGGCCCGATCATCCGCTGGCGAAACTCGATCGCGTGCCCTGGCGCAAATTGCAGGGGCAAGCGCTGATCCTGCTCGACTACTCCTCGGGCAGCCGCCGCCTGATCGATCGCGCATTGGCCAGCCGCAACATCGAGGCCAACATCGTGCAGCAGACCGGCCACACGCTCACCACGTTCCGCATGGTGGAAGCCGGGCTCGGCATCAGCGTGAGCCCTGCGCTGTCGCCACCACCACCCACGCTGGTCACGCGACCGCTCACGCCGCAGGAGAGCCGCGACGTGGTGTTGATCAAGCGCAGGCAACGCTCGTTGTCGCCGTTGGCGATGCTGGTGTGGGAACGCCTGCGCGTGCTGAGCCACGCGCCTCCGAAATAGGCGACGTGTCGCTCACGCTTCGTTGAGCGCGCGCCGCCTAGCCTCCAGTCTTTCTTCCGAAGGTGTTTCTCATGCGCTACGAGCTTTACTACTGGAGCGGCATCCAGGGCCGCGGTGAATTCGTGCGACTGGCTCTGGAAGACGCCGGCGCCAGCTACGACGACGTCGCACGCACGAAAGGCGATCAGGCCATGATGCCGTTCCTGCACGGCAAGCATGCCGGCGCCCTTCCGTTCGCACCGCCTTTCCTGCGCGCGGGTAAGCAGGTCATTGCGCAGGCCGCCAACATCCTTGCCTTCCTTGGGCCACGCCACGGTCTGGTGCCCGCTTCGGAACCCGCACAGCGCTATGCGATGCAATTGCAGCAGACGGTGACCGACATCGTTGCCGAAGTGCACGACACGCATCACCCGATTTCCGGCGACCTGTACTACGAGCAGCAACGCACGGAAGCACGCAAGCGCGCCAACGCCTTCTGCGAGGAACGCATTCCGAAGTTCCTGGGCTATTTCGAGAAGGTGCTCGATCGCAGCGACGGTCGCCACGCCATCGGCCGGCGGCACTCGTATGTGGACCTGTCGCTGTTCCAGCTGATGTCGGGACTGGACTATGCATTTCCCAACGCCATGACGTCGATTCGACGCCGCACGACCAGGCTGCGCGCACTTCAGCAACGCGTGGCCGAACGACCGAACATCGCCGCTTACCTGGCTACCGAACGACGCATTCCGTTCAACGAGGACGGCATCTTCCGTCACTACCCGGAACTGGACGAGCGCTAGAACACCGCGATGACGATGGCGCCGAGCACGATAAGCCCGCCACCGATGGCGAGCGACCAGCTCACCTGCTCGCCCAGCAGCAATACGCCCAGCACGATCGCGATGGCGACGCTGAGCTTGTCGATGGGCGCCACCTTGCTCACCGGGCCCAATTGCAGTGCGCGGTAGTAGCAAAGCCACGACAGTCCCGTAGCGACGCCTGACAGCACCAGGAACACCCAGCTGCTCGCGGGCAAGCCCGACGGGCGCGCCCATTCATGACGAAGACTGAGGATGCCGGCCGTCACCAGCAGGATCACGATGGTGCGAATGAAAGTGGCGAGGTTGGAGTTGATGCCCGCCACGCCGAGCTTGCCGAACAGCGCCGTGAGCGCGGCGAAGAACGCCGAACCCAGCGCGAAGAGCAGCCAGCTCTCACGCAGGTTCATACATGCCTCGCCGGCTGCGGTTGCACGAACTTACTGGCCGCCGTTGTCCTGGTCTTCCGCGGATTTGCTCTTGCCCCACTCCATGACCTTGTACATCACCGGCTTGATCGGTTCGCCAGCCTGGTTCGTCCAGGCACCCTTCTGGTCAATCAGGTAGGTCTGCGGAATGCCGCCCTTGGGCGTCACTACCACCATGTAAACCTGGCCGCTGCGGCTGTATTCCTGGATGGTCTGGTCGCCTTCCGTATGCACCTTCACCTGCGGCGGCGCATTCCCGTTCGCATCGCGCGGTTGGGCACCCGAGGTGGCGGGCGTGGCGGTTTCCGGTGCGCTCAGTGTGGCTTCGGTATCCGCGGAGACGTTGCCCGATGCCGACTTGCCGGCACCGGATTTGGGCGCGGGCGCTGCCTTGGGCGCCGGCGGCGGCGTCACGGCCTTCACGCCCGGATCGTTCATGCCCGGCGGCGGCGGCGCCGGCGGGAACTGGCTGGCGGAGGACTGGGCAAGCGCATTCGATGCGACGGCCACACCAAGAACGGCGAGCAGGGCGAGGGGTTTCATGATGACGGCCTCCTGTGGGATGTGGAGCATATCAGCGCAGAACCGCACGGCTCGTGAAGCGCTCGTGTGCTGCATAGGGCAGCGCAGAGCGGCGATGACAGGCCGGCGCGGGCCCAGAACGCGGACGGGTCGGTTCCGGTGCACGCGTGCGACAATCGCGGCATGGCCAAGCTCATCCTCATCGACGGTTCCTCCTACCTCTACCGCGCCTTCCACGCGCTGCCGCCGCTCACCAATTCGCAGGGCGAGCCCACCGGCGCCCTGTTCGGCGTGGTGAACATGCTGCGCGCCACGCTCAAGGCGAAGCCCGACTACGTGGCCTTCGTGAGCGATGCGCCGGGGCCCACCTTCCGCAACGAGCTGTACGACCAGTACAAGGCAAATCGCCCGCCGATGCCGGACGATCTGCGCGCCCAGGTGGAACCCATGCTCGCCATCGTGGGCGCGCTGGGTTTTCCCATCCTGCGCGTGGGCGGCGTGGAAGCCGATGACGTGATCGGCACGCTCACCGAGCAGGCGCATGCGCAAGGCATCGAGGTCGAGATTTCCACCGGCGACAAGGATCTCGCGCAGCTGGTGCGTCCGGGCGTGACGCTGGTCAACACCATGACCAACACCACCACCGACGACGCGGGTGTGATGGACAAGTTCGGCGTCAAGCCATCGCAAATCGTGGATTTTCTTTCGCTCACCGGCGACAGCATCGACAACGTGCCCGGCGTGCCCAAGTGCGGTCCCAAGACGGCGGCCAAGTGGCTGGCCGAATACGGCACGCTCGACAATCTGATGGCCAACGCGGACAAGATCGGCGGCAAGATCGGCGAGAGCCTGCGCGCCGCGCTGCCGCAGCTGCCGCTATCGCGTGAGCTGGTGCAGATCAAGCTCGACGTGGCGCTGGATGCGTCGGTCAGTCAGCTGCAAATGCGCGAACGCCATATCGAGCAATTGCGCGAGTTGTATGCGCGCTACGAATTCAAGGCGGCGCTGAAGGATCTGGACAACGAAGCCGGTGCCGCGCCTGCCGACGCCAGCGCACCCGCCACCGCGGCGCCGGCACCGCCGCTGCTGACCGAAGACACCCATGCCGCCAACCTCGCGATGGCCGGCCAGTACGAACTGGTCACCACGCAGGCGCAGTTCGAAAGCTGGCTGGCGAAGATCGCCACGGCGCCGCTGGTGTCGTTCGACACCGAAACCACCTCCATCGATTCGATGCAGGCAGACATCGTGGGCCTCAGCCTGTCGGTGGAACCGGGCCACGCGTGCTACGTGCCGCTGGCGCACGATTATCCCGGCGCACCCGCGCAGCTGTCGCGCGAGCAGGTGCTCGCCACGCTGAAACCCTTCTTCGAAGACGAAAGCCGTCCGAAGATGGGCCAGCACGCCAAGTACGACATCAACATCCTGTCGAACTACGGCATTCATCTGCGCGGCCTGAAGCACGATTCCATGCTGGAGTCGTATGTGTGGAACGCCACCGCGACGCGCCACGACATGGATTCGCTGGCCAAGAAATACCTTGGCGTGGACACCATCAAGTACGAACAGGTGGCCGGCAAGGGCGCCAAGCAGATTCCGTTCTCGCACGTCGACCTGGATACCGCGTGCCGCTACGCCGCCGAAGATGCCGACATCACGCTGCGCCTGCACCACGCACTGTGGCCGAAGCTGGAAAGCGAGCCGTCGCTGCGCACGGTGTACGAGAACATCGAGATTCCGCTGATTCCCGTGCTCGCCTCGATGGAACAGCGCGGCGTGCTGATCGATGTGCGCGAGCTGCGCATGCAAAGCCAGCAGCTCGGCAAGCGCATGCTGGAACTGCAGCAGGAAGCGTGGAAAGGCGCGGGCCGCGAGTTCAACCTCGATTCGCCCAAGCAACTGCAGGCCATCCTGTTCGACGAACTCGGCCTGCCCGCCAAGGTAAAGACACCCACCGGCCAGCCCTCCACCAACGAGGAAGCGCTGGAAGCCATCGCGGACGATCACGCGCTGCCGCGACTCATCCTCGACTACCGCGGCCTCGCCAAGCTGCGTTCCACGTACACGGACAAGCTGGCGGAGATGGTCAACCCGCGCACCGGTCGCGTGCACACCAGCTATCACCAGGGTTCGGTGGCGACGGGACGCGTGTCTTCGTCCGATCCCAACCTGCAGAACATCCCCATTCGCACCGAGGAAGGCCGGCGCATTCGCCAGGCGTTCGTGGCGCCGGAAGGCTGGGTGGTGCTGGCGGCGGACTACTCGCAGATCGAGCTGCGCATCATGGCGCATCTTTCCGGCGACGAAGGCCTGGTCAAGGCATTCAAGGAAGGCGGCGACGTGCATCGCGCCACCGCCGCGGAAGTGTTCGGCCTCAAGCCAGAAGAAGTGAGCGCCAACCAGCGCCGCGCCGCCAAGGCCATCAACTTCGGCCTGATGTACGGCATGAGCGCGTTCGGCCTCGCCCGCCAGCTCGGCGTGGATCGCGGCGAAGCCAGCGATTACATGGCGCGCTATTTCGCGCGCTATCCGGGCGTGCACGCCTTCATGGAAGCCACGCGCCAGCAGGCGCATCGCGATGGCTACGTGGAAACGCTGTTCGGCCGTCGCCTGTATCTGGAGAACCTGCAGTCGCGCAACCAGGCGCTGCGTGCGGGCGCCGAGCGCGCCGCGGTGAACGCGCCGATGCAGGGCACGGCGGCGGACATCATCAAGCGCGCCATGATCGCCGTGCACGGTTGGCTGCAGCCGCGCCAGGACGAGGCGCGCATGCTGATGCAGGTGCACGACGAACTGGTGTTCGAGGTGCGCAAGGATGTGATCGATGAGGTGCGCGCCGGCGTGGTCGAGCGCATGTCGGGCGCGGCGGAGCTGTCGGTGCCGCTACTGGTGGAAGCGGGCGTGGGCAAGAACTGGGACGAAGCGCACTGAGACTGAGACGGTGGCGGCGCCGATTTGTTTGAAATTCGTCAAATGAACCGTGCCTAACCCAATTTGCTGCAGCGCGTGCAACTTTTGCCGCGAGCCGCGTTCTTAGTTATCGGATGCACGCAACGGCGTCCGCGGGCTCGCCACCTCCCTGGACGAGCCCAAACGGTAAGCGAACCTCTCCCCTGGGTTTCGCTTCCACCCCGGCCCCGAGGATTCCCCCCTAATCCTCGGGGCTTTTTTATGCCCGTCGCCCGATGTGGCGCATGAAAGGACAGCGAGCACTCAAGCCGCTAGGATCTGCGCACGGACTCAAGAGTCACCGCTGCGTGCAGATCAAGGGAAAAGTCACCTCATTCGATATTGCCCACCTGGCCGGGGTCTCCCAGTCCACGGTGTCGCGCGCGTTGCGCGGCAGTCCGCTGGTCAACGAGGAAACCCGCCGGCGCATCCAGGCGGCGGTCGAAGAGCTGAACTACAAGGTCGACAAGAACGCCTCGGGCCTGCGCGCCAAGCACACCGGTACGCTGGCCCTGCTGCTGTTCGAAGATCCGACCGCCGACGAGTCGCACATCAATCCATTCTTTCTTTCGATGCTCGGCTCGATCACGCGCGCCAGCGCGCAGCGCGGCTACGACCTGCTGATCTCCTTCCAGCAGTTCTCCCGCGACTGGCACGCCGACTACGCGGACAGCAAGAAAGCCGACGGCATCATCCTGCTCGGCTACGGCGACTACCTGGCCACGCGCGACAAGCTGCAGAAGCTGGTGGACCAGGGCACGCGCTGCGTGCGATGGGGCGCGGTGCTGCCCGACCAGCCGGATGTGTCGGTGGGCTGCGACAACATCAGCGGCGGGCGCGACGTGACGGCGCATCTGCTCGAGCAGGGCTGCCAGCGCATCGCCTTCCTCGGCGACGCCTCCAGTCATTACCCCGAATTCTTCGACCGCTACCGCGGCTATGCGCGCGCCCTGAGCAACGCGGGCCTGGACGCGGAAGCGCTGCTGCAGGTGAACGCCGAAAGTACCGAGCGCTCCGGCTACGACGCGATGGAAACGTTGCTGGCGCGGGGCGTGGCCTTCGATGCCGTGTTCGCCGCCAGCGATCTGATCGCCATCGGCGCCATGCGCGCCCTCGCCGACCACGGCCTGAAGGTGCCGGAAGATGTGGCGTTGGCTGGCTTCGACGACATTCCGATGGCCAGCTTCGTCAATCCGCCGCTCACCACCGTGTTGCAGGACACCAAGCTGGCCGGCGAAATCCTGGTGGACAACCTGCTCGCGCTGATCCGCGGCGAGCCCGCCGAAAGCGGCATGCTGCCGGCGAAGCTGATCGTGCGCAAATCCAGCCTGAAGCGCTGAATTATTTGCTGCTTGCGGGCGCCGCCGACCACTGCGTGGAAGGCTCGGCCACACGCAGCGTGCACAGCCCCGCAATGATCAGGCTCGCACCGCCCATCGCCAGCGCCCAGATCGGCTGCCCGTGGAAGAACAGGCGCAGCAGCAGGCCCAGCACGCTCGCCGCCATCAGCTGCGGGATCACGATGAAGAAATTGAAGATGCCCATATAGACGCCCATCTTCGCGGCCGGCAGGTTGTCCGACAGCAGCGCATACGGCAGCGACAGGATCGACGCCCACGCAAAGCCCACGCCCACCATCGACAGCAGCAGCCACTGCGGATCGCGGATCACCAGGAACGACAACAGGCCCGCACCGCCCAGCCAACAATTGGCCAGATGGCTGGTGCGCAAGCCCCAGCGACGCACCATCCAGGGAATCGCCGCAGCAGCCACCGCGGCAAAGCCGTTATAGGCGGCAAACAACACGCCCACCCAGTTGGCGCCTTCGTTGTAGGCGGCCGAATGCGTGTCGGTGGTGCCGTAATGCACCGAGGTCACCCCCGCAGTGGTGTAGATCCACAACGCGAACAACGCGAACCACGAGAAAAACTGCACCACGGCGAGACGGCGCATCGTCTCCGGCATGCCATAGAGATCGCCCATCACCTGACGCAGCATGCCGCTGCTGCGCGTGAAGGAAAGCCACGAGAACAACCCGCCAAACAGCACCAGGCCGCCTGCAAGCAGATACAGCTCTTTCTCCAGCGCGTAATGGCGAATCGCCGCCAGCAGCACGAGTCCCGCGATGATGAGCACCACGCCAAAGCGCCATGCGCGGGATGCGTGGACAACGCCTGTTTCCACCGGGCCATCGCTAAAGGCCTCCAGCTCACCCGGTGGATATTCACGCGTGGTCAGCACCGTCCACAGCACCGACACCAGCAACACCACGCCGCCGAGATAGAACGCGTACTTCACCGTGTCGGGGATGGCGCCCTCGCCCGCCACGTTGCTCACGCCAAGCTTGGCCAGCAGCCATGGCAGCAGCGACGCCACCACCGAGCCCACGCCAATGAAGAAGCTCTGCATCGCGTAGCCCAGCGGTCGCTGCCGTGGCGGCAACTGGTCGCCCACGAAGGCGCGGAACGGTTCCATCGAAATATTGATGGAGGCATCCATGATCCACAGCAGGCCCGCCGCCACCCACAGCACGGGCGAGTTGGGCATGCACAGCAGGGCCAGCGTGGTGAGCACGGCACCGATGAGGAAATACGGCCGGCGACGGCCCAGCCGCGTCCACGTGCGATCCGACAGATAGCCGATCACCGGCTGCACCAGCAACCCCGAGAACGGCGCGGCGATCCACAACGCGGGAATGTCGCCCACGTCCGCGCCCAGCGTCTGGAAAATGCGGCTGACGTTCGCGTTCTGCAACGCAAAGCCGAACTGGATGCCCAGGAAACCAAAGCACATGTTCCAGATCTGCCAGAACGACAGCTCGGGCTTGCGCGTCATGGCGTGGACGTTCCCGGCAATGGCGACAGCAGCATCGCCTCGACGCTGGCATCGTTCACGGGGCCCGTGGCCCCGCCCTGCTCGCCGGTGTAGTGCGCGTTGTGGCGCAGGTCGCTCATGTTGAATCCCTGATCCAGGCGGAAGCGGCAAAGCGCGCCCGCCCGTGCCGAGAACGTGGCCGTGGTGGAGCGCTGCGTGCCCACACTATGCGGCATCACGACCGGAATGCGCTGTGGCGCTGCACCATCGCAGGCCACGTCAAGCAGCTTCACCGCGGCCGTGACACCGGTTTGGATCGGGCCATGGTTGTTCATGTAGTCGAACGACACGCTGACGTCGCCATCTACGGTCGCCTTCCACTCCCACGGGCCAGCACCGGCCAGATGCGCCTCGTCGCCCTTGCAGGTGGCCGCACTGGGCAGCGATTCGAGCCCGCCCTCGCCCATGCGGGTGAGCTGGAAGCACTGGCGCGACGTACCCTTCGGCACCGCAAGGCTGCCGTCGATCGGCCCCACGCGACGGCCATCCAGATACAGCACGCCCTTGCCCTCGAAACTGATTTGCCAGCCCTTGGCCGATGCGGCGACGACAGGAGCGTCCGGCATCTCGGGTCCGAACAGGGGCGCGTTCATGCGCAAGGGTTTCGCACCGGAATGCATGGCCTTCAACTGCACGGTGGTTTCGTTGCCCTTGCGCTGTTGCGACTGCGCCACCAGCAAATCGCCATCGAGTTTCGCCGGCCGCACCAGCGTCACGCGCTGGCCCGCGAGATCGAGCGTGATGCTCGGCTTGTCGCCGAACAGCGGCGCCACCCACGACGCGGGCAGCTTGGGATCGATGCGACCGTCGTCACCCACGCCGAACACGCCGGTGATCACCATGTCGAGGTAACCCGCCACCGACCACAGCTGGCGCGGCGAATTCACCACCGGGCCGCTGAGCTTGCCTTCGTCCACATGCACGGCCTGCGAGACCAGCTCGTAGTTTTCCATGTTATACGAAGCGAGCGCGGCGCCACGCAGGATCGAATCCATTTCGTGCACGATGCGCGGCGCATCGTTCACCGTGCGCGCGGCGCGCAGCGAATAGGCGCTCACGAACGGCCAGATCGCACGGTTGTGATAGACGGGCTGGTCCTTGCGCTCGGGCCAGATCACCGGGCTGCCAGCCGGCCATGCGGGATAATTGGCGAGCGACTGTGTGGCCCTGTCGGTGTCGGCCACGCCCGTGGTCACGGCAAGTGCGATGCCGAGCAGGTCGTAGCTGTCGACCGGCATCGCCTCGGGACCGAGGTAGCTCATGTACATGCCGCGATCGGCGCGCCAGAAGTGCGCATTGATCGCCTGCTTCAGCGCATCGGCCTGCGCGCGATAGTCCTTCGCGGCAGCATCGTGCTTCTTGTCGGCCAGTTGCGCCGCCAGCTGCAACGCCTGGTAGTGCAGCACGTTGGTGGAGAGTGCGAAGGACTCGCCGATGTAGCGCACGTCCTTTTCCGTCCATGCGGGATAGGTCTGCTCGCGCCAGTCGAGGAACGACGTCTCGCCGCGGTACAGGCCAAGCCGGCCATCGAACACATAGAGCCGATCCTGGGCCAACGTGTCTTTCAACGCGCGCCAGGTGTCGTCGGCGAACGAAGCATCGTCCAGCAAGTGCCGCGCACCAAGGAACCACACCACGCGATCGGTGCTGATCGGCCAGCTGCCGCCGGAGCCGGTGTCCTGCATCACATACAGGCCTTGCGGCACCGATGGCTCGCGCACGTCGGACAGCTTGAAACGCAGCGAGTTGCGCGCACGCTCCGGATCAATGCGCCACAGTGACAAGTCGATGGAATACGACGTGTCGCGAGTCCACACGTAGGGCCATTTGTCGCCGGTGGCGAAGCACACGCAGGGAATCTCGCGTCCGTGGTCGTAGGCGCCATCCTTGATGGCCGACACCGAATCGTGGCCGAGATCATCCTGTGCCATGGCGAACAGGCCATCGAACAGCGGACTGGCCGTATGCACGCGCAGCTTCTGCGCCGCAATGCTGCGATCACCCGCAGGCGCGTGCAGTACGAAGCTGCCATCGGCTTGCGCGCTCATGCTCGTCGTCTTGCCGTTCCAGCTCACGTCACCCTTGGCGGTGATGGCCTGGGCCTGCACGGCGCCCGCGATCAACCCGGCTGCGCAGGCCAATGCGATGCGCGCACGACGCATGCCTGCGCCCCTCACGGCTGCACCGCCGGCGTGGTGAGCTGGATGTTCGTCGCCCTGCCTGCTTCGATCTTCACGTACGTCACCTCGCCAAACCGGTCATGACCCTGCGCCCAGCCCTCGCCCTGCGTTGCACGCAGCGCCTCGACACCAGTCGCCTTCGTCAGCGGCTTGCCATCGATGGTGACTGCACTGGAGGCGCCGCCATGGATCGCCACCACATAGTCCTTAAGAGCTGGATAGAACGCGCCGGCGGGAGCCGCCGCGCGGAAGTCCACCACGTTACCTTCGCGACGCACGGACAGCGCCTGCAGGAAGTAAGCCCCCTTCTCGTAGCCGTAGGTTTCGCCGTCGTCGTCGTAGACGTCGAAACGCGTTTCGGCATTCGATGGAAACACTTGCACATCGAGCGACGTCACCGGCTGCTGGCCCACATAGTCCATCACCGGCTGCTGCGGAATGATCGCGCCTTCGCGCACGAACAGCGGGATGTCGCTCCAGTTCGCGGCATCGACCTTGAGCGTGATCTCGCGGTCGCCCTCATAGGTCTTGCCATCGAACCAGTTGACCCAGCGGCCATGCGGCAACTGCAGGCGCTTCACTGTCTGTCCCTGCTCCACCACCGGCGCCACCAGCAGGTAGTCGCCGAACATCCATGCATCGATGCGGTCACGCTGCGCCGCATCCTGCGGATAGACGAACTGCAGCGGACGCACCAGGCCCACGCCGTCGGCATGCGCGTGATGCTCGTAGCTGTAGATGTACGGAATCAGCGAATAGCGCAGGCGAATCGCCTCGGTGGCGGCCTTCTCCGCGACCGGGCCGTAGACCCACGGTTGACGCTTCTGTCCGAAATCGGCATGCACGCGGAATACCGGCGTGAATGCGCCGAACTGGATCCAGCGCGCATAGTTCTCGGGTGACGGCATCGGCGCCTTGAAGCCGCCGCCGTCCATGCCCCAATGCATGGCGCCCACGTCGAACGCCGCGAGCATGCGCTGGCGCTGTGCCGCCATGCTGGCAAAGCCGCTCTGGATATCGCCCGACCACACGCCATAGGCGTAGCGCTGCGAACCGAGATAGAAGTTGCGGTTGATCGACCACACGCGCTGGTCGCTGATGCTGCGTTGGCCGTCGTACAGTGCGCGCTGCATGTTGAGGAATTGCGTGTCGACGCCGCTGTCGTCCGCCTCGTCGTTCCACCAGCCCACGATGCCGGTGGCGAAGGAATGCTTGAGCGCGTCGTTGAAGAACCACGCGCGCACTTCGGGTTTGTCGAAGTCCACGTCGCGCACGGGCTTGTGCGAGAAATAGTCGGGCGCCTCCTTCGATTGCGCCAGCCAGTAGCCGCGCGCGGTGGCGTCGCGTCCTTCCACCGTGTCCACATGCACGCGCGGCTTCATGATGCCGGTCATGTGCATGCCACGCTGATCCATCTGTTGCTTGAGCTTGCCGTCGGGACCGTCGGGAAACTTGTCGGTGTTCCAGCGGAATTCGCCCATGTCCTCGCCCCACGCCTTCCAGTCGAAGTCGAAGGTGAAGTTGTCGATGGGAATGTGCTTGGCGCGGTAGGTATCCACCAGCGTCAGCGCTTCCTTCTGGTCGATGCCCCACTGGCTGTTGGTGAAACCCATCGCCCACTTGGGAAACATCGGCGCGGCGCCACTGACCTGTCGCAGCTGGGCGAACAACGCGTCGGGCGCGCCTACCATCAGGTAAATGGTGTGAACCTTCGCCTGCCTGGACTGGATGGCGATGTCGGTTCCACTCAGATCGAACTGCGCAGGCTCCGCATCGGCCAGCACGCCGTAACCGGCGGTGCTCCACACGAACGGCGCGCCTGTGTGGCCCTGCGCGCCGGCGGTGGCGATCTGCTTGCCCTGGCGCAGCAGATCCCCGGTCTTCGGATCGAACGCATTGAGGCCGCCGATGCCGTACTGCGGATCGCCCTTGGCATGGCGCACCACCCAGCGGCCATCAATGGCGTGCGAGAGATCCGCACTCAGCAGAAGATGCCCGGCGGGATCTTCCACGCGCAATTCCGCGCGATGCGGATTCCAGTGCAGCGCAAGCTGCGCGGAACGCAGGATTTGCTCATCGCCCTGCGTCTCGCGCGTCACTTCAACCGGATCGAAGCTGGCCTGCGCGTCGATGACCGGCGTGGCTGGCTCGCGCGTGCCGTCGACACGCAACTGCACGATGCCCGGCGCCAGCAGGCGCAGTTCCAGCTTGCCGCCGGGTAGCGTGAGTTCCATGCGATCGGCACTGGCATCATTGCGCGCGGCCACGGCGACCGGTGTGATGGCCATGGCCGAGAGCAGCGCCAGCGCGAGCAGCCGCGCCCGCATCAGTGCAACACCACGGTGGTGTAGGCGGGCAGGTGGAGCGCGCCGTGTTCCAGCGCGGCCTGGGGCTTGGTGGTCAATTGCACGGTGGCATCCTTGGGCAGCAGATCCCCCTTAGGTTTCCACACTGCGCTCTTGCCGGAAAGGTTGTGCACCACCAAAAGTTTTTGCTTGCCGTCGTTGCGCCAGTAGGCGACCACGTTGGGCAGGCCGGTGGCGACCACGGTCAGGTCGCCGTCGCGCAGCGCACCGTTCTGCGCGCGCCAGCCGATCAGGGTGCGATAGGTGTTGTACAGCGAGGCCGGATCGTCCTGCTCCGCCTGCACGGACACGCCCTGCCCCTGGTTCACGCTCGACGGCTTCCAGCGCGACTCGCCCGGACCGGCCTCGCGCGTCCAGCGCATCGGCTCGCGCAGGTTTTCGTCGGGCTTCTTGCCTTCCATGCCCAGCTCTTCGCCGTAATAGATATACGGACGGCCCGGCAGCGTCAGCAGCATCGCGGCGGCCATGCGCATGTGATCGAGGTTGCCGTTAAGGCGGCTCATCACACGTTCCTGGTCATGATTGGACAGGAAGGTGGAGTCAATATGCGGCGTGTCGCCCGCTGCCTTGTACGCGTCGTAGGTGGCCTTGAGCAGATTGCCCAACTGACCTGCACGCTCGCTCCTGGCGCTCACGATCAGCTGCTCGGCCAGCGGAAAATCGAAGATCGAACCCAGCGGCTTGAGATAGGGAGCAAGTTCCTTCGGCGAAGTGGCGCTCACTTCGCCCACCAGGGTCACGTTGGGGTTCGTCTTGGCGAGCGCGTCGTGATATTCGGTCCACCACGCCACGTTCTTCTCCAGCGCCTTGGCGCTGTGCACGTCCGACTTGAAGTCGACATAGATGTGCTTGGCCGCATCCAGGCGGAAACCATCCACGCCCTTGCCCAGCCAGTACTGGCCGACCTTGATCATCTCCGCGCGCACGGCCGGATTGTCGTAGTTGAGGTCGGGCATGTGGCCGCCGAACACGCCGATGTACCAGCCGTCGTCGCCCGCATGCCAGATCGGCGTATCGGTGGCGCTGATGGCCTTGAGGTCGGGTTGTTTGGACGTCCAGCTGTACCAGTCGCGATGCGCGCCGTCGGCGTGCTGCGCATCGATGAACCACGGATGGTCCTTGGCGGTGTGGTTGATCACCATGTCCATGGTCACCGCGATGCCGCGCTTGTGCGCTTCGGCAACGAGTTTTTCCAGATCGGCCGTGCTGCCGTACTGCGGGTTGATGCCGTAGTAATCGGTGATGTCGTAGCCGTGATAGCTGGGCGAGCTGTTGATCGGCATCAGCCAGATACCGCTGATGCCCAGCGATTTCAGGTAATCGAGCTTGGCGGTGACGCCGTTGAGATCGCCGATGCCGTCGCCATTGGTGTCGTACCAGGCGCGCACGAAGATTTCGTAGTAGACGCCCGAAGGCTGCTGCGCCGTCGACGCGGGAACCGGAGTTGCATCGGCCGCGCTTACGTTCGTCGTAGCGGCACCGAGCGCGAAGGAAAGAGCGAACGCAAGAGAACTGAACAGGCGATTCCGGGACATGCTGTGCTCCATTCGAAAGCCGCTGGCCATCGACGGAACGGTACACCGGAACGCAACTATCGCATCGGACCGGAAACCGCTACGCCGGGCCTCGCGGTGTGTATTTGCCGTGCCGATCAGTCGGCATGGCCCCAAAAGCATCGCGCCGGCCTCTTTCGAGACCGGCGCGATTCGTGGCTTACAGCTTGAACTCGACGCCGAGGTAGCTGGTGCGTCCGAAGTACTGGATCGTACCGGTCTGCTGCGGGTTGCCGCCGAAGTAGGTACGGGTCGGCTGGTTCGTCAGGTTGAGCATCTGGTACACCACCTTGAACTGCTGGGTGATGTCGTACGAGGCCTGGAAGTCGTACACCGTCTCGGCCGCGAAGGTCACCAGCTGGTTGCTGACGGCCATCTGCGTATCGGACAGGAACGACGAGCGGTAGTTGCCCGACACACGTGCCGAGAACGGACCGTAGTCGTAGAACACTGCCGCACTGGCCACGCGCTTGGACAAGCCGGGCAGGCCGACGTAGGTGGTCGGGCCACCCAGGTTGGTCGGGTTGCGCACGGTGCTGGAGGTCAGCGCGAAGTTCGCCTGCACGCCCAGGCCGGCCCAGATGCCGGGCAGGAAGTGCGTCTTCGAACCGGACAGTTCCAGACCGCGCACCAGGCCGCCCTTGGCGTTGTATGCCGTCTGGTACTCACCGTTGAGGTACTGCTTGCCGGTGGTCGGATCGATCGGCACCGGAATGCCGGCCGCAGCGAAGTCATAGTTGTTGTACGTCACGTCCTGCACGAACGACTTCACGTCCTTGAAGAACACGCCGGCGGTGAGCACGCCGGTGGAATCGTCGAAGTAGTGTTCGTAGTCGAGGTCGTACTGCGTGGCGCGCAGCGGATCGAGCAGCGGGCTGGTGCCGCCCCACACGTTGTACTGGCCGTTGGACACCCACGAACCGGAACCGGCGAGCATCTTGTCGATCGGCGGACGCGACAGCACCTTCGCCGCCGAGAAACGCATCATGTCATCGTCGGTGAGGTGATAGATCAGGTTGAGCGACGGCAGGTAGTCGGTGTAGGTCTTGCCGACGGTGAGCGGCGCGTAGTCGGAGCTGGTGTTGCCGTTGCCGTCGGTGATCGGGATGCCCGCACCGTTGCCCACCTGCTGCAGGCCCATGCTGTACTGCGACTGGTGCGACACGCGGATGCCCACGTTGCCGCTCAGCTCATGACCGAACACGTTCTGCGCATCGATATCCGCCTGCAGGAAGATGTCGCGCGTCTTCTCGGCCACTTCACCGCTCTGCACATACGTCCAGCTCTGGTCGGTGATGTTCTTCACCGGGTTGGCGTTGATGCCATGGGCCGCAAGAATCGCCGGACCATTGAGCGTCAGGAAGCAGGGGAAGCCGGAGAACTTGCCCTTCCAGCAGGTCACCTTGGCGGCGCTGGAGGGAATGCTCAGCGGCGGCTGGCCAGCCACCGGCGAAGTGTTCCATTCCGAACCATAGACGTACGCTTCGCGATCGGCGTTGTACGTGTGGTTGTTCATGTACACGCCCGCTTCCAGCGCGGACAGCCACGAACTGTTGGGCATGTCGTACTTCACGCTGGTGCGGAAGGCCTTCATCTTGTCGTGGTAGATGTACGGATACACGCCGTAACGCGACAAGCCCATGTCGGCGAGGTTGGTGTACAGGCCCGGATTGGCGAACTGCGCCGTGCCCACGTTCTGGCCGCGCAGCTGGAAGTTCATCGCCTGCGCCATCAACTGCGGATTCGCCGTGCCCAGGCCCGAATACGGATCGGCCGTGGTGTCCACGTTGATCTCGTTGCTGGTGGCGCGCGACAGCGACAGGTCGGCATCGATGTGCCAATTGCCGTGATCCCACTTTGCGTTCAAGCCACCGGAGAAGACGCTGGTGGTGGTGGAGTAGTTGTCGGCAGTGGTCTCGTTGGAGAACTGGTTGCCGTACGGATTGCCGGTACGCGGATCCACACCGGTGGTCGGGTTGCTGGCCACCGAGCCGCCGATCAGCGTGCCCAGCGAGCTCCACACCGGGTTGGTGATCTGCGTGTTGTTGCCGTAGAAGTTCTGCGAGCGGAAGCCGTAGCCGAACGACTCGTTCTTGAACTTCGAATAGAAACCGTCGCCGGTGATCTTCAGCTCATCGGTGGGCTTCCACACGATGGTGGCGATTTCGCCAGTGCGACGCTCTTCACCGCCGTTCTGCTGCAGCTGGATGCCTTCGGGCAGATAGCCCGTGGCAGCGCCCGGCTGCGAGTTGATCGAGTACTTCGAACCGTCCGAGGCTTCGCCCACGAACTGCTCGGCCACGTGCGGCTGGTACAGCTGGGCCACGCCCAGGCCAACGCCCAGCGTGTTGTCGAGGAACTTGCCCTGGTAGGCCGCACTCAGGCGGTAGCCCACGGCATTGGCGCCGCTCACGTCGTGCGCCTGGCCGTCGTAGCTGCCGCGCGCGTCGATGTTGAGGTTCTGGTCCTTCGGCGCCAGCAGCGGATCGGCCGTCTGCAGCGCAATGGTGCCGCCCACGCCGCCGGTGATCAGCGAAGCCTGCGAGGACTTGTACACCGTGGCCATGTTGATCAGCTCCGACGGGTACTGGTCGAAGTTGATGTAGTTGCTGCCGCTGGTGGAGGGCTGCTCACGACCGTCGAGCGTGGTCTGGATGAAGTTGCCCGAGAGGCCGCGGATGTTGATCTGCGAGGCCTGGCCAGCAATGCGCTCGGCGGACACGCCCGGCAGGCGGGTCAGTGCGTCGGCGATGGACTGGTCCGGCAGGCCGCCGATGTCGGCCGCGGTGATGACGTTGGTGATGGTGTCCGAGTAGCGCTGGTAGTCGATCGACTTTTCCATGCTCTGGTTGTAGCCCGTCACCGTGATGGTGGAGAGGCTCTTGGCCAGCTGCTGGTCCTGCGTCTGCTTGGTCTGGTCGTCCTTCTTGGCGTTGGGATCGCTCTGCTGGGCAGAGGTGTCCTGCGCGCTCGTTGCACCAGTGGCGACGGCAGTGCCGGTCGCGTTCGCGCCCGCATCGGCCGGCGTCGCATGAATACTCGCCGTCAAACAAAGACCGGACGCCAGCGCCAGGGCCAGCACATTACGTTTCAATTCCACCGTCTTCCCCTCCCACGGGTTTGCACTTCATCGTTGGTTTTGTAGTTGCCGCAGTCGCCCCCACAGGCGCTGCGGGCTACGCGCCAGTGCATGCCGATCATTCGGAGGGCCCCGTCGCGTGGCGGCCATGGTAGGGCTGCAAAAAAAGCCGAACAGGCCTATGCATACGTATTCATGACCTGGTTTTTTTGTGCACCTTTGACAAAATCCTAATGGGTGCGCGTCTCACGCCCGTTGTCAGCGTACGGTCTGCGGCGACGTCGCACGACGCTCGAAAAATGGATGGTGGCGCGGTTTGTCGTGCGTTTGTGCGCCTCGCCGAGCGCAAGCTTCCTTGCCGGCAATCGAAACCCTTTGCCACCTGCTGCATCGCAATATCGCGATTTTCTGAATACGTATGCAGCCGACGCATCCGCTTCGCGCTCTGCCTTTAAGCTGCCCCCCGCGCTTCGCTACAGGTCCATTTGCCTGACACGCGACGCAGGTATTGGGCGGGAACGGGACAAACGAATGAGTGAAGCACCCTGGTGGCGCGGAGCCGTCACCTATCAGATCTATCCACGCAGCTTCATGGACACCAACGGCGATGGCGTCGGTGACCTGCCGGGCATCGTCGACAAGCTCGGCTATGTGGCGAGCCTTGGCGTGGACGCGATCTGGATTTCGCCGTTCTTCCGCTCGCCCATGGCCGACTTCGGCTACGACATCGCTGACTATCGCGAAGTCGATCCGCTGTTCGGCACCAACGACGATTTCGACCGCCTGTTGGCCAAGGCGCATACGCTCGGCCTGAAGGTGATGATCGACCAAGTGCTCAGCCACACGTCGATGGAGCACGCCTGGTTCAAGGAAAGCCGCGAGAGCCGCGACAACCCCAAGGCCGACTGGTACGTGTGGGCCGACGCAAAAGCCGACGGCACGCCGCCCAACAACTGGCTCTCGCTGTTCGGCGGTTGTGCCTGGCAGTGGGAGCCGCGCCGCGGCCAGTACTACCTGCACAACTTCCTGACCTCGCAGCCGGACCTCAACTATCACCACCCCGACGTGCGCCGCGCCGTGCTCGACGAGGTGAAGTACTGGCTGGACAAGGGCGTGAACGGCCTGCGACTGGACGCGATCAACTTCTGCTTCCACGACCGCGAACTGCGCGACAACCCGCCCAAGCCCGAAGACAAGCGCGTGGGCCGCGGCTTCAGCGCGGACAACCCATACGCGTTCCAGTACCACTACTACAACAACACGCAGCCGGAGAACATCGCGTTCCTGGAAGAGCTGCGTGCCTTGATGGACCAGTACGAAGATGTCGCCGCCATCGGCGAGATCTCCTCGGAAGACTCGCTCGCCACCACCGCCGAATACACCAGCGGCAACCGCCTGCACATGGGCTACAGCTTCGAGCTGCTCACCGATGATTTCAGTGCGGGCTATATCCGCGGCACGGTGGAAAACCTCGAAGCGCAGATGCTCGAAGGCTGGCCGTGCTGGGCCATTTCCAACCATGACGTATCGCGCGTACTCAGTCGTTGGGGCAATGGCAACGCGTCGCCGAAACTCGCCAACCTGCTGAGCGCCATGGTGTGCTCGCTGCGTGGATCGGTCTGCGTGTACCAGGGCGAAGAACTGGGCCTCACCGAAGCGGACGTGCCGTTCGAATCGTTGCAGGACCCCTACGGCATCACCTTCTGGCCCACCTTCAAGGGCCGCGATGGATGCCGCACGCCGATGCCGTGGAACGGCGGCATCAATGCCGGCTTCAGCGTGGGCGATCCGTGGTTGCCGGTGCCCGCCGAACATCGCGCGCTGGCCGTGACGCTGCAGGACGCCACGCCCGATTCCACGCTCAACGGTTTCCGCCAGTTCATGGCGTGGCGCAAGACGCAGCCGGCGTTGCGCTGGGGCAACATCCAGTTCATCGATACGCCCGAACCCGTGCTGGCCTTTACCCGCAAACACGGCGACGAGACGCTGCTGGTCGCGTTCAACCTCTCCAAGGCACCGGTGGAACTGCCGCTGGCCGGCCTGGGCAAGCTCACGCTCGTCGACGGCCATGGGCTTAGCCAAGGCATCGCGACCGCCGATGGCCTGAGCCTGCCCGGTCATGGCGCGCTGTTCGCCCGCGTGGACTAGACATACGCTTACCCCTCTCGACGGCGGCAATACCTCTTCACGCCGCCGTCGACTTTTCACTCTCCCTCTGCTCCTATGGTGGCGCGTCAACGACTTGGCGCGTTTTCACAACGGCGTGACGCGCCCTGGCGATTCTTCGGCCCGTTCACCTTTTCCAAGGAGCTTTCCATGCGTGCAGTGCTGATCATCCTCGGCGTTCTTCTGTTGGCCGGCGGCATCTATGTCCTGGCAGGCCATGGCAGTTACCAGACCACCGACACCCTCGTGCAGATCGGCTCGGCCAAGGTCAGTGCCACGCATGACAAGGCGCTGCCGCAGTGGGTAGGCATTGCAGGCGTTGTGGTGGGAGCGTTGCTTGCGCTCGGTGGGTTCATGAAGAAGGGCTGATGGCCGATTGCCCGTCATTCCGGCGCAGGCCGGAATGACGAGCGTGTACGATTAGACGCCTTTCACTCTCCCGAGAGCGCACGATGGAACGCCGTCAATTCCTGCGCCAGGCCAGTGCCACGCTGGCCGCAGCCTCGACCGCGGGACTTGCCGCCTGCACGGCGCCATCCGTGAAACCGCCTTCGGCCTCCGCCAGCTGTCCGGCTTCGCTCGCGCCCATCCGCGCCAGCACCGACCGCATCACCGGCGTCTACGTGTGCACCCGTCCATTTCGCGCGCAAGGGCCGCGCATCGAGATGGAGAAGGTCGGCGCGAAAACCGTGGTGCACAACTACGGGCACGGCGGCAGCGGCTGGTCGCTGTCGTGGGGATCGGGCACGCTGGCCTTGCAGATGGTGCAGTCCACGGGCGCGCGAGAGCTGGGCGTGATCGGCTGCGGCGCGATCGGCCTCACCACCGCCCTGCTCGCGCAACAGGCGGGCCTGTCCACGCGCATCTATGCCAAGGCACTGCCGCCGGACGTGTTCTCCATGCGCGCCTCCGGCTTGTGGACGCCCGACTCGCGCATCTGCGATGCCGCGCATGCGCCATCACTTGCCGATCGCTGGGAAATGATGACGCGCCTTTCCTACGCGCGTTACCAGAGCCTGCTCGGCCTGCCGGGCCAACCGATCGAATGGATCGACGGTTATTCGCTGGCCGACGCACCGTTCGGCAAGTTCCACGGCGACGTGTCCGACGAACCGGAGTACGGCGAATTCGGCGACCGCGTGCGCGATCTCACGCCACGCCCGGCGGAACTGGCGCCGGGCACGCATCCCTTCCCCGAACCGTACGTGCGCCGCTACACCACGCTGATGTTCAACATCAGCAGCTACGCGAACTACCTGATGAGCGAATACCTCGCGGCCGGCGGCAAGATCGAGATCCGCGAGTTCGAACATGCCGGGCAGCTGCAACAGCTGCCCGAGCACACCCTGGTCAATGCCACCGGCTACGGCGCGCGTGCACTGTTCAAGGACGACACGGTAATCCCCGTGCGCGGGCAGACGGCAAGGCTGATACCGCAGCCCGAAGTCCGGTACGGTTTGCGTACGCAAAACCTCAGCGTGGTGCCGCGCAGCGACGGCATCATGGTGCAGGTGATCGGCGACGCGGGCAACTTCAACAACCCCGACACCACGCCGCAGCGCGAGGTTTCCGAGGCCGCGGTGCGCGAGCTGGCCGATGTCGTCGCCAAGATGAAACGCGACTTGGCACACACTTCCAGCTGAAAACAGCCTGACGCGCGTTGACGCCACGCCGACGCCACGACACAAGGGGCGGTGCATACTTGCCGTTCGTCCCCGCTGCGCCCGCTTCAAGGAGTCTTGCATGCTCGCCATCGCGTCCACCGTGATGAGCCGGTTTTCGCTGCGCAGGCAGGTGGCGGCGTTCGCCTTGATGCTGCTGCCGGCCGCGCTGTGGGCGCAGGCGCCGATCCAGATCACGCCACTGCCGGAAGCCAAACACGCGACAGTGCAGCAGCTGGGCGCAGCCGATCTCGATGCACGCGACCTGCAAACCTGGCTCGATGCCGAGATGAGCGGCGTGATGCGGCAAGGCGCGATCGGTGGCGCCGTGGTCGTGGTGGTGAAGGACGGCGAGCTGCTGTACGCCAGGGGGTATGGCGACGCGGATGCGGCGGCGAAGAAGCCGGTCGATCCTGTCGCCACGATGTTCCGCGTGGGCTCGATCTCCGAACTGTTCACCTGGACGGCGGTGATGCAACTGGTCGAGAAGCACAAGCTCGACCTGGATGCCGACATCAACCGCTATCTCGACTTCATCGTGCCGCCGCGCGATGGCAAGCCGATCACGCTGCGCGATCTGATGACGCACACCGCCGGCTTCGAAGAAGTGCTCAAGGACCGCTACACCGGCAACCCCGCCTCGCTGATGCGCTATGAGGCATGGTTGAAGCAATGGGTGCCGGCGCGCATCTACAACACGGGCGAGGTGCCTGCGTATTCCGCGTATGGCGCGGCGTTGGCCGGTTACATCGTGCAGCGCGTGTCCGGGCAGCCGTTCAACGACTACATGGAACGGCACATGCTGGAGCCGCTGGAGATGAAGCACGCCAGCTTCCGGCAGCCGTTGCCAGCGTCATTGCAGGCCGATCTGGCACTCAACTACGGCAGGCAGGGAGCCGCTCCGCATCCGTTCGAGTTCCGCATGGCCGCGCCGGCGAGCGCGTTGTCGGTGAGCGGCGAAGACATGGCGCACTTCATGATCGCGCACCTGCAGTTCGGCCGATCCGGCAATGCGCAGTTGCTGGAACAGGCGACCGTGCAGTTGATGCAGGGTTACCAGCGCGCCGTGATTCCCAGTTTGCCCGGCATGGCGCTGGGTTTCATGCATCTCGATCACGGCGACCAGATCATCCTCGGCGGCGGCGACGATGTCGCCGGTTCGCATAGCCTGCTTGCGCTGTTCCCCGAACGTCATACGGGCATCTTCATCGCCACGCAGGGCGGCCATACGGGAACGCTGTTGCGACCGCTGGTGAATCATTTCTCGGATCGCTATTTTCCCGCGCTGCCGCAGCTGAAACCGGCGACGCTGGGCACGGACAAGCAGCACGCCGCGCAGTTGGTGGGCCGCTACGCTTCCAGCATCACGTCGCGCAGCAACGTGCTCGCACTGCGCGACTACTTCCAGCAGACCCGCATCAGCGTGGCAGCGGACGGCAGCCTGATCGCGCCCATGTTTGGCCCCGCGCACTGGCGCGAAGTGAAACCCTACCTGTGGCTGGACGATGCCACGGGACGTCACCTCGGCGCCCTCATGCGCGATGGCAAGGTCGGCATGGTGTCGGTAGATACGCTGTCGCCCTCGCTCGTGTACCTGCCCGCCACCGGCTGGTCGCCCGCGCGCGTCATCGGCGTGGTGACGGCGATGCTCGCCGTATTCGCACTGATCGCCCTCTCGTGGCCCATCGTGGCGCTGCTGCGTCGACGCGACATCTCGGCGCTGGCCGACCAGGACCTGCGCTGGTATCGCCTCAGCCGCCTCACGGCCATCCTGTATCTGCTGTTCGCGGGCGGCTGGTATCTGATGCTGCCGCGGCTCGGCGCCTCGGTGCTCGATACGCGACTTCGCCTGTTGCAACTGGTCGGCGTCCTGGCCGTGCTGGGTACGCTGGCGGTGGCCTTGGAAACATGGCGCGCCTGGCGCCATGGCGGGAGCTGGTGGCGCCGGATCAGCGGCACGATCCTGCTGCTGGCCTGCCTCGCCGCCATCGCCTTCATCGCGTACTGGCACCTGCTGAGCCCGGGTCTCAACTACTGAGGCCCGGAGCGTCAGTTCAAACGATCCGCCGACATTCATTTTCCTCGTCGTCATTCCCGCGAAAGCGGGAATGACGGTGAGGCGGGACCGACGTTGCCCTGCCCGGTACAATAGGCAAGATGGATGTCTCCCACCTGATCGACAAGCTCAACGACGCGCAGCGCGAAGCCGTTTGCGCGCCTCCCGGCAACTACCTCGTGCTCGCCGGCGCCGGTTCCGGCAAGACCCGCGTACTCACCCACCGCATCGGCTGGCTCACTCAGGTCGAAGGCATTTCGCCGTGGGCGATCCTCGCCGTCACCTTCACCAACAAGGCGTCGGGCGAGATGCGTGCACGATTGGATCAGCTGATCCCCGGCGGTACGCAGGGTCTCACCGTAGGCACGTTCCACGGCATCGCGCATCGCCTGCTGCGTCGTCACTGGCGCGAAGCGGGCCTGCCGGAGGGTTTCCAGATCCTCGACGCCGACGACCAGCAGCGCATCGTCAAGCGCGTGGTCACCGGCATGGGCCTGGACGAAGCACGCTTCCCGCCGCGCCAGGCCACCTGGCAGATCAACCAGTGGAAGGATGAAGGCAAGCGCGCCGACACCATCGAGCATCGCGATCACCCGATGACGCGCACGCTGGTGCAGATTTACCAGGCCTACGAAGAAGCCTGCCGCCGCGCGGGCCTGGTCGACTTCGCCGAACTGCTGCTGCGCGCGCACGAACTGTGGCTGCACAACCCGGCCATCCTCGAGCACTACCGCGATCGCTGGCGCTACCTGCTGATCGACGAATTCCAGGACACCAACACGCTGCAATACGCGTGGATACGCGTACTCGCCGGCCAGACCGGCCAGGTGTTCGTGGTGGGCGACGATGACCAGGCCATCTACGGCTGGCGCGGCGCGAAGGTGGAGAACGTGCAGCAGTTCCTGCGCGATTTCCCCGGTGCCAAGACCATCAAGCTGGAACAGAACTACCGCTCCACGTCGACCATCCTCAAAGCAGCCAATAGCGTGATCGCCCGCAACGGCGGCCGCCTCGGCAAGCAGCTGTGGACCGACGGCGGCGAAGGCGAGCGCATCGCGCTGTATGCGGCCTACAACGAACAGGACGAAGCACGCTTCGTGGTGGAGCGCATCCGCGAATACGTGGCCGAGCATGGCGAGGCGCGCGACTGCGCGATTCTCTATCGCTCCAATGCACAGTCGCGCAACTTCGAAGAACAGCTGATGCAGCGCGACATCCGCTTCCGCGTGTATGGCGGCCAGCGCTTCTTCGATCGCGCGGAAATCAAGGACGCACTGGCTTATCTGCGTCTCTCCTCCAACCGACAGGACGATGCCGCGTTCGAGCGGGCGGTGAACACGCCGCCGCGCGGCATCGGCGACCGCACGCTGGACGTGCTGCGCCGTCGCGCACGCGCCGAAGGCAGTTCCATGTGGGAAGCCTCGCTGAGCGAACTCAGCGGCGGCAGCGAGCTGGCGGGCCGCGCGAAGAACGCGGTGAAGGCGTTCCTGTCGATGATCGAGGATATGGCGCGCGCCTTCGCGGGTGCCGGCGTGGGCGATGCGCTCGCCCTGGCCGAGCAGATCGACCACGCCATCACCCACACCGGCCTGCGCGACTTCTACGAGAAGGACGGCCGCGGCAATGCCGAATCGCGCGTGGAAAACCTGGACGAACTGGTCAACGTCGCCAGCCGTTTCGAGCTCACGCCCGATGACGAAGAAGCCGGCCTGAGCGAACTGGCCGCGTTCCTCTCGCACGCCGCACTGGAAGCCGGCGAAGGCCAGGGCGAAGCCTGGGACGACTGCGTGCAGCTGATGACACTGCACTCGGCGAAAGGCCTGGAATTCCCGGTGGTGTTCCTGGTCGGCATGGAGGAAGGCCTGTTCCCCAGCCAGCGTTCCGTGGAAGACGAAGGCCGCCTGGAAGAAGAACGCCGCCTGGCCTACGTGGGCATCACCCGTGCGCGCGAGCGGCTGTTCATCACCTACGCCGAATCGCGCCGCATGCACGGCGTGGAGATGCTCGCGCGGCCGTCACGCTTCCTGGCGGAAATTCCCCCGGAACTCATCGACGAGGTGCGCCCGCGCGTGCAGGTGAGCCGCCCACTCTACGGTGCGCGACCCAACTCGGGCTCGATCTCGCTGGAAGAAACCATGCCGCTGAAACTTGGCCAGCGCGTGAACCATCCCAGCTTCGGCGAAGGCATCGTGGTGAGCGCCGAAGGCAGCGGCGCGCACATGCGCATCCAGGTCAACTTCGCCAGCAGCGGCAGCAAGTGGCTGGTCTATGCGTATGCGAACCTGACACCGCTATAGGCACACGACGATGAGCGACCGGCCCTCACTGCGCGAGAACTTCCGTCGGTTGTTCGACGTGGAGCGGGGCCTGGCCACGATGTACCACCACCTGCCGTGGACGCATCGGCTCATGCAGGCGTTGTGGCTCTCGCTGCTCACCGTGCTCTCCGCCAGCATCGCCTATGGGCTCGGCCTGGCCCTGCATGCCGAGCAGGCCTTCTGGGCGCCGCTCACCGCCGTCGCGGTGACGCAGCAAAGCTATATGGAAACGCGCACCTCCTCGCGCGACCAGCTCATCGGCGCCTTCGTGGGCAGCGTGGCCGGCTTCAGCGCCCGGCTGGCGCTGGGCGACATGTACATCGCCTACCCGATGGCCATCGTCGCCTCCATCACCACGTGCTGGCTGTTCCGCCTGGGTAACGCGGCGCGGCTCAGCTGCATCACGCCCACCATCATCATGCTCGTGCCGTACACCGGTTCGTTCTGGCTGATCGCCCTGCTGCGCATCGCCCAGGTGGCGCTGGGCATCGCCAGCGCGATGGTGGTGGTGAGCGTGGCCGAGCGCGTGCAGCAGTGGTGGATTCGCCCGGCCGAGTAGACCGGCTTGTCATCCGCTGGCTAAACGCAGGAAGCTTCGACGGGAACCGCCGACTCATCGCGGCCCTCCCAATCAGGCATTCCACGCAGGCCAGGCACACCATGACGCCCGACACTTCAGAAGAAGAATCCGCCGCCGACCGCGCACGGCTTGACCACGACATCTGCGTGCACATCTTCACCGCCTCGGCGGCGATGGTGGGTGTGTGCCTCACCGTGATCGGCATCCTTCGCGTGGTCATTTCGCTGCGCAAGGAAGACCTGCTCGGCGACGACCTGCTGGCCTTCAACTCCATGCTCTACCTGTCGTCGTGCCTGCTCTCGTACTGGGCGTTGCGCACGCGCAGCCTGCGTCGCAACCATCGACTGGAACGCATGGCCGACTCGATCTTCCTGCTGGCACTAGTGTTCACGGCGATCAACGCCGGCTTCATCACCTGGGCGATTTCGGCGAGTTGATGCCCCGGGGCGCGCCTACCCTGTGAACCGGCGCGGCGCTGCAAGATTTCACTCCGGCAGACGCGGCACGCCGTGTTCGCTGCGTTCTTCCACCGCGATGGGGCGCGTGTCCAGGCGCGTCGAACGCGCGCCCTGCGGCAACGGCTCGATGGCATCGCCGCGCGCCAGCGCCAGGGCATTGCGGTAGCAACGCTGGGCCAGCACGGCATCGTTCTGTCCCGCGTGCACGTCGCCAAGCGCTTCCCATGCACCGCTGCTGGGCACCAGCGCCAGCGAGCGTTCCAGGTATTGCGTGGCCTTGCCCCACAAGCCCTGGCGTGCGCACATGCGACCCAGCGTGAGCAGCAAGGCGGCGTCGTTGGGATGCGCATCGAGCCACGATTCGGCACGACGCAAACGCGCTTCGATGTCGTCGCCACCCAGCGCGCCATAGGTTTCGATCAGCAGCGGCGACCATTCGCGACGCAGCGCCGATTCCACCTCGTCCATCGCCGGCAACACCATGCCGAACGCGGCCGCCTGGCGCGCGTATGCATCGATGGCGGCCGGCACGCGACGCTGCGCCTTGGGCAGTTGCGACCACAAGGTGTTGAGTGCGGCGGCATCCGGCGCACCGCGCAACGACGCGGCCAGCACCTGGCCTTCCAGCGTGGCGAAGGTCCTGCTGCCCAGCGCGCCGCTTTTTTGCAGCGGTTCGAGCGCCTGCCGCGCACGACGCGTGTCGCCGCTGGCGAGTGCGGCGAGGGCAAGTTCGCGCCAGCCGCCTGGCGTGAGGTTGCCGGCGTCCGCATCGGCGGCAAGCAGATTTACGGCTTCAACCGGGCGTCCTTCGCGACGCAGCACGCGGGCGCGCAGCACGCGCGCCGCACGCGGAGCCACCTGCGCGGCCTCGTCGAGCGTGGCCAGCGCACGGCTGTTTTCGCCGCGACGCGACGCCGCTTCCGCGGCGGCGAGCAAGGCGGGACCGCGCAATACATCGAGACGCGACGCGCGATGCAGATCGCGCTCGGCGTCGCCGTGACGGCCTTCCATCAGCGCCAGCAGGCCGTCGCTCATCTTCCTGCGGCTGAGTCGGCGATGGCGGCGCGTGAACGCACCGAACGGCCAGCGCACGGCAAACCACACCGCACTGAGCAATGCCCAGGCCAGCAACAGGATGACGACGGCGGCGACCACCGTGGTCTCTGCCTGCCAGCCCCGCAATTGCACCAGCACATAGCCCGGATCTTCGGCCACCCAATGCCAGCCGAACGCGGCCAGTGCCGCCACGATCACCAGCAACAGAATCCAGCGCCACAACTTCATGGCTTGGCTCCGGCCGAGCTGCTGGCCGCGGGCTTGAGCGCGTGCACGGCGCGCAGGTTGCGCAGTTCGCCGAGCGCGGCGCCCAGTTGTACCGCGGCGCCCGGCGGCTGCGCGATCAGCGTGGCCAGCTGCGTGCGCGCCTGCTGCACGGGCGCGGCGTTGGTGTCGAACTGCACCACGATGCCGGCGTCGGCACGCTTGAGCGCGGCGACGTAGGCGTCCCGATCGGAAGCCAGCAACGCGGCCTGCGCCTGCGCCAGATCGATCGACGCCAGCTCGCGTGCGAAGCGCGCATCCGCCACCGACAACGGTGCACCGTTCGTGCGCTGTACTTTCACCACGTCGTTGAGCGCACCCACGATGCGCGACCAACCGCCGGGCGATGCACCGGAAGCGGTGGCATCCAGCGGCTTGAGCGGAAGCGCCATGGTTGCCGCGCGCAGGTTGCTCAGCGCGGTGAGCGCGGTATCGACGTTGATCGTCTGCGTCTTGCTCAGTGCTTCGCGTTCCGCGCCCATGCTCTGGCGAAGGCCGGAGAAGGCGCCGTCGTTCACCGCGGCAAGGGTCTGGTCGGCAATGGCGTACGCGGCGAGCGCGCCCTGCGCATCGTGGAACAGCTCGTAGCGTTCCTTGGCCATGCGCAGCAGCGATTCGGTTTCGTCGAGCAGCATGGCGTCGTGGCCGGACAGCGTCTTTTCCGACAGCTTGGCCACGGCGTCTTCGAGATTGCGCGTGCGCTCGGCCTGGCTCAGTAGTTCCTCGCGCAGCGAACGGTTCACCTGATCGGCGTCACCGAGTCGCTGGCGCAGCAGGTTGCGTTCGCTGTCGCTGGCGCCGAAGGCACTTTCCAGCGTGTCCACGCGCTGCTTGAGCCCGTTGAGCGCGGCATTGCCCGCGGCGTAGCCCTGCTCTTGATGCCATTGGCGCCAGCCCACGTAGCCGGCGCCGCCGATGGCCACCAGCGCGAGCAGAAGTGCCACGGCCAGGGTGCCGCTACCGCGTCGTGCCGGTGGTGTGGCACGCGGAGCGCGTGAAGATGTGTCGGAACGCGCGCCCGCAGGCGCGCCGCGATCGAGGATGGAGTCGTCTTGGCTCATGCGCGACATGCTAACAGCCCGCGCCGGGGAGCTCGCATCAAACGGGCGTGAAGGCGCGGAGCGGATGCGGAAAAGCGTCTAGGGACGCGCCGCGGCCGTCAGTAGATTTTCGGAGAGCGCGGAAGCGGCCACCACCACGCGCTGGAACCCCGCGCTGCGCGCCGCCTCGGCGAGCCGTTCGCTGCTGACCACGGCCACGGCACCGCACAGCCGCGCAAACGCGTCGGCAGGCAAGCCCTGCCGAAGATTGTCCAGCGCTTCGGCACTGGAGAGCAGCACGCGTGCCTCCGTCGACAGCTGTCGGACCTCGTCGATCTGTCGGCGCTGCCAGCGCGGCGTGCCGCGACGATAGACATGCACCTCGCGAAGCTGCGCGCCACGTGCCATGAGTTCAGCGCGCAACACGCCTCGGCCACCCGGTGCGCCGATAAGTGCCACGCGCCGCCCCTGCACTTCGCTGAGTGCGGCCTGTTCCAGCAGGCCTTCGCTGTCCTGGCGCGCCACGGGACAAAGCGCCTGAACACCGTGACGACCCAGCGCCCGCGCGGTTCCCTGTCCCACCGCGAGCACCGTGCCGTTCGTTCGCAAAGGCGCCAGTCGCGCAGCGAAGCGCACGGCGGCGGGGCTGGTGAAGATCAGCAGGTCGTCGCCCAAGGCGGCGCGCAACGGCGCGGCAGCGGCCGACTCGTCCACGGCGCGCAACGATAAGCCGGGCAGCAGCAGGGGCAGCCCGCCGCACCGACGCACGCGTCGCGCCAGTGGCGAACCCGTGCCGGCGGGGCGCGTGATGACCACGGTGCGTCCGTCCAAGGCGGGCTCGGCAGGAGTCGGGGATCGCGCGGTCATGGGCACTCCGGAAGCATGCCGGCGAGTGTAGCGGCCGTCGCCCTATCGGTCCTGCCCCGCCAGGGTGCGTAAACTACGCCTTCCCCCACGGTCACCCCGCGACAATGAGCAATACCGAACGGCACACCTATGCACGCAAGATGGTCACCTTCATGCGCGACGAAATCCCCCTCGCGCAGACCATGGACTTGAGCCTGCACGACTGCGACGAGCAGCAGCTTTCCCTCGCCGCCCCGCTGGGGCCCAACATCAACGACAAGGGTTGCGCGTTCGGCGGCAGCCTGGTGAGCGTGATGACGCTCAACGGCTGGGGCCTGGTCGAACTGGAGCTGCGCCTGCGCGGGCTGGAGTGCGACGTGTTCGTGGGCGAGTCCACCGTGCGCTACCTGGAGCCGGTGTGGGAGGACTTCATCAGCGAAGCCCGCCTCGCCGAGAGTGCGGACTGGGTCACCTTTTTCGACACGCTCGCCACCCGCGGCCGCGCCCGCGTCGAGGTGCTGTGCCGCGTGCCCGGCACCGGCGAGAAGCCGGCCGCCACGCTGGAGGCCCGTTTCGTGGCCAAGCGGCGCTCGCCGGACGCCGTATGAAAACGTGCCGCTCCTTGGGCACAATGCAGGCCTAGCCCAAGGGGAAAGCCACATGCGTCGCCTACTGATCCCGCTCGTCACGGTGTCCATCCTTGCGCTCGGTGGTTGCGCCACCAACAAACGCAAGGACGACCTCACCACCACGCTCAACGCGTATGCCAGCACGGTGCGCTGGGGCGACTTCAACTCGGCGCTGAACTTCGTGGACCCGAAAGTGCGCGAGGAACACCCGGTCCCGCCGCTGGAGATGTCCCGCTACCAGCAATACAAGGTGAGCGGCTACGACGAAGGCAACGGTCCCACGCCCAATGGCGAGTTCGAAGTGAAGCAGGTGGTGAAGATCAACCTGGTCAACGTGAACACGCAGGCGGAGCGGACGGTGACGGATCACCAGACGTGGCGTTATGACGCCGAGTCGAAGCATTGGTATCTGGAGACGGGGTTGCCGGATATCAGTGCGGGGAAGTTGTAAGGCTGGTTTTTCTGGCGATTTATCGGGGGTGATGGTGTGATCGCTGGTGCGTGGCCTGCGGTGCATGGTTTGTCCTCGTAGGGCGCGGCGGGCCTGCTCGCGATTGCGGCGGAGGCACGACTGCCACTCCTGGATCGCCATTCCTGCCAACCCCCAAAAGGGGGCAAGAGCAGGAAGCTCTCTTCAGCAACCGAAGGCCTCCTAGTCGTCATTCCTGCGAAGGCAGGAGGCGCTTTTCAACAGCCGAAGGCTGGTCATCCAGTGACTTTGCGTTGCGGCTATCGCGATTCCTTTGATCGCCCTTGTGCAGCGATCCCGCCAGCGTGCCGCCTACGCAGCGGGCGTTTCGATCGGCTGCCGCCGCTCGAGTCACTTTTCTTTTGCTGGCCCAAAAGAAAAGTAACCCAAAGAAAATGGCCTGAAGAGCTCGCAGCATCGTGTTGGGATAAGCCCGAACGCTCGAGGATGGTTGTGGCGGGACACCCATGGGAGGCCACACAGCGGGCACTCCGTAGCGCTGCGCAACGCGCCCGAATCGCAGAGGACTTAAAGCGGGGCCTCGCTTCGCATCGGCTTTTGCTTTGGCTTCGCTCTTCACGCCTTCTCTGTGCACCTCACTTCTCCCTCTCCCCTTGTGGGAGAGGGCTGGGGTGAGGGGCGGGTGCTCGCGGACGCGTAGCTACTTCGAGCTTTGGCTTTCGCATTTGCTTCTGCTCTTGGCTCTGTGGGGTCCCCGTATGACAGCGGCGGGCGGGTGGAGGAAAGCCCGCAGGGTGGCCGCAGGGATGCGGCCAGTTTTTCGTCAGGACACGGATGTCCTGTCGAAAAACCCCGTAACCCGCTCGCGTACCTTCCGGGCGTAGCCCGGAAGGCGCGTCATCCGGGGGGCTCTTTCTTTTGGCATTGCCACCATCTCGGTGGTTACTTTTCTTTGAGCAAGCAAAGAAAAGTAACCCGGCCTCCGGCAGGAGGACGGAAGCCCGCCGCAGGCGAGCCTAATCGCGATCACCTGACAGTCGAATCCCAGATCACAAGATTCCCGCCCCCGACGGAATAACGAGAAAACCGCGAACACCCCGCCACCCCGTATAATCCCCCGCTCTGTTCACCCCGCGCGGCCCGGCCGCGCCAGCGGAAGCCCCAAGAAATGAGCGATGTCCTGCACAAGCTGCCCGAGTTCCTTGGCAACCACCTCGCGCTCGCCGCGCTGTTCCTGGTTCTGCTGCTGGGCCTGATCGGCACGCAGCTGCTGATGCTGTTGCGCAAGTACAAGGAGCTGACGCCGGCCGGCCTCACGCTGTTGATCAACCGCGAAGGCCCGCTGCTGATCGATCTCTCCGCCTATGCCGACTACGAGAAGGCCCACGTGCCGGGCTCGCGCCATGTGGCGATGAGCCAGTTCGATCCCGAACACAAGGAAATCGCCAAGGCGAAGGATGTGCCGGTGGTTTTGATCGACAAGGACGGCCGCGGCGCCACCGACAAGGCGGCGCAACGCCTGGTCAAGGCCGGTTTCAGCAAGGTCTACACGCTGGGCGGCGGTGTGATGGGCTGGCAGCAGGCGCAGTTGCCGGTGGCCAAGGGCAAGAATCCGGGTTGATGGTTTTGCGGTGCGGGGGCGCAACGCCCTCGCCTACCACGCGCGGCGCGGCTTACAGGCCGACGATGCCCGCGCGACTGCCGAGGATCTGCGCCAGCACATCCGGCGCGTAATCGAACGAATCGTAATAAAGGCGCTCTTCCGGCAGTTTCGCGTCGATGAAGAGCTTGCGCCCCGCGTCGATCATCGCCGGCGGCCCGCTCATGTACACGTCGTAGCGGGCGAGATCGGGATGGTCCTGCAGCACGGCCTCATGCACGAAGCCCATGCGGATGCCGCTGGCGAGTGCCTGTTCCGCATCCGAGATCACCGCCTGGAAGCTCAGGTCGTGGGCCATGCCCGCCCAGCGTTCGGCCTGTTCTCGGAGGTAGATGTCGGCCGCGTGCCGTGCGCCCCAATACACGCGCATCGGCCGACGCGTACCCAGCGCAATGAAATGCTCGACGATGGCTTTGACTGGCGCGAACCCGGTGCCGCCCGCCATGAAGATCATCGGGCGCTCGGAATCCTCGCGCGGCACGAAGGTGCCCAGCGGCCCTTCGATGCGCATCGCATCACCCACCTTGAGCGTGTCGTTCACCCATGAGGTGAAACCGCCACCGGCCACGTGGCGCACGTGCAGTTCGATGGTGCCGTCCGCCTCGGGATGATTGGCGATGGAAAACGGGCGACGACGCCCGTCATCCAGCAACACGTCCAGATATTGGCCCGGCAGCCAATTGAGCCTTGCCTGCGCGGAAACCGGTTGCAGATGCAGGCCGACCACATCGGGCGCCAGCATCCATTTGCGCGATACCGCCACGTCTACCTGCCGCTTGGCGATGTCTTCCACCGAGGTGACTTCGCGCGCCTCGATCAGCAGATCGCTGCGCGGCACCGCCTGGCAAAGCAGGATGGCGTGCTGCGCCGGCGAGGTGCCGCTCAAGGCCACCGGAGGATTGCGCGGGTAGTCGCAATGCCCCTCGATCAGCGTGGCCTTGCAGCTGCCGCACACGCCGGCGCGGCACGAATACGGCAAGGCGATGCCGGCCCGCTGCGCGGCTTCCAGCACGGTTTCGCCGGGCGCAACGGGGAAATGGCGGCCGGTGGATTGGATGGTGACGATATGCACGTACGCATTGTCGCGGCGGGAGCGTCAGCCGACAATGAGGGCCTTGCCGGCCGTTCACAAGCTTTCACGCGGAGAAAACACCCATGGCCATCTGGAAACAGGACATCTCGCTCGAGCGCATCAACGGCTGGAGCGCCAACACCATGATGGAGACGCTGGGCATCCGCATCACCGCGATTGGTGACGACTGGCTGCGCGGCACCATGCCGGTGGACCATCGCACGCACCAGCCGTACGGCCTGCTGCACGGCGGCGCCTCGGTGGTGCTGGCCGAGACGCTGGGCAGCACGGCGGCCATGCTCTCGCTCGATCCTTCGGAAGTGGCGGTAGGGCTGGACATCAACGCCAACCACATTCGCGGCGTGCGCAGCGGCACTGTCACCGGCACGGCGCGCATGGTGCACATCGGCCGCACCACGCAGGTGTGGGAGATCCGCATCGAAACGGAGAGCGGCGAGCTGGTGTGCATCTCGCGCATCACAATGGCGGTGATCCCGGCACGCGTCGTGGCACCGCGTTGAGCATCGCCGCGCCTTACGCATCGCTCGATCCGGATCGCGTCCTCGACGCCGTCACCGCGTGCGGCCTGTGGCCCGATGGCCGCCTGCTCGCGCTCAACAGCTACGAAAACCGCGTGTGGCAGGTGGGCATCGAGGATGCCTCGCCGGTGATCGCGAAGTTCTATCGCCCGCATCGCTGGAGCGACGCGGCGATTCTCGAAGAACACACGTTCGCGCAGGAACTGGCCGAGGCGGAGATTCCGGTGGTCGCGCCCTTGGTGTTCGGCGGACGCACGCTGCTGCATCACGATGGTTTCCGCTATGCGCTCACGCCGCGTCGCGGTGGCCGCGCGCCATCATTGGAATCGACCGAACAACTGGAATGGCTGGGGCGCCTGATTGCGCGCATCCACGGCATCGGTGCGCGCCAGCCGTTCGTACATCGCGGCCGGCTCGATCGCGCCACCTTGATCGCCAAGCCGATGCAGGCCGTGCTGTCCTCGTCACTGTTGCCTGCGTCGCTGCACGCGGCGTACCACGCCGCCGCCGAGCGCATGGATCGCGCCGTGGCCGATCGCCTCGACGCCGTGGGCCCGGTAGGCCAGCTGCGCCTGCACGGCGACTGCCATCCCGGCAATGTGCTGTGGACCGACGCCGGCCCGCATTTCGTCGATCTCGACGACGCGCGCATGGGCCCTGCGGTGCAGGATCTGTGGATGCTCGCCAACGACGACAAGGCGATGACCGCCCTGCTCGACGGCTACCAACAGATGCGCGACTTCGACGTCGGCGAACTGGCCCTGGTGCCCGCGCTGCGTGCAATGCGCCAGCTGCATTACGCCGGCTGGATCGCCGAGCGCTGGCACGACCCGGCCTTCCCCGCCGCGTTCCCCTTTGCCGGCGAAGCGCGCTGGTGGGAACAGCACATCACCGATCTGCACGAGCTGGCCGACGAGCTCGCGTAGCACGAGCTGTACGCCGCCCAACAAACTGCCAAGCCGCGCAGGCAACAGCGGCGCCGCGATCCGCTAAGCTCGCGGCTTTCGACCCGGGGCCTGGCACGTGCGCAATTTTCTTTTCCGACTGATCGGCATCCTCGAAGTGGCTGGCGGCTTTTTCGGCATGGTGAACATGCTGCGCCGGCTGTTGCCGTTCGGTTCGCACGACTCCATCGTGGCCGTGATCGGCTTGTTCTTCTATCTGTTCGTGCTGATTGCCGGCGTGATGCTGCTGGAGAACAGCGAGCGCGGCGTGACCTTCTCCGGCTGGGCCCAGCTGATGCAGCTGCCGCTGATCGCCACGCCGATCTTCAGCTACGGCTTCCACTGCGGCGCCTTCGTGAACGTGTACGCCAGCCTGCATCTGCCGGTGCAATTGGGCCTGGACTGGCACGTGGGCAGCGAGGGTTTCCTGCTAGCCGTGGCCGGGCCGGGCGTGGCTCGGTTGGGCATCAACCTGCTCGCCCTGCTGTCCTGGCTGGCGCTGCGCCTGCGCTGATGCCCCGGTTTTGACGGGAGCGCAGGCGCTGCGCTTCCGCAAAAGGCCGGCTTATGCCGGTCAGCAGCTATCATGGGCGGATGAATAGCCCCGATTCCCTCCCCGTCATCCGCCTCAAGACCGACCGCGCGCCCGGCCATCCCTGGGTCTGGTCGGCCCAGGTCCACAAACCGGAAACCCGCGTGCCGCCCGGCAGCGTGGTCGACGTGGAAGACGCCAAGGGCCGTTTCGTGGGCCGCGGTTTCTGGAACGGCCACGCGCGCATCGCCCTGCGCCTGCTGACCACCGACCCCGGCGAAACGATCGATGCCGAGTGGATTGCCACGCGCATCGACCGCGCCATCACCCTGCGCCAGGAGCTGCTGCAACTCGACCGCGTCAGCGACGCGTGGCGTGTGGTGCACAGCGAAGGCGATGGCCTGTCGGGCCTGGTGGTGGACCGCTATGCCGACATCATCGTGATCGAATACTTCGCCGCCGGCATGTGGCGGTTCCGCGAAGCCATCCACACCGCACTGCTTCGCCACTTCCCGGGCGCGCGCCTGTACTGGTTCGCCGAAACCCACGTGCAGAAGCAGGAATCCTTCGACTGCCGCTCGCCCGAAGCGCCCACGCCGGTGGAAGTGCACGAACACGGCCTGCGTTTCCACGCCGCGCCGGGCTATGGCCACAAGACCGGCTTCTTCGCCGACCAGCGCGAGAACCGCCATCACTTCGCACGCCTGGCCAAGGGCCGCAAGGTGCTGGACCTGTGCTGCAACGCCGGCGGTTTCGCGGTGCATGCATTGGCTGCGGGCGCGCAGTCGGCCACGGGCGTGGACATGGATGCGGGCATCCTGGAAATCGCCCGCGCCAACGCCGCCGCGAACGACGTGCCGGCCGTGTTCGAGCAGGCCGACATCTTCGACTGGTTGCGCGGCGCCGTGGCGCGCGGCGAACAGTACGACGCGGTGATCCTCGACCCGGCCAAGCTCACCCGCGACCGCAACAAGGTGATGGACGCGCTGAAGAAATACTTCGCGATGAATCGCCTGGCGCTGGACGTGATTCCGCCCGGCGGCTTGCTGCTCACCTGCTCGTGCACGGGCCTGGTGAGCGAGGCGGACTTCCTGGAGATGCTGCGCCGCGTGGCGCTCAACGCCGGCCGCGAGATCCAGGTGCTGCACACGGCAGGCGCCGGCGCCGATCATCCATTCAGCAGCAGCGTGCCGGAAGGCCGTTATCTGAAGGCGGTGTTCTGCCGCGTCATGTGATCGCCTTTCGCGGTCCCGGATTCTGAGACGCCAGCGCGTACACTGGCGAGCGTGTGCCGTTGGGAACTGCCATGTCCGTTATTGAAATCGTGTTGATCGTGCTGGTGATCGCGGTGCTGGCGCTGCAGGTCGTGCATCTGCTGCGCGGGCGCGAGGACGCCGGCCTCACCGCGCGCCTCGATGCGCTGAAGGACGACAACCGCCACCTGCGCGAAGCATTGGCGCAGGAACAGCGCGCCGGTCGCGGCGAAGTCACGCAGTCGCTGGAGCAATTCCGCTCGCTGGTGCAGGAGCAGCTGGGCGGCATGAGTGCGCAGCAGCACGAACGCATCGGCCACTTCGGCCAGCGCCTGGACGTGCTCACCGAACGCACCGGCACCGGCCTGGAAGCGCTGCAGCTTCGTCTTACCGAAGATGCGCGCCGTAGCCGCGAGGAACTCACCCTCGCGCTCAACCGTTTCGGCGAACAGCAGCAGCAGCGCCTGGCCGCGCTCACGGCGGACAACGAAAAGCGCCTCAACGAAGTGCGCGCCACGCTGGAAACCAAGCTCAAGGCGATTCAGGACGACAACGCCGCCAAGCTCGAACAGATGCGCGCCACCGTCGACGAGAAATTGCAGAACACGCTAGAGACGCGACTGGGCCAGTCGTTCGCGTTGGTGTCCGAACGTCTCGAACAAGTGCAGCGCGGCCTGGGCGAAATGCAGAACCTCGCCATCGGGGTGGGCGATCTCAAGCGCGTGCTCACCAACGTGAAGACGCGCGGCATCCTCGGCGAAGTGCAGTTGGGCGCGCTGCTCGATCAGCTGCTCACCAACGACCAGTACGACTCCAACGTGGTGACCGTTCCCGGCAGCAACGACCGCGTGGAATTCGCCGTGCGCATGCCCGGTGCCGGCGAACACGCGCAGCTCTACCTGCCCATCGACGCCAAGTTCCCGGTGGAGGATTACCAGCGCCTGCTCGACGCGCAGGAAGCGGCCGATGCCGATGCCGCCGCGCTCGCCGGCCGCGCGCTGGAAGTGCGCGTGCGCGAGGAAGCCAAGCGCATCCGCAGCAAGTACGTGGCGCCGCCGCATACCACCGATTTCGCCGTGCTGTTCCTGCCCACCGAAGGCCTGTACGCCGAAGTGATCCGCCGCCCCGGCTTGTTCGAGTCGCTGCAGCGCGACCATCACGTCACCGTGGCCGGGCCCACCACGCTCACCGCCTTGCTCAACAGCCTGCAGATGGGCTTCCGCACGCTGGCCATCGCCCAGCGCAGCAGCGAAGTGTGGACCTTGCTGGGTGCGGTGAAGACCGAGTTCGGCAAGTTCGGCGCCGTGCTGGACAAGACGCGCAAGAAGCTCAACGAAGCCAGCAACGTGATCGATCAGGCTAGCGTGCGCACCCGCGCCATCGAACGCAAGCTGCGCGGCGTGGAAACGCTCAACGGCGACGAGGCGCAGCAGTTGCTGATCGACGCGCCGGCCATCGACGAGCTCGGCGACGACGACACCGAGGTGTGATCCCTCGCGTCGGCGCTCAGGCCGACGCGCTCACCAGCGAACCGCTGCTGCCACTGCCTTCGCCCATCAAGGCGGCGGAGAGTGCCGTGACGGCGGCTTCGAGCTGGCCGCTGGTAGTCGCCACGGCCGATTGCAGCGTGGCGATTTCCGCCATGCTCCCGGGGTCCGCGATGTTCCTCCTGGACATGGCCGCATGCAGCGCCTGCTGTTCCTGGGCGAGCTGTTTCTGCAGCTGCGCGATTTCCTTTTGCAGCGCCTTGATGGTGGCGCTCGCGGGGCTGCCGCTGCCTGAGCTGCTCGGCGCAGGCGCTGCGCCTGCACCGCCCGCGCCTTTCGCTGCCGGCGTTTGGCCTTGCGCGACGGATGTCGGCGACGCCGCTGCATCGGACGAACCAGACGAACCAGACGAACCAGCGATGTTCAGCGGAATGGCGGAGGTGTCCAGGTGGATGCCGATGCTCACGTGCAGTCCTTTGGCTTGATCGCCCATCAGATCGGCCGGCCAAGGCAGAACTTTAAGCGGCGTCGCCTAACCCCTTTCGCGCTCGCGCATCGTTCCACCGTATGCATCGGTCATCGGTGCGTACTGGAGCCGTGGCATGAACAGCTTGCGCAGATGGGTTATCGGACTGGCCACGCTCGCGGCCAGCATGCAGGCGGAGGCGGTCGGCCGTCTGGTGGACCTGAGCGTCTACGACCGCACCTCGCAACGGGAGCTGCCGGTCTATCGCCACGATGGCCGCTACTACGTGGCCGGGCAGCCCGGCCATCGCTACCAGATCCAGTTGCGCAGCCAGCACGGTGGCCGCGTGCTGGGCGTGCTTTCGGTGGACGGCGTGAACGTGCTTTCCGGCGACACCGCCGACTGGTCGCAGACCGGCTACGTGCTGCAGGCCTACGAGGGCACCGAGATCCTCGGCTGGCGCAAGAGTCTCTCGGAAGTGGCGGACTTCGTCTTCGCTGATGCCTCGCGCAGCTACGCCGCGCGCACCGGCCGTCCCGCCAACGTGGGCGTCATCGGCATCGCGCTGTTCCTGCCACGGCGCATGATCCGCCCGTTGCCGATGCCCGGCCCCATCTCCGCCCTGCCCGAACCGATTGCCAACACGCCGGACGCGCAGTCATCGCAACCAGCGCCTACTGCGGACGCCGCCATGGCCGAATCGGCCGCACGCGCAACGGCCAAGACGCAGGACAGCGGCCCGATCGGCACCGGCCACGGCGAACGGGAAACCTCGGTGGTGAGCTATACCGATTTCGAACGCGCCTCATCCACGCCAAACGAGACGATCACGCTCTACTACGACACGCGCGAACGCCTGGTTGCGCAAGGCGTGATTCCCGGCGACGATCGACCACCGGCCGGTCGACCCGATCCGTTCCCGGGACATTTCGTGCCCGATCCGCGTTGACATCGCAGCAACCTGCGTTCAACTCGCGGCAAGCCGGGACATGACACCATCCAAGCGTTCTGCGCCATTGCGGATTCGTTTTCCTCATGCTCGATGCCTTGCACACCATCGTTCGCGAAGTGGAGCGGGACCGGTCTCTTGACCGGCCCGAGCAGCTGCGCGAACGCGTCCGTGCCATGGATCGCCTGGAAGACCTGCTGCTGCACGAGGCACAGGCCGAGTCGCCCGCAGCCAATGCGGTGATGAACACGCTGCGCCGGCGGGCACGCGAACGTCATACCGCCCTCGCCGATGTGCAACGGCGCCTGTGCGAGGGCATCCGCCACGCCATCGTGCAAGGTGCCGGCGCCCATGCGCTGCGCGGCTGGCTGCATCACGACGATCTGCGCGAACCGTGGGGCTACGATCATCTCGACGCGCTGATCGGCGACGTGCTGTCGCTCGACGAGCCCGATTCCGTCGCTGCGCTGGAAGCCGAGATGGTGTTCTACCAGCCCACGCCGGTGCGTCATGTGCTCGACCTGATTCATCGCGCACGGCTTGGCCGCGATGATGTGCTGGTCGACCTGGGTTCCGGCATGGGCCACGTGCCCTTGCTCGTGTCGATCTGCACGGAAGCGAAGGCTTGCGGCATCGAACGCGAAGAAGCGTACGTGGCCAGCGCGCGCCGCGCTGCGGAAACGCTGCGCATCGAGCGCGCCACCTTCCTCGCGCAGGACGCACGCGAGGCCGATATCTCGCGCGGCACAGTGTTCTATCTCTATACGCCGTTCACCGGCGACATGCTCCGGCACATGCTCGACCGGCTCCACGACGAAGCCCGTCGACGCAGCATTCGCGTTGCCACGCTCGGGCCGTGCACGCCGGCCGTGGCGAGCGAGCCGTGGTTGCGCGCGGCCAGCGAACCGGATGCTGGCCGCGTGACCTTGTTCCGGTCGGTGGCCTGAAAGGGCTCAGGCCCCATCCAGGTGGGTGGCCAGTTGAACGGGCGAGTTGCCGGTGGCAACCGTGTCATCGGGAGTCGTGTCCGGTGATTGGTTGGCCAGCTCCTTGTTGATCCACGGTGCGGTCTGCCTCGGCCCTGGAATATAAGCATCCCAGTGGCCGTAGCCATGCTTGACGAGGTCGGAGCCATTGACATTGAGATAAAAACTTACCGGCACCCGCACGACCCAATAGGGGTCATTGGCCGTCGAGCCAGTAGTGGGCAGGTTATATGTCCAATGACGGGCCGCCTCCAGAGAAGCTTTGGCGAAGGCGTTGCGGAGTTTCTCCATCGCCACCGGCGTGGCGTACTGCTCGAGATTGACCTGCTCGGCGATCGCATCTTCCACCGTGCCGTCCCGGCCAATGCGCAGCAGCAGATAGACCGTTCCTGAGACGCGCTGTGCGATCGCCATCTGCGGATACGTTGGCTGGATGCGATCCTTGGTGGTAATCGATGGCGTCCTTTCTCCTGCGTCGCCGAACGATGATCCCGCGACAGCAATCATGTAGTTGCCATCGCCCGCGGGCTTCGCCACGACGCGCAGATTCATCTTCGCCGTCACTACCTCTTTGGTGGCTCCGGAGAGCTTGAACTCCCACGTTGAGATGCTCTTGCCGATGACGCTCACCACTTCCGGCGGCAATTTCTCCGGTTGATCGAGCGTGTAGCCGTGCAGCGTGCCGTCGGGGTTCACCTCGACTGACCCGGTCACCAACATGGAGCCCTCGGCCGTCTTGCGCACATTTTCCGCCGCCGCAGTCGCCAGACCAACCAGCGCCACGAAAATCCCGAGCAGATACCAGCGCCTCATAAAACACTCCGTGTCCATGCGATGGGCCAGTCTAGCCGGCGTGCCAACCCCGCATAAGGGTGGCCGCGCGGCCAATGCCCGACTCATCATCGGCGCAAGTGATTGATCCGTCTCACCGGGTCGCGCCGGACCGGGCCAAGGCTTGACGCTAGCGTTACACTGGCACGTCAGCAAGGCGTACCCGAAGGAACCCGCATGAGCGAGCGTCAAGAACCGACCGAAGTCACCCGCGAACAGGCCGAAGAAGCGGTGCGCGTGCTGCTGCGCTGGTCGGGCGAAGATCCGAGCCGCGAAGGCCTGCTCGATACGCCCAAGCGCGTGGTGAAGGCGTACAAGGACTGGTTCTCCGGCTACGCCACCGATCCGGGCGACTACCTGCGCCGCACCTTCGAGGAAGTGGCCGGCTACGACGAAATGGTCGTGCTGCGCGACATCGAATTCGAAAGCCATTGCGAGCACCACATGGCGCCGATCATCGGCCGCGCCCACGTGGGCTATCTGCCCACCAACCGCGTGGTGGGCATCAGCAAGCTGGCCCGCGTGGTGGACGCCTATGCGCGCCGCTTCCAGGTGCAGGAAAAGCTCACCGCGCAGATCGCGCAGTGCATCCAGGAAAACCTGCACCCGGCCGGCGTGGCCGTGGTGATCGATGCCAGCCACGAATGCATGACCACCCGCGGCGTGCACAAGCGCGGCGTATCGATGGTCACCAGCCAGATGCTGGGCGCGTTCCGCGACGACGCTCGCACGCGCTCGGAATTCCTCCAGTTCATCGGCATCCATGGCGCAGGCCGCTGAGCACGCGCCCCTGATGCAGCTGCTGGACAGTTCGGACGCCGACGAGCGTCTGCAAGACGTATTGCGCGAAGGCATCAGCGCCGAGGATCTCCCGGCGGTGTTTCCGCTGTTGCGCGGACGCTCGCTGCTGCGCGCGTTCAACGCGCTGTTCCATGGCAGCGAAACGCAGGTGCTGCTGCGCCTGCTTGTGCTGCGCACCCTGGGCGCACGCGCCCACGCGCCAGAATGGACGCCGGCGGAAATCCGAGACCAGCTGGCCTTCGTCGAACCGGTGAAGCTGGAAACGGTGGTGCAGCGCCTGAAGGAACACGAGCTGCTCACCTGGGACAACGAAACGCTGCGCTATCGCGTGAGCCCGCTGGGCCGCAAGGCGCTCGCGGCCGTCGCCACGCTGCTCGAATTCGAGCGCGACGACGAGGACGGTCTCGGCTACATCACGGCGCAGCTTGCTGCCGGTCAAGCGGTGGGTCGCGTGTCCGCCGATGAACTCGCGCATCTGCTGTCGCGCCTGTCGGAGCTGAAGGAAGACTTCGACCGCGCCGTGCTGTCGGGCTCCGAACATCGCATTCGCCGCGCCGCGCAGCGCCTCGATTCCGTGTGGACGTGGGTGGAAAAAGGCACGGAAGTCGTCAGCGCCATTGCGGACAGCGAAGACCTCGACGCCACCACGCATCGCCTCGCGCAGGCCGTGGGTCGCGCGCAGAGTGCGCTGCTGCGGCAGGCCGGCATCTTCCAGCGCGAACTCAACAAGATCGACCAGCATCGCGTGCACCTGGGACGCACGGGGCTTTCTTCGTCCGACCTCGTCGCGTGGCTGCGCTCGCTTACGCCCGACGCACTGGCGCAACATGCGGACGAAGCCGCCATGCTGCCGGTGCAACCGCCGTTCCTGCAGGACCAGATTGCGCTGGACGTGGCCGAGTACGAACTGCTCGAACGCGAGCGCGCCGCCGCCGAAAGCAATGCCCTGCCCACCGCGGAAAGCACGCCGACCACGCACGACCTGCCCATCGACGAGGAAGACCTTTCGCCGTTGCTGGAATGGCACGAACAGCTCGCCGCTTTGCAGGCGCCGCTGGAACTCAGCGATGCGTTGCGCGGCGATGATTACGCCCTGAGCGCCTACCGTCTTTCGCTGCTTGGCCTGGTCGGCGATCCCGAGTCGTCGGCGCTGCAAGGCGCGACGGCGGATCTCGCCCGCCTGCCGCTGAAGCTTGAAATCGAACCGCGCCTGATCGATCCAGGCCTGGCGACGATCGCGCTGGTCAGCGCGGGTCGCCTGCATCCTCGCAAGGAAAAGAACACCGATGCATGACGAAACTGCCGCGCTGGTCGCGCGATTTCTCTCGCAACGCTGGCTGCCGCGCGACGACGCGCAGGCGCGCAAGGCGTTGCTCGACGAAGCGTTCCGCGAAGAACTGGATCGCCGCCTCGCCGCGGTGGGCCTGGAACTGCGCGAGCATCCCTACTCCGCCTTCATCGGCGTCGCCGTGGCGCGCGCCAACGAAAAGCACGTGTTCGGCGGCAGCGACAGCTGGATCTCCAACACCTTGCAGCTGGACCGCGACGCCGTCGCGCTGCTGGTGGTGCTGTGGGCGCTGATCGTGCTGCCCAAGCGCCAGCGCCAGCTGGAACGACAGCAGGCCGAAGCCGATGCCTCGCAGACGCAGATGTTCGCCGAGGGCAAGCCGATCTCGCGCGATGCAGCGCTCTCGCCCATCGTGGCCGAACGCACGCTGCTGGCCGACTTCGGCGAGAAACTGGGCGGCAAGACGCGCGTGAACTTCAACCTCGGCCTGCTCTCACGCCACGGTTTCATCGTGCGTCGCAAGGGCGAGCTGGCCGAAGGTCCGCTGCTCGATCTGGTCTTCGACTACGAGCGCACCGCGCGACGCATCCTCGACGGCGCGCTGAGCGACCTGCTCGCCGGGCTCACGCCGCGCGACGACATCGGCAGCGACGATGAACCGCTTTATGACGACACTGATGAAACTGAAGACAGCGAAGTGATCCACGATGTTTGATTTCCGCAGCCTCGAAGTCATCCACTGGGACTACTGGCAGCGTTTCAGCCTGCCGCTGGATACCAACATCGTCACCGTGGTCGGGCCCAATGGCTCGGGCAAGACCACGCTGCTCGACGCGCTGCGCACGCTGCTCACCATCGATTGCGCCGGCAACCGCGACTACAAGAGTTACCTGCGCCACAACGGCAAACCGTTCGCCTGGCTGCGCGCCCGCGTAGGCAACACGCCGGGGCCGCGCGGCGAGCGTCCGTTCTTCCCGATCATGGACAGCGAAGTGACGCTGGCCGTGCGCATCCAGAAGAAGGGCGGCGAATGGCAGCGCCAGTACGCCGTGATGGGCGGCGACGTGAGCGTGGACGAGATCGAGGCGCGCAACGATTTCCTTGGCCTGCGCGAATACCGCGTGCGGTTGGAAGGCGCCGGCCTGTCGCAGGCGATCCGCCGCGTGCTCACGCTGGAACAGGGCGCCACCGACAAGCTGTGCCAGTTGCCGCCGAAGGCGCTGCTGGACCTGGTGTTCGACGTGTTCGGCGACAAGACCGTGCTGGAGGATTACCAGCGCGCACGCAACGAACAGGCCGAGGCCGATCGCGAACTGCATGGCCTGGAACACCAGCTCTCGCTGATCGGCGTGAGCCTGCAGGAAGCCGAAGGCCGCGTGCGCTCGTGGCAGGAGTGGGACGCGCTCAAGCGCGAACACGCCGACCTCGTGGCCGAGACGCTGCCGCGCACCGAACTGGCTGAACTGCATGCCGGCATTCGCGGCGCGCGTCCGCAGTTGTTGGGCTTGAAGCGCAAATGCCGCGATCTCTCCGCACGCGATGTCGACCTGCAGTTGCGACTGCAGTCGCTCGATGCCAACGAGGAATCGCTGCGCGGCGAACAGCACGTGGCCGACCAGGCTCGCCAGCAGGCCAAGCAACAACTCGATGATGCGCGCCGCGCTGAAACCGAGAACGCCACCCTGCTCAAGCAGGAACAACACCTGCGCAAGCTGGTATCCGAACAGGACGGCGCCGATCACGAGAAGCAAGGCAAGCAGCTCGTCGAGGCGCGCAGCCAGCTCGGCCGCCTGCAGAACGACGAGGCACGCCTGCGCGAGCAGCTGTCCACGCTCACCGCGCAGCTCGGCGCGTGGCGGCGTGGCCAGCGCTACACGCCGGAGTTCGAGCAATCGTTCCGTCGTGCGCTGGATGATGCCGGCATCGGCCACAGCATGCTCAGCGAGATCGTGGAGATCACCGAGCCGCGCTGGCAGGCCGCAGTGGAAGCGGTGCTCGCTGGCTTCCGCCACGTGGTGCTGCTCGATCATCCGCGTGATCGCGAGGCCGCGTGGCGTCTTGGCGAGGAGCATCGCTACAAGCATTTCGTGGTGGCCGATCGCGCGCCCACCACCGCGCCCACGCGCGGTTCGCTGCTGGAAGTGGTGGACTTCACCGCGGCGGCACCGGAATGGCTGCTGCGCCAGCTCGACCGCATCCGCCGCGTGGAAGACGTGAGCGACGGCGCCAAGCTCGGCAAGGATCAGGACTGGATCACGCCGCAGGGCTATTTCCGTGAACGTCGCGGTGGCCGCCATCTTGGCGTGGATGATGTCTACTTCGGCAGCGCGGCGCGCGAACGCCAGCTGCGCGAGGGCGAGGAGCGCCTTCAGCAGATCGAGAAGCAGCTGCGCGCCATCGCCGAGAAACGCAAGTCTTTCCAGGAACAAGCAAGCGACGCCGAAAGCCTGCTGCGCGGCGCCAACGCCAGCAATCAACTGATCGACCGCGCGGACGAATTCGCCGCCGCGCACGAGGCACAGTCCGCCTTGCAGGACGACGTGCAGCGCTGCGCCGACAGCTACGCCGCCGCCGAAGCGCATTACGAAGGCGTGCGCGAAAAGCGCCAGCAGAACTCGCGCCAGCGCGACAACGAAGCGCGCGAACACAAGCAGGCGCAGCAGCAGCTGGCCGATAGTGCGCGCCAGTTCGCGCAGTTCCGCAACGAGCAGGTGGATCGCCTCAAGGCCTTCCGCCACAAGCGCAGCCACGTGCGTCCCGCGCATCGCTCGCGTCGCGCCATGCTGGAACTGCGCGAGCGCTACGAATCGCCGGCCGCCGTGCGCCGCGAGATCGACCGCATCGAACGCCGCCTCAACGAGGGCCACTGGGAAACCGACGACGGCGTGCTGCCGTTGCGCGACAAGTACGCCAACGACCACGAAGGCCTGCGCGACGATCTGCAGCGCCGCCGCGTGCACCTGGAGCGCGCCGGCCGCATCACCACCGAAGCGCGCGCCGCTTATCTCAACGTGTTGCGCAACACGGTCAAGCGCTATGCGCGCAACCTGAAGGTGCTGGCGGACCTGGCCGGCATCGGCGTGGAAACGGAACTGCCCGAACTGGTGAACGAAGACCTGGCGCTGGCGCAGGCCGGCCTCAACGTGCGCTTCGAGTTCGACAAGAAGGGCTGGATCGGCATGGACGACGGCGAAGCCTCGGGCGGCCAGCAGGTGATGAAGTCGCTGTTGCTGCTGGTGGCGCTGATGCGCGACGAGGACCGCCCCGGCGGTTTCGTGTTCATCGACGAGCCCTTCGCGCACCTGGACATCTTCAACATCGACAAGGTGGGTGCGTTCCTCAAATCCACCCGCGCCCAGTACATCCTCACCACGCCGGCCACGCACAACATCAACGTGTTCCAGCCCAGCGACCTCACCCTGGTCACCAGCAAGCGCCGCCCTGGCGCGACCTGGGCGCAACCGCTCGCGGTGCTGCGTCGCCGGACCGAAGCCGCATGATCCTGCGCCGGCCAGTTCGCCTGATGGTGTTGGCCGGTGCCTGCCTGCTGCCGCTGCTCACCTGGGCGCAATCCACGCCGGCCGACTATCTGCGCGAGTTCGACACCGATGGCGACGGGCGGGTGAGCGAAGCGGAGTACGTGGCGCATCTCAGCGAGGGCTTCCATCGCCTCGACAGCAATGGCGATGGCGTGCTGGAAGCCGACGAACTCCCTGGCGGCCACGGCAAGCCGATCACGCTCAAGCAGTTCCAGGACAACCTGCGCCGGCAGTTCCACAAGCTGGACCGCAACCACGACGGCTACCTCGACGCCCGCGAGCTGACGCAGCCGCCGCAGTGATAAGACCACCCGCGAACTATTCCGCACTGCACACACGCGGTCATACGTAATCGGCTATCGTGCGCGTCTCGCCGCCAGCCACGTCCATGGATCAGACCTCCGCTCCCGAGCTCCACCCACGTCGCCGAGCCGCTTTGGCGTTCATCTTCGTCACCGTGGTGCTGGACATGCTGGCATTCGGCATCGTCATCCCGGTGCTGCCGCATCTGATCGAGCAGCTGGCCGGCGGTGGCATCGCCAACGCCGCGTGGTGGGTGGGCGTGTTCAGCACGGTGTTCGCCATCGTGCAGTTCGCCTTCTCGCCGGTGCAGGGTGCACTGTCCGATCGCTTCGGTCGCCGGCCCGTGATCCTGATTTCCAATGCCGGCCTGGCCATCGACTTTTTCGTGCTCGCCATGGCGCCCACGCTGTGGCTGCTGTTCGTGGCGCGCGTGGTGCTGGGCATGACGGCCGCCAGCTTCACCACCGCCAATGCGTACATTGCGGACATCACGCCCAAGGAAAAGCGCGCGGCGGCGTACGGCATCCTCGGCAGCGCATTCGGCCTGGGCTTCATCATCGGACCGGGACTGGGCGGCTTCCTCGGCGACATCCATCTGCGCCTGCCGTTCTGGGTGGCGGGTGCGCTGGCCGCCTGCAACTTCCTCTACGGCTTGTTCGTGTTGCCCGAATCGCTGCCGAAGGAACGCCGCACGCCGCGCTTCGAGATGCACAGCGCGCATCCGCTGGGTTCGCTGAAGCTGCTGGCGCGATATCCGCTGGTGATGCGTCTCGCCGTGGTGATGTTCCTGGTGTACCTGGCGCACTACGTGCTGCAGACCACGTTCGTGCTCTACGCGGACTACCGCTACCACTGGGGCCCGCAGGCCGTGGGCTATGTGCTGATGCTGGTGGGCGCCTGCGACGGTTTCGTGCAGGCGGTGCTCACGCGGCGTCTCGCACCGCGCTTCGGCGAGCGCCGGCTGATGCTGGGCGGCATGCTCTGCGGTATCGGCTCGTTCCTGGTGATGGGTCTGGCCGATACCGGCTTTGCGTTCTTGCTTGGCATTCCGCTGATGGCCCTGTGGGGACTCTCGCAGCCGCCGATCCAGTCCCTGATGACGCACGAAGTGGATGCGGCCGAGCAAGGTCGCCTGCAGGGCGCCATCAGCAGCCTGGCGAGTTTTGCGGGCATCTTCGGTCCGTTCCTGTTCGCGCAGGTGTTCTCGTTCTCGATTTCGCCGATGTCGCCGTATCACCTGCCCGGCCTGGCCTTCGTGCTGTCGGCGGTGCTGCTCGCCATCGGTACCGTGATCGCGTTGCGCGCCACGCGACACGTGCAGGATCTCGCCAAGGGCGAGGAAGCCGTGCCTCACACCATTCCGGTCGAACCGTCCTCGGTCGTCCCTTTGCAAGCCACCATCACTCCCTCAGAACCACCGGAGCATTCCCCATGACATTGTCGATGTACCAGGCTTCCGTTCCTGTTTTCCTGCGCGCGCTGAGCAACCTGCAACACGTGCTGCGCAAGGGCGAAGCGCATGCGCAGGCCCGCAAGTTCGAGCCTTCCCTGCTGCTGCAGGCGCGCCTCACCGCCGACATGCTGCCGCTGACCAGCCAGGTGCAGATCGCCACCGACATGGCCAAGAACGCCTGCGCCCGCCTGGCTGGCGTGGATCCGTTGAAGTTCGAAGACAACGAGACCACCTTCGCCGAACTGCATGCACGCATCGAGCGCGCCATCGACTACATCAAGAGCTTCAAGGCCGAGCAGATCGATGGCAGCGAAACGCGCGCCATCACGCTGAAGATGCGCTCGGGCGAACAACACTTCGAAGGCGAAGGCTACCTGCTGCACTTCGTGATCCCGAACGTGTTCTTCCACTGCACCATTGCGTACGCGATCCTGCGCGAAGCCGGTGCGGAACTCGGCAAGATGGATTTCATCGGCAAGCCGTAAGCCATACCGCAAAGCAGGGGCCGCGCAGGGCAGGTTGTGCCGGCGCGGCCCTTTTTGTTTCATGCAGGACACGGGCACCAGAACGAACTTGCGACGCAGTACCCCGGCTTCACCACCGGGCCGGCCAGGCCGGCACTTGATTGGCGCGCGGCCCGCTCCCATGTAGCGGAAATCGCATCGAGGACTCCCCATGGCCGCTGCTACCCCCATCAAGATCGACTTCGTCTCCGACGTGGTGTGCCCGTGGTGCGCCGTCGGCCTCAAATCGCTGGAACAGGCGCTGGCGAAGCTGGGCGACGACGTGGCCGTGGAACTGCATTTCCAGCCGTTCGAGCTGAACCCGCAGATGGCGCCCGAGGGCGAGGACATCATCGAGCACATCGCGCACAAGTACGGCAGCTCGCCGGCGCAGATCAAGCAGAACCAGGAAGCCATCCGCGAGCGCGGCGCCGCGCTTGGTTTCACCTTCAACATGGATAAGCGCAACCGCATCGTGAACACCTTCGATGCGCACCGTCTGCTGCACTGGGCCGCGCTCGAAAGCCGCCAGGCCGAACTGAAGCAGGCGCTGCTCGCCGCGTATTTCACCGACGGTCGCGACGTAAGCTCGCGCGACGTGCTGGTGGACGTGGCCGCTTCGGTGGGCCTGGACGCCGCCGAAGCCCGCCGCGTGCTGGACGAAGACCGCTACGCGCAGGACGTGCGCGCGCAGGAACAGTTCTACCAGTCGCAGGGCATCCGCGCCGTGCCGTCGGTGATCATCAACGACCAGTACCTGGTGCAGGGCGGCCAGCCGCCGGAAGTGTTCGAGCAGACGCTGCGGCAGATCGCGGCCGAGGCCTGATTTCCAGCACCCCAGGGCGTGCAGCGCACGCCCTTTCGGCCCCGGCGGCCTGGACATGCGAAAATGGCCGTTCGCTACCGCCTGAACGCCCCGCCGCATGATCCGACTCACCGACATCAAGCTTCCGCTCGACCACGCCGACGGCGCCGTCGAAGCCGCCATTCGCGCCAAGCTGGGCCTGGGCAAGGATGGTTTGCGCGGCTACTCGGTATTCCGTCGCGGCTATGACGCGCGCAAGCGCGGCAACATCCAGCTGATCTACACGCTGGACGTGGAAGTGGCCGACGAAGCCGGCCTGCTCAAGCGCCACGCCGACGACAAGCACGTGCAGCCCTCGCCCGACACGAGTTACCGCTTCGTGGCGCAGGCGCCCACCGATCTGAAACAGCGCCCCATCGTGATTGGCCTGGGCCCCTGTGGCCTGTTCGCCGGCCTGCTGCTCGCGCAGATGGGCTACAGGCCGATCATCCTCGACCGCGGCAAGGCCGTGCGCGAACGCACCGTGGATACCTGGGGCCTGTGGCGCAAGCGCAAGCTCGAGCCCGAATCGAACGTGCAGTTCGGCGAAGGCGGGGCCGGCACGTTTTCCGACGGCAAGCTGCACAGCCAGATTTCCGATCCGCATCACCACGGCCGCAAGGTGCTCACCGAGTTCGTGAAGGCCGGCGCACCCGAAGAGATCCTCTACGTCAGCAAGCCGCACATTGGCACGTTCCGGCTGGTGACGATGGTGGAAAACATGCGCGAGACCATCGAGGCGCTGGGCGGCGAAATCCGCTTCACGCAGCGCGTGGACGATGTGCTGGTCGACACCGCGCCCGATGGCACGCGCCAGCTTCGCGGCGTGGTGCTGGCCAGCGGCGAGCAGTTGCTGAGCGACCATGTGGTGCTCGCCGTGGGACACAGCGCGCGCGATACCTTCTTCATGCTGCACGACCGCGGCGTGTACATGGAAGCGAAGCCGTTCTCCATCGGCTTTCGCGTGGAGCATCCGCAGTCCATCATCGACCAGGCGCGCTTCGGCTCGCAGGCCGGCCATCCCATCCTCGGTGCTGCCGACTACAAGCTCGTGCACCACTGCAAGAACGGCCGCTCGGTCTACAGCTTCTGCATGTGCCCGGGCGGCACGGTGGTGGCGGCAGCGTCGGAACCGGAGCGCGTCGTCACCAACGGCATGAGCCAGTACTCGCGCAACGAGCGCAATGCGAACGCGGCCATCGTGGTGGGCATCGAACCGAAGGACTTCGCGCCGTTCGACGACAGCGGCAGCCCGCTCGCCGGCATCGCGCTGCAACGCGCGCTCGAATCGCGCGCCTATGAACTCGGTGGCCGCGACTACAGCGCACCCGGCCAGCTGGTGGGCGATTTCATCAAGGGCAAGCCATCCAGCGCATTCGGCAACGTGCAACCCTCGTACAAGCCCGGCGTGCACCTCACCGATCTGGCGCCTGCCTTGCCCGATTACGCCATCGAGGCCATCCGCGAAGCACTGCCTGCGTTCGATCGCCAGATCAAGGGCTTCGCCATGCACGACGCCGTGCTCACCGGCGTGGAAACGCGCACCTCCTCGCCCGTGCGCATCCGCCGCGGCGAGGACTACCAGAGCCTCAACACGCGTGGCCTGTTCCCCGCCGGCGAAGGCGCCGGTTACGCGGGCGGTATTCTCTCGGCTGCCGTGGATGGCATTCGAGTGGCCGAGGCGGTGGCGCTGAGCATCAACGGCAGCGCCGGCTGAGGCGTGGTTCGGGCAGGGTCGGGGCGGGCGTGCGAGAATACGCGTCCGACGCGCCGATTCGCGCCCGACCCGCCAGATGCTGACCGATACCACCAAAGACGCGATCCGCGCCGCCTATACGCGCCTCAAGGATGGCCTGCCCGGCTTCCGCGCGCGTGCGTCGCAAGGAAAGATGATCGCCGAGGTGGCCAAGGCGCTGGCGCAGGAGGGCGGTGCCGCGGTGATCGAAGCGCCCACGGGCACCGGCAAGTCGATGGCGTACCTCATCGCCGGCGTCGAGGTGGCGCGGGCGCAGAAGAAGAAGCTGCTGATCGCCACTGCCACCGTCGCGCTGCAGGAACAGCTGGTCCAGCGCGACATTCCGCTCTATCTCAAGCTCAACGGCACCGAGGCGAAGGTGGCGCTGGCCAAGGGCCGTGGTCGCTACCTGTGCCCGCGCAACCTGGCGATGGCCAGCAACAGCCTCAACGAAACCTCGCAGATGGGCCTGGGGTTCGATGCGGATCTCGCGCTGTGGACCAAGCCGCCGCAGGAACGCGACAAGAAAGCCTTGTCCAAGCTCGCGGACCTGTTCGATCGCCACGAATGGGATGGCGACATCGACTCGGCGCCCGAGCCGATCAGCGACGTGCTGCGCCCGATGATCACCACCAGCGCCGGCGGCTGCACCAGCCGCAAGTGCGCGCATTTCATGCAGTGCCCGTTCTTTGCCGCGCGTCGCGCAGTCGGCGATGCGGACATCATCGTGGCGAACCAGGATCTGGTGCTGGCCGATCTCACCATGCCGCGCGAGGAAGACGGCTTCGGCGGCGTGATCCTGCCCAAGCCGGATGAAACGCTCTACATCTTCGACGAAGGCCACCACGTGCCGTCGAAGGCGATCGATCGCGGCGCCGCCGAGGTCTACATGAGCACGGCCGTGCGTCAGTTGAGTCGCCTCGGCCGCCAGGTTCACGCCGCCTATTCGCTCACCGACAAGGAAGTGATCGGCAAGCTGTCGCTCGATGCGGGCGATCAGAAATTGCAGGAGCTGAGCAACGGCCTGGAAGAACTGGAGCGGGAGATCCGCCTGAGCTGGCTGCCCTCGCCCGACGACCAGGAACCGATGTATCGCGGTTCGCTGGGCCAGCTGCCCGACGCATGGGTGGAGCACGCGCGGGCGTTGTACGTATTCACCGGCGAAGTGGAACGCTGGATCGGCGCGGTGCGTCGCGCCGTGCTGGAAATGACTGAGACAGGTCCCACGCACGAAGCACTGTCGCGCGAACTGGGCATGGCGCTGGAACGCATCGACCGCCAGGTGCGCACGTGGCGCGCGTGGTCGGCCACCGATGGCGACAACACGCCGCCGCTCGCGCGCTGGGTGACGATGAGCAACGACCAGCAATTGATCTGCCATGCGTCTTCCGTATCCGCGGGCGGCCTGCTGCGCAGCATTCTCTGGGGCAACGCGAGCGCCGTGGTGATGACCTCGGCCACGTTGAGCGCGGGCGGCAATTTCCGTGGTTTTGCCGACGCCGTGGGCCTGCCCGATGAATCGGTGACGCTGAGCCTGCCTTCGCCGTTCGACCTGGCCACGCAGGCTCGCCTGGAAGTGCCGGCCATGCGTTCGCTGCCCGATGCCCGCGAAGAACACGTGCAGGAAATCTGCGACTGGCTCGCCGACAATCTCGACTGGAACGCGGGCAACCTCGTGCTGTTCACCTCGCGCGTGAAGCTCGACCGCGTGCTGCAAAAGCTTCCCATCGAACACGTGCGCAAGGTGCGCGCGCAGGGTTCGCTGGGCAAGGCGCAGTTGGTGGCAGAACACATCGTCGACGTGGAAGCCGGCAAGGGCAGCACGCTGTTTGGCCTGGCCTCGTTCGGCGAAGGCCTCGACCTGCCGGGCAAGCTGTGCGAGACCGTGGTCATCACCCAGCTGCCGTTTGCGGTACCCACCGATCCCGTCGGCGCAACGTATGCGGAATGGCTGGAATCGCGCGGGCGCAATCCCTTCATCGAAGTGACGGTGCCCGAAGCCACGCGACTACTCACGCAATATTGCGGCCGACTGATCCGCACCGAAACCGACCGTGGCCGCATCGTGCTGCTCGATCGTCGGGTGGTGCTCAAGCGCTACGGCGAACGCATGCTCAAGGCGCTGCCGCCGTTCACGCGCGTCATCGAGAAAGTCGCATGAGCCGCATCCTTCGCGCGTCGGACATGCAGCCGCAGCCGTGGAAGAACGGCATGGGCATCACGCGCGAAATCGCACGCTTTCCGGCCGATGCCGGCAATGACGACTTCGTGTGGCGCATCAGCGTGGCCGAGGTGAACAGCGCCTCGCCGTTCTCCACCTTTCCCGGCATCGACCGCCAGATCGTGCTGCTCGATGGTGGCGGCTTCATCATGACGCTCGACGGCAAGCAGCGACACGCGCTTACCATGCCGCTGGTGCCGTTCGCGTTTCCGGGCGAGGCATGGGTGGATGTGGAAATGGAAGGCGGCGCCACGCGCGACTTCAACCTGATGGTGCGTCGCAGCCAGGCCATGGGCCGTGTCGACGTACTGACCGGACCAGGCAGCCACGTAATGCCGGCGGATGGCGTGCTGCTCTATCTCGCGCAGGGCACCGCCGATACGCTCGACGGGCCGCTCAACGCAGGCGATGCATGGCGGCCGGACACCAGCCCCATCGAGCTGCATGAAGGCGCCAAGGCCTTGCTTGCCTGCGTGTCATCGCGCGACTGACTCTTCCGGCGGCGTACGGGAATCATCCGGACGTCCATAACTTACTGCGCGCACTGATCCTCGGCGCATACCCGGAGACGCGCGGCGTGCCATGATCGGTCCACCCTGCCCGTCTAGGTGATTCCATGGCGTTGCTGATACTCGGTCTGGTGCTGTTCCTCGGCGTTCATTCCATCCGCATCGTTGCGAACGGCTGGCGCACGCAGCAACGCGCACGGCTCGGCGAGATGCGCTGGAAGACGATGTATTCCGTCGTATCCATTATTGGCTTCGTGCTGATCGCGGTGGGCTTTGGCCTCGCCCGCCAGCATCCGGTGTTGCTGTATGTGCCGCCGGTGGGCTTGCGCCATCTCAACGCACTCTTCACCTTGCTGGCGTTCGTGCTGGTTGCCGCGGCATATGTGCCCGGCAATCATCTCAAGGCGAAGCTTGGGCATCCCATGCTGGCCGCCGTGAAGGTCTGGGCGTTCGGCCATCTGCTGGCCACCGGCATGCTGCACGACGTGCTGCTGTTTGGCGCGTTCCTGCTGTGGGCCATCGTGGATTTCGCGAGCGCGCGGCGCCGTGATCGCGCCGATGGCGTGGTTTATCCGGCCGGCACCGCCAAGGGCGATGTCATCGCCGTGGTGGCCGGCATCGTGGGCTGGGCGGTGTTCGCCGGGTGGCTGCATGCCTGGCTGATCGGCGTGAATCCGATGGGGTGAAATCAGTCATCTACGCTGCCACGGAGGGCTGCGCTAGAGTGGTGGCGTTTCCGGCTTGAGGATGAGGCCATGGTTGCCTTCCTGCTTTGGGTGTTGCTGCTGGTGTTCTGCTGGCCGCTCGCGCTGCTGGCGCTGGTGCTGTATCCCATCGTGTGGCTGCTGATGTTGCCGTTCCGGCTGGTGGGCATCACCGTGAGCGCGGTGTTCGCCTTCCTTGGCGCCATGCTGATGCTGCCCGCGCGCGTGTTGCGTGGTCGCCCCGCCTGAATGGACAAACCCAGCGCCCCGTCTTGCGAGCGCAACCGCGATCCCATTCTCGAAGTGTTGCGCACGCATTTCGCCGATCGCCGGCAAGTGCTGGAGATCGGCAGCGGCACGGGGCAACACGCGGTGTATTTCTCGGCGGCCATGCCGCAACTGCAATGGCAGTGCACGGATCGCGCGGAGTACCTGCCGGGTATCCGCCAATGGCTCGACGAGGCCGCGCTGCCCAACACGCCGGCACCGTTTGTGCTGGACGTGGGCGACGCTTGGCCTGCCGAACGCTATGACGCCGTGTTCACCGCCAACACCTTGCACATCATGAGCTGGGCCGAGGTGGAGCGCCTGTTCAACCATCTCGCGCGGGTGACGACGGACGACGCGAAGCTCGCCATCTACGGCCCGTTCAACTACGACGGCCACTACACCAGCGAGAGCAACGCGGCGTTCGACGACTGGCTGCAGGCGCGCGGCGAGCACATGCGCATTCGCGATGCCGAAGCGGTGGATGCGCTGGCCGAGGCCGCCGGTTTCGACCTGGTCGACGACATCGCCATGCCCGCCAACAATCGCCTGCGGATCTGGCAGCGGACGCGCTAAATCCAACCGCCGAACCATTGGCATTTTGGGCGCGATGGCGTCAGGATGCGCATCAGAGGGCGCTCCTGCCGCGCCCGCGGCCCGCCATGCGCCCTTACGTTCAAGCCATCGACACGCTCACTCCCTGCCCGTGCGGCAACAACGACGGCTACGCACGCTGCTGCGGCCTGCTGCACGAAGGCGCGGCGGCCGTCACGGCCGAGCAACTGATGCGTTCGCGTTACAGTGCCTATGTGCTCAAGCGCGAGGACTATCTGCTCGCCACCTGGCACCACAGCACGCGCCCGGCGCATCTCAAGCTCAGTACGCAGCAGCCCGCGCCCAGCTGGCTCGGTCTCACCGTGAAGCGGCACGAAAGCGACGGCGACCGCGCCATCGTGGAATTCGTGGCGCGACTGCGCTACGGCGGCGGCAAGGCACAGCGCATGCATGAAATCAGCAGTTTCGTGCGCGAGAACGGCCGCTGGTTCTACGTGGACGGCGAGTTTCCCGAGAAGTCCGGCGACTAAGCGCTTGCCGGCGAGAACGGGACGGCCGTCTCGCCGTCCTCGTGACCATTCGGCCCAAAGCGCCGCTCGACCACCACGCCCCGCCCATCATGGCCGATGGCCACGACGGTGCTCGCGCGCGTGCCATAGCGCTCGCTGCGAATGAAGGCGGACGACAGCCAGCGCTCACGTTCCAGCCCCACGCCCGTATCCGGCAGTTGATCGTCGGGATAGCCGCGAGGGTCGGCGAGCGCGGCGAACAACGGCGCGAATTCGTCGTCGTGGCCCGCGTCGATCCAGTCGCGCAGATGCGCCATCAGCGCACGTGTCTTCGGCCAGGGCGTGTTGAAGTCGGCGTTGGAGAGACCGTGCACGCCCGGTTCCACCAGCTGTGCGCGCGAATCGGGACGATTGCCGATGTAGAAAGCGTGCGTCGCATCGAACGTGAGCAGGTTGAACGGGCGATAGTCGGCGGCCGTGCGCAGCAACGTTTCGGCATGCGTGACCGCATCCTCATGGCCGGCCAGGTAGTCGAGCGACAGCAGGCCGCGCGAACGTCCCAATTGTGGATCGCGCGGATCGCGCACATTGGTGACGACGCTGCAGCGGCCCTCGTCGGTGACGCCGAGCCAGGTGCCGCCGGCTTCCAGGTCCTTGCCGGCGATGATGGCCGGCTGGTCCCAGCGCGCCAGCGGCAGGCTGGGACGCGCGTGGAATTCGTCGCGGTTGCCGATCAACACCAGTCGCCAGCGCGGATGCGCGTGCCAGGCAAAAGCAATCACACACATGGGAAGGCGTTCTCCACGATGACGACACGCGCGCTATGACGCGGCAAGTGCACAGTATGCACCCACCGCCATCGTTCAGGCCTTGGCGCGCAACACCGCGGCGGCAGCCCAGCGCGCGGCGACCTTGGGCGTGGTCATGCACACGGCGTCGTCGGTGCGCGTGGTCACCGCGCGTTCCAGCAGTTGGATGTCGGCTTCATGCTGACGTGCCACGTGCGGGTCTTCGAAGAAGATGGCGCGCTGGCAGCGACGTTCCAGCACCAGATCGGCAATCTGCGCGTCGCCACCCATCGGGCCGCTCTGGTAACGCTCCACCCACGGCGTGTCCAGGGGCCAGCCGCGACTCCACGCCAGCTCGTTGAGGCGCTGGCCGGTGGTGCCCGTGCCCACGCGTTGCGCGAATCGCGACAACACATCGAAGTGCTCAGCGGCGTAGGCCAGCATCTGCGGCTTCATCGCGTCGTGCGCGATCAACGCCAGCGTTTGCGATTCGAGATCGTGGAAGAAGTTGGCGCCAGGATCCGGTGCGAAGCCCGCATGGATGCGCTCCATCTCGATCCAGTCACGCGCCGTGGCCACCGTGGAGATGAAGGGCTTGCCGTGGATCACGCACTGGCGCTTGAGCGCAATGGCCTCCGGGAAAATCGACGAAGGGTCCACCGGATCGATCAGATAGATGGCGCCATCGAGCACGCGGTCGTCACCAAGCCCCACCACTTCGGCCACCAGCTTCATCAGGCCGCCTTCGCGGCCATAGGGATAGCGGCGCAGCGGCAGGTAGCGATCGAGATAACCGGCGCGGTTGATGGCATCGTAGGTGCGACCGACCGCGTGCAGCCCCAGTTCCAGTTCGCGTATGCCTACTTCGCACTCGTGCAGCCAGCGAAACAACGCGGCGTTGGCATGGGCGTGGTGAAGCTGGTTGGCGGCGAGGCCGAGACGCATGAGTGATGCTCCGTGAAAACGTCGTCGCGCAGTGTCGCACTGCCTTGTGACGCTGCGCTACAGCCACGGCCATCGGACGTTGATGCGGTAACTCAGGCGTGTGCGAGGGCCGGTGCGTCGACCGCTTGCAACATCTGCACGATCGAGGCGGCAGCCTCACGGCCGTCGTATACGGCACGCACGACGAGGTCCGCGCCGCGCACGTTGTCGCCACCGGCAAAAATTTGCGAATGGCTGGTTTGCAGCGGAAGCGCGCCTTTCGCGCCGGTGATCACGCGACCTGTCCTGTCCAGCGCCACGCCGTGCGAACGCAGCCAATCCGGCGGGCTGGGCAGGAAGCCGAACGACTGGATCACCACGTCGGCATCGACCACGTATTCCGTGCCGGGCACGTTCTGCGGACGCAGGCGCCCGGTGCCGTCGTCGACCAGCGCCGTCTCCACCACGCGCACGCCGCGCACATTGCCGCGCGCGCCGCCGAGGATTTCCAGCGGTTGCCGCTGGAACAGAAAGTTGACGCCTTCCTCGCGGCTGTAGTTCACCTCGCGCGCCGAGCCCGGCATGTTCGCCTCGTCGCGGCGATACACGCAGGTGACGCTGGCGGCGCCGAGGCGGATCGCGGTGCGGTTGCAGTCCATGCCGGTGTCGCCACCGCCCAGCACCACCACGTGCTTGCCGCGGAAGTCGAAGGCCGGCGACACGGCCGCATCGCGCAGCAGGCGTTCGGTATTGGCGATGAGGAACGGCAACGCATCGTGCACGCCGTGCAGCTCGCGCCCCGGCAGCTGCGCGTCGACATAGGTGTAGGCACCGGTGCCGACGAACACGGCGTCGTACTCGTCCAGCAGCTGGCCGAATTCGATATCGCGGCCCACCTCGCGGTTGAGCAGGAAGCGCACGCCCATGCCTTCCAGCAACTGGCGGCGCGTGCGCACCACGCCCTTGTCGAGCTTGAACGGCGGAATGCCGAAGGTGAGCAGGCCGCCGATTTCACTCTGACGGTCGTAGACATCGGCAGCGATGCCGGCGCGGCGCAGGCGATCCGCGCAGGCCAGTCCGGCAGGGCCCGCGCCGATGATGGCCACGCGCTTGCCTGTCTCGTGCACGGCGGAAAGATCGGGCTTCCAACCCAGCCGCAAGGCTTCGTCGGTCACCCAGCGCTCGATGCTGCCGATGGTCACCGCGCCGAACGCGGTCTGCTCCAGCGTGCACGCGCCCTCGCACAGGCGATCCTGCGGACACACACGGCCGCAGATTTCCGGCAGCGGATTGGTCTCGTGCATCAAGGTGGCCGCTTCCATCAGGCGACCTTCCTGCACCAGTTTCAGCCAGTTCGGAATGTAGTTGTGCACCGGGCATTCGTGTTCGCAATACGGGTTGCCGCAATCGATGCAACGCTCCGCCTGCGTGCCGGCCTGCTGCGAACCGAAGTCGCCGGAGATCTCGCCGTAGCCGAGCACGCGGATCGACACCGGCACCGTGCGCGGTGTTTGTCGCTGCACGTTGAGGAACTGGAAGGTCTTGTCGCTCATGCCGCGCTCCTCAATTCTTCCGCGAGCGCGGAAAGGCTTGCCGCCTTCGGTTTCACCAGCCAGAACTTGTATTGCAGGCCGCGGAAGTCGGAAAGGATGCGACGGCCCCAGTCACTGCCTGTCAATTCGACGTGCCGCACCACCAGCGAGCGCAGGTGCTGCATGTAGTGCTCCATGCCTTCGGGCGAGATGCGCAGGATGTCCACCAGCTCGTGGTTGTAGCAGTCCACGAAGGTGCGCTCGATATCGAGCACATAGGCAAAGCCGCCGGTCATGCCCGCGCCGAAGTTCAGGCCCACCTTGCCGAGTACCGCGACGACGCCGCCGGTCATGTACTCGCAGCAGTGATCGCCCGCGCCTTCCACCACGGCCAGCGCGCCGGAGTTGCGCACGGCAAAGCGTTCGCCGGCGCGGCCCGCGGCAAACAGCTCGCCGTCGGTGGCGCCATACAGGCAGGTGTTGCCGATGATCGACGCTTCGTGGCTGGCAAACGGCGAATCAGCCGGCGGACGCACCACGATGCGGCCACCTGCCATGCCCTTGCCCACGCCGTCGTTAGCTTCGCCCACCAGATCGATGTGCACGCCGCCGGCATTCCACGCGCCGAGACTTTGCCCGGCCGCACCACGCAGCTTGAGCAGGATGGGGCTTTCGTCCATGCCGTGGTCGCCGTAACGACGCGCCACTTCACCTGAGAGGCGCGCACCGATGGCGCGATCGGTATTGGCAATCTCGAACGCGAATTCGCCGCCCGTCTTGCTGACCACGGCATGGCGAGTGGCTTCGTGGATGCGCGTCGCCAGCGCCGCATCGTCACGCATGGGATTGCGCGGCAGCGTGCAGGCGAAATCGACGTTGCTGGCGAGCGCTCCGGATCCCAGCAGTGGCGCCAGATCCAGCTTGTGCTGCACGGGCGTGGTGCCTTCCACCTGTTCCAGCAGGTCGGCGCGGCCGATGATCTCGTCGAGGCTGCGTGCGCCCAGCCTGGCCAGGTGCGCGCGCACGTCCTCGGCGAGGAAGCCGAAGTAGTTCATCACCATCTCGGGCAGACCGATGAAGTGTTCCTTGCGCAGCACGGCATGCTGCGTGGCCACGCCGGTGGCGCAATTGTTGAGATGGCAGATGCGCAGGTACTTGCAGCCCAGCGCCACCATCGGGCCGGTGCCGAAGCCGAAGCTCTCCGCACCCAGCATCGCGGCCTTGATCACATCGAGGCCCGTCTTCAGGCCACCATCGGTCTGCAGGCGCACGCGGCCGCGCAGGTCGTTGCGGCGCAGCGTCTGTTGCGTTTCGGCAAGGCCCAACTCCCACGGCGTGCCCGCGTACTTGATCGAGGTGAGCGGGCTCGCGCCGGTGCCGCCGTCGTGGCCGCTGACCGTGATGAGATCCGCGCCCGCCTTCACCACGCCGGCCGCCACCGTGCCCACGCCGGCATGGCTGACCAGCTTCACCGAGACCAGCGCGTCGGGATTCACTTCCTTGAGGTCGTGGATCAACTCGGCGAGATCTTCGATGGAATAGATGTCGTGATGCGGCGGCGGCGAGATGAGGCCGATGCCGGGCTTGGCGTAACGCAGCCGTGCGATGGTGCTGTCCACCTTGTGGCCGGGCAATTGCCCGCCCTCGCCCGGCTTGGCACCCTGCGCAATCTTGATCTGCAGCACTTCCGCGTTGACAAGATATTGCGGCGTGACGCCGAAGCGGCCGGAGGCGACCTGCTTGATCTTCGACATCTTCTCGGTGCCGTAGCGCGCGGGGTCTTCACCACCTTCGCCGGAATTGCTGCGCGCACCGAGACGGTTCATTGCAATCGCCAGCGCTTCGTGCGCTTCGGGCGACAGTGCGCCCAGCGACATGCCTGCCGAATCGAAGCGACGCAGCACGCTCTGCGCCGATTCCACTTCCTCGATGGGAATGGCCTCGCCCAGCGGACGCGGCGACAACAGGTCGCGCAGCGCCGACGGCGGACGATGGTCGACGAAGTTCGCGTAGGCGCGATAGTCGCCCTGGTTGCCCGTGCGCACGGCCTTCTGCAAGGTGCCGATCACGTCCGGGTTGTACATGTGGTATTCGCCGCCGTAGACGAACTTGTACAGGCCGCCTGCGCGCAAGGGCGAGGCATCGCTCCACGCTTCGGCGGCGAGTATCTGTTGATCGTGCTCGAGCTCGACGAAGCCGGCGCCGCCGATGCGCGAGGGCGTACCGGGAAAACAAAGCTCCACCACGCTCGGAGAGAGGCCGACGATCTCGAACAGCTGCGCACCGCGATAACCCGCCACGGTGGAGATGCCCATCTTCGACAGGATCTTCAACAAGCCCTTGCGGATGCCGCGACGATAGCTGCGACCGATCTCGAAGCGATCGCTGGCGATATGGCCTTCGCGGCCCAGTTCGAACAGGCTCTGGTACGCCAGCCACGGATAGATCGCGGTGGCACCGAAGCCGAGCAGGCAGGCGAACTGATGCGGGTCGCGCGGCGTGGCGGTTTCCACCAGGATGTTGCACTGGCAGCGCAACGCCTTGTCGATCAGATGCGCGTGCACCGCGCCCACCGCCAGCAGCGAATGGATGGGCAGCAGATCCTTCTGCGGATAGCGGTCGCTGAGGAACACCAGCTGGCAACCGTCGCGCACTGCCTGCTCCACCTCACTGCAGAGGCGACGCAGCGCCGCTTCCAGACCTTCCTCGGGCGCATACATCAGGTCGAAGCGCGGCGTGCCGACGAATTGCGGGAAGCCCAGCAGCTGGCGCAACTTGCGCTGCGAGAGCACCGGCGAGTTGATCAGGATCTGCTTGGCGTTTTCCGGCGTGAGGTCGAACACATTGCTCTCGGGACCGATCTGGGTCACCAGCGACATCACCAGCTTTTCGCGCAGCGGATCGATCGGCGGATTCGTCACCTGCGCAAAGCCCTGGCGGAAGCGATCGAACAGCGGACGCACCTGGCGCGACATGGCGGCGATGGGCGTGTCGTCGCCCATCGAACCGGTCGCTTCCTGCTCCAGTTCCACCATCGCCTTGAGCACGGTTTCGCGCTCTTCGCGCGAGAGGCCGTAGAGCTTCTGGTAGCGGCGCAGTTCATCCGCCGGCAGCGGCTCGGCGGCGAGCGACGGATCGATCAGATCCGATTCCAGATAACTCACGCCCGCGCGCAGCCAGTCGCGGAACGGCGCGCGCTTGCGGTTGATGTCGTCGATGTCGGCGTCACGCAACAGGCGATGCTGTTGCAGGTCCACCGCAATCATTTCGCCCGGCGCGAGCCGGCCCTTCGCGATGACTTGCGAGGACGCCATGTCCCACAAGCCCGCTTCGGAGGCAACGATAAGGTGATTGTCGGCCGACAGCGCCCAGCGTGCCGGGCGCAGACCGTTGCGATCGAGCGTGCAGGCCGCGTAACGGCCATCGCACATCACCAGGCCAGCCGGGCCATCCCACGGCTCGCTGTGCAGCGCGTAGTACTCGTAGAACGCGGCGAGATCCTCATCGATGCCTTCGCGCGCCGCGAACGCCGGCGGCACCAGCACGCGCATCGCCGCAAGCAGGTCGAGGCCGCCGGCAATCAGCACTTCCAGCGCGTTGTCGAGGCTTTCGGAATCCGATCCCGTCTGGCGCACCAGCGGACCGATGTCGGACAGATCGACCAGCGGCGAATGCAGGATCGATTCGCGCGATTGCATCCAGCGACGATTGGCGCGAATGGTGTTGATCTCGCCGTTGTGCGCCAGCAGGCGGAACGGCTGCGCCAGGCGCCACTGCGGCGTGGTGTTGGTGGAGAAGCGTTGATGGAACACCACCGCGTCGGCGCTCAAGGCGGGATGCGCGAGATCGGCGAACACCTCGCGCAGCCGGCCCGGCGCGGCCATGGCCTTGTAGCCCACGACCTGCGCAGACAACGTGACCACGTAGAAATGATCATCGGCCACGAGCGCGGTTTCAGCGCGGCGGCGAGCGCGGAACAATGCGCGCTCGAACACGCCATCATCCATCGACACCGCAGGCTCCACGAAGACCTGGCGCACGCGCGGCCTGGCAGCGGCGGCAAGCGGGCCACAGGCATCGGCATTCACGTCAACATTGCGCCAGCCAGCCACGTGCAGGCCTTCTTCGCGCAGATGCTGTTCCAGTGTCGCTGCGGCCGAGTCGTCGCCATGCGGATCGAGAAACACCACGCCCGCCGCGAAACGCTCACCCAATGCTATGCCCGCGTCATCCGCGAGGGCCTTGAGCCATACCAGCGGACGATGGAAGAGCACGCCGCAGCCGTCGCCACTCACGCCATCGGCATTCACGCCGCCACGATGGGAAAGTTTGGCGAGCGCGCTGAAGGCGGTATCCACTACCCATGCGCTCGCGCGACCGTCGATCTGTGCGACCAGACCGAAACCACAGCTGTCGTGCTCGAACGCAGCGTCGTAAAGCGTCGCTGGTACTGCCTGCGCCATCTTGCCTCCCCGGCCGATGGTTGGAGACGCGTCGTCCCAACGGTGCCGAAGGCGCCGCTGTCACGCATCCATAAGTGTGGCCTCGACTAAACCACATATGGTGCGTCGCGTCAAAGACATCTTTACGTCCAAATGAAAGTTTCAGTTGGAATCTTTTTTGTCCGCAGGACAACACACGCATTGTTGTGGTGCGATGCATCCAGTGATCACGTCAGCGCTTGTCGTCGTCGCCACGCACATTCGTAAGCGAGCGCTGGCACACCATCTCCCATGCTTCGGGCATACCAGTGATCGCATTGACGCTGCGATGAAGAACTCATGACCGGAACCAGCAGGCGACGCATACCGGCTCGCGCGCCGTCATCGGGCTCTGTGATAATCGCCCGATGCCAATACCACTCCGCTGTACCCGCCCCCTTGCCTGCGCCATCACCGGCGCACTCGCCGTCGCCATTGCGGCCCAGCCCGCCTGGGCGGTACAGGACAGCAAGACCAAGGCCGAGCAGGCCGAGGCGCAGAAAAAGCTCCAGGACGTGCACAGCAAGATGGAGGCGCTGGCCAAGGAGCAGGCCGAGACCGCCGCCAAGCGCGACAGCGCCACCGCCGAACTGGCCAAGCAGGCCAACGCCGTGGCCGGGGCTGCCAAGGCCGTGCGCGAGACCGATGCCCAGCTCTCCGCCAAGCAGAAGGAGCTGGCCGATCTGCAAAGCCAGCGCACCGAGCTGCAGAAGAACCTGGAAAGCCAGCGCGCCGCCATCGCCGACCTGCTGCGCGCCACCTATGCGCTGGGTCGCGGCTCGGACCTGCGCCTGCTGATGGGCGACGACGACGTGGCCCGCATCGCCCAGGCGCTGGCCTATTCGAAGTATTTCCAGGAAGACCGCGTGGCCCGCGTGCAGGCGCTGATGGGCGATCTGGCCAAGCTGCAGGACCTGGAAACCCAGATCACCGCCCAGCAGCAGGCCTTGCAGGCCGCCCGGGCCGAACGCGAAACGCAAGCCAAGGCGCTGGAGCAGCAGCGCGCGTCGCAAGCCAGGCTGGTGGCCGACACCGATGCCCAATACAAGGACCAGGCCAGCAAGCTGGCGGCCCTGAAGCAGAACGAGGCCTCGCTGAACTCGCTGGTGGCCACGCTGCAGAAGGCCATCGACGAAGCCGCCCGCGAGGCCGAACGCGCCGCCAAGGCCAACGAAGGCAAAGCCGCGCCGCCCGCGGGCAAGGGCCTGACCAATATCCGCGGCAACCTGCCCTGGCCGGCGGCCGGCGTGGTCAACAGTTACGGCAATGGCGTGCTGATCAAGGCGCCCGGCGGCAGCGAGGTGCGCGCGGTGGCGGCGGGCCGGGTGGTCTATGCGGCCTTCCTGCGCGGCTACGGCATGCTGGTCATCGTGAGCCACGGCAGCGGCTGGATGAGCATGTACGGCAACAACGAGACCATCCTGCACGGCGTGGGCGACCAGATCACCGCGGGCGAGGCCGTGGGCACGGCCAGCGCGCCCACCGGCGTCAATACCGGCGTGTATTTCGAGCTGCGCCAGAACAACCAGCCCGTGGACCCGCGCACATGGCTGGGCAAGAAGGGCTGATGCGACATTGACGCCGCCTGCGCAGCGTCGCAGGCTAACCTACGTATTGTGTTGAATTTCGGCGACATCCGGCGGTCAAAGCGGCAACGCGGCCCGCTGCCGGGCACGCCCCCACCGCTTCACCGGAGTCCCCCATCCATGCGGTTTTCCCCCTTGAGCCTGGCCGTCCTGCTGTTGGCGGCGCCGCTGGCACTGGCCCAGACCGCGCCAGCGCAGACCAGTGGCGCCAAGAAGCCGGCCAGCACCGCGCCGGCCGCGGCCTCGTCCGTGCCCGACCGCGTGGACCTGGACGACGTGCGCAACTTCAGCCGCGTGTATGAAATCGTTCGCCAGGCGTACGTGGAGCCGGTGGACAACAAGACCATCATGAAGGCCGCCATCAGCGGCATGCTGAGCGGCCTGGATCCGCACAGCGAATACCTCGACAAGGACGGCCTGGCCGAACTCAACGAGGACACCACCGGCCAGTACGGCGGCCTCGGCATCGAAGTGCTGCAGGTGGACGGCACGCTGCGCATCGTGGCCCCCATCGACGACACGCCCGCCTCACGCGCCGGCATCAAGCCCGGCGACACCATCGTGAAGATCGACGGCAAGGTAGTGGACCCGGAAAACATCGACGACATGTTCAAGGCGTTGCGCGGCGACCCGGGCAGCAAGGTCACGCTCACCATCCTGCACGAGAAGAGCGACAAGCCCATCGACATGCCGCTGGTGCGCGAAAAGATCTCCGTCACCAGCGTGAAGACGCGCGAGATCGAGCCGGGCTACGCATACATCCGCGTCAGTCAGTTCCAGGACGATACCGCGCCGGATCTTGAGAAGAAGCTCGGCGAACTGATCCGCAAGAACGGTCCGCAGAAGGGCGCCATCCTCGACCTGCGTTCCAACCCGGGCGGCCTGCTCACCGCCGCCGTGGGCGTAAGCGACGACTTCCTCAACTCCGGCACCATCGTGACCACGCGCGGCCGCCTGCAGGATTCCAACCTCAGCTTTGAGGCCCACTCCGGCGACCTGCTCAATGGCGCACCGATGGTGGTGCTGGTGGACAACGGCACGGCCTCCGCGGCGGAGATCGTTTCCGGCGCGCTGAAGGACAACCACCGCGCCCTCATCATCGGCCGCCGCACCTTCGGCAAGGGCGTGGTGCAGACCGTGCTGCCGCTGGACAACGACCACGCGGTGAAGATCACCACCGCGCGCTACTACACGCCCAACGGCACCTCGATCCAGGCTGAAGGCATCAAGCCGGACATTGCGCTGGCCGACCTCGCGGTGAACAAGACCGACAGCGCCGCCGTGCTGGTGAGCTCCGAAGCCGACCTGCCCAACCACCTCGCCAACGAAGACACCAAGGCGAGCAAGGACATCGACAACGACGGCAGCGCAGAGAACGCGAAGCTGGCGACTCAGGACTATGCGTTGTCGCAGGCGTTGAATGTGTTGAAGGGCTTGGCGCTCAATCGCGGGGCGTATGCGGCGCCGGTGCCGGCGGTGCCGACGAAGCACTGAGCGTTGGTTTCTTTGCGCCAGGTGATTTGAGGGGTTTCTTCGGATAGCTCGGCGTGACAGGCCACTTCGAGAAGCCGCCTATCTGGGCGGCTTTTTGTTTTGTCGCCCAGTTGTGGTGTCACCGCGATCGGGCTCGCCTGCCGCGGGCTTCCGAACCGCTGCCGCAGGCCGGGTCACTTTCTCTTGCTTGCCCAAGAGAAAGTAACCACCGAGATGGTGGCAATGCCAAAAGAAAGAGCACCCCGGATGACGCGCCTTCCGGGCCCGCGGCCCTCCAGGTACGCGTGCGGGTTACGGGGACCCCACAGAGCCAAGAGCAAGAGCAAAAAAGCACAGCCAAAGCGAAAGCCAAAGCGAAGCGACGCTCAGCTTTAAGTCCTCTTCGCTTGGGCGCGTTGCGGTGTAGCCGTACCGTTGATTAAGGAGATCGTGACGATCCGGGCTCCAAAGGTTCCAAGGCTCGTATTCCACAGAACGCTACGAGCCTGAATCTTTTAAGGCCATTTTCTTTGGGTTACTTTTCTTTTGGGCCAGCAAAAGAAAAGTGACTCGAGCGGCGGCAGCCGATCGAAACGCCCGCTGCGTAGGCGGCAAGGTCGCGTAAGTGTCGAAAAAGACCAGTCAGCGGTGTCGCGACAACCAACCAAGTGCAAAGTCACTGGATGACCAGCCTTCGGCTGTTGAAAAGCGCCTCCTGCCTTCGCAGGAATGACGAGCGGGAGGTCTTCGGCTGTTGAAAGGCGCCTCCTACTCTCTCCCCCTTTGGGCTTCGCAGAAATGACAAGCGAAGAGCGGCACTCATGCCCATCGCGGCATCGCGAGCCGTGAGCAAAAGCGAGGCTGCACATATCCCGCGCGCTCAGCGCCAATCCACCCACATCACATCAGCAACCGACCCACCAAAAATCAGAACCCAATCTCCGGCACCAACCCCGCCAAATGCGACGCCAACGGATCATCCTGCGCGAGCAACTCAAACCCCTCGTACTCGAACGCCGGCGCCACGATGCACGTCGCCAGCGCATACCGCCCCAGGGGCCGCGCCGCCTGCCACGCACCGGCCGGCACCACCGTCATGGCCTGCGTATCGCCTTGCACAGGGCCCAGCGTGCAGCGATCCAGTCGATGCGTTTCCGGGTGATAGATCAGAAGCTCCAGCGGCTCGCCTTCCACGAAGTGCCAGGCTTCCTCCGCATCCACGCGGTGCCAGCTGCTGCATTCGCCTGCTTCGAGCAGGTAGTGGATGGCGCTCATCGCGTGGCGAGCGCCGGCGTTGTCCGCGCCCTTGGGCGGATGGAAGCGGCGGTAGTGGCCGCCTTCGACATGCGGCTGCAACTGCAGCGAGGTCTTCAGTTCCTCGATGCGGGCAGCCGGATCGCTCACGCCGCCTGGTCCTTCGGATGCAGCAGCCAGCGCGCCGCCAGGATGCCGAGCTCGTAGAGCAGGCACATGGGAATGGCCAGCATGATCATCGAGGTGATGTCCGGCGGCGTGATGAAGGCGGCGATGGCAAACGCGCCCACCACGGCATAACGCCGGCCGCTACGCAGTTGCTCCAGGCTCACCACGCCGATGGCCGCAAGGATGACTACCGCCACCGGCACCTCGAAGCACAGGCCGAAGGCGAAGAACATCAGCATCACGAAATCGAGGTAATGCGTGATGTCGGTCATCATCTCCACGCCCTGCGGCGTCACCGCCGTGAGGAAGCGGAACGCGGCTGGAAGCACCAGGAAATAGGCGAACGCGCAGCCCAGATAGAACAGGAACAGCGCCGCCACCAGCAACGGGCGCGCGAGGCGTTTTTCATTGCGGTACAAGCCAGGGCTCACGAATGCCCACAACTGGTAGACGATCATCGGCATGCTGATGAACAGCGCCGCGTAGAACGCCAGCTTCAGCGGCGTCACGAACGGGCTGGCCACTTCGGTGGCGATGAGGTGCGCGCCTTGCGGCAGGCGCGACACCAGCGGCGCCGCCAGTTCGGTGTACAGCCGGTTGGCGAATGGAACGAGCGCGCCCAGCACCACCAGCACCGTCACGATGGCGCGCAGCAGACGCGAGCGCAGCTCCATCAGGTGCGAGAACAGACCCTGTTCGAGGTCGTCGGCCCCGGGGCCTTCCAGTTCAGGCGCCGCCATGGGGAACGTCCTTGGTCTCAGCGGTGGTGGCCACGGTTTCGGGCGTCGGCTCCGCCACCGGCGGTGCCGGCGGGCTCGAGGGCGCGCCACCCTGCGGGCGCATCTTGCGCAGCGTTTCGTCCAGCTCGGCCTGCGCGGCTTCGGCCTTGGAGGCGGCCTCGCGGGCCTGGCGGCGGATTTCTTCCACCTGCAGCTCGCGCTCCACTTCCGCCCGCACGCTGTCCCAGCCGGTGCGCACGCGGCGCATGAACACGCCGGCCGTGCGCGCGGCGTGCGGCAGTTTTTCCGGGCCGAGTACGATCAGCGCGACAAGCGCGAGCAATACCAGCTTGCCGAAGCTGATCTCAATCATGACCCGCGAGCCGCCCTTACTTGGGTTCGGTGGTGTCGTGCTGGTTCTGGTTCTGGGCGGGGCCCGCCGGCGGCGGATCGGCGCGCAGGCTCGGGCTCGGGTCGGCCGGCTTGGGGGGCTCTTCGCCGCCGTCCAGGCCTTTCTTGAAGTCGCGGACGGCGCCACCCAGGTCGCCTCCGATGTTGCGCAGTTTCTTGGTGCCGAAGATCAGCACGACGACGACCAGCAGGATAAGTAGATGGGTGATGCTCATTGACTCAGGCCTCGGAAATGTAAGCGGCGGAACGAAACCGTCACGCCGTCGCGCCGCCGCTCCACATCATCGCTGAGTGTACTCCTCAAGGCGATCCCTGAAATCGACCACCTGGGTCGGCACGTTGCCCACGCCGCCCTCGAAGATGCGGCGCGGGGTGATGCCCTTGCCGTAGATGGCCTCGTTGGCGTCGTAATCGATGCGCAGGGCGGAGCCGTCCAGCGCCACGCCGGCAAACAGGCCGCGCGAGCGTGAATAGGAGTAGATCTCGGCCTTGAAGTCGCTGTCGGTGGAGGCCTGGGCGGTGCGGCCCACCGGGCCGGCGGCGGCGGCGGCGTCCGCGCCGAGCGTGAATTTGCCGTTGACGATGCTGTCCACGCCGCGCTGGGTGCGGAACACCAGGATCACGTCGGTGGACGAGGCGCCGGCCTGGAAGCCCACGCTGCCGCCCGTCATGGTGATGAAGCTGGGGTTGGACCAGGTGCCGTCCGGACCCTTCACCGAGATCAGTCCCTCGCCGCGGCGACCGCCGAATACGAAGCCCACCTTGAGCAGGTCGGGAATCACCGCGATGGCCTTGGCTTCCTTGAGCAGGTCGGTCGGGATCGACTTGTCCGGTGCCTCCATGATCTCGTTCATCACGCGCACGGCGTTCTGGGCGCGCACCAGCGGCGGATCTTCGGCGTGTGCGGCCATCGCCGGCAGCAGCAGAACCAGAGAGGCGAGCAACAGACGGTGCAGCGATGTTTTGATCATGACGACTCCTTGAGCGGGTTTCGGTAAGGCTGCCTGCGGCGATCCTCGCCACGGCGCCTTTGACGGCTTGTGGCAGACTTGCGACGGTTTCATCCGTCAGAGCCACGATGCCACGCAGCCATGACTATACCGGCCTTGCCGGTACTTCCCGAGAGCTTCCCGTTCAGGCTGCAGTGCTGTTGGTGAACCTCGGCACACCGGAGGCACCCACGGCCAAGGCGGTTCGCCCGTACCTGGCCGAGTTCCTGGGCGACCCACGCGTGATCGACTATCCGCGCTGGCTATGGTGGCTGATCCTGCACGGCGTGATCCTGCGCGTGCGCCCTGCCCGCTCGGCGCACGCCTACCAGCGCATCTGGACGCCCGAAGGCTCGCCGTTGCGCGTGGGCAGCGAGGCGCTGGCGGGGCGATTGCAGGAGAAGCTGTCGGAGGCATGTAGTGAACCGGTGCGTGTGGCGTTGGCGATGCGTTATGGCCAACCCTCGGTGCAGTCGCAGATCGCGCGGCTGCAGCGCGAAGGCGTGCGTCGCCTGTTAGTACTGCCGCTGTATCCACAATATTCCGCCACCTCCACCGGCTCGGTGATCGATGCCGTGGCCGACGCCATGCAATCGCTGCGCTGGCCGCCGGAATTGCGCCTGATCAACGACTACCACGACGATCCCGCGCACATCGACGCGCTGGCCCGCAGCATCGAGCACCATTGGGCCACGCACGGCCGCGGGGACAAGCTGCTGCTTTCCTTCCACGGCATTCCCGAACGCTATGTGCGCGAAGGCGATCCGTATTTCGACCAGTGCCAGGCCACCACGCGCGCCTTGCGCCAGCGGCTGGGCCTCGACGAGTCGCAACTGCTGGTGAGTTTCCAGTCGCGCGTGGGTCGCGAATCGTGGCTGCATCCGTATACCGACGCCACCGTGCGCGAACTGGCCGCCAGCGGCGTGAAGACGCTCGACGTGGCCTGTCCCGGCTTCGCCGTGGATTGCCTGGAAACGCTGGAAGAAATCGCCATGCAGAACAGCGACTTCTTCCGCGAGGCAGGTGGCAGCGAGCTGCGCTACATCCACGCGCTCAACGACACGCCCGACCAGGTCGACAGCCTGGCCGCGCTGGTGATGCGGCACGCGGGCGGCTGGAAAGAATTCGCACCACGCAGCGACGCCACGCCGTGAGCGCGCCGGTCGAACGCGAGGTACGGCTGCCGCACCTGCGCCTCACCGCGCAGGTGTGGGGTGAGGAACAGGCGCCGCCGCTGCTGGCCCTGCACGGCTGGCTCGACAATGGCGGAAGCTACGCACGCCTGGCGCCGCTGCTGGCCGAACGCTGGCAGGTGATCGCGCTGGAATTGCCGGGCCACGGCCATTCCGACCACCTGCCGCCCGGCATGCAATACCACTTCGTCGATTACGTGCGCTCGGTGCTGGGCGCCATCGATGTGCTGGGACTCTCGCGTCTCCACCTGATGGGGCATTCGCTGGGCGCGGGCATCGCTGCCATGGTGGCTGCCGCCAAGCCCGAGCGCATCGATCGGTTGCTGCTGATCGAAGGCCTCGGTCCCATCGCCGACGATGGCCATCACACGCTGCGCCAGTTCCGCGATGCGATGGCCAGCGAGGCCACGGGTCGCTCGCTGCGCGCGTTTCCCTCGATCGACATGGCCATCAGCGCACGCACCATGGCCAGCGGCCTGCCCGCCGAGCAGGCGCGTCCCATCGTGGAGCGCGGCCTGCACAAGAGCGAGCACGGCTGGTACTGGCGCAGCGACGCGCGGGTCAATCGTCCGTCGTCGATCCGGTTGGCGGAAGAGCAAGTGCGCGCGATCCTGCGCGGCATCGCATCGCCGACCGCCCTGCTGCTCGCCCGGCCCGACACGCCTTACCTGCCCGGCGCACGCATGCAGGCGCGCGCGGACTGCGTGGGCGACATCGCCGTGACGCACATGGATGGCGGTCACCATCTGCACCTGGAACACCCGGATGCCGTCGCGGCCTGGGCGAACGCGCATCTGGACGTCCGGGCCTGACCGACGGCACATGCCTCGCCACGGCAGCGGCCTAGACTGCTCCCATGCAGCATCTTCAGCGCACCAACTACGGCCAGCCCGAGCAATTGCGCCAACTGGGCGGCCTGCAGGTTTCGGCAACGCCGTATGCGGGCGGCAGTGCGCTGCCGTGGCATGAACACGACGAGCCCTATCTTTGCCTGGTCGCCGCGGGCGGCTACACGCAGCAATCGGATGGTGACGAGATCGCATGCCGGCCGGGCCTGCTGCTCACCCATCCGCAAGGCCATCGGCACGCGAACCGATTCGGGCCGGAAGGTGCGCGCTGCATCAGCATCTTCCTTGCGGACATGGCGAGCGATGGCGTGTCGCGCCTGCTCGGCGAACATCGCCAGCTGCGATTGCCCGACGCCGACCGCCTGCTTGCCCGCATCGTGCGCGAATTACGCGCCACCGACGATGCCGCTGCGCTTGCCTTGCAATCAGCGGTGCTGGAACTGGTGGCGCTCGCCTGCCGCGCCAACGAAGATCGATGCCCGGCATGGCTGCCACGCGTGCTCGACCGGCTGCACGGCGATCCGCTCGCCACGCCGTCATTGCAGGAACTGGCCGCGCTCGCGGGCGTGCATCCCTCGCATCTCGCGCGCGGCTTCCAGCGCGCCAAGGGCGCCTCGGTGGGCGAATACCAGCGCGGCCTGCGCATTGCGCTTGCGTGCAAGTCGCTGGCCGAGGAACACCGTTCCATCGCCGATGTTGCCGCCATGGCGGGCTTCAACGACCAGAGCCATTTCTCGCGCGTGTTCCGCCGCATCACGGGAGAGACGCCCCGTGACTATCGGCACCGCCTGCAACGCGCGTGCTGATATGCCACGCGCGTCCTAGACCGGATACGCCATCGCAACGACCATGGGCGCAACCGACCAAGGAACGTCCCCATGCCACACTCCGTCCGCCCCCTGCTTGGCCTGCTGCTCGCCGGTGCGATGAGCCAGGCGCTGGCCGCCTCGACCGATGACAGCACGACATTGTTGGAGAGCATGCGCCAGGCCTACGGCGGCGCTCGCTGGCATGAGGTCGCCGCGCTGCGGGCTTCAGGACAAGAGAGCAGCGACGGACTCACCGGTCCCTGGCAGGCCACCGTGGACTTGCGCAACGGCCAGTACGCCACGCGCATGCGCAACGATGTTTTCGCCACGGCCGAGGGCATCGACGCCAACGGCCAATGGCGCGAAGACGTGACGGGCATGATCCATCCGCTGGATTCGGACGAAGCACGCACGGTAGCCGCCACCGCGAGCTGGTTGCGGCGCTTCGGTTTTCTCGATGCGCACGCGCCCGTGACGTACCGCCGACTCCCCGACGCACAGGACAACGGCCGCACCTATCAACGCCTCGAAGCCACGCCGAGGGACGGCCGCGTGGTGACGCTGTGGATCGACCCCACCACGCATCGTGTGGACCGCGCGATCTACGCCACCTCGTTCCTCATCGCCACCGAACGCTACGGCGACTACCGCACGGTGGATGGCTTGCAGTTGCCGTTCAGCATCAGCAGTTCGCGCGCCAACCTCGCCGGCAATGCCGATGGCGAGAGTGTGGACACGGTCGAGCACTATCAGTTGCTTGGCAGCGCGCCCAAGGGCGAGCTGCAACGCCCCGACGGCAAGGTGCACGACGTGACCATGGCCAACGGCGCCCGCGACGCGGTGACGTCGATGCATCTGGAAGGCGGCATCCTGCTCGTCGACGTCAGCATCGATGGACGTCCGCCCATGCCTTTCATCCTCGATACCGGCGGGCACGCCATCCTCACCACCGATGCGGCCAAGCAGATGGGCTTCCAGACGCAGGGACAGGGCGTGAGCGGCGGCTCGGGCTCCGGCACCATGAGCACGTCGTACACCAAGGTGCACGACACCGCGCTGGGCAACGCGCACGTGCGTGATCTCACCTTTACCGTGCTGCCCTATCCCTTCAGCTTCTATGAGCGCGGCAACGACACGCCGATCGCGGGCATTCTCGGCCTGGAGATGTTCGAACGCTTCGCCATCACGTTCGACTATGACCACAAGCAACTGCACCTGCAGCCCTACGACATCGGCGATGCGCCGGCGGCGATGAAGGGCGACGCGGTGACGCTGCGCTTCACCGACGACATGCCGCTGGTGCAGGCACAACTGGATGGCCACACCGGCATGTTCGGCATCGATACCGGCAACGCCGGCTACGTGCTCACCTTCCCGCAATGGGCCGCACGCAACGGCATCGCGGCGCGCTATGAAGCGGGCCTGCCGATTCCGACTGGCGGCGTCGGCGGACTGTTCACTGCGCACGTGGCGCATGCCAGGGAACTCACGCTGGGAACGCAGCGTATGGACAACGTGGCCGCGATGCTCACGCGCACCGATGCCGGCGCCACCGGCAACCCCAGCGAAGCGGGCAACATCGGGCAGGACGTGTTGGCGCGCTTCAACGTGCACTTCGACTACCGGCGCCAGCAGATGGTGCTGATGCCGCGCAACCCCGTGCCCGTGTGGCACTACGGCATGGCCGGCTTCCGTGCCGAAAAGAGCCAGGAACATCCGGACCGCTTCAACGTCATCAACGTGATGCCGGGCAGCCCCGCGCAACAGGCCGGCCTGAAACAGGGCGACGCCATCGTGTCTGCCAATGGAAAACCGTCAGGCGAGCTGAGCTTTGGCGCGTTGCGCGAGTTGAGCATGCATCTGCCGGAGGGCACGCCATTGACGTTGAAACTGGCCGACGGGCGCGAGCTCACCATGACGATGCGCGACCTCGCGCCCCGCTAACCCACGGTTATTGCGTGCGGCCGCCGTCGGTCATCGCATTCGTGCGGAATACGGTGTAGAAGCGCAGGTCCGTCGTGTCTGCGGGGGCGTCGACATGCGGGGTTGACGACCCGTGCGGCAGCGCGCGCAATCGCGAAGCCAGGTCTCGCTTGTCGATGGCATGTATCGCGACGGACTGGCAATCCTGCATTGCGCCCGATGCGAGCGACACGATGCGGTTGCCTGAAAGCATGAGTTGCGCGCAGCTCTCGTTGGTAGTGACCAACCACACGTCCTTGTGGGAACCATCGACCGTGTAGAAGGCCACGCGATGATCGCCCAGCGAATCCACGCTGGTGATCCGGGCCGTGTCGGGAATGCCGGCCACCGCATGGCCGGCTGCTTTCACATAGGCCTCACGCTCGGCTGCCTGCGTGTCCTTGTTTGCGCCGGCCACGGCGACGCTTGCACCGACGAGCAGTGCCACCGAGGCCAAGCCCTGCATCCAACCCTTGCCCATCGTCATGGCAACGCTCCCTGCGAAAGTGGTCAGTCGTTCCTTTCTACGACCGGCACTGCGCAGGTTCAACCGGCGGCGCATGAAGTTTTCTTCATGCGCCCCTTTTCTCTCAGGGCTTGGACAAACCCAACACATCCAGCCCCTGCTCGAAGGTGACGTCCACCGGAATCTTCGCCTCGTCCAGGCGCTTGAGGTCACCCGCCAGCGTGGCATCGACATTGCCCATGGTGTCGGTGAGTTTCTTGGCCGCGTCGTAGTCGCCGTCGCCCTGGATGGTGAGCAGCTTGGCCGAAAGTGCATTCATCGCGGCGGTCATCTTGTCGAAGTCGACGCGATAGCGGCCGGTGGCGGCGTCGCGCGTGAAGGCGCCCTGCTGCTGGAAGAAGTTGAAGCGCACCATGTTCGCCTTCGCATGCGCGTCACTGGCGCCGAACCGCACCGAGCGCAGGATGCCGGCGAGGAAGGTGACGTAGTTGTCCATCAGCTTGGCCTTGTCCAGCTCGCCCTTGTCCGCGAGCTTGGCGACCATGTAGAGGCCGAGGATGTCGGCCTTGCCTTCCTCGAAGCTCGACGCCTGATCCTTCAGCGCCGTGCGCACCATGCCCTTGTCGTTGAGCGTGTTCTTGATGCCCAGGCCATGCGCCACTTCGTGGAACATGGTGTTTTCGAAGAACGCATCGAAGGTGAGATGCGACTGCTGATCGTCGGCGATCAGTTCCTTCGCGATGGGCAGCATGATCTTGTCGAACTTCGCCTGCATCACGTTTTCCAGCTGCAGGCGGCGCGTGCCCTTCTTCAGCTGCACTTCCTCGTCGTTGGGAAGATTGATGGCGATGGTCTTGGCGCCGACGTTGGCGTCGCCCGCGTAGTACACGGCGAAATAGGCGTTGAGGTCGGCATCGGAGCCCGGCTTCTCGGCCTTGTACTTGTCCTGCACCGGCAGCTCGCGCTGCAGCTCCGGCAGGTACTTGGCGAAGCGCGCGAGCTTGGCGCTCCACGCCTGGTCCTTCACCAGCACGTAGCTTTCGTAGCTGGCCTTGTAGCCGAACAGTTGGTCTTCGTAGGTTTCGATGGGGCCGATCACGATGTCGACCGGGTTGTTCTTCATCGACATCCACGCGAAGTCGCTGGGCTGATAGTCGTCGCTCAGCAAGGCGTCGGCGCGCTTCTTCAGGTAGCCGGCGAAATCCTTGTCGGCCGACAGCTCCGCCGCCTGGCGCAACAAGCTGGCCGCGCGCTGCAGATCGGCCTGGTACGCCTGGTGGTAAGGCACCACCACCAACTGGTTCTGCGCGTCACGACGCAACAGCGTGTACAGGCCTGCCTTGTCCTTGAGGTCCGACTTGTCGAATTCGTCCTTGGTCATGTCGGCCGGATAGAACTGCGCACCCAGCGGACGCGGACCCACGCCGGCGACGAACGGCTGGTCGTTGTCCAGGCGATCCCACGGCCCGTAGTTGATCTCGGCGAAACGGCGCGTGACCTCGTCGGGAATGCGCGCCATCAACGCGGCCTTGTCGCCCCACGACTGCTGCCAGTAGATGTCGTTGGTGACGTCGGCTGCCTGGATCAGCAACGCGATCATCTGCTTCTGCTTGTCGTCGAAGCCGGAGAGGTCGGCGGTGAGTTTTACCGAGGCGTAGTTGGCCATGCGCTGTGCGGCGATGTCGGCATCGGTGGACGGCGGCGGCACCACGGGCGCAGTGCTCGCGGGCGCCGGAGCGGAAGACGCAGCGGCAGGCGCGTTGTTGTCGTGCGAGCTGCAGCCGGCCAGGATGGCGATGAGACTCAAGGCAAGCAGGTGGCGGCGCATGGGCTTTCTCGATGAGAGGAAAGCCCAATGGTAGCGCGAGACCTACTCGGCGATGCCTCTCCCGGTCGTCATTCCGGCGCAGGCCGGAATGACGGCCATCCGTCTCACCCCGAAATCGCCAACCGCTCGGACTGATACAAGCGCGCCGTCACCAGCACGCCGAGCACCGACGCAGCCAGGCTACCGATCAGACACAAGCCAAGCTGCTCGGCCGTCACGCCATCGCCGCGCAGTAATTGCATGATGCCCAGGTGCTGACCAAGCAGCGGCACCGCATACATCCATCCCTGTGCCTTGATCGGCATGGTGGAGAGCAGGATGCTCGGCAGGATCGGCACGAACATCAGCAGCGACACATACATCTGCGCTTCTCGATAACTCTTGGCGAACGCGGCCACCATCGACTGCAACGCCGCCAGCAGCACGATCAGCGGCAGCATCAGCAGCAATACCTGTCCACTGAACCGAAGGCCGAGGTCGAGCTCCATTCCCAGTTTTTCCGTGGGAACGAAACGCCCCACCACACCGAAGGCCACCAGGCTGATCAGCAGGCTCGCCGCCGAAAACGTGCAGATCGCCGCGAGCTTGCCGGCCAGGATCTTCCAGCGCGGCACCGGGTTGGCGAACAACGGTTCCAGCGACTGGCGTTCGCGTTCGCCCGCGGTGAGGTCGATCGCCAGATACATGCCGCCCATGAACACGGTGAGCACGAAGAAGTAAGGCAGGATCGAAAACACCAAGGCGGCACGCGCCTGCGCCGTCGCCTGATCGCGCTTGGCGGCCACCACCGGCCATGCCGTGCTTGGCGACAAACCGCGCGACACCAGGCGCATCGCACCTTGTTGGCGCGCGTAGGTTTCCACCACGTTCGACAGGCGTTCCACCGATGCGTTGGCATCGCGTTGCGAGGAGTCGTAGATCAACTCCACCTGCACCGCTTCGCCCTTGCGCCACGCGGTGGCGTAGTCAGGCGAGATGCGTAGCACCACATCGGCATCCTGCTTGCGCACGGCCAGCTCGGGATTGGCAATGGCCGGCCGCGGCACGATGCCTTCGGCCTTCAATGCGTTGATGAGGTTGGGTGCGTATTCGGCGCCGCTTACCGGCACGGGCAACGGGTTCTCGGCCTTGTCGAGCTGCCGGTTGAGCGTGATGTTGAGCAGCATCACCATGATGATGGGCCCCAGCAACGGGCCGGTGAGGAAGGCACTGGTGATGGTGCGCCGGTCGCGCAGGTTCTCGCGCACTTCCTTCAGGAAGACCGTGGCGAAGGCCCGGGTACGTGCGATGGGCGTGACGGTTTTCATGTTCATGCGGCCAGGCCCTCTTCGCTGCCGATGATCTTCACGAAGGCGTCCTCGAGGTTGGCTTCGCCCGTTTGTTCGCGCAGTGCGGCCGGCGATTCGTCGGCCACCACGCGTCCGTTGGCAATCACCACGACGCGGTCGCACAGCGCGCCCACCTCCTGCATGATGTGGCTGGAAAACAGCACGCAGCGCCCCTCGTTCTTCAGGTGCTGCATGAACTGGCGCAGCGCGCGCGTGGCCATCACGTCGAGGCCATTGGTGGGCTCGTCGAGAATGACGTTGCGCGGATCATGGATGAGCGCGCGGGCAATCGCCGTCTTCACGCGCTGGCCCTGCGAAAAACCTTCGGTGCGGCGGTCGGCAAAACCGACCATGTCCAGCGCGTTCACCAGGGCCTCGCGGCGATTGGCCATCAGGTCTTCCGGCAGGCCGTGCAGGCGGGCGAAGTAGTCGATGTTCTCGCGTGCGGTGAGGCGCTTGTACAGGCCGCGCGCATCGGGCAGCACGCCCAGTTCGCGGCGCACAGCCAGTGCGTCCTGCGCAGCATCGATGCCATCCACGATTACCTGGCCGCGGTCGGGTGTCATCAGCGTGTAGAGCATGCGCAGCGTGGTGGTCTTGCCGGCGCCGTTGGGGCCGAGCAGGCCGGTGATCTCGCCGTCGCGTGCCTTGAAGCTGACGCCGTCCACCGCCTTTACAGCGCCAAACGCCTTGTGCAAATCCTTTACCTCGATCATGGCGTCGCTCCATTGAAATCGATGAACGTCGGCGTCGGCTGGATGCGCTCCAGACAGCTCGCATCCAGCGCTTTCGGGTTGAGGTCTTCGATGAAGTGCTTCACCAGCTGCGGCGCGCAACCGGTGTTGATCACGTTGTGGCCCTGGCCCGTGAGCACGAGGTGGCGCGCGTTGGCCAGGTTCTTCGCCACGTGGTCGCCATAGCGCGGCGGCGTGACGGGATCGAACTGGCCGGAGAACAGCAGCACCGGCACATCGGTTTTCAGCGGCTCATGGAAGTTCGCCGGACGCGTGCCCTTGGGCCACACAGAGCAAGTGTTGCGCAGCGTGTCGACCATGCGCGTGCCGAGGATGGTGCGGGCGTCTTCCTCGCGCGGGGTCAGCAGGTCGGCGTCTTCGCTGCAGATCACGGCGAGCTGCATGCCGCCGTTCATGGTGTCGGACAAGTCGCCGGAAAGCAGCTTGGCCTGGCCCAGCAGCGGACCGACATCGCCATGCGCCGCCGCATCGATGGACAGCGGCAAGAGCGCAGCGGTGAGCGGCGAGTACGCGAACATGCGCACCACGCTGGCCAAGGAGTATTCGCTCAAGGTGCGCTGCACGCTCTGGTAGTTCTGCGGATCGCGGAAGCTCACCTTGTGCGGATTGGCGCGCAATGCATCGCGCAACTGGTAGAGCGTCTGATAGGGATCGTTGAAGCGCTTGCGGCAGGCCTCGGCGGCGGAACATTGCGCGAACTGCGCCTTCAACGCGTCATCGAGGTTGCGCGCGAAGTCTTCGCCCAGCACCAGCTCGTTGGGCACCACGCCGTCGAGCACGAGGCTGCGCACGGCCTTGGGATAGTGCATCGCGTACTGCTGCGCCATGCGCGTGCCGTAGGACACGCCCACCAGATCGAACGTGGGCGAACCGAGCGCCTTGCGCACGTCTTCCAGATCCTGCGCGGCGATGGTGGTGGTGTAGTAGCGCGGATCGGCCTTGCTTTCGATCTGCTTGAGGCAGCGTTCGGTTTCCTGCTTCTGCCGTTCGGGGCTGGCATCGATGTCTTCGGAACCGCCTTCCGTGCCTTCGCCTTCGTCCTTGCAGGTGAGCGGGTTGGAACCGCCGGTGCCGCGCTGGTCGAGCAGCAGCACGTGGCGGTGCTGGGTCAACGGCTGCAAGGCCGTCGATACGCCCGGCCACGATTCGGTGGCCGCCTGGCCAGGGCCGCCCGCCAGCATCACCAGCATGTCCTTGCTGGCCACCTGCGCGCTGCTGCGGATCACCGCCAGCTTGAGGTGGATCTTGCGGCTGCTGGGATCGTCGCGGTTCTCCGCCACCTCGAACGGCGCACACCACGCGGCCGTGGACAACCCGCTGTTGGGTTGGCCCAGTTCGCACGGCGTCAGCGTGAGCGAGCCCAGCGTCCAGGTCTGCGGTTTGGCGGGTGCTGAGGTCGGTGCGCGCGCTGCGGTACCAGCGTCGGCCACCGTGTTCGGCTGTTGATGGAAGTGCTTCCAGCCCAGCACGGACAGCGCGATGACCACGATGCCGATGCGAAAAGCGGTTCGGCCTTGGATTGCCATGGGTGTTTTCCCCTCACTCCATTGGATGTCGCGAAACCATTGGCGTTGCCGCCTGCGGTTCCGGTTCGAAGATCGATTCGATGGAAAGACCGAACAGCCGCGCGATCTTGAATGCCAGTGGCAGGCTGGGATCGTACTTGCCTGTCTCGATGGCGTTCACCGTCTGGCGCGAGACGTCCAGACGCTCGGCCAGGTCGGCTTGCGACCAGCCACGATCGGCGCGCAGTTCACGGACGCGGTTGATCATTCGTTGCGGGCACAGCTGATCAGAAGGCAGCGGGTGACGCCGTAGGTGATGCAGATGGCGGGATACACCATGAGCAGCGCGAGCGAAGCGTCCAGCACGATCAGTTTGGCCGCGCAGAGAAAACCCAGCGCCAGGCTCGCCACGCTCACCAGCGACACACCGACGGCGAGCGCCTCCAGGTGCTGCCGGCGCTCCAGCTCGTCGCTGGCCAGCACGTAGCGGATGGAGGCCCAGATGACCCAGACGATGGGCAGCATGGGCGACAGCACGATCGCTGCCTTCAGCCCGCCCGGCGGCATGCCCTTCTGCAAGGGCCACACATACAGCATCACCACCATGTACAGCAGCATGGCCGGCATGAACTCGCGCACGTAGCGACGGTCGGCGGCACGGCTGCGCTCGCGCATCAGCACGCGCCCACTGTGCGCCAGCAAGGGCAGTCCCGCGGCGAACATCGCCAGGCCCAGCAGACGAAGGCCAGGGCCCCCGGTGAACATCAGCCAGAAGCCGGCGGTCAGCCACAGATAAAGAAGGGACACCGCGAGCCACCGCCCCCAGGCGGGCCAGCCGGTCATGGGCGCGATACGCCCTGCCATACCCCACCAACCCGGCGCGCTCACGGCGCACCGCCTTTCGCTGCCACGCGTTCCATGCCGCCTCCCCGCCACATGTCAAGCCAACTTGACACAAGGCTAGGCCGACCGCCCAGGCGTGTCAAGCGTGCTTTACATCGAGGCGGTATATCGGCCTGCCTGACGAAAAACTTAAGGCCCCAGGGAGCGGGTCGCGCCAAAAAATGTGACCCAATTTGCACATTGAGCTGCCCTCTGCGTCCGATGTGACCCGGCAGGACTCACAAAATTCGTCACTTGCATTTAACAACTACATCTCACTTTTGCCGTCTCAAGCGGTTTTAGCCGGTTCCTTGGGGTTGGCACGGGGGTTGCTTTGAGGGCCGTAAGCGACCTGGAAGACGACCCGCAGGGTACGGACCAGAAGCCTAAGCAAGCGCTGCGGGGGGCACCTGCCCAAGGTCCGGAAGCGCGTCAAAAACGATGTATCCACCAAACGTTCAAAAGGACATGGGTATGAAGAAGCTTCTCCTCTCCGCCGTGCTCGTCGCCTCGCTGGGCGCCGTCTCCGTGGCCAACGCCGCCAGCACCGGCACCATCACCATCAATGGCTCGGTCGTGGCCTCCACCTGCAGCGTGCTCGTCAACGGCGCCGCCAGCCCGACCATCACGCTGAACCCGATGATCAACACCATGCTGCCGGCCGGCGCGTCGGGCGGCTGGACCGCCGTGACGATGGCCGTCACCAACTGCGCCGCCATCACGGGCTGGTCCAAGGTGTACCCGTACTTCTCGGGCGCCGGCATCGACTCCACCAACGGCTACCTGCTGAACACCGCTGCCACGCCGAGCAACGTCGAAATCGCCCTGTCGAACACGCAGGCCATCGGCGGCGCGCTGACGCTGAACGGCGCTTCCGGCTCGCAGGGTGCCGGCAACATGAACCTCTCGGGCGCCGGTTCCAACGGCAGCTTCACCTACTACGCCGGCTACGTCGCTCCGGCCGGCACCGGCGCCACCGTCGGTGGCGTGACCTCGACGGTGCAGTACGCGCTGAACTACCAGTAATCACTGGTCGCCGTTGCATCGCTGCGGCCGGAACACCGGCCGCAGCATTCCTCACCCGCCTCTTTCCGAGAATTCCATGAACAGCACGATCCGTGCCCTCTCCGGGGCGCTGCTGGCCACTGCGTGCGCTTTCGCCGGCACCAGCCATGCCACCGTCGTCATCACGGGAACCCGCGTGGTCTTTCCGGCCAAGGCCGGCGAGGTGACGGTGCGCATGTCCAACCAGAACACGACGCCCGCGCTGATCGAATCCTGGGTCGACGCCGGCGACGAGCAGTCCACGCCGGACAAGGTCAACACGCCGTTCCTGATCACTCCGCCGCTGTTCCGCATGGAACCGAACCGCGACCAGAGCCTGCGCATCCTGTTCACGCACAGCGATCAGCCGCTGCCGAGCGATCGCGAGTCGCTGTTCTTCCTCAATGTGCTCGAAGTCCCGCCGAAGCCGAACGCGCTCCAGGTGCAGGACAAGAATTATCTGCAGTTTGCGATCCGCTCGCGGCTGAAGCTGTTCTATCGCCCCGATGGCCTGCCGGGCGATCCGCTCAAGGCACCGTCGCAGCTCACCTTCAAGGCCGGCAGCAACGGCGCCAACGCCGAGCTGGTGGTGCACAACCCCACGCCCTACTACGTCACGGTCAGCCATGTCACGGTGACGGTGGCCGGCGCCGAGCACAAGGTCGACACCGGCATGGTGGCGCCGCTCTCCGATATGCATCTGGCCATCACCGATCTCAATCAGAAGCCTGCCACCGGCAGCGTGATCGACTACGCCTGCATCAATGACTTCGGCGCCGACGTGGTGCTGAAGGGCAGCGTCGCGCAATGACAACCATGCACGCCACCCAGCGCAATGCACGCTGGCCCGTGGCGTGCTCACGCGTACTGCTGTGCTCGGCGATTGCGTCGGTGCTGGTCGGCTGGGCTGGCGTGGCCGCGGCGATGCCGGCGACCGGTGCCGATCCTGCGGCCTCGGCCTCGCCCTCGGGCGCCGATCCCAGCGCCAGTGGCGGCTACGCGGATTTCGATCGCTCCCTGCTTTCCGGGGCCGGCCAGAACACCACCGACCTGTCGCGCTTCGAGCACGGCAACCCGGTGTTGCCCGGCACCTATAACGCCGACGTGTATCTCAACAATGCGTGGGTGGGCCGTCGCGACATCCGCTTCGTCGCACCCGATGCCAGCAGTAACGCCACCGCCTGCGTGGATCGCAAGCTGCTCGACCAGATGGGCCTGCATCCCGCCGACCTGACGCATGAAGTGACCGCGCAGCTGACCGATCCCTCGGCCTGCGTGAGTTTCAACAGCGTCATTCCCGGCGCCACGACGAGCTTCGACATGACGCAGCTGCGTCTGGACGCGAGCGTTCCGCAGGCCTACCTGGGCCAGGTCGCTCGCGGCTACGTGAGCCCGGAGTACTGGGATGCCGGCGTGCCGGCCGCGTTGCTGAACTACAACTTCAACGCGTATCACAGCAGCAGCGCGGGCGTGAGCCAGTCCACCGCCTACCTCGGCGTGAATGCGGGCCTCAACGTGGGCTCCTGGCATCTGCGCGAGCAGGGCACGATGAACTGGGTCTCCGGCGTGGCCGGCACGCCGTCGCGCACGCACTGGCAGAACATCCAGACCTACGTGCAGCGCGACATCGCCTCGATGCGCGCGCTGCTGACCATCGGCGACAGCTACACCGACGGCGCCGTGTTCGACAGCTACGGCATTCGCGGCGTGCAGCTGGGCACGGATGACCGCATGCTGCCGCAGTCCATGCAGGGCTATGCCCCGGTGGTGCGCGGCGTGGCGCAGACCAATGCCCGCGTAAGCGTGCGCCAGAACGGCGTGGAGATTTACCAGGCCACGGTGTCGCCGGGCCCGTTCTCCATCAACGACCTGTATCCCACCGGTTACGGCGGCAACCTCGATGTGACGGTGACCGAAGCCGACGGCCGCGTGAATACCTTCGTGGTGCCGTACGCCTCGGTCGCGCAGTTGCTGCGCCCGGGCATCACGCGCTTCGACATCGCCGCCGGCGAGTTGCGCGACAACGCCGTGAAAGATCATCCGGCCGTGGTGCAGGGCACGATCCAGCACGGCTTCAACAACCTGCTCACCGGCTACGCCGGCATCGTGGGTTCGCAGGGTTATGGTGCCGTGCTGGTGGGTGGCGCCATCGATACGCGCTTCGGCGCACTGGCGCTGGACATCACGCACGCCAATGCACACATCCCGGGCTATTCGACGCAGTCGGGCGAAAGCTACCGGGTGACGTACAGCAAGATCATCCCGTCGACGCAGACCACCTTGTCGGTGGCGGCGTATCGCTATTCCACCGGCGGCTTCCTCACGCTGTCGCAGGCCGAGCTGGCGCGCCAGTACGCCCGCGAGGGCATCGCGGCCTTCGACTATGTGCCGCCGCAGATCGTGCAGACCATCGACGGCGTGCCGGTGCAGAGCGTGCTCACGCCAGCCCAGCAGGCGGCGCTGTCCGGTTCGTCGTTCGCCACCAATCCCATCGTGTCGGCCACCGGCGTGCTGCGCCAGCGCAGCAACTTCACGCTGTCGCTGAGCCAGCAGCTGGGCAAGAACGGCGGTTCGATCTACACCAACGTGGCCGCCAGCGACTACTGGAACCACAACGGCCGCAACACGCAGTTCCAGCTCGGCTACAACAACCATTTCCGCCAGGTGACCTACAACATCTCGGCGACGCGTTCGGTGACGCCGCTGGGCCGCTACGACAACCAATACTTCCTGTCGTTCAACATCCCGCTGGGCAGCGGGGCGCATGCGCCGAACATGACGCTCAACCTCTCGCACGACCAGGTGACGGGCGCGCAGGAACAGGCCGCGATCAACGGCACGCTGGGCGACCACGATCAATACAACTACGGCGTCTCTGCCTCGCACGGCGACAGCAGCGGCAACGCCGGCAGCGTGTTCGGTGGCTATCGCAGCCCTTATGCGGTGATCAACGCCAGCTATGGCGACGGCAGCGGTTATTCGCAGGCGTCGTTGAGCGTGTCCGGCTCCGTGGTGGCGCATCCGGGCGGCGTCACGCTGGGCCAGCCGATCGGCGACACGGTGGGCATCGTCTACGTGCCGGGTGCCGCGGGCGCCGCGGTGAACGGCGGCGCCGGCGTGCGCATCGATCGCTTCGGTTACGCGGTGCTGCCGTTCCTGGCGCCTTATACGCTGAACTCGGTCGAGATCGACCCGAAGGGCCTGCCGCTGGACGTGCAGCTCGATTCCACCAGCACGCAGGTGGCGCCTTATGCCGGCGCAGTGGTGATGATGAAGTTCAAGACGCAGACCGGCCGCAGCGTGATCTTCCGTGCACGCATGCCGGACGGCAGTGCACCGCCGTTCGGTGCCGAAATCATCAACCCGAAGGGCGTGGCGCTCGGCGTGATCGGCCAGGGTGGCCTGATCCTGGCGCGCGGCGTGGAGCAGTCCGGCGTGCTGGTGGCGCGCTGGCAGGACGATGGCGGCAGCGACCGCAGCTGCTCTTTCTCTTATGACCTGCCGGCGAAGGCCAAGACCAAGACGTCCGACGCCAAGTTCGAGCAGGTCAACGTTACCTGCAAGCCCGACAGCACGACCGTTGCGCAAGTCGCCGAGGCAGCCCAATGATGCAGTTCGCTTCTTCCCGCCGTCGCTCGCTGCGCCTGGCCGCGCTGTTGCTGGTGGTGCTGTGCGGATTCATCGGCGTGACGCCAACCGCCATGGCGGCGGCCAATCCATCGTGCACCGGCGGCCCCTCAGGCACCATCACGTTGCCCAGCGTCACCGTGCCCTCCAACACGGCCGTGGGCACGTTGTTGGGCAACGCGGTCAGCGTCACGGCCACGTTCAACTGCACCGGCGTACCCAGCGTCAGCGCTACCAACGGCGGCACGAATTCGGCCGGCATCCAGGTGTTCAATCTGTTGCCGAGCCAGCTGTATCCCGCGCAGGCGCCTCCGGCCAGCAGCACCAATATCACCTCGCTCACATACGCCACCAACGTGCCGGGTATCGGCATCCAGGTCAGCATCAGCCCGGGCATGAGCGGCTACGACGTCACGCCCGGCGACCAGCAGGCCAATGCGTACATGGTCGGCCACGTGGCCGCGCCGAGCGGCAGCATGACGGTGACGTATACCGCCCAGCTCATCGTGATCAACAACAATGGCGGCCAGGTGAGCTACGGCACCATTTCGAACAGCACGGCGCTGCTCAATTACTACTGGTATGTGCGAGGCTGCCAATCGGTGAGCGGCGGCTGCAACGGCAAGCAGGTCAGCACCTCACTCGGCACGACGCTGTCGCTCAGCAGCGGCACTGTCATCGCGGCGCCCACCTGCTCCATCAACGCCGGTTCGGCCGCCCAGGTGATCACTCTGCCCGCTATTTCGACCGCGACGCTTGCTGCCAAGGGTAGCGTGTCGGGCCTCACGGCATTCTCCATCGGACTGACCTGCCAGACCGGCGTGAATGCGACGATCGCATGGACCAGCGCGCAATCCACCACGACTGCCGGCCTGATGAGTTCGACGGGTTCGGCCAACAATGTCGGCGTGCAGTTGCTGGATCAGGACCAGGACCCCGTGGCATGGGGTACCGCCACGACGGTCATCGGCGCGTCGGCCGGCGGCGCGGTGACGCTTCCCTACTATGCGCAGTACTACCGCAGTGGCAACGGCAACGTCTCGGTCGGCACCGTCTCGTCCAAGGCCACGTTCACGGTGAACTACCAGTAACGGGGCAGCGTTATTCGTAGGTGCGTACGGTGAGCTTGGTATCGGCGGTGCCCGCGTAACCGGCGTAGTAGTTGAGCAGACGATCCTGCGTGCTCAATGCGGACTCAAGCGAAACCACGTCCTGTCGATACATCACAGTGTGGGCAGGCTGACCATCCGGTCCGATGCCGCAGCCACCGGTCGTATGACCCGGCCCCACCTGCACGCTTTCCATGCTGCAGGTAGGCGCGACGATGGCGCCCACGAATGTGATCGTTCCTGACGTACTGGCATGAGTCACCGGCGCGGCCAGCGATACGGCGACAACGCAACCCATCCAGGTCTTGCGAATCCAGCCCTTCATAAACGCCCCTTCCCGCATCCCCTTTTTGGGGATACCTGTTGGGATCTATCGGCGTGGGCCCCTTGCCCTTGATATCCAAAACCCGGGCAGGTCTTCACAGCGTGAACTGCGTCACGTTTTTGGCGGGTGTCGGGAAGACGACCCGCAGAATGGCGGTTGGGAAGTGGCGCGCTGCGCCGGGGCTGATCCGGTTAGCGGCCGGTCTCAGCCGAACTTGAGCGTCTTGTTGGGCAACGGTTTAGGAACGGTTGCGCGATTCAACGTGAGGAAACGTACTTCTCGCGACGGATGTGCATCACTGGGAGGCCGAAATCCTTCAGGGCGGTAAAGGCCGCATCGACCATGTTCGGGTTGCCGCACAGATAGGCGATGTCCCGCTCGGCGCTGGGCGCCAGCTCGGCCAGCACGTTCTGCACGTGGCCTTGTCGGTCATTCGGGCGCGGCACCTCGCGCGGCTGGCGGCTCAGGCAGCCATGAAAGGTGAACCCGGGGTTGGCCTGGGCGAAGGCCTCGAATTCCTCGCCGTACAGCAGCTCGGTCTCGTTGCGCGCACCGTAAAGCAGCACGACTTCGCGCCCCTGCTTCACCAGTTCGGCGATCTGCGGAAGCATGGCGCGATACGGCGTGACGCCGGTGCCGGTGGCCAGCAGCAGGTAGCGGCCGTTGGCGTCATTGGCCTGCAGGCAGAAGCGTCCATACGGGCCGCTGGCGTTGATTTCGCCGCCGATGGGCAGTTCGCCCAGCAATTTGGTGGCGGCCCCGCCTTCCACATAGCTCACGGCAATTTCAATGCGTTGCACCGGCGAGGAGCCGTCGCCCACCGTGCCCACCGAATAGCTGCGCTTGGTGGCGGTGCCGTCCTCGTAGTGAAAGTGAATCTGCAGGAATTGGCCCGGCGTGAAGGCCAGGGGCTGGCCGTCAGCGCGCTCGAACGCCATATGCCGTACGGTGGGCGCCAGCATGGTGCTGTCGACGAGACGAAGCTGAAAATGGTCGGCCATGGGTCTTCCGGGGGAAACAGTGAGATCGCCGCCCCTGGACGGAGCGCGTGTGCAAGCCACGTATAATAGAAGGCTGGCCCATTCGGTGCAGCCCATGTCCCCCTCTTCAACACCCGCGCTGGTCGTCGAAAACCTGCGCAAGACCTATAGCAATGGCGTCGAAGCCCTCAAAGGCATCAGTCTCACGGTCCAGCCCGGCGATTTCTTCGCCCTGCTCGGCCCCAACGGCGCCGGCAAATCCACCCTCATCGGCATTCTTTCCTCGCTGGTCAACGCCAGCAGCGGCGATGCGCAGGTATTCGGCGTATCGGTGAACAAGCAGCGTGGCAAGGCCATGCAGCTGATCGGCCTGGTGCCGCAGGAGATCAACTTCAACCAGTTCGAGAAGCCCTTCGACATCTGCGTGAACGAGGCCGGCTTCTACGGCATCCCGCGCAAGGTCGCGATGGAACGCGCCGAGAAGTACCTCAAGGAATTGCGCCTGTGGGACAAGGCGCATCACCAGGCGCGCATGCTCTCCGGCGGCATGAAGCGTCGCCTGATGATCGCCCGCGCGATGATGAACGAGCCCAAGCTGCTCATCCTCGACGAGCCCACCGCGGGCGTGGACATCGAGATCCGCCGCTCGATGTGGCAGTTCGTCAGCGGCATCAACGCCGCCGGCACCACGGTGATCCTCACCACGCATTACCTGGAAGAAGCAGAAACGCTCTGCCGCAACATCGCCATCATCGATCACGGCACCATCATCGAGAACACCTCGATGAAGCGCCTGCTGGCCTCGCTCGACGTGGAAACCTTCGTGCTCGACGTGAACAACGCGCCCGGTGACCTGCCCACCATCGACGGCATCACACTGCGCCGCATGGACGATCACACGCTCGAAGCGGAAATGTCCCGCTCGCACGATCTCAACTCGCTGTTCGCCGGCCTGTCCGCGCGCGGCGTGACCGTGACGTCGATGCGCAACAAGACCAATCGCCTGGAAGAACTGTTCGTGCGACTCGTCGAGAACGGCCGAAAGGACAACACGGAGAAGGCCGCATGAACGGCACGGGCAACCTCGTTGCACTCAACACCATCGTCCGCCGCGAAATCGTGCGCATCATGCGCATCTGGACGCAGACGCTGATTCCGCCCGCCATCACGATGACCTTGTACTTCGTGATCTTCGGCAAGCTGATCGGCAGCCGCATCGGCCAGATGCACGGCTTCACGTACATGCAGTACATCGTGCCCGGCCTGGTCATGATGAGCATCATCACCAATAGCTACGGCAACATCTCCAGCTCGTTCTTCGGCGCCAAGTTCAGCCGCGCCGTGGAAGAGATGCTGGTGTCGCCGATGCCCAACTGGGTGATCCTGTTGGGCTACGTCACCGGCGCGGTCACGCGCGGCCTCGTGGTGGGCGCGCTGGTGCTGCTGATCGCGCTGTTCTTCACCGACCTGCACGTGGCCCATCCGCTCATCACCTTCCTGTCGGTGCTGTTGGGTGCCACGGTGTTTTCGCTGGCCGGCTTCGTCAATGCGGTGTTCGCCAAGAAATTCGACGACATCGCGCTGGTGCCCACCTTCGTACTCACCCCGCTCACCTATCTCGGCGGCGTGTTCTATTCGGTCGACCTGTTGGGCGAACCGTGGCGCAGCATCTCGATGGTCAATCCCATCCTGTACATGGTGAACGCGTTCCGCTTCGGCGTGCTCGGCGTCAGCGACGTGCAGATCGGCGTGGCCTTCGCGGTGATGCTGGTGTTCGTGGTGGGCCTCACCGCCGTGGCGCTGCATCTGCTCAAGCGCGGCGTGGGCCTGCGTTCGTAACAGCAGAAGCGAGTGGAAAGAGGTGAGAAGTGAGATAGCCGCTCCCTCTCACTTCCCACTCCTCTTAACTCACTCCTGATCCCATGCGCGTCAACAAATACATCAGCGAAGCCGGCATCTGCTCCCGCCGCGAGGCGGACGAGCTGCTGCTGGCCGGTCGCGTCACCATTAACGGCGAAGTCGTTACCACCGGCGCCAAGGCGCTGGAGGGCGACGAAGTGCGCGTGGACGGCGAGATCGTCAAGGCACGCATCCTGGCCGCCACACCGGCAGCCAAGCGCGCCGTGTACATCGCGTTGAACAAGCCGGTGGGCATCACCTGCACCACCGACCAGACGGTGAAGGACAACATCGTCGATTTCGTCGACCACCAGGAACGCATCTTCCCCATCGGCCGCCTGGACAAGGATTCGGAAGGCCTGATCCTGCTCACCAGCAACGGCGACATCGTCAACGAGATCCTGCGCGCGGAAAACAACCACGAGAAGGAATACCTGGTGGCGGTGAACAAGCCGGTCACCGACGAATTCCTCAAGGGCATGGCGCGCGGCGTACGCATCCACGGCCAGATGACCAAGCCATGCAAGGTGCGCAAGATCGCCAAGTTCGGCTTCGGCATCATTCTCACGCAGGGCTTGAACCGGCAGATCCGTTTGATGGCGGCTGAGTTTGGTTATCGCGTGACGCAGTTGCGGCGCGTGCGCGTGATCAATGTGAAGCTGGGGCATTTGAAGGTGGGGCAGTGGCGCAACCTGACCGATGTTGAATTGAAGGGGTTGTTGCCGGGGCGCACGCAGTGGTGAGTGGTTTGTTTGCGCTCACCTTTTGAGGTGAGGGATGGCTGCTCGCGGTAGCGTTTCTATTTTTCGTTGTTGCAAATGCAGGGCGCGCTAAGCGCATAAATATCGCCGTTGCTTTTTTAGCTCGTCATCTCGGCGAAGGCCAGAGGCGCTTTTCAACAGCCGAATGGCTGGTCATCCAGTGACTTTGCTTTCCGATTGTCGCGGCGGCGTTGCTGTCGCTCTTATGCAGCGCGGCCGCCAGCGTGCCGCCTACGCGGCGGGCGTTTCGATCGGCTGCCGCCGCTCGAGTCACTTTTCTTTTGCTGGCCCAAAAGAAAAGTAACCCAAAGAAAACGGCCTGAAGAGCAATGGCTCGTAGCGTTGTGTTGGATACGAGACTTGGAGCCTTCGAAGCCCGGATCGTCACGATCTCTCTAATCGACGGTACGGCTACACCGCAACGCGTCGATGCCAAGAGGACTTAAAGCGGAGCCTCGCTTCGCATCAACCTTTGCTTTGGCTTCGCTCTTCGCCTTTGCTTTGGCTTCGCTCTTCAAGGTCATACGCGATGCATCGCACTTCTCCCTCTCCCCTTGTGGGAGGGGGCTGGGGTGAGGGGCGGGTGCTCGCGAACACGTTTCTACCCCGAGCTTTCGCTCTCGCTCTTCGGGGTCCCCGTATGACAGCGGCGGGCGGGTGGAGGAAAGCCCGCAGGGTGGCCGCAGGGATGTGGCCAGTTTTTCGACAGGACACGGATGTCCTGTCGAAAAACCCCGTAACCCGACCGCGAACCTGAAGGGCTGAAAGCCCGGAAGGCGCGTCATCCGGGGTGCTCTTTCTTTTGGCATTGCCACCATCTCGGTGGTTACTTTTCTTTACTCCGGGCATCCTGCCCTCCGCCCTTCGGGCCGGCTTCGCCGTTCGCACGCGCTCCTGCGCGTGCGTGGGCAAGCAAAGAAAAGTGACCCGGCCTCCGGCAGGAGGACGGAAGCCCGTCGCAGGCCAGCCAGATCGCGGCAACGCCACAACACGCAGACCAAGCATGCTGCGAAGCAACACAACAACCCACCAAACACATGACCAACTTGCAGCACATCCCAAATAACCCCGCACCACCTGCAACGCACCCGCAACATTCCCCTCCCACCCGCTTAAAGCTCGACATTCCCGCCACTCTGTTGCATACGTATTCACTTCAATGAACCGGCACTGCCAGCGCAGAATCGCCGGACTCTGGATTGGGGAGAGGCAATGAACTTGAATTCCACGCCGTCGTCGTCGAACTCCGTCGATGACCTCGGACAACATGCAACCGCGCGCGTCGTACTGATCGCCGCAGCCGCCGCACTGGGCGGTTTCCTGTTCGGTTTCGATACCGCCGTGATCAACGGCGCGGTCGACGCCGTGCGCGGCAATTTCGGACTGGACGCGGCGCATATCGGTTTTGCGGTGTCCTGCGCACTGCTCGGTTCCGCTGCCGGCGCGTGGTACGCCGGTCCGCTGGCGGACCGCTTCGGCCGCGTACGCGCCATGCAGGTTGCGGCACTGCTGCTCGCGGCCAGCGCGCTCGGTGCGGGCCTCGTCACCGGTGTGGCCAGCCTGGTGTTCTGGCGTCTGGTCGGCGGCATCGGCGTGGGCGTGGCCTCGGTGATCGCGCCCACCTATATTGCTGAGATTTCGCCGGCCGCCGTGCGCGGACGACTCGGCTCGCTGCAACAGTTGGCCATCGTGCTCGGCATCTTCGCTGCGCTGCTCAGCGATGCATGGCTCGCGGGAACGGCCGGTGGCGCGGCGCAGACACTGTGGATGGGCCTGGCCGCGTGGCGCTGGATGTTCCTGGTCGCCGTGGTGCCCGCGCTGATCTACGGCTCGCTGGTGCTCGGCGTGCCCGAATCGCCGCGGCATCTGGTGGCCAAGGGTCGCCTTGCCGAAGCCAAGGACGTGCTGCGCCAGGTGCTAGCGATGCACAACGAGGCCGCACTCGACGCGAAGGTGAAGGACATCCAGCAGAGCCTGCATTCCGAATACCGCCCCACGCTGAAGGATTTGCGCGGCCCGCGTCTGGGTCTGCTGCCAGTGGTTTGGATCGGCATCCTGCTGTCGGTGTTCCAGCAGTTCGTGGGCATCAACGTCATCTTCTACTACTCGTCCACGCTGTGGCATTCAGTGGGTTTCAGCGAAGCCGATTCGTTCTCCATCACGGTCGCCACGTCGGTGGTGAACGTGCTGGTGACGCTGGTGGCCATTGCGCTGGTGGACCGCATCGGCCGCAAGCCGCTGCTGGTGATCGGCTCGGCCGGCATGACCATCACGCTGGGCGCGATGGCGTGGTGCTTCTCGCAGGCCACCGGCAACGGCGCGAGCCTGAGCCTGCCGGCGCCGTGGAACATGGTGGCGCTGGTCGCCGCCAACGCCTACGTAGTGTTCTTCGGCATGAGCTGGGGCCCGATGGTGTGGGTGCTGCTGGGTGAAATGTTCCCCAACCGCATCCGCGCCATTGCGCTGGCCGTGGCCGCCGCCGCGCAGTGGCTGGCCAACTTCGCCATCACCAGCACCTTCCCGGCGCTGGCCGAAGTGGGCCTGGCCTTTGCCTACGGGCTGTACGCCGCCTTCGCCCTGATCTCGCTGATCTTCGTGCTGAAGGCGGTGCGTGAGACCAAGGGCATGGAGCTGGAAGAGATGCAGGGCTGACCGACGCCTGCGGCATCGAAGAGGGCGCGTTTGACACGCGCCCTTCTTTTGTGTAGATAATTAACTAATACTTTAATTGCTTAAAAGCTGATGGCCGTCGACCAAGTATTTGAAGCCCTGGCATCACGTCCTCGACGCGAGATCCTCGCCTATCTGTCGGCGCAGGAGCTGACGGCCGGAGATATCGCCAGCCGCTTCGACATGACCGCGCCTGCCATCTCCCGGCACCTTTCCCTGCTGGAAGCCGCCGGCCTGGTCAGCAGCGAGCGGCGCGGCCAGTACGTGTTCTACCGGCTCAACCAGGACAGTCTGGTGAGCACGCTTACCGGATTTGCGTTCGAGATTTGTCCAACCGCCGGCCCGCTGAAGCGTGAATCGCGCAAGCTGGCCACTCGCAAGGGCAAGGCGTAACCACGCAACCTGCGGGCGATCGGAGGCGGTTCCCCACTGGAGCCACATGATGCAGTCCCAAGCCCGTGCCGTCGCGACATTTCCCAGTGCCCGCCTTCCCTCGCGCTCGGGCGGCCTGCCTGTCGAGGTCACCCTCATCTCCCAGATGGGACACGGCGCGGGCGACCAGTTGGTGGCAAGCGCTGCCGCGCGCCAACAGGCGCACCAGGACTTTGTCGACGCGCTGGATGAGCCCTCGGCCAAGTTGGGCGGCACCGATTTCGACCATGGCGATGCCACGTCTCTCTACAGCTTCGTGGTGGGTGCGAAAGGGCATCCTTTCCATCGCCACGCCGGGCATCGCGTGTTCACAGCGGTCTCCGGCAGTGGTGGCGCCCGGCTTCGTTTCTCCGATGCCACGCCAGATCAGCTCGCCAACGATCCCGGCAGTTTTGCCGGCGCGCTGCGGCATGTCGATATTCCGCCCGATTGCCTTTTCAGTGTTCGCTTCGGCGGTGACACCTGGCATCAGTTCGTACCGTTGCATCCGCAAGGCGGCCACCCGGCGCTATTCGCACTCTCCTGTCACACGAATGAATTGGGTGGAAACCTGTCACCGGCCGTGCAGCAGCAGATACGGACCAACGCGGCGACGATTCCCTCGCTCACCGAGTTGCTGCCGCCGACCGTCCAGCAGTGGCTGGATGATGCATCCCATCGGCTGGACGTGCCCACGATTGCCTTGTCGCTCGATGCGCCCGCCGGCTCGCTGCATGGTTGGATGTGCCGCGTATTCCGCGGCGCCGCAGGCAGGGCAAGAAGTGCATGGGTTCGCCATCGTCGCGCCGGAGGCTTTGCCGCGGAGCGCGGTGGCCGCTACACGGTCGTGCAGCTTGCCGAGCCCGCGAGGGATTCGCTGCTTCGCACACAGCTTCAGGCAGGCCACCATCACCAGGACATGTTTGCACTCGTGATCGACGACGTGCGGGCAAGCCGTGCCGGTGCCACTGAGTGGCTTGCCGCGCTGCTGGAGGGTTTTCTCGCCAATCCTCCAACCGGCGTGTCTTACCTGATGGCACTGCGCAACGTGCTGGTAAAGCCGCTGGGACTGCGCACTTCGCCGCTCGGATGTCCGGTGTCATCGCTGCTTGGCACCTCGGCCGGACCAACATTCTTCGAACGCTTTCCGGTCATCGATCAACGCATCGACGCCAACGATACCTTTGCACAGGTGATCCTGGGCGCCGACGATAAACACCTGCGTTTTCGCTCCTGCGTGGCCGTGCGAAAACTCGGACCAGGCAGGATCGAACTCAGCCTCGGCACGCGCGTGGCATGCACGAACCTGTTCGGGCACGCCTACATGGCGGCGATCGACCGGCTTCATCGAAGCTACATCAGCCCTGCCATGTTGCGCGGCGCGGCCGAGCACGCGCTTCGCGTACCCACGCCCACGGCCTGAGCGGCCGGCGCCGCACCATTTCGCACATGAATCACGCTGAGATGCGATCATGGCGCATGACTGATTTCCGCAAGCTCCCGCTCAAGCCCGCGCTGCTCGCCAGCGTGGAAACCCTCGGATTCACTGAGATGACCCCGGTGCAGGCCCAGAGCCTGCCGCCGATCCTGGAAGGCCGCGACGTGATCGCGCAGGCGCGCACGGGCAGCGGCAAGACCGCGGCCTTCGGCCTTGGCCTGCTGCAGCAGATCGACGTTGAGACCATCCGCCTGCAGGCGCTGGTGCTCTGCCCCACGCGCGAACTGGCCGACCAGGTGAGCAAGGCCATCCGCAAGCTGGCCTCCACTATTCCCAATGTGAAGCTACTGACGCTGTGCGGCGGCATGCCGCTGGGGCCGCAGCTCGCCTCGCTCACGCACGATCCGCACATCGTGGTGGGCACGCCCGGCCGCATCCAGGAACATCTGAAGCGCGGCAGCCTGCACGGCGGCGGCATCAAGGTGCTGGTGCTAGACGAAGCCGACCGCATGCTCGACATGGGTTTTTCCGAGGCCATCGACGACATCGTCGGCCGCATCGCCAAGCATCACCAGACGCTGCTGTTCTCGGCCACCTATGCGGAGGAAATCCGCCAGGTGAGCAAGCGCGTGCAGCGCGATCCGGTGGAAGTGACGGTGGAAACGCCGCACGAGGAAACCACTATCGAGCAGCGCTTCCACGAAGTGGAGCCGGCGCAGAAGCTGGATGCGCTGGCGCAGTTGCTCGGCAAGGGCACATTGAACACGGAGCAGGCGCAGCACGCGCTGGTGTTCTGCAACATGCGCAAGGACGTGGACGCCGTCGCCGACGAACTGGACAAGCGCGGCTTCTCCGCCCTGGCCCTGCACGGCGACATGGAACAGCGCGACCGCGATGAAGTACTGGTGCAGTTCGCCAACCGCAGCTGCTCCGTGCTGGTGGCCACCGACGTGGCCGCACGCGGCCTGGACATCGCGGCGCTGCCCCTGGTGGTGAGCTTCGACATCGCCCACGATCCGGATACGCACACGCATCGCGTGGGCCGCACCGGCCGCGCCGGCGAAGACGGCCTCGCCATCACGCTGGTTACGCCGCGCGAACGTCCCAAGGCGATCAACATCGAAGAACAGCTGGGCCAGCCGCTGCCGTGGCACCCGCTACGCGTGGCGCCGCCGCGCGGCAAGCAGCTCAACCTTGCGCCGATGAAGACACTGGTGATCGACGCGGGCCGCCAGGACAAGTTGCGGCCCGGCGACATCCTCGGCGCACTCACCGGCGACGCGGGACTCGACGCCAAGGACATCGGCAAGATCGACGTGTTCGCCACGCGCGCCTATGTCGCCATCCGTCGGGATCTTGCGAACAAGGCGCTCGAACGTCTGCGCGCTGGCAAGATCAAGGGACGCAATTTCCGGGTACGCTCGCTGCACTGACGGTCAGGCTGCTCTTCCTAAGGATTTCGACTCCATGATTCGCCGCTACTGCTTGGCGCTCGCCCTGGGCGCCCTCGCCTGCTCCGCGCAGGCCGCCACGCCGGTCTATGGCTATCGCGTGGTGCACGTGTATCCGCACGACACGTCGGCGTACACGGAAGGGCTGCTCTACAAGGACGGCTATCTCTACGAAAGCACCGGCGAAGCCGGCGAGTCGACCGTGCGCAAGGTGGAACTGCAAACCGGCAAGGTGCTGCAGCGCCACGATGTTCCCTCCGCCTATTTCGGCGAAGGCATCGTCGACTGGAACCACGAGCTGATCCAGCTCACCTGGAAAGACCAGCTCGGCTTTGTCTACGACCTCGCCAGCTTCAAGCAGCTACGCACCTTCAACTACCCCGGCGAAGGCTGGGCGCTCACGCGCGACAGCAAGCACCTGTACATGAGCGATGGTTCGCCGGTGCTGCGCATTCTCGACCCGAACACGCTCACCGCGACCGGCAGCATCATGGTTACCGACAACGGCGCACCGGTGAGCAACCTCAACGAGCTGGAATGGGTGAAGGGCGAGATCTACGCCAACGTGTGGATGACCAATCGCATCGCACGCATCGACCCCGCCACCGGGAACGTGACCGGCTGGATCGACCTCACCGGCCTGCTCGATGTGAGCCGCCTGCCCGATCCGGGCAACGACGTGCTCAACGGCATTGCCTACGACGAGCAGCACGATCGTCTCTTCGTCACCGGCAAGCGCTGGCCCAAGCTTTTCGAAATTACGCTGGTGAAGCCGGGCGCACCGTAAGTCCCTGCGCCAGCGGCCCCGAGGCGCATGCATCGCCGCCGGTGAAGGGCCAAATGGCATGGTTCTTCGCGGCCATGCCGGCGATGTAAAGTCGAAGGCTGATCACCGGGAGACCCTCATGCGCCTTGCTCCGTCGCTGCTGCCCCTTGCGTTGTGCCTTGCCATCTCCACCGCCTATGCCGCCGACGCGCCGGCACAGTTGCGCGAACAACCGTCGCTGCACGCGCTGGCCACGGCACCGAGCGAAGCGGAACTGCACGCCACCATCGCCAAGCTGGTGAGCTTCGGCACGCGCCACACGCTGTCTGATACCAAGTCGGACAAGCGCGGCATCGGCGCGGCGCGGCGCTGGGTGAAGTCGCAGTTCGAGGACATCTCCAAGGCCTGCGGCGGCTGCATCGAAGTGGTGACGCCGTCGCAGATGTTCACCGGCAAGCGCGTGCCGCAATCCACCGAAGTGATGGACGTGGTGGCGATCAAGCGCGGCAAGACCGATCCCAAGCGCGTGATCGTGATGACCGGCCACCTCGATTCGCGCGTGACCGACGTGATGAATGCCACGTCCGACGCACCGGGCGCGAACGACGATGCTTCCGGCGTCGCCGCGCTGATGGAAGCAGCGCGTCTGCTGTCGAAGGAAGACAACGACGCTACGCTGGTGTTTGCCGCGCTCTCCGGCGAGGAGCAGGGCCTGTACGGCGGCAAGGTACTGGCCGACTACGCCGTGTCGCAGGGCTGGAACGTGCAGGCCGATCTCAACAACGACATCGTGGGCAACAGCCACGGCCAGAACGGCGTGCTGGACAACACCACGGTGCGCATCTTCTCCGAAGGCACCAAGACCAACGAAACGCCCGAGCAGGCGAAGTACCGCGCCTATCACGGCGGCGAAGTGGATTCGCCCTCGCGCAACGTGGCGCGCTACATGGAGCAGATCGCATCGACGTATCTGCCCGACCTGCGCGTGCACATGGTCTATCGCACCGACCGCTACAGCCGCGGCGGCGACCAGGTGCCGTTCCTCGAAGCAGGCTATCCGGGCGTGCGCGTGACCGAAGGCCACGAGGATTACACGCGCCAGCATCAGGATCTGCGCACCGAGAAGGGCATCAAGTACGGCGACACCATCGACGGCGTCGACTTCCGCTATCTGGCGCGCGTGACTGCACTCAACACCGTGACCATGGCCGCGCTCAGCCGCGCACCCGCACCGCCCAGCGGCATCAGCATCGAAGGCGCGCTCGCCACCGACACCACGGTGCACTGGAAGAAGGTGCCGGGCGCCGCCGGTTACATCGTGCATTGGCGCGACACCACCGCGCCGCAGTGGCAGTACCGCCGCGCCGTGGGCGACAGCGACCAGGCCGTGATCAAGGACGTGGTGATCGACGACTGGTTCTTCGGCGTCTCGGCCGTCTCGGCCGATGGCTACGAGAGCCCGGTGGTGTTCCCCGGCGATGCCGGCAGCTTCGAACGCTCCGCGGCACCGAAATCGCCGTAAGAGAGGAACGTTCCCAAGGCGCAAGGCCTTGCGAAGCGATAAGATCGACCGGTTGCCGCTCCGGGGGGAGCAGCAACCGCATCGCGACGGATGCGTATCAACGGACGATACCAGGGGATTTCCTATGCTTCGCAAGACGCTCGTGCCGGCCATGCTGTTGCTGGCCGCTTTTGTTCTCGCCGCGCCGGTCGCGGCCATGCCCGAAGAGAGCGGGCACATGTCCGCCGAGGCGTTCGTCAGCTCGCTGCATCCCGCGACCGGCGAGGTCTCCATTCCCGGCGCGCAAGCCACGCTGAAACTGGCGCATGGCTACAGCTTTCTTTCCGCCGCCGACGCGCAGCGCGTGCTCACCCAGGCCTGGGGCAACCCGCCCGACAACTCGGCGCTGGGCATGATCATTCCCAGCACCGATGCGCACGCGGTGCTCGACGAACATACCTGGGCCGTGGTGGTCACCTTCGTCGATGAAGGCTATGTGTCCGACAAGGACGCCGCCAAGATCGATTACGACGACATGCTCAAGGACCTCAAGAAGGCCACCGACGAAGGCAATGCGGAGCGCCTCAAGGAAGGCTATCCGGCCATCGAGCTGGTGGGCTGGGCCGAGCCGCCGCATTACGACGAAGCCACGCACAAGCTCTACTGGGCGCGCGACCTGAAGTTCAAGAAGGCCGATGGCAGCGCCGACGGTCAGTCGCTGAACTATGCAATCCGCGTGCTCGGTCGCAAGGGCTATCTCTCGCTCAACGCGGTGGCGCCGATCGACCAGCTGGCGCAGGTGCGCGCAGACATGCCCGACGTCGTGGCCATGGCCGAGTTCAATCCTGGCGAACGCTATGCCGACTACAACGCCGGCACCGACAAGACAGCGGCCTACGGCATCGCCGCGCTGGTGGCGGGCGGCATCGCGGCCAAGGCCGGCCTGTTCGCCAAGCTCGGCATCATGCTGCTGGCGTTGAAGAAGTTCATCGTGATCGGCATCGCCGCCATCGGCGGACTGTTCGCCAAGATCTTCAAGCGCAAGCAGGCGTGATGTGCACGTGCTGCTGCACCGCCTTCGGGTGGCGCGGCAGCACACTCAATGACCGCTTTCCCAGCGCATGCCGAGGGCGATGAGGCGGCGCAGTCCATCGTCACTTGGCTGCAGCGCGCGACTGCCGGCACGCCGACGCAACCAGCCGACATCGAGCAACGCGTCGGTCAGCGACACGCCCAGCGGGCCACCCAGATGCAGGCGGCGTTCCGTCCAATCCAGGCAACCGCGCCCTGCCAGCGGCAACAAGGCCTGCACGCGCGCCGCATCGAGGCCGGCCTTGACCAGCGCGTGCGCACCATCGTCCTGAAGACGCATGCCTTCGCTCGCGGTGTGCAGATAACCCTGCTGCAGCAACGCATCGCACAGGCTCACGCCCAGTCGTCCCGCCAGATGCCGATAGCAGGTGCGCGCCATGCGCAACGGACGATCGCCGCCGGTGGGATCGGGCAACACGGGACGCGCGCGCGGCGCGGCCAGCGTTTCGATCAACGCGGCGACGTCATCGTCCGCGAGACGGTAATAGCGATGGCGACCCTGTTCCTGCACGGCGAGCAGGCCGCCCTCCAGCAGACGCTTGAGATGCGCGCTGGCCGTTGCCGCGCCCACGCCGGCCGCACGCGCCAGCTCGCCAGCGGGACGCGCCGTGCCGTCGATCAGCGCCAGCAGCATGGCGGCGCGTGCCGGTTCGGCGAGCAGCGCGCCGATCTCGGCCAGCTGGTAACGGCTTGGAGAGATCGCATCGTTCATGCGCGCAGTCTAGCGCGACTGTTTCATCGAACCCTTCGTTGCGTAGCGAAACGTTCGACGGCACAGGCAGGGACACTGTGGCCATGGACATGCATTGCTACCCACGCACACGCGTCATTCATCCCTCCATCCTCTACTTCGGCACGCCGGTGGTACTCATCACCACGCGCAATCCAGATGGCAGCACCAACATCACGCCGATGTCATCCGGCTGGGCGCTGGCCGACCGCATCGTCATCGGCCTCAGCGGCGGCAGCCAGGGTCTGGCCAATCTGCGGCACGAGCGCGAGTGCGTGCTGAATCTCGCCAGCGAAGACATGCACCGCGGCGTGGAACGCATCGCGCCCACCACCGGTCACGCACCCGTGCCGGCGTGGAAAGCAGCGACGGGCTATCGCCATGAAGCGGACAAATTCACGCTCGGCGGCTGGCATGCCGATGCGTCGGTTTCGGTGAAGCCGCCGCGCATCGTGGAATGCCCGCTGCAACTGGAAGCGCGTGTGCTGCTGGACCTGGACCGCCCGCTGGAAGCCTGGCGCGACTCTGCCGGCGGCTACGCCATCATCGAACTGGAAGTGCTGCACGTGCATGCACACGACGAGGTGACGGTGGCGGGCACGCAACACGTGGATCCGCAACGCTACCGCCCGCTGTTCTATCTCTTCCGCCATTACGTGGGGCCCGGCAAGCCCTTGGGCCGTACGTTTAAAGCGGAAGTTTGATCGGCGCGTGTGATGTCCACGTCGCAAAGGCCGATGCTAGGATCGAAGTCCTTCGTCGTTCGGTACGGATCGCGGTCGCACATGCGCATGCTTGTCACGGGCAGTTCCGGTCATCTGGGTGAAGCGCTGGCGCGCTCATTGCTGGATCTCGGCCACGAGGTGATCGGGCTGGATGTGGTCGAAGGCGCCTATACGAACCGCCTCGGCTCGATCTGCGACCGTGCCCTTGTGCGACGCTGCATGGCTGGCGTGTCCACCGTGTTTCATCCGGCCACGCTGCACAAGCCGCACGTCGCCACGCACAGCCGGCAGGACTTTCTCGACGTCAACCTCAGTGGCACGCTGAACCTGCTGGAGGAAGCCGTCACCGCAGGCGTGGATGCCTTCGTATACACCAGCACCACCAGCGTGTTCGGTGATGCGCTGACGCCGCCGATCACCGCGCCGGCCGCGTGGATCACCGAAGACGTTGCGCCGGTGCCGAAGAACATCTACGGCGTCACCAAGGCCGCGGCCGAAGACCTGTGCCAGCTGTTCGCGCGCAACCAGGGGCTGGCCACCATGGTGCTGCGCACCTCGCGCTTCTTTCCCGAAGAAGACGACGACCGTTCGGTGCGTGCGCGTTACACCGACGACAACCTCAAGGCCAACGAGTACCTGCATCGCCGCGTCGACATCGAAGACGTGGTGAGCGCGCACCTGCTCGCCGCACGACGCGCACCGAGCCTGGGTTTTCGCCGCTACATCATCAGCGCCACCACGCCGTTTCTTCCCGAAGACCTCGCCGGCCTGCGCGCGCATGCACCTCTGGTGGTGGGACGACGCGTGCCGGGCTACGACGCGATCTATGCGCAGCGCGGCTGGACGATGACGCAAGGTATCGATCGCGTCTACGTGAACCAGCGGGCGCGCGACGAACTCGGCTGGACGCCACGGCATGACTTTGCCGCATTGATCGCTCGCCTCGCTGCGGGCGAAGACATCCGCAGCCCGTTGGCCCGTCTCATCGGTTCCAAGGGCTACCACGGTGAAACCTTCAGCGACGGGCCGTATCCGGTCGACGCGTAACCAAAGCGAACGGCCGGCCTAGCCGATGATGGCCAGCATCGCCGCCAGCCAGATCGCCACCACGCCCAACGCGAATGCACGCCGCGCCGGGCGAATGCGCTCGGCGCTTTCCTCGGCCACCGGCGTGGTGATGATCCACGGCACGGAGGCGAGCAGGCCGAAGCCGACGAAGGCCAGCAAGATCACCACCACGTCAACGGCGCGCCACGGCACCGGCTCGTGCACGCCCCAATAGCCCAGGAATGCCATCCCCATCGCGCACAGGGTGGCCGATGCGGAACACAACCCGACAACTGAACCTGTTGGCGCACGCATGGCGGCAGCCCCTCGGTGGACGACGGTACCGCGCAGAGCGTACCGCAGCCGGGTGTGATGAACCCGACTGCTCGTCGACATGCCATGTCGAAATCCGGCCTCCCCGTTCGTCATGAGGATGAGCGCGCCAAAACCGGCGCCTGCCATCCAACCCCAAGGAGTCGCCGATGTCCCTGCCCCACCGCACGACCCACGCCCTTGCCGGCGCCCTGCTGTGCCTGTCCGCCGCCGGCGCCGCCCACGCGGGTTCCGCCACCTACGTAATCGACCCCGCGCATACCTATCCGAGCTTCGAGGCCGATCATTTCGGCGGACTCTCCACCTGGCGCGGCAAGTTCGACCACACTTCGGGCAAGGTCACGCTGGACAAGACCGCCGGCACCGGCAACGTGGACATCACCGTCGACGTCGCCAGCGTGGATTTCGGGCTGGACAAGATGAACGAGGCCGCCCGCAGCAACGAGCTGTTCGACGCGGGCAAGTTCCCCACCGCCACCTATCGCGGCCAGCTCGCCGGCTTCGTCAACGGTGCGCCGACCAAGGTCGACGGTACGCTCACCCTGCACGGCGTGACGCGTCCGCTGGAGCTTTCCATCAAGAGCTTCAAGTGCATGCCGCATCCGCTCTACAAGCGCGAACTGTGCGGCGCGGATGCGTACGCCACGTTCAAGCGCGACGACTTCGGCATGGACAGCGGCAAGACCTACGGCTTCAGCATGGACGTAGTGCTGCGCATCCAGGTGGAAGCACTGATCGACGACGGCAGCGCCGGCAAGGTCGCGCTCGCCAAGCCCGCTCACTGACCACGGAACATCGCCATGTCACTTACGCTCTACATGCATCCGCTGGCCGCGTACTGCCACAAGGCCTTGATCGCGCTGTACGAGAACGACACCCCGTTCCACCCGCACCTGGTGGACCTGATGGACGAGTCGTCGCGTGCCGCGTTCTACCGGCTGTGGCCCATCGGCAAGTTTCCGGTGCTCAACGACAACGCGCGCGGCTGCCTGGTACCCGAGTCGAGCATCATCATCGAGTACCTCGCGCAGCACTATCCGGGCAAGGTGGCATTGATTCCCGCCGATGCCGACGCCGCGCGCGAAGTGCGTTTCCGTGACCGCTTCTACGACCAGTACGTGAGCGAGCCGATGCAGAAGGTGATCACCGACCGCCTGCGGCCTAAGGCCGAGCGCGACACGCTGGGCGTCGCCCAGGCGCGCGACAAGCTGCGCACGGCACTGGATCTGATCGAGCGCGAGTTCGAACGCGACGGCGAGAGCCGGCCATGGTCCGCCGGCACGTGCTTCAGCATGGCCGACTGCGCCGCATCGCCGGCGCTGTTCTACGCCAACCTGGTGATACCGCTGGACGACGACCATCCGCACACCGCCGCCTATCTGTTGCGCCTGATGCAGCGCCCGTCGTTCGCACGCGTGCTGCACGAAGCGCAGCCGTACATGCACATGGTGCCCATGGAAACGGCCGACGCCTGACGCCGGCATTCTCTATCTCAAGGAATTGCACATGCTCATCGCACTTATCGTCGTTCTGCTGCTCATCGCCATTGTCCTGGTCGTCGCCGCCATGCGGCCGGATCAATTCCGCATCGAACGCTCGGCCACCATCCAGGCGCCGCCCGAGCGCATCTTTCCCTTCATCGACGATTTCCATCGCTGGCAAGCGTGGTCGCCGTACGAGAAGAAAGACCCGGCCATGCAGCGCAGCTTCGAAGGTCCCTCGTCGGGAGTGGGCGCGGCGTACGGCTGGAACGGCAACAAGAACATCGGCAGCGGCCGCATGGAGATCAGCCAATCCACGCCATCATCGCGCGTGTGCATTGCGCTGGAATTCTTCACGCCGTTCAAGGCCAGCAACACGGCCGAATTCGTGCTCGTGCCGCAGGGCGATGCCACGCGTGTCACCTGGACGATGCAAGGTCGCTCCCCCTTCATGAGCAAGCTGATGGGCGTGGTGTTCAACTTCGACAAGATGGTGGGCAAGGACTTCGAGGAAGGCCTGCTCAACCTGCGCGCACTGGCCGAACAGCCCACCTGATCTCGCGGTGCAGCAACGATGCGGTCGCGCGCGCCGCTTCAAAAAACGCCGGCAAGACTTACGCCACGCCTAAGCAAGCCGGCTTGCTGCTGAACAAGTGGGAACGCGCGCGCGCGGCGCGTCAACCGCCATCGCAAGACCTCGTTCTCCGCTCCAAGTCATCCATCCTGAGGATGACCGCAGGGGTCACACGCTCCACCATGCAGAGAGCTCACGCTCTGGACGGTGACGCCTGCCTCAACTGCAGACCACGAGGACACTGCTCATGAAGACCGTTATGACGTCGCGTTTCAGCCTGCTCGCCCTTGGCATGGTCGCCGCCTTCGCCAGCGCTGCGGCCATGGCCCAGACCAGCACCGATGTGCCTGGCCATCCCCGCGTGAACGAAGTGAACCAGCGCCTGGACAACCAGCAGAACCGCATCCAGAACGGCGTCGCCGATGGCCAGATGAATGCCAGGCAGGCCGCGCGCGACGAAAAGCAGGACGCCAATATCGCCCAGCGCGAGAGCCGCGACGAAGCCGAGCACGGCGGCCACCTCACCAAGCAGGAACAGAAGAACCTCAACAAGTCGCTGAACCACGACAGCAACCGCATCCACAAGCAGCGCACCGGCGGCTGATCCGCGCGCCACACCTGTTGCAACGGCCCGACCCTGTCGGGCCGTTCGCGTTGCGGGCACCACAACTTCCAGCACTGGCTGCACCTCGCCGTCGTGCCAGTATCCGGGGACCATCATTCGGGCGGGAGGGTCGTATGGTCAGCAGGATTCTGGCGGCAGCGTGCGCGTGCGCACTGAGCCTTGGCGCGGCCCACGCGGCCGATTCCACCACGGGCAAGCCGCAATACGGCGCATGGGGTTTCGACCAGGCTGGCGCCGATACGGCGGTCAAACCCGGCAACGATTTCTTCCGCTATGCCAACGGCACCTGGCTGGATCACACGCCGATCCCTGCCGACAAACCGGCCGTAAGCCTTCGACTGGCCATGACCGACCTCACCGAACAACGCCTGCACGATCTGCTGGAAGCGGCCGCGCACGACAAGGCCAGCGACACGGCGATCGAAAGCAAAGTGGGCGCGTTCTACCAATCGTTCATGGACCAGGCCCATGTGGATGCACTGGGCGCCAAGCCCATCGCGCCGCAACTGGATGCCGTGAAACAGGCCACCACGCGCGATGCGCAGGCTGCCTTGATGGGCCGCACCGGCTTCGATTTCGAAGGCTCGCTGTTCAACGTCTACTTCGACGTGGACCTGAAGGACACCAACCGCTACGCCGTGTACGTATCGCAGGCGGGCCTGGGCCTTCCCGATCGCGACTACTACCTCAAGCCTGAGTTCTCCAAGCAGAAGGCGGCCTATCAGGCTTACGTGACGCAGCTGCTCAGCTTGAGCGGCTGGCCGCAACCGGAAGCGGCTGCCAAAGAGGTGGTGGCCTTCGAGACGGCCATTGCCCAGGCGAGCATCAGCAAGGTCGAGCAGCGCGACCCGGTGGCGATGTACAACCCCATGAGCGTGAGCGACCTGCAGAAGCTCGCGCCCGGGTTTGCCTGGAACGACTTCCTCAAGTCCGCGCAGCTAGGCCAGCTCGACCAAGTCGTGGCGATGGAAAAGACTGCGTTTCCCAAGCTCGCGGCGCTGTACGCGAAGACGCCCATCGCCACCATCCAGGCATGGCAGGCGGCGCGCATCGCGGACAACGCCGCGTACTACCTCTCCACGCCGTTCCAGCAGGCGTACTTCGAGATGCACGACAAGACACTCGCTGGCCAGCAGCAGATGGAAGTGCTGTGGAAGCGCGGCGTGCACGCTGTTTCCGGTGGCGATTGCGGCGTGGGCGAGCGGCTTTCCTGTTTCGGCAATCTCGGCTGGGCGGTGGGCCAGCTCTACACCGACAAGTATTTCCCGGCGTCGTCCAAGGCCAAGATCGAAGAACTCGTCGCCAACCTGAAAGCCGCTTACCGCGTGCGTATCGAGAAGCTCGACTGGATGGGCCCTGAAACGCGCAAGGAAGCCCTGAAGAAGCTCGACACCTACACCATCAAGGTGGGCTATCCCGATCATCCGCGTGACTACTCGAAGGTCACCATGCGCAGCGACGACCTCACCGGCAACGTGCTGCGCGCCGCGCAGGCCGACTGGTCGTTCAATGTCGGTCGCCTCGACAAACCGGTCGACCGCAGCGACTGGATCATGACGCCGCAAACCAACGATGCCTACAACGGCTCGCTGCGCGACATCGTGTTCCCCGCCGCCATCCTGCAGCCGCCGATCTTCGATCCCAACGCCGATCCGGCCATCAATTACGGCGCCATCGGCGGCGTCATCGGCCACGAACTGACGCACGGCTTCGACGACCAGGGCCGCAAGATCGACGCCAGCGGCGCCCTGCGCGACTGGTGGACCGCCGCTGATGCCAAGGCGTTCGACGAGCGCGCGAAGCAACTCGGTGCGCAATACGACGCGTTCGAACCGCTCAAGGGCGTGCACATCAACGGCAACCTCACCATGGGCGAGAACATCGCCGACCTCGGCGGCCTCACGCTGGCGCTCGATGCCTACCACGCATCGCTGCACGGCAAGCCCGCGCCGGTGATCGACGGCCTCACCGGCGACCAGCGCGTCTTCCTCGGCTGGGCCCAGGCATGGCGCGGCAAGCTCACCGACGACGCCATCCGCCGCCAGGTCACCAGCGATCCGCATTCGCCGCGCAAGTTCCGCGTGAATGGGCCGGTGCACAACATCGATGCGTGGTACCAGGCGTTCGGCGTGAAGCCGGGCGATGCGTTGTATCTGGATCCGAAGGATCGGGTGCGGATCTGGTGATCTGACGTGCCTGCCGGCGTTCGTCGGCAGGCACGCTTTCCAGTGGCCGCGTTGAATCCGGCTCTGAATCTTGTAGATCGCCATTCAATTTCCTCACCGTCATTCCGGCGCAGGCCGGAATGACGGCGAGGGGAAGTGAGTGGCTGGGCGAGATTCGAACAGATGCTAAGGCGCTTGTCCGATCTGCAACTTCGCCTCCATGGCCTTCCCATAAAACGCCGCCACCATCGGCGTCGTCATCATCGTGGTGACGATCGCCATCACCAACAAGATGGTGAACATCGCGCTGTTGATCACGCCGGCATCGAGGCCGACCTTGATGACGATGAGTTCCATCATGCCGCGCGCATTCATCAGCGAGCCGATGGTGAAACTGTCGCGCCAGCTTTGACCGGAGATTCGCGCGCCCGCGGTGCCACCCAGCAGCTTGCCGGCCACCGACACGGCGAGCACCAACACCAGCGCGATACCTGCGCCGCCCGTCAGCAGTTTCGGGCTGGTGCTCAGGCCCGCGAGCACGAAGAACACCGGCAACAAGGCGGCAATGGTGACGCGCTCGACGCGATCGATGAGGTTTTCCAGCAGACGATCATCGCGCGGCAGGCATGCGCCGAACAGGAACGCGCCGAATACGGCGTGCAGGTTGAGCCATTCGGTGATCGCTGCGCAGCCAAAGGCGCCGGCCAACAGGAACGCGAGCACGGCACCGTCCGCGTTGCCATCCGGTGCATGACGCGCGAGCAAACGCGCGCACAGCGGACGCAGCACGAACCATGTCAACGCGAGCAACACGACCAGGCCGATCATGGTGCGCCAGAACGGCACCCAGTCGCCGTGGGCGCTGATCAGCGCCACCACGAAGGCGAGCATGATCCACGCGAGCACATCGGCCACCGCCGCTGCGGCGATGCCCAGACGACCGGGAAGACTATCCGTGATGCCACGCTCCTTCACGATGCGCGCCATCACTGGCAGCGCCGTGATGGCGCACGCGGTGACGAAGAACAGGGTGAAGCCGAGGCGGCTGATGCCGGGCGGCGCATAGTCGGCATATAACCAGGGCGCGAGGCCCAGTGCGAGCACCACCGGAACCACGATGGCCAGTCCGCCGATCCACGCCGCGGGACGCAGCAAGCCGCCCTGCGCATTCGCCGGCACGCGCAACTCCGCACCCACTACCGTCATGAACAGCACCAGGCCCAAGGTGCTGAGGCTTTGCAGGTTGCCGAGGCTCTCGGCGGGAAACAGTTGCTGCTGCCACTCGGGCGCGATGGCGCCAAACACGATGGGCCCCAGCGCAAGACCGGCCAGCATCTCGCCCACTACCGCAGGCTGGCCGACGCGCCGCGCGAGCGCCGCGATCACGCGCGACACCACGATGATCACCAGCAGTTGGACGAGCAGCAGCGGATGACCCATGTGTCGTGTCTCGAAATATCGGGATAGCCGAACGGCCGAGCCGCGAGCTTGCCTTGGTTGGCACGCGACCCGCAACATCCTTCGGCCGTACTTTTCAACGACACGCTAGGATGCGATCCACACCGAAGGACACCTGCAGCATGGCGCATGTACTGATCCCGCTTCCCCATCAGGACGTCGACCCCAGCGAAGTGGCGGTGCCGTGGCGCATCCTCACCGAGGCGGGGCATCACGTGACGTTCGCCACGCCCGACGGCCGCGTGGCAAGCGCCGATCCCATCATGCTCAGCGGCGAAGGGCTGGATCCGTGGGGCTTCGTGCCTGGCCTGCGCAAGCTGCGCGTGTTCGGCTTGATGTTGCGCGCCAACGCCAACGCAAGGCGCGACTACGCGGCGCTTGAGAAGGCGGTGTCGTTCCATGCGCCCATCGCGTGGGAAGCCATCGATCCGGATCGGTTCGACGGGTTGCTGTTGCCCGGCGGACATTGCGCGCGTGGCGTGCGCGAATACCTGGAGAGCGAATCACTGCAACGCGTGGTGGCGGCGTTCTTCGCCGCGGACAAGCCGGTGGCCGCGATCTGCCATGGCGTGGTGCTGGCCGCGCGCAGTCGTGGCGTTGATGGTCGCTCCGTATTGCACGGCCGTCGCACCACGGCGCTCACCTGGGCACTGGAAAAGTCCGCGTGGTCGCTCACGCGCATCACGCGTTTCTGGGATCCGCATTACTACCGCACCTATCCCGACGGTGCGGGCCAGCCGGCGGGCTATATGTCGGTGCAGCAGGAAGTGACGCGCGCGCTGGCCGATCCGAACCATTTCCTCGACGTGCCTGGCGACGCCAGCCACCATCGCCGCAAAACCTCCGGCCTGGTGCGCGACAGCGATAGCGACGACACGCCCGCCTTCGTCATACGCGACGGCAACTACGTGTCCGCCCGCTGGCCGGGCGACGTGCATCGCTTTGCCCGCGAATTCGCAGCGCTGCTTGAGACGGCAGCCGACACGCGCCAGTGAGACGCCGGCCAGCGCGCTGGCACTTGCGCCCGCTCCGATGTCGCCAGCCGTGTGCGACGACCGCTTCCCCGCGAAAATTTCCTAGCATTTCCTAACTCCGCCCCCATCTTGGAGTTTTCCCAGTTATCCACCCCCAATCCACAATCTATTGGGTTGACCGCCCCCATGCAGCCCGATATGTTGTGCCGGTCGGTGCCACTCTCAGACCTACGGTCGGAATGGCTTAAAAGGGAACTCCGGTGCAAATCCGGGACTGCCCCGCAGCGGTAAGTGGAAACGAAAGCACCCATCGCACTGGCCCTCGGCGGCTGGGAAGCGGGAGCAAGTAGGTCGGGCCTCACCGCCCACGTCCACGAGTCCGAAGACCTGCCGGCACATCAGGGCCCAACGCCCTGGTGCGTAGTGACGGCTTCCGCGGGGAAGCGCGTCGATGCGCGGGGCGCTGCCCTGCTGCTCGACCGTCCGCGAAGCGTCACGTTTTTTTCAGCCCTGCGCGCGGGAGCAGGCGGTTGATGACCAAGCTTGGAGCGAAGTCGCCATGGAACCTATCGATACCACCGGCCGCGAACGTGAAGACGATCGCGCCGACACTGCTTTTTCCACCGACACCGCCGTGGCCGACGCGCCACGCACGGACGCGCCGTTCGCGCTGACCCCGCCGCACAACCCCGGCCAGATGCGCGTGACCAAGCGCAGCGGCCGCCAGGAAGTGGTGGACGTGAACAAGATCGTCCGCGCCGTCACCCGCAGCAGCGAAGGCCTGCACGGGGTCGATCCGATGCGCGTGGCGCTCAAGACCATCGGCGGTCTGTATGACGGCGCCACCACGCAGGAACTGGACCAGCTGTCCATCCGCACGGCCGCTGCGCTCACCGCCGAAGAACCCGAATACGGCCAGCTCGCCGCGCGCCTGCTGGGCGCGTTCATCGACAAGGAAGTGAGCGGCCAGGAAATCCAGAGCTTCTCGCAGTCGATCGCACGCGGTGCGGAACTGGGCATCCTCAACGAACGCCTGCGCGATTTCGTCGCCACCAATGCGCGCAAGCTCAACGATGCGATCGATCCGCTGGCCACGCGCCGCTTCGAATACTTCGGCCTGCGCACGGTGTACGACCGCTACCTGCTGCGCCATCCGCAGCTGCGCAAGGTCATTGAAACGCCGCAGCACTTCTTCATGCGCATCGCCTGCGCGCTGGGCGGCAACGAGATCGGCGAGACGCTGGAGCTGTACCGCCTGCTGTCCTCGCTGGAATACATCGCCAGTTCGCCGACGCTGTTCAACGCGGGCACCGCGCACGAACAGCTCAGCTCGTGCTTCCTGCTCGATTCGCCGCTGGATTCGCTGGAATCCATCTACGAGAAGTACGGCGATGTCGCCAAGCTCAGCAAGTTCGCCGGCGGCATCGGCCTGGCCTACTCGCGCGTGCGTTCGCGCGGTTCGCTGATCAAGGGCACCAACGGCCATTCCAACGGCCTGGTGCCGTGGCTGAAGACGCTGGACGCCTCCGTCGCCGCCGTGAACCAGGGTGGCAAGCGCAAGGGCGCGGCCTGCGTGTACCTGGAGCCGTGGCACGGCGACATCGAGGAATTCCTCGAGCTGCGCGACAACACCGGCGACGACGCCCGCCGCACGCACAACCTCAACCTGGCCAACTGGATTCCCGACGAATTCATGCGCCGCGTGGAGAGCGACGGCGACTGGTCACTGTTCGATCCCAAGGTGGTGCCGCACTTCGTCGACAGCTGGGGCGAAACGTTCGAGAAGGCGTATCGCGAAGCGGAAGCCGCGGGCCTTGCCGTGAAGACGGTGAAGGCACGCGAGCTCTACGCCCGCATGCTGCGCACGCTGGCGCAAACCGGCAACGGCTGGATGACCTTCAAGGATCGCAGCAACGCCACCAGCAACCAGACGGCGAAGGCGGAAAACGTCATCCACCTGTCGAACCTGTGCACCGAAATCCTGGAAGTGACCAACGCCGACGAAACGGCGGTGTGCAACCTGGGCTCGGTGAACCTGTCACGCCACGTGGTGGACGGCCGCTTCGATTTCGACAAGCTCGCGAGCACGGTGCGTACCGCCGTGCGCCAGCTCGATCGCGTGATCGATCTGAACTTCTATCCGATCGACACCGCCAAGGTCGCCAACAACAAGTGGCGCCCGGTGGGCCTGGGCGTGATGGGTCTGCAGGACGTGTTCTTCAAGCTGCGCCTGCCGTTCGATTCGGCTGAAGCGCTGGCGCTGTCCACGCGCATCGCGGAAGAGATCTACTTCAACGCGCTGTCGCAATCGAACGAACTGGCGATGGAACACGGCGCGCATCCGGGCTTCGCCGAAAGCCGTGCGGCCAATGGCGAGTTGCAGTTCGACTACTGGACCAACGCCAAGCCGAACGATGCGGCACGCTGGGATGCGCTGCGCGAGTCGATCAAGGCCAAGGGCCTGCGCAATTCGCTGCTGATCGCGATTGCGCCGACCGCCACCATCGCCTCGATCGCCGGCTGCTACGAATGCATCGAGCCGCAGGTGAGCAACCTGTTCAAGCGCGAGACGTTGTCGGGCGACTTCCTGGTGGTGAACCGCTACCTGGTCGAAGAGCTGAAGACGCTAGGCCTGTGGACGAGCGAAATCCGCGACGCCATCAAGCTGGCGGAAGGTTCGATCCAGGGCATCGCCGCCATCCCGGAACGCCTGCGCCTGATCTACCGCACGGTGTGGGAGCTTCCGCAGAAGGCGCTGATCGACCTGGGCGCCGCCCGCGGCGCGTACATCGACCAGAGCCAGTCGCTGAACCTGTTCATGGAAAACCCGAACATCGGCCAGCTCAGCTCCATGTACATGTACGCGTGGAAGGCTGGCATCAAGACCACGTATTACCTGCGCTCGCGTCCGGCGACGAAGATTGCCAAGACGACAGTGTCGGCCGCTCCAACCGCAAAGCCGGTGCCGGTGGTCGAGCAGGAACAGGCCGAAGCGGCGGTGTTCTGCTCGCTGGAGAATCCGGAGTATTGCGAGGCTTGTCAGTAAGGACGAGAAGTGAGTGGAGAGAAGTGAGTAGTGAGAAAAAGCAGTCAATGCGATCGAAGATTTCGTCGCATGGTTGTCAGTATCCGGCTCACTTCCTCCATTCGCGCTCGCACATGGATTGCTTCGGCCTCGCTGAACTGGCCGATTCGCTCGCAAAGCGTGACCTGTGTTTCGAGTTCCGCCAGTGACCCTTGGGCAATGGAAAGAAATTGGGATTTCTCCTTCTTTGATTCCCGCGTCCAACCTTCCGCTATGTTGCTTGGCACTGACACGGCGGCGCGTGTTATCTGACTTCGCAATCCATATTTCTCCTCGTCGGGAAGTAGCTTCGCCAAACGATAGATCTCGCAGGCCATTTCCATCGCCTTGCCCCACACCACAGTATTCCGGTAATGCATATGACCTCCTCTGTCATCAACGAAGCCAACCCTCTCACTTCCCGCTCCTCTTCTCTCGCTCCTAAGATCCTTGATCCCGGCTTCGAACTCACCCTGCGCCCCATGCGCTACCCCGAGTTCTACGAGATGTATCGCAACGCGATCAAGAACACCTGGACGGTGGAGGAAGTGGATTTCTCGCTGGACGTGACGGATCTCAAATCCAAGATGTCCGACGCGGATCGCCACCTGATCCATCGCCTCGTCGCGTTCTTCGCCACCGGCGACACCATCGTGTCGAACAACCTGGTGCTGAACCTCTACCAGCACATCAATGCGCCCGAAGCGCGCATGTACCTCTCGCGCCAGCTGTACGAAGAGGCGCTGCACGTGCAGTTCTACCTGACGCTGCTGGACACTTACATTCCAGACCCCACCGAGCGCAACAAGGCGTTCGATGCAATCGAAAGCATTCCCTCGATCCGCCAGAAGGGCGAGTTCTGCTTCAAGTGGATCGACTCCATCCAGGGCCTGCAGCGCCTGGAAACACGTGAGCATCGCCGCCAGTTCCTGCTCAACCTGATCTGTTTCGCCGCGTGCATCGAAGGCCTGTTCTTCTACGCCGCCTTCGCCTATGTGTACTTTCTGCGTTCGCGCGGTCTGCTGCACGGCCTGGCCTCGGGCACCAACTGGGTGTTCCGCGACGAATCGGGCCATATGGCCTTCGCCTTCGACGTGGTGCGCACCGTTCGTTCCGAAGAACCCGACCTGTTCGACGACGCCATGCGCGCGCAGATCGAGGAGATGCTGGAAGAAGCCATCGCCTGCGAAACGCAGTTCGCCGAAGACGTGCTCTCGGGCGGCGTGGCCGGCCTGTCGGTGAGGGACATGCGCCAGTACCTCGAATACTGCGCCGACCAGCGCCTGGTGCAGCTGGACCTGCCGAAGAAGTACGGCTCGAAGAATCCGTTCGACTTCATGGATCTGCAGGACGTGCAGGAAGTGACCAACTTCTTCGAGCGTCGCGTGTCCGCCTACCAGGTGGGCGTGCAGGGTGATGTGGCGTTCGACATGGCGTTTTGATCGGGCGCGCCACGCCCTTCGCTCCCTCTCCCCTTTTGGGGAGAGGGTTGGGGTGAGGGGCCGGCCTGGCCTCAGTGTCGCTTCGTAGCCACGCCTGATTGAAAAAGCTCGTGATAGGACAATCCTTCTCGAGCACCCGCTCCTCACCCCAGCCCTCTCCCCAGAGGGGAGAGGGAGCAAGAGCCGGCTTACTTCTGCACCGTTCCAAGACTCACAAACGGCAACGCACTACTCCCCGTATAAGTGGGCAAATGCCCATCCCACTTCTCGATCGCCGACATCTGCACGATGTTGGGGTTTTCGCGCAACGCATTACCCTTCAGTTCAATCGCCTTGGCTTCCGCTTCCGCGATGGTGATCTGCGCCTGGGCACGTCCCTGTGCTTCGGCTTCCACCTTTTCCGCTTCGGCCCGCGCCTGCGCCACTTCGTTCTGGCGCTGCTCGGCCATCTGCGTGGCCTGGATCTTGGCGTTGATCGACTGCACCACGTTCTCGGGCAGGCGCAGTTCGCCGATCCAGTAGATCTTTTCCACCTCGATGCCCACGGCCGCCACTTCCTCGCTCACGTCCTTCTGCACCGAGTCGATCAGGCTGGCCTTGCCCTTGCCGTACACCGATTCGATGTCCAGGCTGGAGGCTTCCTTCACCAGCGCGTCGCGGATCATGTTGCGCAGATAGACGTCCGTGATCTCGTCGATGCCCTTGCGATATTTCTGGAAGATCAGCGTCACCTTGCTCGGGTCGATGTGGTACGTGATGCCCACGTCCGCGTTCACCGTGAGGCCTTGCGCGGTCTGGAAACTGATCGACTCGTCGGCAGCGCGGCCTTCGGACATCGAGCGGGTGAAGGTGTAGGTCTGCGTGAAGGTGGGGAACGTGTACATCTCGTAGCCCCAACCCACCCAGTAGCGGCCGGGCGGCAGTTCCTTCAGCGAACCCTTGTCATCGCCGTACATCTGGAACTTCACGCCCACGTTGCCCGCCGGCACTTTCGAGCAGGCGGCCAGCAGCAGGGCACACAGCGACAACGACAACGTCAATACGCGTTTCATGGCGATCATTCCTTGTGAGTGAAACCGCGGCGCAGCAGCAGGTAGCCCCACGCCAGTAGCAAGGCCAGCAGTGCCAGTCCCACCAGCACGGCGAGCGTGCTGGCGGCGGAGACCAATTCCGGCCCGATCACGGCGACGTACAACAGCAGGCAAAAGACGAACGGCCACAGCCGCTGCGCCAGCCAGTCGACAAGCGTCTTCATGGTTTTTCCCCGAGTGATGTTTCGTTGGCGGATGCCATATGGACGTCCATTCGCAAACGCTCGCCTCGGCACGATCACCGTGCCGAACCGATCTGCGACGAACGAAGGAAGTTGCTAGCCCGTGGGTGCGATGGCTCGCCGTGTGCGGCGGGACGGGTCGGCGATGCGAAGCGTATGAGCCTTCATGTAAGCGCACTCCAGGCGCGCTGCAGGATGAGGACGGCGCGCACTCTACTCCGATTTTGATGCGTTGCAACAAGTCAGTGCCGACGGATATTTCGCCCGATCGGCCTATTGACTACAGCTGTAGTCACGGCGTAGCTTGACTACAGCTGTAGTCACCAGGACCGTACACATGGGCAAGCCAACCATTGGCGATCAGGAGCTGGCGCTCCTGCAGTACCTCGCCGAACACAACAACGCATCGGTGGGCGAAGTGGCCACCGGCTTCGGCGAACCGCGCGGTCTCGCGCGCTCGACCGTATTGACCATGATGGAACGCCTGCGCGGCAAGGCGTACCTGCGCCGCAAACAGGTGCAGGGCGTCTACCGCTACAGCCCCGCCACCGGCCCGGGCGAAGTGATGCGCAGCGCGGTGGGCCAGTTCGTGGAGAAGACGCTCAGCGGTTCGGTGTCGCCGTTCGTCGCCTGGATGTCCGAACGCACGGACGTGAGCGACAACGAACTGGCCGAACTCGAAGCCCTCGTGCATCAACTGCAGTCGCGCCGCAAGGAGACCTGAGATGAGCGCCATGGCCCCTCTCGCGCAGGAAGTGATCGCCCGCCTCGCCTGGACATCGCTGCAGGCGGCGCTGCTTGTCAGTGCCGTGTGGCTGCTCAACCGCCAGCTGCCGCGTCTCTCCGCTGCCACGCGTTCGCTGTTGTGGTGGCTGCTCGGCGTGCAGCTGTTGCTGGGCCTGCTGTTGCCGACGCCCGTGGCGTTGCCGCTGCTGTCGCCCTCCTCCGCCGAAACCACCGTCATCACCACGTCGGCGGCGCCGACCGAGCACCACATCGCCAGCGTCGGCCAAGGCTCTGCATCCTTCTCTGCGGTACCCGAAAACGACGCGCCGACCGTGATCGTGCGCTCCATCACATCGACGCCGCACGCCTGGACGTCATGGCTGCCGGCGGTGTTCGCGCTGTGGCTCGCCGGCCTGATCGTGCAGATGATCATCACGCTGCGTCACTGGCGCGAAGCGCGCACAGTGGTTCGTGCATCGCGACCGCTCGATGATGCGGCATTGCAGGCACTGTGCGCCGAGCAGGCGCATGCGATGGGCCTGCGTCGTTGTCCCTCATTGCGTGTCTCCGATGCCATTCGTTCGCCACAGGTGAGCGGGTTGTGGCGACCGGTAGTGCTGTTGCCGGCCAGCCAGAACCTGTCTTCCGAAGAGAGTGCGCTGGCGCTCGCCCACGAACTCACGCATCTGCGTCGTGGCGACCTGTGGATGGGCTGGATTCCCGGCATTGCGCAGCGATTGTTCTTCTTCCATCCCATGGTGTCGTGGGCGATGCGCGAATACGCGTTGAACCGCGAGGCGGCGTGCGATGCGCAAGTGGTTCACCAGCACGACGCCGCACCGCAGGATTACGGCCGCCTGTTGCTGCGCCTGGGTGTGGCGCATCCGCTGCACGCGGGCCTTGCCGGTGCATCGCCGACCTTCCACAACCTCAAGAGGCGACTGACCATGCTGCAGCTCAGCGATCAAGACACCACCTCACGCCTGCGCAGCTGGTTGCTGGTGGCGCTGGTCGCTGCCATCGGCGTGCTGCCGTATCGCGTCACTGAAGCCAAGAGCGATACGGCGTACGCTCCGGCCAGTGCATCGAGCGCGCTGTCGGTGCCCGCGACACCGCCCACACCTGCCACGCCGACGACACCAGCGACGCCCGTCACACCGGCGACGCCGCCGACACCGGCCACGCCCTCGCCTCGCGGTAGCATGACGCTACCGGCGGTTCCGCCGCCGCCGCCCGCGCCCAAGGCGTCGCTTCCGCCGCCGCCTCCGCCGCCGGCACCTCCTGCTCCGCCCGCGCCGCATTCAACCGGCTTCTCCGCCCACCATATCGATATCGACACGCATACCGGTGCGCAGTACGGCTTCGCCTTGCTCGACAAGGATTCGGTGATCGTCAACGGCGGCGACATCGATGTGGCCACGGCGCGCAGCATGCGCGGCAACGGCGAACCGCTGGTGTTGTTCCGTCGCGGCAAGGATTCGTACGTGATCCGCGACGAAGCCTATGTGGAACGGGCCAAGGCCGCCTATGCGTCGGTGACCGAACTGTCCAGCGAACAGGGCCGGCTGAGTGGCGAACAGGGTCGCGTCAGCGGCCAGGAGAGCGGCATCGGTGCACGCCAGGGCGCATTGGGCGAACGGATGGCACGCATCGCCGAGCGCGAGGCCGCGGTCGCCGCTCGACAGGCACAGCATCCATTGTCCGACGGCGCTGATTCCCAACACGCTTCGTTCGATGCCGAGCGTGCCGAGATCGATCGCGAGCGCGCCGGCCTGGAACACGAACAGCAGGATCTCGAACAACAGCAGGAAGCGTTGGCAAAGCAGCAGGAAGCGCTCGCCCATCGCGAGGAACAAGCCGTCGAACAGGCCACCCAGAAGATGAGCCGCCTAGTGGATGAAGCGCTGGCGAAGGGTATCGCCCAACCGCTGAGCAACCGCTAGCGCATCGTGGTGGCGCGCGCCGCGCGCCACCACGCACCCGGTTTCATTGAATCGCCAAACGCCCCGGCAAGCGCCGGGGCGACGGGTGGCGCTTGCCCACGCAGATCCGATTCACGCATGGAGGGGAGAAGACATGCTCGGTTATTACGCGACTACCGCGATCAGCAGCCTGCGCCGAAGCAAGGCGCTGGCGGCACTGATGGTGCTGGTGATCGGGCTGGGCATCGGTGCCAGCATGACGATGATCACCATCTTCCACGTGCTCTCAGGCGATCCGCTGCCGGGACGCAGTGACCAGCTCTATGCGCCCGTGATCGATCCGCGCCCGCTCGCGCGTGACCACAACGAACCCGCCGAGCCGGACGGCAACTTCACCTGGCCGGACGCCATGAACCTGCTGCACGCGCGCCGCGCCGACCGCCAGGCAGTCATGGCAGGCGGTGCCGTTCCTGTGCGCCCCATGCAAAGCGGCGAACTGCCGTTCTATGAAACCGGCCGCTACGTGACGGCCGATTTCTTCAGCATGTTCAACGTGCCCTTTGCCACGGGCAGCGGATGGCGAAGCGAGGATGACGAAAGCCACGCGCGCATCGTGGTGCTCAACAGCGAACTCAATCGCAAGCTGTTCGGCACCACGCCGAGTATCGGCCGCACGGTGCGCTTGAAGAATGCCGATTTCCGCGTGGTCGGCGTGCTCGACGACTGGCGTCCGCAACCGCAGTTCTACGCGCAACTCAACGGCCGCGTGTTTGGCAAGACCGACCAGTTCTTCCTGCCGCTGCAGACGGCGCAGGATCTCGGGCTGGATTTCAACGGCCGCTTTTCCTGCTGGGACAGCGGCGGCGATGCGCGTACCAGCGATCACTGCGTGTGGCTGCAAGTCTGGGTGCAGCTCGACAGCACGGCCAAGGCGCAAGCCTATCGCCAGTTCCTTGCCAGCTATTGGCGCGACCAGCAGTCACACGGACGCATGCCGCGCCCGGCGAACGCGCAGTTGTATGGCCTGATGGACTGGTTGACACGGCAACACGCCATTCCCGACGACCTGCGCCTGCAGCTCTCGCTGTCGTTGGGTTTCCTCGCCGTGTGCATGCTCAACGTGGTGGGCCTGTTGCTGGCCACCTTCCTGCGCCGCGGTGGCGAGATCAGCGTGCGCCGCGCACTGGGCGCACGACGCTGGGACATCTTCCTGCAACTGGGCGTGGAATCGTGCGTGATCGGCCTGGCCGGCGGCCTGCTCGGACTGGGCATTGCATGCCTCGGCTTGTGGAGCGTGCGCCAACGCCCTGACGGCTATGCGCAACTCGCGCAGATGGACGCCAGCATGTTGTTCGGCACCTTCGTGCTCGCCCTCGTGGCCAGCGTCATCGCCGGACTGCTGCCGGCGTGGCGCGCCTGCCGCATTCCACCTGCCCTGCAACTGAAGACGCAATGAGGCCTGTCATGTCGCATTCGCCGTTGATCGCCAGTCTCTCGCGCCACAAGCTCACCGTCTGCCTGTTGGTGATGCAGGTGGCCCTTACCTGCGCCATCGTGTGCAACGTGGCCTCCATCATCGGCCATCGGATGGCGCAGATGCAGTTGCCCAGCGGCGTGGTGGAGAACGAACTCGCCCTGATCGAAAGCATCAGCGTGGACGAAACCGCCAACCAATTGGCCAAACATGACGCTGATCTGGCCGCACTGCGCACCATTCCCGGCGTGAGCATGGTCGCGGCGGTGGATGCGCTGCCCTTCAGCGGCAACAATTGGAGCAACGGCATCTCGCTCGTACCCAACGGTCCCGCGCTGACGACCGCCACGGCCTACAACGGCACGCCCGATCGCATGCGCGTGCTCGGCCTGCACCTGGTAGCCGGCCGCCCGTTCCTGCCGGAGGAATATATTCCGCTCGACGCCGCGCACGACTGGGCCGGCATCAACCATGTGCCCTCCACCATCGTCACGCGTGCGCTGGCCGCCAAGCTGTTTCCTGGGCAGGACCCGCTAGGCAAGGTGATCTATCCGGGTGACGGCCCCGTGCGCATCGTCGGCGTGGTGGATCACCTGCTGCGCCCGACGCTGGACGAGTCCGAGGCCAGCGATTACTCCACGCTCTTCCCCATGCTGCCCGACACCACCGACGTGACCTATGTGATGCGCACGACGCCGCAGGATCGCGAGCGTGTGCTGAAGCAGGCGCAGAAAGTGCTCGCCGGCCTCGACAGCAATCGCGTGCTGCGACGTCCACAGAGTTTCACGCAGATGCGCGAGGACTATTTTCGTCGTGATCGCACCATGATCACGCTGCTGTTGTCTGCCGCGCTGGGGCTGCTGCTGGTGACTGCCGCTGGCATTGCCGGGCTCGCGAGCTTCTGGGTGCAACAGCGTCGCCGCTCCATTGGCATCCGCCGCGCGGTGGGCGCCACGCGGCGCGACATCCTGCGTTACTTCCAGACGGAGAATGGGGTGATCGTGGGCGCGGGCGTCGTCCTGGGTGTGGTGCTGGCGTATGCGTTGAACATGCTGTTGATGCAGCATTACGCGTTGCAGCGGTTGCCTTGGGTGTATGTGCCGGTGGGTGGGGCGGCGTTGTGTTTGCTGGGGCAGTTGGCGGTGTTGGGGCCGGCGTTGCGGGCTAGTGGGGTGCCGCCGGTGGTGGCGACTCGAGGGTAGGTTTTTTGCCCGTCATTCCTGCGAAAGCAGGAATCCAGTGACTTTGCATTTGGTTGCCGCGGCACCGCTGACTGTTCTTCTGCAGCGCTTCCGCGACCTGGCCGCTTACGCAGCGGGCGTTTCGATCGGCTGCCGCCGCTCGAGTCACTTTTCTCTTGCTGGCCCAAGAGAAAAGTAACCCAAAGAGAATGGCCTTCAGAGCAAGGGCTCGCAGCATCGTGTTGGGATAAGCCCGAACGCTTGAGGATGGTTGTGGCGGAACACCCATGGGAGGCCGCACAGCGAGTACTCCGACGCCGTGCGCAACGCGCCCGAATCGCAGAGGACTTAAAGCGGAGCCTCGCTTCGCATCGGCCTTTGCTTTGGCTTCGCTTTTTAAGTTGATCCGCGATGCATCGCACTTCTCCCTCTCCCCCTGTGGGAGAGGGTTGGGGAGAGGGGGCGGGTGCTTGCGGAAGCGTTGCTACTTCGTGCTTTGCTCTTGGCTCTTCGGGTCCCCGTATGACAGCGGCGGGCGGGTGGAGGAAAGCCCGCAGGGTGGCCGCATGGATGCGGCCAGTTTTTCGACAGGACACGGACGTCCTGTCGAAAAACCCCGTAACCCGTCCGCGTACCTTCCGGGCTGCGCCCGGAAGGCGCGTCATCCGGGGTGCCTTTCTCTTTGGCATTGCCACCATCTCGGTGGTTACTTTCTCTTGGGCAAGCAAGAGAAAGTAACCCGGCCTTCGGCAGAAGGACGGAAGCCCGCCGCAGGCGAGCAACCTAGCCACATCGCGACAACCAAGCGATACAGACACTGGTCGACCAGCCACATGGCTGTTGCAAGCGCATCCGGCCCTCGCCCCCTTTGGGGGTACGCCGGAATGGCGAGCAAAGAAAAAAGCCGCCCCATCTGGAACGGCTTCATCCAATCCTCCCACTACCCTCAAAACACAACGAGGAAGAAGTAAGACAACCCTCAATCCTTCGGCGGCTTCATCTCATACTCCTTCGGCGGCACATCACCCGCGAGATTCCGCACAAAGTAATCCCACCGCTTGCGCATCATGTAGTTCGCCGCAGCACCGTAAGCATGGTGCGCGTTGGGGATCAGCAAGAGATCGAAATCCTTGTTCGCCTTGATCAGCGCATCCACCACCAACAATGTTTCGTACGGTGGCACGTTGTCATCCATGGTGCCGTGGGCGAGCAGCAGGTGGCCCTTGAGGCCGGCGACGTGGTTCTGGTTGGCCTGGTCGTCGTAGTTGCTCTTGCCATTCTTGTCGGTCGTCAGCAGGCCCTGCCACTTCTCGGCCCAGTCGTCTTCGTAATTGCGGTTGTCGTGGTTGCCGCTTTCGGCGATGCCTACCTTGAACATATCCGCATAACGGAACATCGCCGTGGCCGTGGCGTTGCCGCCGCCGGAATGGCCCCAGATGCCCACGCGGTCCATGTCGATCCAGGCGTAGCGCTTGCCCAGTTCCTTCAGGCCGGCCACCTGGTCGGGCATGGTGTTGTCGCCGATGTTGCCGAAGTACGCATCGTGGAACGCCTTGGAACGCCACGGCGTGCCCATGCCGTCGATAGCGACCACGATAAAGCCCAGCTCCGCCAGCGCCTGGTGATCCGCGCGAGCCGGATTGAAACTGCGCGAACCCACGGAACCGGTCTGCGGGCCGGGATAGACGTAGTCGACGATCGGGTACTTCTTCGCCGCATCGAAATGCGTGGGCTTGAACATCAGGCCGTACAGCTCGGTCTTGCCGTCACGTGCCTTCACGGTGAACGGTTCGGGCGCTTTCCAGCCGGAAGCCAGCAGGCGCGAGATATCCGCCTTGGCAATGGTGTTCACCACGTGGCCATCCTGCGCACTGCGCAGCACGGTGATGGCCGGCGTGGTCGGCGTCGAATAGGCGTCGGCAAACAGACGTCCATCCGGGGAAAGCGTAATCGTGTGATCGGCCGGTTCTGGCGCCAGCAGCACCGGCGCGCCACCATCGAGACTCACCTTGTAGAACTGCTGGTAATACGGATTGACGCCCTGCTGCCGCCCCACGCCGCGGAACCACAGCGTGCGCGAAGCCGCATCCAGCTTGAGCACCTCGGTGACGTTGCCCTCGCCCTTGGTGATGGCGTGCTTGAGCTTGCCGCTGTCCAGGTCGTACAGGTACAGGTTGCCCCAGTTGTTGCGCTCGCTGAACCACACCACTTCGTGGCTCGCCGGCAGATACTGCCAATTGACCTTACCGGTGCCGCTTTCGTAATACGTGGGCACGCTTTCGTTGAACACCGTGCGCACGTCACCGGTGTGGATGTCGGCCACGCGGAACCAGGCCTGCTTGTGGTCGCGCGAGGACGAAACGAACGCCAGCGAGCTGGCATCCGGCGCCCACTGCACGTCATCCCAGCCGCCATCGCGACCGCAGCTCACGTCGTCGCACAAGGTGGAACGATGCTGGTCGGGCTCCATCTTCAGGCGCAGTACCTTGCGCGCGTCCACATCGACGATCACGCGCTCGATCATGGTCACGTCCTTGTCGCCGACCAGCGGATACTTCCACTGCTCGACCTTCGGATGCCCCACGTTGGTGCTCACGATCGCCATGTCGCCAGTCTTGCGCTGGTCCTGCTGGAACGTGGCGATGCGTTTGGAATCCGGCGACCACACGACGATGGCCTTGTTGGAATGCTTCCACCCCGCGTTGTCGGTGGCGTAGCCGTAATTTTCAATGCCATCGATGGTGAGCTGCGCCTCCTTGCCGGTGGCCACGTCGCGCACCCACAGATTCCAGTTGCGCACGAAGGCTTCGCTGCGCTTGTCCGGCGAGAGCACGCCCGGTTCGTTGCCGGTGCCCTCGATGCTTTCGTCGCGACCGGCCACGCATGTGGCGGTGTCCTTCATGTCGCACAGGTAGTGCTTGCCATGCAGGTTCACGTCGAGCCGGCCGTCCGCTGCCGTGGTGAACGCGGTGATGCCCAACTTGTTGGCGCTGATGGTCTTGCCCAGGGCCTTGCTCAAGGCCGCGGCGAGGCGTGCATGGTCGAACGCGGGCTCGGCCTTGCCGGTGCTCGTGTCGAAACGCACGAAGTGATCGCCGGAGGCGTCATGGTCGCGATACCAGAAATGCGTATCGTCGATCCACGTGACCGTCTGCACGGCATGGTCGACCAGGGGCGTGACGTTGTAGCCCACGTAGCGTTCGGCGCGCGCGTAGTCGTCATTGGTGAGCGTGCGCCCTTCTGCCGCTACGCTCGTGGATAGAACGATGAGTGCCGCCGCGCCCAGAAGGCGCGCGCCATGTGTCTTCGATGCCATGCTGGTTCCCCGGTCAATCGTTACATACGGCCGCGTGTGTTTCGGCGACCCGAATTTTGATTCTAGTGCGACTTGGGGTGGCGGACAGTGGCCATTGGTACTGGGCGCGGGTGATTCGCGCGAGCGACGGGCTGTCCCCAACGTGCAGGCAAGTTCGGCGACAATAGCCTGAGCGCAACCCTCCCCGATCACGCCATGAACCCAGCCAACGCCGCCGCCACCCTTTCAACGCTGCCCGAAGCACGCATGCTCGAGATGGTGTTTCCCGATCACACCAATCACCTGGGCACGCTGTTCGGCGGCCAGGCGTTGGCATGGATGGACAAGGCCGCGTTCATCGTCGCCTCGCGCCATGCGCGCCGCACGGTGGTCACTGCGCGCTCCGAGGAAGTGAATTTCCGCGTGCCCGTGCGCAAGGGCCAACTGGCCGAACTGGTCGCGCGCATCGTGCACGTGGGCCACAGTTCGATGACGGTGGAAGTGGAGCTGACCGCGGAAGATCCGCTCACCGGCGACCGCCGCGTGTGCACCACGGGACGCTTCGTGATGGTCGCACTCGATTCCAATGGCACGCCCGCCACGGTGCCGCCGCTGCCTGGCGGCAACAACTAAGGCTTGTCTGTTCGCCTGACGCGGCACGGTTAGGCACGCCGCGACGACGACGGCCGCGAACGAACGGCCTGCGTCGTCTCAGCGCAGATGCAGCCAGTGCAGGTGGATGCCGTTCTCGCGATCTTCCGCGCGGAAGCCTTCGCGGCCTTCCACCACGATGCCCCACACGGCGCGCATCTTTTCGCCCTGCGGCTCGTCCACGCGCACCTGCTCGCCCAATGCGATGGGGAAGCGCGTTTCCAGCATCATGACCTGGTCGCGCTCCCACACGAGGATGGCCGGACGACCGGTGTTGGCGCCCCAGCCCAGGTGGATCTGCACGTCCTTCGGTGTATAGGTGCCGCGGTTGTCGAGCTTCCAACTCTCGGACCGACGCAACAACTCCTGCAGGCGCGGGTCGCTCCAATCCACGCGATTCCCCTTCACTTGCGGCTTGTGTGCGTTCATGCGGTTGACACATCCCATCGGACGATACGGCTGCGTCGCGGCGTTGGGCGCCACGACAGGACACCGCGCCATCGCCATGGATAGATGACGCGTATGGCCGGTTATCGGCGGTGCGGGGGCGAACTTGAGGGCGCCGCCCTTCGCCTAGGCGCGCGTTTTCAGCGGGTGGTCGAGGCCGCCGGCCGTGCGCATCATGAGATGGCGCGCGAACGAAAGATGGCCTGCGACCGGCACCACTTCGTCGCGGATCCAGCGCAGCCACGGCGGCCGGCCGTGCACCATGCGCGTGAGGGCACCGATGCGACGCACGACGGACTTGTGCACGGCATGGCGCAACGTCGCGTAGTCGTTCATGCGGCCCATGTCGCCGGCCAATGCATCGGCGGCGCAGTCGGCGTAGACGTAGGCATCTTCGATGCCCAGGTTCATGCCGCGCGCACCGATGGGCGAATGGATATGCGCCGCATCGCCCGCCAGGGCCACGCGGCCGACGCCGGTTTGCGCGGCCACGCGATGGCCGATATGGAATTCGGATGCCCACGACACCTCGCCCAGCGTGCCGTAGCGGCGCAGTGTCGCCAAGGGATCGCGCGTGTTGCCGATCACCCGCCAGACCTGTCCCGAAAGGCGCAGCGCGAAGATGAAACCATCGGGTTCGAACAGGATGTGCGCGCGAGTCGCATCCAGTGTGGACTCCATCGCGATGTCCCACAGCTGCCAGGGTTCCGGCAAGGTGCTGCCGGGAAAATCGAGCGAGAGCGCCGCTCGCGTGGCGCTGCGCGCACCGTCGGCACCCAACAGAAGGCGACTGGCGACCTGTTCGGTGCGACCGTCGGCATGGGCAAGCGTTGCCTTCACCTCGGCGAGATCCTGCGAGAGCGACTGGAACGTCACGCCGCGCTCCACCGTGACGCCTCGCGCGACCAACGCCTTGGCGAGCAGTGCTTCGGTGCGCGCCTGCGGCAGCACGGTCATCATGGGGCGCGCTTCTCCCGCGGGCGGCAGATCGAACGCCAGCACATCGTGTCCGCCCTCGTGCAAGGTGGCGCCATGCACGGGCCATCCTTCGGCGACGATCTGCTCGTCGACGCCGGTGCCATGCAAGACCTCCAGCGTGCGGCTGTTCACGGCCAATGCCTTCGACGTCGTGGCGGGGGCGAGGGCCGTATCGATGATGCGCACCGGTATGCGCCGCTGCGCGAGGAACAGCGCCGCGGCCAGCCCCGTGGGACCGGCGCCCACCACGAGCACGTCGGGATGCATCGATGTCATGGCCGCCCTCCCGGACCCAGCGATCGGAGTGTGCCGCCAACCGGCGTGGTGCCCGCGTCAAAGGCCGTGGATGCCATCTAGTCCATCTGGCACCCCTGCCCAGCACTATGGCGCGGTCCGTCCGCCGCGCCATACTCCGCCGCGAACCCATCGGAGGCTTTCCTATGCGTGCCCCGTTCGTCGTGTTCGCTCTTTGCCTGGCGCTACCCTGTCTCGCCGATACCCCTGCTTCCACCGAATCGCTGGCCACACCGCCGCCACAGGCCCAGCGCTTTTCCATCGTGTCCACGGCCGGCAAGCACGGCACGTCGGCGCGATGGGTGACTGCCGACGGCACGCACATGGGCCGCGAGAGCATCTTGCTGCGAGGCATGGTGACCGAAGTGGACAGCAGCGCCACCGTGGGCAGCGACGGTTTGCTCCAGCGCCTGGTGGTGCGCGGCCACACACCCAACGGCGATGCGGGCGAGACGTTCACCGTGAAGGACGGCACGGCGCAATGGAAGAGTCCGGTGGACGCGGGTTCTGCGCCCTACCGCACACCTGCCGAATACGTCGCCTTCGGCGGTCCCTTCGACCTCAATGCCGAACTCGTCGAAAAGCTGCTGGCAGCGCCGGACAAGACACTCGCGCTGCTGCCAGGCGGCAGGGCGCGAGCGGAAAAGCTCACTGTCGCCACCGTGGGTGATGGCGCCAAGAAAAAGCAGGTGACCGCGTATTCGGTCACCGGCCTCAGCAATACGCCGGTGCCTGTGTGGGTGGATGCATCGGGCCATTTCTTCGGTTTCGTGAACGGCCTGGCGTGGCTGCCCGAAGGTTATGAGTCGGCGCTGCCCGTGCTCGAAAAGGCCCAGGCCGACGCGCTCGCGCAGCATGCCAAGGCCATCGTGCCGCAGCTGCTGAAGACGCCGACCGGCCCCGTGGCATTCACCAACGTACGCGCTTTCGTGGACGGTTCGCGCTTTGCGGACGGCCAAACGGTGGTGGTGGAAAAAGGCGTGATCACGGCCGTGGGCGACACCGCGTCGATCACCGTACCGAAGAATGCGCAGGTGATCGACGGCAAGGGCAAGACGCTGGTACCCGGCCTGTGGGATTCGCATCAGCACGTATCGGACGACGCCAGCGGCCCGATGCTGCTGTCGCTGGGCATCACCTCGGTGCGCGACCCGGGCAACATCAACGAACAGACGATCTCGCGCGCACAACGACGCGCCAAGGGCGAATTGCTGGGGCCGCACGTCTATCCCTCGATGCTGATCGACGGCAAGGGTCCGAACACGGCGCAGGTCGCGACGGTGGCCACCTCGCAAGCCGAAGCCATCAAGCTGGCGGACAAGGCCAAGGCCGACGGCTTCACCGCCATCAAGCTCTACGGCACGTTCAACCCCGACTGGGTGAAGGCCACCGCAACCGAGGCGCACAAGCAGGGCCTGCACGTGCATGGCCACCTGCCTGCCGGCATGCGTCCGAAAGAAGCCATCGACGATGGCTACGACGAGATCACGCACATCTACTTCGTGATGATGCAGGCGATGCCCGATGACGTGGTGAAGGCATCGAACGGCATGGGCCGCTTCGAAGGCCCGGGCCGCTACGCGCGCAACGTGGATCTCGACAAGGAGCCGATGAAGTCGCTGATCGCCACCATGGCCCAGAAGCACATCACGTCCGATCCCACGCTGGTGATCGCCGAAAGCCTGTACGTGCCCAAGAACGGCGATCTTTCACCGTCGTACGCGCCCTTCGTCGGCGCGTTGCCGCCGGCGGTGGAACGCGGCTTCCGCCAGGGCGGCTTCACCGTGCCCAAGGACCTCACGCGCGCCGACTACCGCGCGAGCTTCGCCAAGCTGCAGGCGCTGGTGGGCGCGATGCACAAGGCGGGCGTGCCTATCGTAGCCGGCACCGATGGCACCGGATTGGAACTGGTGCGCGAGCTTGAGCTTTACGTGCAGGCCGGTTTCACCAACGCCGAGGCACTGGCCAGCGCCACCATCGCGACCGCGCACCTGGTCGGCGCGGATGCGCATACGGGCAGCATCCAGAAAGGCAAGAACGCCGATCTCGTACTGGTGGACGGCAACCCGGCGGAGAACATCGGCGACCTGCGCCACACCGAGATGGTGATGATGGACGGCAAGCTGATGGACGCCAGCGCGCTACGCACCGAAGGCGGCATCAGCAAGCGACCCGCATGGGAAGAATGAGGAGGCGTCAGTGATGGAGCACTTCCTGATCTTCCTGCTCATTTTCGCCAGCGTGTTCGTTTGCGCGCTGCTGGGCATGTATGCGCGCACGCGCCTGCCCAATCACCATCTCGACGAGGATTCCGCCTCGTCCATCAAACTGGCGGCCGGCCTCGTCGCCACCATCGCCGCGCTGGTGCTGGGCTTGTTGATCTCGTCGGCAAAATCCTCGTACGACGCGGTGAACGGCGACCTGCAGCGCAACGCGGTCAACATGCTCCGCCTCGATCGCGCGCTGGCGCAGTACGGGCCCGAAGCCAGGCCGCTGCGCGACGAACTCAAGCACAGCTACGCCAACTGGGTGGACCTGTTGTCCTCGGGTGACCGCGAACGCATCGCCGAACTCGACAGCCCGGAGATCCTGCGCCACATCAGCCAATTCCAGCACCACATTGCGGGACTCGCGCCGTCCACGCCGGTGCAGCATCAACTGCAGGATCGCGCGCTCGATATTTCCGACGAAGTGTTCGCTGCACGCTGGCTGGCGCTGATGCAGAAGAACGGCACCATCCCCATGACGCTGTTGCTGGTGTTGGCGACGTGGCTGTGTGTGATCTTCGGCACGTTCGGCTTGTTTGCCCCACGCAACCACACAGTGCTGTTCTTTTTCCTGGTGTGTGCCTTGTCCGCTTCGGGCGCGATCTTCGTGATACTGGAAATGGATACGCCGCTCACCGGCATCGTGCGCGTGTCGGTGGCGCCGATGCGCGAGGCGATCAGCCAGATGGGCCAGTGATACTCAATGCACGTCGTTCATCACATCGACGATCCAGTCGATGAACACGCGCAGTCGCAGCGGCAGCTGTCGTTGCGACTGGTACACCACGCTGATCGGAAACGGCGGTGGCGGCGTGGCGGGAAGCAACTCCACCAGCGTGCCGCGCGCCAGCTCTTCTTCCACGCGATAGCGCGGGAATTGCGCAATGCCGAGCCCGGCCTCGCAACAGGCGAGATAGGCCTCGGTGCCGCTCACTGCCACGGGCGCCGGCAACGGCACTTCGCGCAGGCGCTTGCCCACCATGAATTCCAGCGGTGAGGCACGGCGCGTGGTGGGCGAGGTCCAGTTCACCGCGAGGTGGCCGTCCTTCAGCTCCGCCAAGGTCTGCGGCAGGCCGTGGCGCTTCACATAGGCCGCGCTCGCCACGGTAACCTGCGAAAGCGTGGCCACGCGCCGCCCCACCATCATGGAATCGGGCAGGTCGCCGCCGCGCAGCACGCAGTCCACGCCTTCCTGCACGAGATCGATGAAGCGGTCGCTGGTGCCGATGTCCAGCTCGATCTGCGGATAGCGAGCAAAGAACGCTGGCAGCGCCGGAATCACCACCTTGCGCGCGAGCGACGAGGCAAGGTCGATGCGCAGCCGTCCCTTGGGCACCACGGCGGCTTCGCGGAAATCCGCCTCGACCGCATCGAGGTCGGCCAGCAGGCGCACGCAGTGGTTGTAGTAGACCTCGCCATCGCGGGTGGGACGCACGCGGCGCGTGGTGCGCTGGAGCAGGTGCGCGCCCACGCGTTCCTCCAGCCGCTTGATGGTGTGGGTGAGCGTGGCGCGCGGCAGGCTGAGGTCGTCGGCGGCACGGGTGAAGCTGCCCAGCTCGACGATGCGCGTGAACACCCGCATGGCTTCCAGACGATCCATGATTGTTGACCATTTCGACAACAGACATGGCGATTATTGTGCATTTATCGCCAGACCGTCATGGCCAAGAATGCCTGGTCAGCTTCCCCACCCGACCAAGGAACACCCATGCACATGCGACAGCTCGGCAAGAATGGTCCCTCCGTCTCCGCCCTCGGCCTTGGCTGCATGGGCATGAGCGACTTCTACGGCAGCCACCGGGACGACGCCGAATCCATCGCCACCATCCATCACGCGCTGGAGCGAGGCTTCAACTTCCTCGATACCGCCGACGTGTACGGCCCGCACACCAATGAAGTGCTGGTGGGCAAGGCCATCAAGGACCGTCGCGACCAGGCCTTCCTCGCCACCAAGTTCGGCATCGTGCGCGACCCGAACGACCCGTCCAAGCGCGGCGTGAGCGGCAGTCCCGAATACGTGCGCGCCTGCTGCGACGCCAGCCTCAAGCGGCTGGGCGTGGACCACATCGACCTGTACTACCAGCACCGCGTGGACACCAACGTGCCCATCGAGGACACCGTGGGCGCCATGGCCGAGCTGGTGAAGGCCGGCAAGGTGCGCCACCTGGGTCTCTCCGAAGCCTCCGGCGCCACGCTGGAGCGCGCGGCCAAGGTGCATCCCATCGCCGCGCTGCAGGTGGAGTTCTCGCTGTGGACGCGTGATCCGCAGGAGAACGGCATGGCGGAATCCTGCGCGAAGACGGGCACCAGCATCGTGGCGTATTCGCCGCTGGGCCGCGGCTTCCTCACCGGCGCCTTCCGCAGTCCCGAAGATTTCGACACCGACGATTACCGTCGCCAGAGCCCGCGTTTCCAGGGCGAGAATTTCTTCCGCAACCTGGAACTGGTGGACAAGGTGAAAGCGATTGCCGCCGACAAGGGCTGCACGCCGGCGCAGCTCGCGCTGGCATGGGTACTGGCACAGGGCAACGACGTATTCGCCATTCCCGGCACCACCAAGCGCACGCGCCTGGACGAGAACCTTGGCGCCATCGACGTCACTCTCAGCGCGGCGGAACTGAAGGCCATCGATGCGGTATTCCCGCCGGATGTCGCCGCCGGTGCGCGTTACGCGGGGCCGATGATGCAGATGGTGAATCGCTGATCTCTCACTGGCCCGACACCTGTCGATCCGCAGCCTTACCGATTGAGTAGGATTTGACTTACATCCGATCCTGGATGCCTCAGGCAATCTACCCAGGTCGGAGTTTCCACGAACTACGACGACCCCGGACCGGTCGCCCCCCTAGTACCGGTCCACGAGGCCCCCGAAAGGGGGCCTTTTTTTGTGCCTAAGTCGCCAGTCGCGCCGTGGAGTGTACGTCCGCTCAGTTCGACGCCGATTGCCAGGCGGAACGCTCCCCGGCATCCAGTTCCAGTGCAACCGCCCGCCCCTGCGCCGCGGATGCGAAGGCCGCTTCGATCACTGCCATCACCGTGATGGCCTGCCGCGGCGTCACCGGATTGGCGCCCCGTCCCAGCACCGCATCGCGGAACGCCGCGTAGTAGCGACTCTGATCACCGCGCGGTGCAGGCACGCGCGTGACCTGCCCATGGCCGTCATGGAGAACCAGATCGTCCGGATCATCGCCCCACTCCGCGTCGCCCGGTCGCACACCGGCAATCAGCTGTGCTTCCTGCGGATCGATGCTCGCCTTCACCAGGCTGCCTTGCGTGCCGTGCACGGTGAAGCGCGCGCTGCCGCCGGCCACCAGCATGCCTGCATGCAGGATGACGCGCCGAGCGCCGTATTCGAGCACCGCGTGCGCCCAGTCCGTCACCTCGGCACCTTCGCGCTGCGTCGCCAGGCTGGCCCATACCCGATCGGGCAAACCGAACAGGCACAAGGCCTGATCCACCAGATGGGGACCGAGATCGAACCACAAGCCGGAGCCCGCCCCGGCCTGCTCGCGCCAGCGTGCACGAACTTGCGGACGAAACCGATCGATGTGCGATTCGAAATGCGTCACCTCGCCCAGTGCGCCCTGCGACATGACTTGCCGAACGCCGAGGAAATCGCTGTCCCAGCGACGATTCTGGAACACGGACAACACGCGCGACTGCCGTGCCGCGACGGCCGCCAGCTCGCGCGCCTGCGCAAGATCGAGCGCGAACGGCTTGTCCACCACCACGTGTTTGCCCGCTTCGAGCGCAGCACGCGCCAACGGGGCATGCGTGTCGTTCGGCGAGGCGATCACCACCACATCGAGTTCGGGATCGGCAAAGACATCGGCGGCATCGGCGATCACGTCGACATCGGGCAGATCGGCGTGGACCTTGCCGGCATCGCGCGACACGACAGTGTCCAGGGCAAGGCCAGGCACGCTGCGGATCAGGGGCGCGTGGAACGTCTTGCCGGCAAAGCCATAGCCGATCAGCGCCACGCGCAACGGAGCGGAAACATCAGTCATGGACAACTCGGGCGGCACGGGGAGTCTCATGATAGGCCAGGCCCGTCGACAACCCGTGGGATTTGGCTTCGCGCGGCGATAACGTTTTGGCGCGCACCATGCGCTGCCCTTCTCTCCGCATCGAGGACGCCGCCATGTCCCTTCGCCCCCTGCTGATCGCTGCCCTGCTCGCGACCGCCGGCGTGAGCAGCAGCCTTTCAGCGCAAGACGCTCCCGCCGCCAACGCGCCGCAGGCCAAGCGCACCATCCTCGACCAACACGAACAAAGCGGCGTGCCGGGCACGGAGATCGTCCTGGGCACCGCCGATATTCCCGCGGGCGGCGCGGTGGGTTGGCACACGCACAATGGAGACGAATCGGGTTACGTGCTCAAGGGCAATCTGGTGCTCAAGACGCGCGGCAAACCCGACCAGGTGTTGAAGGCAGGCGATCACTTCTTCAATCCGCGCGGCGCCGTGCACAGTCTCGCCGCCGCGCCCGGCGGCGATGGCGGCGTGGCACTGTCGACCTGGATCATCGACAAGGGCAAGCCGCTTGCCGAGCCCGTCAAGTAAGCGCTCCACCTGACTCCAACAAGGCAGGCCCGGCGGCAGGAGCAGGCGCCGCCTAAGCCGGCGCTAAGCAAACCGCCGCTGCGCATCACCCTTGTGAAACAGAACTGTCAAATGGCCAATCCACGCTAGTGCGCTGAATCCAGCCACTACTCAGGCCGCCATGTCTTCCTCTTCCCGTCGACGCCTCGACGCGTCGCATCCTGTCTTGCGTCCGATTTCCCATGCCGTTGCCCTGGCACTGCTCGTCGGCCTGTCCATGGGCATGTCGGCTCACGCCGCCGATGCCGATACGACGCCCGCCGGCACGGCGGTGGATGCGGCTGCGTCCAAGGCCAATCCGGGTGCATTGAAGGCGCCGAAGGAACTGGAAGAAGTCGAAGTGCAGGGCTCGTCGGCCACCTCGGCGATCACGCAGGCGCCGACGCAGGCGGATCTCAATATCACCCAGCCGCAGTCGGTGATCGGTCTGGACTGGATCAGCAACCACGTCGCTCCCACCGCCGACTACGCCACCATTGCCGCCATCGCACCCGGCGTGACCAATGTGAGCACGGCCGGTCCGGGCCTGGGCGAATCCAAGCAGATGACGCTGCGTGGCTTCAACGACAACTCCTTCAACGTCACCTACGACGGCATCCCGTTTGGCGACACCAACGACTTCAGCCATCACACCAGCAGCTATTTCCCGGCCAAGATGATCGGCCAGGTGCTTATTGATCGTGGCCCGGGTAGCGCAAGCACCATCGGCGAGGCGACCTTTGGCGGCACCGTGGCGCTGAGTTCCAAGGACCCGACCGATACGTTCTCGTTCATTCCCACGCAAAGTTTTGGCAGCTACGACACCTCGCTGACGCACCTGGAAATCAACACGGGCAAGCTGGACGACCTGGGCGGCGGCAAGCTGATCGCCAGCGCGCAGTACATCAGCACCGATACCGCGAAGACGGATGGCGACACCTCGCGCAAGACGGGCTACATCAAGTATGTGCAGCCCATCGGCGCGAACACCGAGATCACCTTCCTCAGCAACTACAACTACATCAAGTTCAACAACCCGAACCTGAGTTCGCTGACGCTGCAGCAGATCGACCAGTTGGGCCGCAACTTCGGCCTCAACAATGATCCCACCAGCACCAACTGCGCCTGCTACAACTTCCAGACCAAGCAGACCGACCTGGAATACCTGGGCATCCACAGCCTGCTGTCGGACACCTGGTCGGTGGACAACAAGGTCTATACCTACGCCTACGACAACACCAGCCACGAGAGTCCCTACGTGGGCACCAAGGCGTCGCCCACCAACATGGGCGGCTACGTGAAGATCAACAACTACCGCGCCTGGGGCGACACGTTCCAGCTGGTGCACGCCGACGACCACGGGCAGTTCCGCACCGGCGGCTGGTACGAGTACACCAACAACGACCGCAGCAGCATCGCCATCGACTACGGCCGCGGCGGCGCCATCGACGTGAAGCCGGGCGCCTCCACGTTCGGCACGTTCAACAGCAAGGGCGTGTACAGCGGCCCGTACAAGTACACGATGAAGGACCAGCTGCACACCGGTCAGCTCTACGCCGAATACGAGTGGTACGCGTACGACGGCCTGAGCATCACGCCGGGTGTGAAGTACTTCGACGTGAGCCGCGACATCGAGGCGCCGATCAACCAGACCACCAAGACGCCGCTGTATTACAGCCAGAGCTGGAACAAGACGCTGGGCTATCTCACGGCGAACTACCTGCTGCGCGACGACTGGAGCATCTATGCCACGGCGGCGCAGGGCATGCTCACGCCCAACCTCAACGAGTTCTACGTACCCGATCCGACGCTCAACAATACCAAGCCCGAGCAGACGATGAACTACCAGTTCGGCACGGTCTACAAGACCGAGCGCTTCAATGCCGATGCCGACGTGTACTTCATCAACTTCAAGAACTACCAGTTCTCCACCACCGTGCCCGGCACCACCGACGCGGTGTACTACCTCGCCAAGGGCGCGTACATCAAGGGCATCGAAGGCGAGCTCACCTATTACGTCGGTGGCGGCGCCAGCGTGTTCGCCAACGGCTCGTTGCAGGACGCCACGTTCAAGGGCTCCAAGCTCGACATTCCCAACGTGCCCGATCGCACGGCGGCGCTGGGCGTGATGTATGAGAACGAGGGCTTCTTCGCCTCGCTGTACGACAAGTACTCGGGCAGCCAGAAGGCGTACAACTCCAGCTTCAATCCGGACATCGCCTCCTCGGTCACCTCCACCATCGGCACCGGCGGCTACTGGCAGGCGGCGATGAGCGTGGGCTACGGCCAGAACCTCACCGGCTCGGTGATCAAGAGCTACAAGGTGCGCCTGCAGGTGGACAACCTGTTCGATGCGCACAACCTGGTGATCAACTCGGTGAGCGGCAACGTGGGCTCGTACTACGTGTTGCCGGGCCGCAGCTGGTTCGCTTCCGTATCGCTGGCGCTGTAACGAAGGAGGCCATCATCATGTTCAAGCACACCCTCCTTGCGCTGCTGTTGATCGCACCCACTCTGGCCGCTGCGAAGGACGCGCATGCCAACGCCTACCTCAGCGACGCGCAGATCGACACGGTCATGGCGGCGCTGCCCGCGCCGAGTGCGCCGGGCAGCGCGGAAGACCAGGCCGACCGCGCCACCACCGATCGCGCCTTCGCCGCGCGCTCTTCGGCGGATTTCGCCCAGGCGAAGCAGGAAGAGAAGTTCAACGCATTCGACTTTGCCCCGGTGATCGGCGCTGACTTTCGTGCCGACAAGCTTCCGCATGTGGCCGCGCTGTTCAAGGAAGCCGAACACGAGACCAAGGAAGCCGTCGACCTCTCCAAGAACCACTGGAAGCGCGTGCGCCCCTGTCCGCCGGCATCGGACTGCGCGATGCATCCCGAGGAATTGGCGAAGAAGAGTTTCGGCTATCCCAGCGGTCATTCCAGCCGCGCCACGGTGGACGCCATCCTGCTCGCGCAACTGTTCCCGCAGGATGCCGACGCGCTGATGCAGCATGCGCGCGACATCGGCTGGCGTCGCGTGGTGAAGGGCGTGCACACCTTGCAGGACATCTACGCCGGTCGCCAGTTCGGCCAGGCGCTTGCCACCGACATGCTCGCCTCGCCGGCCATGCAGCACGATCTGGCGGCCGCTCGTGAGGAATTGCGCTCCGCCGGTCTGGTTTCCATCGCGCCCAAGGCTCCGTGATGCCTGCCTGCGGGCTCCGCATGGCCCGCAGGCAGGTGCCCTCGCCCATGGACGGGCAATTTTTCCCGGGACCGTAACAAAACGGAAAGACAATCGAACGCTGACCCGGCGGCCACATGGCCGCCGTACTTGCTGGCGGGAAACGCGATGCACATCATCCTGGTGGAGGACGATCTGGAACTCGGCGCGGCGATCCAGCGTGCGCTCGACCGCTTGTCGTACACGGTGACGTGGATCACCGACGGCACCGAGGCCATCGCCGCCATGCAGGAACAGACGGCCGACCTCGTGCTGCTCGACCTCGGCCTGCCCGGCAAGGACGGCCTGGACATCCTCACCGAGGCGCGTCGCAATGACATCCGCACGCCGGTGCTCATCCTCACCGCGCGCGATGCGGTGCAGGCACGCGTGCATGGGCTCGATGCCGGTGCCGACGATTACCTCACCAAGCCCTTCCATCTCGACGAACTCGGCGCGCGCATCCGTTCGCTCACGCGTCGCATGCAAGGGCTGGCCGCCAACCGCATCGAAGCCGGCGCGCTGTGCCTGGACCTGGCCACGCTGGAAGTCACCTTCCGCGGCAACCGCGTGGACCTGACGCGGCGCGAGATGTCGCTGCTGCAGACGCTGATGGAACGCAGCGGGCGCGTGGTTCGCCGCGACACGCTGGAAAGTTCGCTCTACGGCAGCGATCGCGTGGTCACCGATGGCGCGCTCGACGTGCTGGTGCATTCACTGCGGCGCAAGCTGAGCTTCGACACCATCCAGAACGTGCGGGCGTTCGGCTACATGATTCCGCGGGATCCGCGGTGAAACCCACCAGCCTGCGCGGCCGCCTGCGATGGATGATCATCGCGCTGCTGCTGCTGTTCCTGTTGCCGCTGGCGTTCTACAGCTTTCGCCGCACCAGTTCGGAAATGGCCGTGCTGTCGGACGCCCGCCTCGCCGAGGCGGCGCATACCATCGCCACGCTCATCAGGCAGGCCGGCGTGCAGACCTTCGCGGGACACGAAGGCCTGCTGGTTCCCGTGCAGAAGAAAGGCGTACTGGCCGCACAGGGCGAAGTCGCCACGCACGAATCGGAAGTGGGTTTCCAGGTGTTCGACCGCCAGGGCAAGCTGGTGCTCGGCACGATCAACCTGATGACCTTGCCAGCCACGCCGGATGATCGCTCCGCGTACCACGACCTGAAGAAGCAGCACCACGTGTGGCGCGTGTTCAACTACGTCGATCCCAACAGCGCCTACGTGATACGCGTGGCCGATCGCTACGACAGCCGCGAGGACATCGTGCATACGCTGTGGCTGGACCACGGCCTGCCCTTCCTGTTCGGCCTGCCGGTGCTCGCGCTGCTGGTGGGCTGGGCGGTGGGGCGCGGGCTGCGTCCGCTGGCAAGCCTCACCACCGCGCTGTCCGCGCGCGAGCCCGGCAGCCGCGAACGCATCGTGCTGCCCGATGCGCCGCGCGAGTTGCGTCCGGTGCTCAACGCGCTCAACGAACAACTCGACCGACAAGAGGATGCACTCGAACGCGAGCGCCGCTTCAGCGCCGACGTGGCGCACGAATTGCGTACGCCGCTGGCATCCATCCTGCTCAACCTCGAAAGCGCCATGGAGACCATCGACCCGGATGAGATCCAGGACAGCCTCGCCGGCGCGCACGGCAGCGTGGCGACGCTCGGCCGCCGCATCGAGCAGTTGCTTGCATTGGCCAAGCTCGAGGCCGGCGCCGCATCCACCCGCTTCGAGCCCGTGGACCTGGTGGACGTGGCCGATGGCGTGGTGAAGGAACTCGCCCCAACCATCCAGCGCCGCGGCGTCGAACTGGGATTCGTCTTGCAGGACAACCGCGTGCTGGTACAAGGCTATGCGCCGGCCCTGGTGGCGCTGTTGCGCAACCTGCTGGAGAACTCCCTGCGCTACGTGCCCGCGGGCGGGCGCATCCAGCTCGCCGTGATGCAGAACCGGCAGGAAGCCACCCTGGAAGTGATCGACAACGGCCCCGGCATTCCCATCGAACGACGCCAGGCGGTGTTCGCGCGCTTTCATCGCGAGGCGGGCAGCCGTGGCGAAGGCTATGGCCTGGGGCTTTCCATCGTCGCCCGCGCCGCCAGCCTGCATCGCGCCACCATCGAGTTGCTGGACTCGCCCTTCGGTCGCGGCTTGCGCGTGCGCGTGTCGATTCCGCGGCTGAGCCTTTGAGCGCCCGCCGCGAGGCTGCACGCTGGCGCGCTTTCATGGGACCACTAAGTCACCACTAAGCGCGGCCTGACGATTTCTTAGCGATAAGCACAACGGCAGGCAACCGACATGCAAGCGGGTGCCATGGCGATCGCAAGAACTCAGTAGTCATTAAGCCCCGCAGCCCGAGCATCGACTCCAGTTCAACGGAGGTGTGCCATGAAAAGGTTCGTACTTGCTCAACGTGTCGTGCTTGGCCTGGCGGTCGCCGCGACCGCTGCAGCACCCATGGCCGCGTCCGCACGCGATGGCTGGGGTCATGACGGCGGCTATGGCCGAGGCCATGGCGACTGGCACCGTGATCGTGGCGATTGGCATCGCGGTGGTGGCTACTACGGTGGCGGTTATTACGGTGGCGGCCATCACGGCGGCCACGGCAACGCAGGCGCCTGGATCGCCGGCGCCATTGCGGTGGCGGCGGTCGCCGGCATCGTGCAGCAGGCGACCGCGCCGGCTCCCGTGTATTACCAGCCCGCGCCCACTTACTACCAACCGGCCACCACGTACTACCAGCAGCCGCCGACCGTGGTGTATCGCCAGTCCGCGCCGGTGGTCTATCAACAGCCGCCGCAGGACGATGGACAGGTCATCTACCAGCAGCCGAACGGCGGCTATCAGAATGGCTACCAGGACGACGGCTACTGAGCGGGAAGCTCGTCCACCTTGTTCAAAGAGAGCCCGGCACCTGCCGGGCTCTTTCGTTGGTGGAGTTGACCGAGGTGGCTCAGGGCAAGGTGATGATCGCCTGCAGGCCGCCGCCCTCGCGATTGGCGAGGCGCAACTCGCCGCCAATGGAGCTGATGAGCTGCGCGGCAATGGCCAGCCCAAGACCCGCGCCGCCGGTGTCGCGGTTGCGAGACGATTCCAGCCGATAGAACGGCTGCAGCACCTGTTCCAGTTCGCCCTCGGGAATGCCGGGGCCGCGATCGGACACGGTCACGGTAAGCACGTCGGGCGCTACGCGCTGCACCTGCACCTCGGCGGCGCCGCCGTACTTGATCGCGTTGTCGATCAGGTTGGCCAGCACACGGCGCAGCGCCTGTGCGCGTACGGTGGTGGTGGCGGCCACGCTCTCGCTCATCGTCACCGGTCGGCCCATGTCCTGGTAGTCGAACACCAGGCTTTCCACGAAGGCGCTGAGGTCGAGCCGCACCGGTGATTCCGATCCGCCGTGCGCACTGCGCGCGTAGGCCACGCCTTCGCGCACCAGGTGTTCGAGTTCGTGCAGGTCGTCGATGATGCGCTGCTGCTCGGGCGACGCGTCCAGCGCTTCCACGCGCAGGCGCATGCGGGTGATCGGCGTCTGCAGATCATGCGAGATGGCGGCCAGGATATGCAGGCGCTCCTTCAGGTGACGCGCGATGCGATCCTGCATGGTGTTGAACGCCTTGGCCGCACGCGCCACTTCGGTGGGGCCTTCCTGCGACACGCGCGGACCATCGGCGGTCGGCGTCATCGCATCGGCGGCCTTTGCCAGCGTACTCAACGGACGCGTGGCCAGCCGCACCGCCAGCCACGTGCAGATCAACAGCAGGATCACCTGCAGGATGAACACGAACGGCAGCCACGACGCCACCGGCTTCATGCGCGGCGTCACCTGCAACGTGAGCGGCGAGCCATCGTGCAGCGTGAAATGCACCTGGTATTGCTCCGGCGACATCGCGATGGTGTTGCCGTACACATGGAAATCGGGCCCGACTTCCTTGGCGATCAGGTTGACGACGTAGGCCGAGCGATCCGTCGCCAGATGCTTCCCGGGCTCGCCGGGCCCAAGGATGTAGAAATAATTGTCGCGCTCCAGCCGGTTGAGCCAGCGCGAACGCTCCGCCGCCGGCAACCGGTCGATCACCGCGACCGAGGTGCCCACGTCGTGCTCCAGCGTGTTGAACATCACCGCCGTGGCGCTCTGCATGCGCTCCATGTAGAGCAGCGCGAACGACAGGCCCTGCGCCAGCATCAGGCCTGCGAAGATGATCAGGTACAGCCGCGAGGCCATGCTGCGCGGCAGCCAGGAGCGCCTGCTGGTGGACACGTCGCTCATGAATCCTGGCCGTTGAGCACCACCGGCATCGAGAACACGTAGCCTTCGCTGCGCACGGTCTTGATGTAGGTCTGATCGCGCGCGCCGTCCTGCAGACGCTGGCGCAGGCGGCTTACCAGCAGGTCGATGGAGCGGTCGAACAGTTCGGCGTCACGGCCCTGGGTGAGGTTGAGCAGCTGGTCGCGCGATAGCACGCGTTGCGGGTGGTCGAGGAACACGCGCAGCAAGCGGAACTCGGCGCCGCTCAGCGACACCACCGTGCCGTTCTCGTCGAGCAGATGGCGCGCTGTCGTGTCCAGGCGCCAGCGCCCGAAGGCGATGCTGTCGCTGCTTTCGGTCACGCGCAGGTTGGGCGGCAGCATGCGCGTGCGGCGGATCACCGCCTTGATGCGCGCCAGCAGTTCGCGCGGCGAGAACGGCTTGGTGACGTAATCGTCGGCGCCCATTTCCAGGCCGATGATGCGGTCGGTCTCGTCGTCGCGTGCGGTGAGCAGCACCACCGGCACGTGCTTGTGCTTGCCGCCGCGCAGCGTGCGGCACAGCACCAGCCCGTCGTCGCCGGGCATCATGATGTCGAGCACGACCAGGTCAAACGCCGAGGTATCGAGCTGCGCGAACATCTCGCGGCCATCGGCGGCGCCGGTGGCGCGCAAGCCGTTCTTGCGCAGGTAGTCCACGATACCCGTGCGGATCCCGTAGTCGTCGTCGACGACGAGGATCTGGTCGATGTGTTCCATGCTGTCTCCAATGATCTGGCGCCGTATCGCCCTGCCTCAGGCCTTGCCGAGCAACTGGCGGATACGTTCTTCAGTGCGATCGTAGTCGCCTTCGCCAACGTGGCGATAGACCACGTGCCCGTCGCGGTCGATCAGGTAGATGGCCGGCCAGAACCGGTTGTTATAGGCGTTCCAGATGCGGTTGTCGTTGTCCGCCACTACCGGATATTTGATGTCCAGCGCGCCAATGGCGTCCTTCAGGGCGCCCAGGTCGCGCTCCTCGTCGTATTCGGGCGTGTGCACGCCGACCACCACCAAGCCATCGGCCGCATAGCGGTCGTAGAGCGCCTTGGTGTGCGGCAGCACGTGCACGCAGTTGACGCATTCGCGCGTCCAGAACTCCACCAGCACCACCTTGCCGCGCAGCGACGACATGGTCAGCGGCGCGGAATTGAACCAGCGGGTGCCGCCGTCGAAATCGGGTGCCGACACGTTCGTGGCCGGCGTTTGGGCGCTGGCGATGCCCGATACGCCCGGCCACGCGGCGACCAGGGCTGCACTGAAGGCCGCGACGGCGGCGACGAGACGCAGGATTTTCATGGGGTACTCCACGGATTGAGGTGACGGCGCGTGCGCCGGAACGGTAGCCATTGGAGCAAGCCCGTTTGTATCGGGCATGTCGCCCGCACCGGCTTTTTGTATCGCTTTGTATCCGGCGCGGGGACGCCTCCGGGGCCGGCGCAAGCGGCTTTGTATCCGAATGTATCGACGGGGCGCCGTTACACATTTCGATGCCTTTGCGCAGGAAACGCGACACATCGGGGATACGCGGCGGCGGTTTCATGGCCACACCGGCTGATCCACAGCCAACGTCCATCACCCAGCCAAAGGAAACTTCCCATGTCCGACCGCACCGTTCTCTACACCGGCAAGACCACCACCACTGGCGGCCGCGATGGCCAGTCGCACAGCGACGATGGCCAGCTCGACATCAAGCTGTCGCCCCCGGGTTCCGGCAAGGCTGGCACCAATCCCGAGCAGCTGTTCGGCGCGGGCTGGTCGGCCTGCTTCATCGGCGCCATGGGCCACGCCGCCCGTGCACGAAAGATCGTGCTGCCCGCCGACACCCGCGTTTCAGCCGAGATCGACCTCACGCAGGGCAGCGACGGCTATGCACTGCAGGCGCGTCTCCACGTGTCGCTGCCGGGTCTTGATCGCGAGGTGGCGCAATCGCTCATCGAAGCGGCGCATCAGACCTGCCCGTACTCCAAGGCGACGCGCGGAAACATCGACGTCGCGTTCTCGCTCGCCTGAGCCACCGCACCCATCGACACAAGGAATTCCCCGATGAATCGCACCCGCGCCACCCTCGCCGCCACTTTCGCCCTGAGCCTTGCCGCGTTCGCCGTGAGCGGCCACGCCGAGGAAGCCAAGAAGCCCATGGAAAAGTGCTACGGCGTGGCACTCGCCGGCAAGAACGATTGCGCCGCCGGCCCGGGCACCACCTGCGCCGGCACGTCGAAAGCCGACTACCAGGGCAATGCCTGGGTGCTTGTCGACAAAGGGACCTGCACCACCCTCAAGACCCCGAAAGGCTACGGCTCGCTCGAGGCCAAGTCGTGAGCAGCACGGAAGTAGCTGCGCTGCGGCCGGTGACGATGGATGCCACGCATCCATCGTCCACCACGCCGAGGCGACGGCTGCCCGACGCACTGCTGCCGTTGATCGCACGCCTGGGCATCGCGGCGGTGTTCTTCCAGTCGGGCCGCACCAAGGTCGAGGGATGGCTCTCGATCAAGCCGTCAACGTACGAACTGTTCGCCTCGGAATACCACCTGCCGCTGATTCCCTCCGATTGGGCGGCGCGACTGGCCACGGGTGCGGAACACCTGTTCCCGATCCTGCTGGTGCTGGGCCTGTGCACGCGGATCTCCGCACTGGCGCTGCTGGGCATGACCACGGTGATCGAGATCTTCGTCTACCCCGACGCATGGCCGACGCACCTCAGCTGGGCCGCCCTGCTGCTGCCGCTGGCGGCGCGCGGTGGTGGCAAGTGGTCGCTCGACCATCGCTTGCGCCAGCCACGCGCGACGCACTGAAAACAACCACGCACTTCCATCCCTGATTACCGAAAGGACACACCCATGCGTACCTTGCTGAGCATCGCCATCGCATTGATGGCATCGATGGGCCCGGCCCTCGCCGACGACGCGCCCAAAGCAGCGCCCACACCAACCACCGCGCCCATCGGCGTGAAGAACATCGTGATCGTGCCCGGCGCCTTCGTCGACGGTTCCGGCTGGCGCGTGGTGCACGACATCCTGATCCACAAGGGTTATCACGTGACGGTGGAACAGCCGCGCATCGAAACGCTGGCCGACGACATCGACCTCACCCGCGAACTGATCCGCCAGCAGGATGGTCCCGTGGTGCTGGTTGGCCACAGCTATGGCGGCGCGGTGATCACCGTGGCCGGCAATCGCGACAAGGTCAAGGCGCTCGTCTACGTGGCCGGCGTGCAGCCGAGCGAAGGCGAAAGCCTGAGCCAGCTGCTCGGTTCCATGCCGTCGCCGAGCAACGACGTCGTCGCCACCCGCGATGGTCATCTCTACGTCAATCCGGACAAGTTCGCCGCGGATTTTGCCGCCGACCTCACGCCGAACCGCACCAACTTCTTCGCCGTATCGCAGCCGCAGGCCACCACGGCTGCATTCAACGCCACGGTGTCTTCCGCGGCCTGGCACACCAAGCCGACCTGGGCCGTGCTGACCACTGAAGACCACGCCCTCAGCCCCGACCTGCAGCGCTGGATGTACCAGCGTGCGGGCTCGAAGGTCACCGAGATCAAGGCCAGCCACCTCGTCTACATCTCGCAGCCCGAAGCGGTGGCGAAGGTGATCGAGGAAGCCGCCACCAGCGTGCATTGAGCACACCCCACCATCGCACTCCAACAAGGAACTTCGACATGACCCCGATCGCCATCAAGCGCACCAGCTTCGCTTCCGCCGCCGCCCTCGTGGCCCTCGCCGTGGCCTCCATCGCCTCGCCCGTGCGTGCCGCCGACCAGGCGGGCGCCAAGGAAGAACCCGTGCGTTGCTACGGCGTCAACACCTGCAAGGGCACCAGCCTCTGCGCCACTGCCAAGAACGACTGCAAGGGCTTGAACACGTGCAAGGGCCAGGGCGTGGTCGTGAAGACCAAGAGCGCCTGCCTTGCCGAAGGCGGCACGCTGACCGAACCGAAGTAATGCCTCGCGGAGCCTGCATTACGCAGGCTCCGCACTTTTCCTCAGCAGGAGCATCGACATGTTCACGCCACCTCCGACGTTTTCCGGTTTCGGCCTCGGCCTGCGCAAGGAGCACTACCGCGATTTTCTCGAGACCGACGTGCCGGTCGATTTCGTCGAGGTGATCTCCGAGAACTTCATGGTCGACGGCGGCCAGCCGCGCCACATCCTGCGCCGAGTACGCGAACGCCATCCGGTGGCGCTGCACGGCGTGTCGATGTCGATTGGTTCGGTCGACGGCCTGGACCGCGACTACCTGCGCCGACTGCGTACGCTCGCCGATGACATCGAACCCCTGTTCGTATCCGACCATCTGAGCTGGTCGCGCTTCGGCGGGTTCAACTCGCACGACCTGCTGCCGCTGCCCTATACCCGGGAAGCACTCGACCTGGTGTGCCGCCACATCGACATCGCGCAGGGTGCGCTGGACCGCGCGATGCTGTTCGAGAATCCGTCCAGCTACGTGGCCTTTGCCGACAGCGAGATGACCGAATGGGAATTCCTCGCCGCCATGTCGCGGCGCACCGGCTGCGGGCTGTTGCTGGACGTGAACAACGTCTACGTGAGCGCGCGCAATCATGGCCTGGACGCGCATGCCTTTCTGCGCGGCATTCCCGCCGATCGCGTGCGGCAGATCCATCTGGCAGGCCACACCGAAGTCACCGATCTGTTGATCGACACCCACGACCAGCCGGTGTGCGACGACGTGTGGTCGCTGTATGCCGAAGCGATGTCGCTGCTCGGCCCCGTCGCCACCATGATCGAACGCGACGATGCGATTCCGCCGCTCGCCGAGTTGCTGGACGAACTGGCCATGGCGCGCACCATCGGCCAGCGTGCACAGCACGTGGCGGAGGCCGCATGACGCTCGCCGAACTCCAGCGGGACTTTCGCGACTGGCTGACCACCGCCTCGGCCGATGCCTCGCAACGCCTCGGCCCGCGCTCGTCATTCGGCATGACCGTCTACCAGAACAACTACCGCGCCCAGCTCGTGAGCGTGCTCGAAGCGAGTTATCCGCAGCTGCACGCGTGGCTCGGTTCCGAACTGTTCCTCGACGCCGCCATCAGCCACATCGATCGCCACCCGCCCCATGCGTGGACACTCGATGCCTACGGCGCGGACTTCGAAGCGACCCTGCGCGCCATGCTTCCGCACAATCCGGACGTCCACGAACTGGCGTGGATCGAATGGTCGCTGTCCGAATCGTTCGTGGCGCCTGATGCGGCGGGCGTGTCTCCCGAGCAGCTCGCGCAGATCGACTGGGACACCGCGCGCCTGCAGCTCTCGCCGAGCCTGCGCCATCGACCCGCAATCACCAATGCAGCCGCACTGTGGTCTGCCCTGCAGCAGGACGTCGAAGTCCCCGAGAGCGAAATGCTCGATGCACCTCGCGCACTCATCACATGGCGGCAGGGCTACACCTGCCGGCTCAAGCAGATCGATACAGACGAATACGCCGCCCTGCAGTCGCTGCACCACGACAACCGCTTCGCCTCGCTGTGCGATGAGCTGGTCGCACGACTTGGCGAAGACACCGGCGTCACCCGAGCCGGCGAACTGCTCGCCAGCTGGATCGGCGCAGGCGTCGTCACGGGCGTCAACGATTGATCGGCTCGTCGTCCTCGTACTCCAGCTCAAATGCACCTGGAGGCAACATCAGCTTCGCTGGTGGCTGACCGGCCCTGACGGTCACGACATCGAAGGGCGCGGCATCGGAAGGCGATCCTTTCCGGTAGGCGTAGATCAAGCGCTCGCCTTTCGTGGGCAGCATGTCTGGTGGAATGGTCGCCGGCAGCAGCGCACCGAGACCCGGCAGGCCCATCCAGAGCGGCCGCCCTGTCTTTGGGTCGAGCCCATAGGCAGGATGCACAACCGTGTAGTCGTATCCAAACCGGCCATAGCTCAGCATTGTGCCGCGGCCTTGCGGGCCCATCAGTGCCATGGGCAATTCGCCGCCCAGCTTTCGCCTGGCGTGCTGGTAGTACCGGAACTGCTGATCGTTGTCGTAATGATCGGCAAGAGTGGTCTGGTCGATGGTGAGCGGATCGATGCCGGTGATTCGCCTGAGCTGAGCCGCCATCCGTGAATCGTCCGCGTCCGCCGTGGCACGCGGCATTTTTCGGGCATGCGAATAACCTGCGTAAATGAATATCCGGGCCTTGGGATGCGTGGCCAGCACCCTGTCGGCGATGTTCTTTGCCATCCAGTATTCGCGCACGCGATCGTCGACGTTGGGCTCGTAGCTCACGAATTTCCAGCCATCGTTCATGGCCGATGCAAGGAAATTCACGAACATCGGTTCGCGTGAGTAGTAGCCCGTGTGTTGCCCGACATAGCCTTTGGCCAGAACGTTGTTGTCGTCGATGCTGAACGTCTCGCAGGCCAGATATTCGAAGCCGATCCTGCGCAATGCACGCGCCAATTGCATCGCGAACGCCCGATCGTAGGCGACGTGGTGCGCCTCGTTGAGTATCACGATCTGGCGGGTTTTCGCCGCCCGGCCGATCGCCTCCACCGCATTCTTCAGGCCGGCCGCATCGATGGCCGCCAGATCGAGACGCGCGTCGCCCACGGTCTCCGAACCAAAATCATGGTTGTCGATTCGCGCCTTCCTGTCGAAGGTCTCGATCGCCTCCTGGCTCTGCCCGATGAATGCCTGTGCGGCGGCGATGGCCTGCAGGGAGCCCAGTAGCGAATACTGGGCCTGGGTGAAGGCCTCGCCCGAGCCCTCCTTGACCTTGGCCGCATCCGACTCGGCCATTTCCAGGTCCCGTTCCAGCCCGCGCAAATCACGAAAGCCATGGTCTTCATGCGATGGCCGGTCGGCCACCGATACGGTCACCGAGGCGCCGGCGTCGATGTCGGCGGCCTTCACGCCAGTTGCGACAAGAGCCAATGAAACGATTGGACCAACGAACAAGCCAGTCCGCAGACGACGGCTCCCTTTCCCGCCATTCCTTCCCTGCATCAGCAAGCCCCTGAAGTCATCGTTGGATCCAGCGCGTGCGTTGTCATCCCGACCATGGCGTGCACGAGTCGTTTTCTGGCATATCTTAGAGCGCGCGCCAACGCAGGCGTCGACACGCTGGTCTTGGAATCTCACCGAAGAGGTGCCCTATGCCCGCCGTATTCCGTCACTTTGCGATCAACGCCGACGATGTGGGACGCGCCAAGAGCTTCTACGAACGCGTCTTCGGCTGGAATTTCACGCCCTGGGGACCGCCCGGGTTCTTTCAGATCATGAACGCTGGCGAGGGTTTGCTCGGCGCACTGCACGGTCGGCGCGAGATCGTCCCCGGCGTACGCATGGCGGGATACGAAGCGAGTTTCGGCGTGACCGACCTGAAGGCCACCATCGCGGCCATCGAAGCGAGTGGAGGCAAGATCCTGATGCAACCGTATCGCATCGAGGGTGTGGGCGAGCTCATCTACTTCGAAGACACCGAAGGCAACTTCGTGGGCGCCATGCAATACGACCCGGGCGTCTTCGATTGAATGGCAGAGACGAGGTCGAACGGTTCGGCATGCCCCTTCGGCTTTGACGCGCCCTACACGTTTCGTAGACAAACAATGCGGCTCCAGGAAACGCGGTGTGATTGAGGGGCGCGTGAATACCACGGGGATAAACCGGTATGAGCTGCTGGTCGACTCCGTTGTCGACTATGCCATTTGCCTGATCAATCTGGATGGCACCATCGCCAGCTGGAACCTGGGTTGCGAGCGCAGCACGGGATACAGCGCGTCCGAAGTGCTGGGTAAGCACATTGCGATGTTCTATACCGACGAGGCGCAGGCAGCCGGCGAACCCGCTGCCGCGCTCGTCACCGCCCATGACGAAGGCCGCATGGAAGCCGAAGGCTGGCGGTGTCGCAAGGACGGCTCGCAGTATTGGGTAAACGTCGTTCTCGATCTGGTGAGGACGCCGGATGGCATGGCCATCGGTTATGCCTCGGTCACACGCGATCTCACCGAGCGCAAGCAGGCGGACGACCGCCTGCGCCACAGCGAGGAACAGTTCCGGTTGCTGCTGCAGGGCGTGGGCGATTGCGCCATCTACATGCTCGACCCCAACGGCTTCATCACTAGCTGGAACACCGGCGCGCAGCGCATCAAGGGCTATACGCGCGAGGAGATCCTCGGCAAGCACCTGTCCACGTTCTACACGCTGGAAGACCGTGCCGCCGGTGAACCGCAGCGCGCCCTGGGCCTGGCCGCCAGCACAGGGCGCTTCGAGGCGGAAGGCTGGCGCGTACGCAAAGATGGTTCGTCATTCTGGGCGCATGTGATCATCGACCGCATCACCGACGACGATGGCCGGCACGTGGGCTTTGCCAAGGTCACGCGCGACATCACCGCGCGACGCGATGCCGATGCCGCGCTTGCCGATGCACGCGAGGCGTTGTTCCAGTCGCAGAAGCTCGAAGCCGTGGGCCAGCTCACCGGCGGCGTGGCACACGACTTCAACAATCTGCTGATGGCGGTGATCGGCAGCCTCGAATTGCTCGAGCCGCGGCTGTCGCACGATCCGCACGCATTGAACCTGCTTGGCAATGCGCTGGCCGGCGCACGTCGTGGCGCCGCGCTGACCAAGCGCATGCTGGCCTTTGCACGCAAGCAGGAACTTCAGCCCACCGCGATCGATGTGCGCGTTCTGGTGCACGGCATCAGCAGCCTGCTGCAGCGTTCAGCGGGGCCCACGATCACCATCGACACCGTATTTCCGCTCACGCTGCATCACACCCTGGTCGACGGCAACCAGCTGGAACTGGCCTTGCTCAACCTGGTCATGAATGCACGCGATGCGATGCCCGATGGCGGGCACATCATCATCACGGCGAAGAACGAATCGATCGAACTATCCGGGCATCGAACCGCGCTGCCGCCGGGTGACTACGTGAGCCTGTCGATCACCGACAACGGCCAGGGCATGGACGCTGCCACACTCGAACGCGCCACCGAACCATTCTTCACCACCAAGGGCATCGGCAAGGGCACCGGCCTTGGCCTCTCGATGGTGCACGGCCTGGCCGAGCAATCGGGTGGTCGTCTTGTATTGCGCAGCGAAGCCGGACGCGGCACCACCGCGGAGTTGTGGCTGCCGATGGCCTTGACGGAACAGGTCGCGCCTTCGCGCGCGCCGGAACAGGCCGCACCAGAGGCTGAAGCGTCGAGTGCGCAAAGCATCCTGGTGGTCGATGACGATCCGTTGATCGCCATGACGATGACCGCCGTCCTCAACGACCTGGGTCACGTCACCGTCGAAGCGAACTCGGCACAGGAAGCGCTTGAGCAACTTTCGCAGAAGACGTTTTTCGACCTGATGATCACCGACTACGCCATGCCCGTCATGAATGGCCTTCAGTTGATCGAGGAAGTGCAGGCGCGCTGGCCGGATCTGCCGATCATTCTCGCTTCCGGTTATGCGGAGCTGCCCGGGGGCTCGGCGAAGGACGTCCTTCGCCTGCCCAAGCCATTCGGCCGTGCGGATCTGGTGCGCGTCGTCGAAGCTGCGGTCGCGTGGTCAGCGAACCGCAAGACGACCGTCTGAACGTGTCGCCCATCTGCCTGCGAACTCAGGAGATGGCACCTGAGGTCCAGCTTTCCAATCGATACTGCGGATGGCGGGTGCGCGAGCGCAGATCGGCCCGCATCAGGCATTGGAACAGTTCGGTGGCGCGATCGCCGGTGAGCGGATAGTTCGTTTCGCCAGTCCAATGCACGACGATGAATTCGGTGCCCTCAGTCACCACTTTCGAGAGCCGGTCGGCCAGACGCACCAACGCGGGTATGGAGAAGTAGTAGAGCACTTCGGACAATACGACGAGATCGAAGGGGCCATCCCAATCGCCATCGGGCAGATGGGCCTGCACGAACGTGACGTTGGAGGCCGTGCACAACTCCCTGGCGCGCTGCAGCGCCATGGTGCTGGTGTCGATGGCGGTGACGGCATCGCAACGTCCGGCAAGCAGGCGCGTGAGCCCCCCGATGGAGCAGCCAAGTTCCAGGGCGTGGCGATAGCGCTGCCGCGCAAGCGCCTGCATGGTCGCCTCGTATTTGTCGCGCTCGTAGCTGCTGGTGAGCACGGACCACGGATCGACCTGTCCGGTGTAGAGCCGCTCGAAGAACTCGTGGTCATACTGCGGGGCGGAGGAAAACTTCGGTGTCGGCATGGACATGACGCAATAACTCCTCGGGTATTCTGAAACCGTCGACATCCAGCGAGAGGCGGCCCTGTTGACTGGCGTAAGCCTCGATCGCCGATGCCTTGATGGAACGTTGTGCCGTGATGTCGATACGCATGCCGCTCACCACCACGGGCTCATCGAGCAGCAGCCAGCTCCAGATCGGATACGTCATCACTTCCACGCCGGGCAGCCCGCGCGTGGACTCTTGGATCAATGCGCAGGCGGCGCGGTGATCACCGTGGGGATCGGTATCGGCGGTGACCACGATCAGGCACGGGCTGCGTTCGGCAGCGAGGCAGCGCAGCCAATGCGTCGCCCACAGGCGCTGCTCGCCTCCCAGCGTTGGCAGGCCGGTATCGGGCAAGCCCATGAAACTCAGATGAGCCGGCGTCAGGCCCAGGTGAGAGGCGGCAAGCATGGCCTCGCCACGTCGAATGGCGGCGATATCGCGAGTGGTATCGGGATGCGATCCCTCCCCGTTGGTGAGGAACACCACATGCCTGAGCACATCGCCACGTGCCGCCCATGCCAGCAGTCCGCCGCAACCGAGCGTCTCGTCATCGGGATGCGGCGCGACGACGATCAGGCCGCGATGGGCCAGCAAGGTCTCGGGCGTAGCGAGGGGCAGTTGCCGCATGGCCTGGGCGTAAGTCATGGACGCACCGCCGAGGCGAGCATGTGTTCGCCCACCTTGTCCCTCACCAGATCCGGCACGGGTTGCCGCAGATAGGTTTCCAGATCACGCGTGATGCGCTCGATGGGATGGTCGCGGCGAAACGCGGAAAGACCCACCGAGCGATGCACCCACTGCATCACGGCCAGCAGTTGTTGTTCCACCGCCAACCGCGCCATGCGAACCACATGGATGACCTGCGTACGCTCGCCGCTGCCGTCCGCCTCGCGTCGCGCGTGCTCGACCCACATCGCCGCCGTTTCCAGGGCGATGGCGATATCGGCCATGCGCGCCCGTTGATGCGCATCGCCATCGCGCCCCGCGCGAACCAGGGCATTCGACGCCAATTGCCCCAGGCGCTCGCCCGCACCGAGCTGCGCGGCGAGAAAGCGCCAGGCGCCGGCGGTGAACTGTGGTTCCCTGTGGTACGCGTTGTCGGCGCCGATGATTTCCGACGCATCGACGTGTGCCCTGCGGTAATGAATTGGCAACGTCACCGAGGCGCGCATGCCATGCATTTCCCACTCGCTCCTCGCACCCACCTCACAGCCGGTGGAAGGCCACACCATCACGTAGCCAAGTCGCGCATGTTGCGCCGTCACCAGCGGCCGATTGATCAAACCCGCTCCCGACGCGTACGCCTTGCTTCCGTCGAGCACATACCCAACGTGCGCGTCGTGCAGCGCAAGCGGCCCCGACGGATGCGGCGCATTCCACACGCCCAGCCAGCCACCTTCGGCCACGTAACGGCATAGCGCCTCGCGCTGTGCCGCATCGCCACAGGTCCATATCAACTGGAAGGCGTTGACGTGTCCCTCATATAGGCGTGCCACCGAAAGATGCGAGGCGCCGAGACGACGCAGCCACTCGCAGAGGCTGCGCGATGCGCCAGGCGACCAGCCAAACTCCGCGCCGCCCAGCGACGCCGGCAACACGGCGGTGGATGCACCGCAACGCACCAGGTACTTCAACGCATCGAGCGGCGCGCCATCGACGCGATCGTCCTCCATGGCGAATGCGTCGAGCGTGGCTTCGAGTTCGGCAGGTATCGCCACCATAGGGTGCTGTCGCGATGCGTGGTGCCTCAGGGGAATGGCATTCATGGCATGGTCCCGATGGAAAGGTCGGCGCGCCATGCGAAGGGAATATGCATGCGCGCCAGCAAGGCTTCGCCGCGGGCACACTGGGCGAGAAGCTGCGACGGATGGATGGGCTGCCGGGCAAGTCGTGGCGATGCACTCTCGATCACGCGCCAGGCGGCGCCGAACCCGCCCGCATCCAGGGCATCGCCAAGCATGCGCAGCGTGAGGCGAAGACGTGCGGAACAGGCGTGCAGATGTTCGGCGTGGCGAGGCCCCGCATGAAGCTCACGCAGCAGGCGTCGTGTGCGGGCGCGGAAATACGCCCGCTCCACGGTTTCGAGGCGCTCGTCGCACGGCGAGTCCGGCTCGAGTATCCGCTTTCGCATGGTATCGGCCATGCCGCCACGCGCACGTCCGAACAGACGCCCTGACGTCAGCACCGGTTGCGCCGTGTCGTGCCGCACGCGACAGTCGCTTGCTTCGAGTGCGCGCACCAACGCCTTGTCCTCCCCGCATGCCGGCCAAGCCATGCTGCTTACGCGGCGCATCGCGGCCAAGCTCAGGGCGAGGTTGGCGCCACTCGCCTGGTAATGACGCGGCCAGGGATTGTGGTCCACCGGATCGAGCCACGACTCGATCGCGTCCAGGCAGATCTCATAGCGGTCTTCACACATGCGCCGCTGCAACAGCGAGCGCGGGATGTCTTCCATATCGGCTGGCAGCAGACGCGCGAGACCAGCCACGGCATCGTAGCCAGCGTGGATCAGGGCGCTGTAGTCTGCGATCCAATGCGGCGGCGGCACGCTGTCCGCATCGGTGGTGAAAACTGCGCCCTCACCTCGCAGCTCGCGGCCGGCCAGATGCATCGCCACGCAACGAGCGGCGCCGGCATCGCAACGCCCCGCGGGAAGCGCCGCCTCCACCGCCATCAGTGGCCCGCAACCCCGGCGACGACCACGACTCACGACTTCGACGAAGGTGTCGTCGGTGGAATCGTTGACCAGCACCAGCACGCCGAATGGCAGCCATGTCTGCTGTCGCGCCAGGCCGTCGAGGCAGCGGCCGATGCGATGGGCCTCGTTGCGGGCGGGAATCGCAACCACGCAGCGCAAGGCCGCGTCCGTCCACGCGGCGTTGCTCCAGGAGCGAAGCATGCTCACTCCCGCGGGGATCTCGCCAAGGGTTATCTCGACCGGCATGCAAACCTCGTTCATCGCATCGCACCCCAAGCGACGGAACTTCGCCATATGTGCAAAACGATCCTGCGTGCCGCGCAGTGAACCGCCTGTCGAACCGTTGAGATCAGGAGGTGATAAATGCCGACAAAACAGCATCACGTCCCATGTTCTGGCCTGCGCATCGCGGCGGCCCGTGCGCGGAGCCGTGGTTCCGCCGCGTTCGGCATCACGCAAGCAGCCGCACCTTTGGCTCGCGGTCCCACTGGCGCGTCTTGCCGACCTTGATGAAGGCTTTCACATCGCTCGCGTCGACAACGCCCGCGTCCCTGCCCACATGGCCGGCCTTGAGGATCGCTTGCCCTCCCGCATCGGCGGCGATGCCCTTGAGATGGCCAAACGCATCGCGGGCAAAATCCACCGCGGAGCCGTTCCTGGCGAGGCGCTTGCCGGCTTCTTCGGTAAGCACGAGCGCCACGGCGTCGAACACCGTCGAAGGCGTGCCGGCGAGCTGACCATCGGCGTACATGGGCTTGCCATCGCTCAACGCGATGCCCAGCCTGGGCGCCACCAGTTTCACGGAAGCGCCGGCATCCATGGCCGCCTTGCGCAGCGCCTTGACCGTGGCGGCATCGGAGCCGTCGTCGACGAGAATGCCCACGGCGCGGCCTTCCAGCGTGTCCTTCATCTTGCCAATGATCTGCAGCGCCGGCGATGGCGGCATGTCGATGGGAGACACGGCCGCGGGCGGCGCCGGCGGCAGCGACGCGAGCCCCAGTCCATTCGCAACGCGCTGCGCGAGATCCGCATCGATGTGACGAAGATGACCCACGATGGCTTCGCGCACATGCATCGTGGCCACCTTGGACAACTCAAACGTCAGGGCGGAAGCCATATGCGCCTGCTCCGGCTTGCTCTGGCTGCGGAAGAACAGCCGCGCCTGGCTGTAATGATCGGCAAAGCTCTCCGCGCGTACGCGACCCTTGGCACCATCGTCGCCTGTCACTGCCGCACTGCGAAAACCCGCGCGCGTTTCGCGAGGCGAATCCTCCTGCAGCGAACTTGGTTCGTAATTCACGCGCCCCTTCGGCACCTGCATCTGCATATGGCCATCGCGTTGCATATTGGCGAACGGACACTTGGGCGCATTGACGGGAATCTGGTGGAAATTGGGCGATCCCAGGCGCGACAGCTGCGTATCGAGATACGAGAACAGCCGTCCCTGCAGCAACGGATCGTTGGAGAAATCGATGCCTGGCGGTACGTTCGCTGGGCAGTACGCCACCTGCTCCGTCTCGGCGAAGAAATTGTCCGGCCACCGATCGAGCACCATGCGACCGATCACCTTGAGCGGCACCAACTCCTCGGGAATCAGCTTGGTCGGGTCGAGGTGATCGAACGGAAACGCCGCCGCGTCTTCTTCCGTAAAGAGCTGCACGGCCAGGTTCCACTCGGGGTAGCGGCCGCTTTCGATGGCTTCGAACAAGTCGCGTCGATGGAAATCGTTGTCCGCCGCCTGCAGCTTCACGGCCTCGTCCCACACCGTGGACTGGATGCCAAGCTTGGGGCGCCAGTGGAACTTGACGAAGGTGGGGGCACCATCGGCATTCACGAGGCGGAAGCTGTGCACGCCGAAACCCTCGATCATGCGCAGCGAGCGGGGAATGGCACGGTCGCTCATCGCCCACATGATCATGTGCATGGCTTCGGGCGTGAGCGAGATGAAGTCCCAGAAGGTGTCATGCGCCGAGGCCGCCTGCGGAAACGCACGGTCGGGCTCCATCTTCACCGAGTGGACAAGGTCGGGAAACTTGATCGCGTCCTGGATGAAGAACACCGGAATGTTGTTTCCCACCAGATCCCAGTTGCCCTCCTTGGTGTAGAACTTCACGGCAAATCCCCGCACGTCGCGCGGCGTATCGACCGAACCGGCGCCTCCGGCCACGGTCGAGAATCGCGTGAAAACCGGCGTTTTCTCGCCCACCTCGGTGAGTATGCGTGCCTTCGTGTACTTCGCCAGCGACGTTGTCAGTTCGAAATAGCCGTGCGCCGCCGTGCCGCGTGCATGCACGATGCGCTCGGGAATGCGCTCGTGATCGAAGTGGGTGATCTTCTCGCGGAGGACGAAATCTTCCAGCAGCGTCGGCCCGCGCGGCGACGCGCGCAGCGAGTTCTGGTTGTCCGAAACAGGAATGCCCTGGTTGGTGGTCAACGCCGGATGCTTGCCACCGGCATGCTCATGGAGTTCGTCGCCCGAACCGCGTTCTGCTTCCCGGCGCTCTTCCGATGACCTTGCCTTGGCGGGCTTGGGCGTGGGCTTTTTCGAAGCCATGGTGGTACCTCCGGCAGAACTCGGCTGGGCGTCGAATGACGAATGGGAGAGTCATGCTGTTCCGCACGACGTGAACCCGCTGTCGTACTTGCGTTCGCCATTCGCACCCAGCTGCGATCCGGTCGGTCAGATGCGGCCCATCAACAACAGGATCAGCAGGATCAGCAAAATGAGTCCCAGGCCGCCGCTGGGGTAATAGCCCCAACCGCGACTGTACGGCCAGGACGGCAAGGCACCGATGACCAGCACGAGCACGATGATCAGAAGAATGAGTGACATGGTTGCTCCGTCTCGGCACCGCTGTGCCGGCAATGAAATGGTTGACCCTTGTTGCCGCGCGCATGGCATTCCGACGGCGCCCTGATCCACGAACAGCAGGCGACAGCAACTTCCCGCTGCTGCCGCCCGCATTCACTTGCTCGGCTTATTCGCGGTAGGGACGCCCTTCATAGCGCCGCAAGTGGTACACGCGATGGATGTGCCGCGCACCGTTCCAGCCGCCCAACGCCGCGGCGATGAGGCCGGCCAACCCGCTCAGCAACAAGCCGAGCATGCCCGCCGCTGCGTAATGCTTCGCGCGTTCGGCATCGCTCTTGAGCTGGTCGCTCGCGGCATTAACGATGGGAAGCCAGGTCGTGACGCGCGCGGTGGCCACATCGGCGGGCATCTCGGTTTGCGCAATCAGCATGGCGCGTGCGGTGTCGGTGTGGCCCGCCAACAGTGCAGCAATCAGCGCCTTTTCCGTCTGGCTGTCGGACCGGCTGTCGCGCTGCATGGCGAGTGTGCGATGTACGTCAGCGCGCAAGATGGCCAGCGGTTCATTGCTGACTGCCACCATGCCACCGTCGGAAGCGTCGTCATGCATGGGCTTGTGCTCATGGCTCATGTGCCCCAGCGCGAGCGCAAGCCAGAGCGCGCTGGCAGTGATGGCCAGGCCCCATACGGCGATGCCGTGCAGGCTGCCCATGGTCTCGTCCGCGCGCCCGTCGAACCAGCTTGCAAACAGGCCGCCGACGTAGAGCGATGCCGCCCAGGTGAGGATCATCCAGATGAAGGTACCGATGCCGATGCCCTTCGCGGCGGCCGGCACGTTGTGCGGATCGAATGCGGTAAAACCGAGCGCAAGGCCGGCGCCGTAGAGAAGAATGGCGATGCCCGTCGCGACGAACCAGCCTGCGAAAACGGCACTCCAGCGCATCTGTGCGAACGGGTCGTTTTCGATGGCACTGCTGTATGCGGTCGTAGCCATGAGGATTCTCCCTGGAGTCAGGCGCAGCCACGAACCAGCGCGATGAGGATCAACACCGGAATGGGTACGCCGAGGATCCACAGGAGCACATAGCCGATACCGCCCCGTTGTCGCTGGGAAGGTTCGGCCGTTTTCTTGGCCTGACTTTCGATAATGTCGCTCATGATCGGTTCCTGCAGGTCGAATGCGGGCATGCCGCAAGTGGGCCGACCATGCGACCGATTCCGTGTGCAACATGTGAGAAATGCGAAAGTTCGACGTGGTTGGCGTGCCACGAGTTAACTGGCCTTCCCTGTCGTCATGACGACATGGGTACCGCCTTCAGGCGCGATGATCGCATCGCCAGTGTTGTCGCTGCGGCCAAGGTCGCCACGTCCCTGTGCGACCTTGCGCAGCCTGTCTGCACCTGATTCAGGTGTTCTTGATGGACGGATGAGGGCTGTTCGAATCGCCGCAGACGAAGGTGAGCGGAACGCCGTAGACCTTGTTGCCAAAGCGTGCGAACAGTTGGTAATGCCAGGTGCCTTCGCTGTTCTTGTCGCAGTGATAGTTCTCGATGCTGATCTTGTTCTTTCCTTCGTAGCGCAGGTTACGAAAGACCTTTTCACTCGGCCTGCGCACCAGCCAGCTGAAACCGGGGCTATCCGCGTCGTCGGGCCCGCAGAATTCGCCGTGGCTGGCGTTGCCCGTCAGTTTCCAGGTGATCGTGTGGGGCTGGTGGTCGTTCGCTACCTTGTCGAAGGCGTGGTGATGTTTTCCGGCATTGACCACCAGCAGGTTTTCCTCCCGTCCTGGCTTGGGGTCGCGATAAAGCTCCACCTCGATCTCGATGTTCTTGGGGTCGCTGTGCTTCATGATGATCTCCCGTCGGTAACAGGTTGCGGTTCCCTACTCGATGGTGCTCCCTTGCTCTGGACTGCCCCGGTCAGCCTGATCATTGATCGCCGCTGTTCTGCGCCAGCAGCTTTTTCTGGAAGTCGGTGTTGATGGGATAGGCCACGTGCTCGCGGCGCAGCACCGCCAGCCATTCCGCATCGCGATAGCCGCTGCTCCACAGTTGTTGTATGAGCGGCTGCGCGCTCGCGTCGTTGCCCAGCGCAAGCAGCGCTCGCGCCTGCATCGACAACAGGCGTGGATCGGCCTGGCCGCTGGGTTGAGCCTGCGCGATCGCCACCACGCCGCGCAGCAGTTCCGCGGCCCTTTCCTTGTCGGTGGTCGTAGTGGCGAGCAACAGTTGCGCGGCCATGTTCGCCAGCACGGTGGCGCGTTCGTGCGGCTGCTTGGCCAGCATGGGACGGAGCGCCTCCATCGCCACGAGCACTTGCGCGTGCGCGCTCTCCACCTGCCCTGCGGCGAGAAGCTGTGCCGCGCGCTCGGTCTGGGCTTCGGCCTGAAGACGCCGCGAGTCGTTTTCGGTGGGATTCTGCTCCACCATCGCGCCGACGATGGAAAGCGAGCGTGCGATGAGCGCGCCTGCGGCGGGCAGCTCGCCGTTGATGCGCTTGAGCCGTGCCAGTTGCGCCGAATAGCGGGCCAGGTCGCCCTGGAAGCCGCTGTTGTCCGGATTGCTCTTCACCAGGCCGTCGGCCATGTCCACGGCCTGTTGCATGTGATACATGCCGGTCTCGTCCTCGCCGACCAGGGCCATGGTGCGGCCGAGAATGGCGCGCACCGTGAGCATCGAATCGCGCTGGCTGAAATCCTTGGGATCACGCGCGGCCAACGCCGATTCGATGGCATCGTCCGAACCGTATTCGGCAATGGCACTCGCCAGGTCGCCGTGCAGCAACGCCAGCTTTCCGATGTTGTTGTGCGCGCCGCCCAGTTCGGCGGCCCAGTCCGCCCGATCAGGCTTGGCCGCCACGAGCTTGCCCGACAGCGCAAGCGCGCTTCGGTAGCTGACCAGTGCTTCGTCGAGGCGGCCGCGCGCTTCGAGTACGTGGCCCATGTTGTTGTCGACGATCTCTAACTCGAACAGCAGTTCGAGATCCTGCCGGGCATACGGCTCGGCGCGCAGCAGCACGCGCTGCGCTTCCTCAAAGCTGGCCTGGGCCGCGTCGAGTTCGCCCTCATACCAATGCGCACGGCCGATGAACTCCAGGATGCGCGCGTATTGCAGCTGTTTCGCCGCATCGGTGGGCGATTTCCTGGCGAGGGACGATGCGAGTGCGGCGGCCGCCTGGTACGACGCTATGGCATCGGCAAGATGTCCTTGTTCCTCGCGCACGGCACCGATGCGTTCCAGCGCTTTCGCCCGCTGCGCCAGCGCCTGTTCGGTGACGTCGGTGGTGGGCATGGCGGCGAAATACTTCATCGCCTTGTTGTCGACCTCCTCCATGATGTCCAGGTGCTCGACGCGATGCAGCTTGTCGTTGAGGTCGCCCAGCATGAAATCGATCAGGTCTTCCGCCTGTCGCTGTCGACGCTCTGCCGCCACGCGCGCCACGTCGGCCTCGTGGCGTGCGCGCATGGCCACGATGGCCAGCGATGCCGTCACGGCGGCGATGAGCAAGGCTGCGGCAGTGATCACGGTGAGTCGTCGATTGCGTCGCTGCAGCTCGCGCTGCTTGAGGCTGTCGAAACTCACGTCGAGCATGCCGGCGATGAGTTTGAGTTTCGCGTTGCGACGCCCGTCCTTGTTCGCGCGCGCATCGGCGGCAATGGGTTCGGTGGGTTCGGCGCTGGGTTCTCCGTTCGCGGCGAGCTGAAAGCGCAGGGCGGGCGCGAAGCATTCCTGATCCTCCATGCCGGCGATTCCGCTGGCGTGCGGTTCGCCTTCCACGATCAGGCAGAAAATGCGGCCGCTGCGGCCGAGGCGCTTGTACGCCAGCACTTCTTCCTGCACCCAGTGCGACGTGGCCGATGCCGGCGAACAGATCACGATTAGGCTGGCCGATTGCGCGAGCGCCTCGCGAACCTTGCTGCCGAGATCGGTTGCACTGGCCAGTTCGTCGCGGTCACGGAAGATCGGCGCCAGGCGCCGCGGCACCACGCCGGCCGTGGTCCGCCGACCCACCAGGCGTGCGGGCACGCGGTAGGTTTCCAGCGTCCGGTGCAGCCAGCCGGCCCAGGCCGCGTCCCGGTGGCTATAGCTGATAAAGGCGCGATACCGGAATTCCGGCGTGGCCGGGGGCTGCCTCATGACGCCTCGCACTCCCGAAGAAGGCTGAGGCCTTCCTGGCCAGGAACGTTCCGTGACGTCGGGTTCTCCGGCGCGTGATGGCCCGGCCCGGCAACCATGGCATCCCCCTCTGCCGTTCCGCGGATGGTACCAAAATGTGATGTACATCACATTTTTGATGCTAGGCTGGCCCAGCCTGGCGACGCGGGGAGCGCGCCAGGGTCCCGCACATCCTGCCCGCGAGGCTAGTCCCACCGTTCGGTGCGGCATCCCTGCGAAAGGTGCGCGAGGCGTTCGATGCCGGTTCCTGCCATTGCGCGGAGGTTGCCATGACACCTTTGGTGGTCGGCGTCACCAGCCATCGCAACATTGCGGCCGCCGAGATCGAACCGATCCGGGAACGCCTGCGCGCGTTCTTCGCCTGGCTCAAGACCGAATACCCGTCGCTGCCGCTCGTCGCGCTGTCCGCGCTGGCCGAGGGCGGCGACCAATTGTTCGCCACCGAGGCGCTCGCCGCCGGTGCGCGCCTGATCGTGCCCTTGCCACTGCCACGCGACATGTACGTGGACGACTTCCACGATCCCGCCGTGCGCGCGCGCTTCGAGGAACTATTGCAGCGCGCCGACGTGATCCGCCTGCCACTGCTGAAAAGCCAATCGCGCGAAGCGCTGCAAACCTATGGCGAAGCGCGCGATCGGCAATACGCGAAGGCCGGCGTTTTCATCGCCAGTCATGCGCACATCCTGGTGTCCATCTGGGATGGCAAGGATTCGGGCCGACTGGGCGGCACCGCGCAGATCGTGAAGTACTACCTGCACGGCTCGCTGCCCGGGATCATCGAACACCAGCGCCAGGCCCGCCACATCCTCAGTGGCGGCGACGAGCACGTGCTCTATCACATCGTGTGTTCGCGCGAGGGAACGTCTGGCTCGGTGGCCGACGGCTTGACCGCGTTGCAAACGCTGTGGCGCACCGGCGACGACATGCCCATCGAGGGCGGCCCACCGGAAGGCTTCGACCTGATGATGCGGCACATGATCGAGTTCAACGAAGACTGTGCCCGCCATGCCTCGGACATCGACGCTGCGAGCAGCGACGTGCGCGCCACCGAGACCGATCCGGAAGAAGCGGTCGCATCGCTGTTCCGTTCCGCCGACTGGCTCGCCGTGCATTTTCGAAAGCGCGTGTTGCTCGCGCTGCGCATGACGTACACCATCGCCGCGCTCATGGGCATCGCCTTCACCTTCTATGCCCATCTCACGCAGCAGGACCGGCTGGTCTACTTCTTCCTGCTGTTGTTCGCTGCCGGCGGCGGCGTCGCCGCACTCGCGCATCGGCGCGAATGGCATCGAAAGTACCTGGACTATCGCGCTCTCGCCGAAGGGCTGCGCATCCAGATGTATTGGCGCCGCGCAGGCATCTCCAAGGATACCGATCACGAATTCGCCCACGACAATTTCCTGCAGAAGCAGAACATCGAGCTGGGGTGGATTCGCAATGTGATGCGCGCCGTGGGCCTGCGCCCCCCCGCCAAACCCGAACCCGATGCGCTGGACAGGGTGATCAGCGAGTGGGTGGGCGAACCAGGCCGCTCGGGCCAGCTGCACTATTTCGAATGCAGGACGGTGGAAAGCGCGGGCCTGCATCACCTCACGGAAACCGTGGGCTCCATCAGCCTATGGGCCGGCATCGCCATCAGCGTGTTCCTGGCGATCTTCGCACTCAAGCTGCCGGAAACCACCAAGACCACGCTGGTGATGATCATGGCGTTTCTTTCCATTGTCGCCGCCGTGCGCGAAGCCTATGCGTATCGGAAAGCCGACAAGGAACTGATCCGCCAGTACCGCTTCATGCAGCGCATCTTCAGCGGCGCACGCGCAGCGCTCGACCGCACCAACGATCCGGCGGAAAAGCGCGGCATTCTTCGCTCACTCGGCGACGCGGCACTGACCGAACATGCGGAGTGGACCTTGATGCGGCGCGAGCGGCAGGTGGAGCACAGCAAGTTCTAGCCACGCCCTGGCATCGCGCGTTGATATCACGTCAGCAACAACGCGGGCGCAAGAAACGGATATCGGTCGGTAACCATCAATGGGAATTTCCGTTATCCACGGAGGAATCCCATGTCACGCGCCGTTGCCCTGTTCCTTGTCCTCGCAAGCGTCGGAAGCGTCCACGCCGATTGCGAACTTCCTTATGCGCCGCCCGAGATCCGGGCGGCCGCGCTCGCATTTCATCATCGCGCCAGCGAGGGGCGAGCCCTCCAGGCGCAAAGCGTGATACGCAAGGCGCCAGTCAAGTCATCGCGAAGGCCTATTGAAGCTCGTGCCTCATCGGTTCCCGCACGATAGGCATCCGCCTGGCGTGCGACGCGGTGCCTATTCCTGCACCTCGCAACCCCAGCCGTCATTCTGGCCGCCTAGCGGCTCGGCCTCGGTCGCGAGCAGGCTTTCATAGCCGGAGATGTTGTCGTGCGAGGGAACCATGAAGGGATGAGCCTGCACTTCCCAGGGAAGTTCCTCGTTCTCGTCGTATTCGGAGAAAGACACCTTCTGCCCATTCCTGAGCAGGAGTATGGCGAACTTCAGCGCCGCGTCTTCCGTGGGAAAGATCACCGAGAAGTCGATCTCGCGCGGCACGGAAAGATCATCGCCCTGCTCGGCCATTTGCCGCAGCACGTCGCCGTTGTCGTCGTCCGGAAAATCCGTGGAATCGTTCATGGTCGATCTCCCGCGCGCTGCAAAGGGCGCCTGTATGAAAGTGTGAGGGCCAGCTGGCGCCGCCGTTCAACCTCGTTGGTTGAACGCAGCGTCATGCTGAAGCGTTGAACCTGAATTCCACACGCGCCCCGCCCGGCTCACGCACGAAGCAATGCTTGTTGCCCGCCTGGCCGACGGGTTCGGGTGCAAACTCCACCTCGACGCCAGGCCACGACGCCACGTGCGTGAACAACGCATGGAGCGCGTCCTCGCTGGGCACACGCAGCGCGAGATGGTGGAGGCCGATGTTCTTTCGACGATCGAACGGCACATAGCCATCGGTGTGATCGACCTGCCACAGCGTCAGCACCGACGTGCCGTCGGAAACGAAGACGGCGGGGTAACCGGGATTGCCGCCCACGACTTTCCAGCCGAGGCAGTCGACGAAGAAGGCGCGCGAAAGTTCGATGTCGCTCACGGTCAATCCCACGTGGTCGACGCCCGTGGTCAGCGCACTGGTATCAGGCATGGTGTGGCTTCTTCGGCAGGAGATGGGTGGCACGCGCGGGAGGGCGCCCTTGCGTGCTCAATGCAACAGGTCTTCCCAGTTGCGCGGCACCTTGCCGTGCGGGCCCGGCGTGGGCTGTTCCAGCGGATGGAACAGCGGCGGCTTCAGGCGCGGGCCATCGAAGGCGCGCTTGCTGCGGAAGTCGTAGAACCACGGATCGTCCGGCTCGAAGTTGGCGATCACCGAATGGCCGGTCTCGTGGTAATGCTTGCTGGCGTGCTGGCTCGGCGAACTGTCGCAGCAGCCGATGTGGCCGCACTGCGCGCAGCGGCGAAGGTGCAGCCACCAGCCGCCGGCCTTGAGGCATTCCACGCAGCCTTCGCCGCTTGGCTCGGCGTCGAGATTGATGTGTGACTCGATGTCGTGCATGCGTTGGCTCCTCGCTCACGTGATCGATGCATCGTAGCAGCGGCCCGGTGAGGGCCGCGCATGAGGTTCAGAAGCCAAGATCGCTCAGGCTCGGATGATCGTCCGGACGGCGCCCGATCGGCCAATGGTATTTGCGCTCCGATTCGTCGATGCGCTGGTCGTTGATGGACGCGTGGCGATGCGTCATCAGGCCGTTCTGGTCGAACTCCCAGTTCTCGTTGCCGTAGCTGCGATACCACTGGCCCGAGTCGTCGTGCCATTCGTAGGCGAAACGCACGGCGATGCGGTTGCCTTCGAACGCCCACAGTTCCTTGATCAATCGATAGTCGAGCTCGCGGTTCCACTTGCGCGTGAGGAAGGCCTGGGCCTCCGCACGGCCATGCACAAACTCCGCGCGATTGCGCCAATAGGTATCCGGCGCATACGCCAGCACCACGCGGGCGGGGTCGCGGGTATTCCAGCCGTCTTCGGCCAGGCGCACTTTCTGCGCGGCCGTTTCGGCGGTGAACGGGGGAACGGGCTGGCGAACTTCCATGACACACCTCGGGGACGGGGGTTGGGTAGAAAGCAAGCTTAGCGTGGGCAACATCCACGTCCCGCGAAGGTAGCGGGACGGGCCGCCGGGATCGTGCGATCAGCGCTTGATCTCGTTCTTGTCCACCGCGCCACCCTTCATCACGAAGGTGACGTGTTCCAGCTGTGCAACATCTTTCATGGGATCGCCATTCACCGCCACCAGGTCGGCGTAATAGCCCGGCGCCACCGCGCCGACCTTGCCGGTCATGCCGAGCAGGTCCGCCGCGTTCACGGTGGCTGCCTGCAGGGCTTGCATGGGCGTCATGCCCCACTTGGTCATCACGGCGAACTGCTTGGCATTCCAGCCATGCGGATACACGCCGGCATCGGTGCCGAAGGCCATCTTCTCGCCGGCCTTCACCGCCTTCTGGAAATTCTCTCGCTGCAGGCGGCCCACCAGCTTTTCCTTCTCGACCGTGCTGGCCGGGAAGCCCTTCTTGGCATATTCGGCCAGGATGTAGTCGTCGTTGTAGACGTCGAAATCCAGATAGGTGCCGTGCTGCTTGGCGAGCTTGAGGCCTTCGTCGTCGATCATGCTGCTGTGCTCGACCGAATCCACGCCCGCGCGTATGGCCATCTTGATCGCCTCGGCGCCGTGCGCATGCGAGGCCACCTTCTTGCCCCAGCGGTGCGCCTCGTCCACCACGGCGTTCATCTCTTCCTGCGAATACTGCGGTGCGCCCACCGAGGCCTCCGCGCTGAGCACGCCGGCGCTGGCCATGAACTTGATGACGTCGGCGCCATGCTTCACGTTCTCGCGCACGCGATGGCGAATGGCATCGACGCCGTCGGCCACGCCATCGATGCCGTGGAATTCGATCCACGGCGAGAAGCCGGTGGTGTCGTCGGCATGGCCGCCGGTGGCGCCGAGCGGCGGGCCGGAGACCAGCATGCGCGGGCCGGGAATGTCGCCGCGGTTGATGGCGTCGCGCAGCGCCACGTCGACGTAGTCGCTCGCGCCGAGATTGCGCACCGTGGTGAAGCCGGCGTCCAGCGTGCGCTTGGCATAGATGGGCGACAGGATCGCCGAGTCGATGGAGCTGCGCTTGAGCACGGCTTCGTAATAGTCACCCTTCACTTCGGTCGGATCGCCGGTGAGGTGTACGTGGCAGTCGATCAGTCCTGGCAGCAAGGTGGCGCTGCCCAGGTCGATCACCTCCACGCCCGTCGGCACCTGGCCGTCGTAGCGCACCTCGGTGATGCGCTCGTCCTCGATGATCACCAGCGGGTTGTCGCGCACCGTGCCGGCTTTCACGTCGACCAGATGGGCCGCGCGCACGGCCACGCGCTTGTGGGGCGGCGCATCGTCGGCATGGACGTGGGCGGCAGCGCCAAGGCTCAGGGCAACGGCGGCAACGAGGGGCAGCAAACGCATGGAACATCTCCGTGGGCAGGAAGCGGCGATTCGGATCGGGCGAACGGCCCGACACGGCGCCTTGCGCCACGGTCTTGCGGTATCCCCCTTCCCTCACCATACCGTAAAACGCCGGTCCGTCATCCGTGACGGATGACGGATACGGCGGTAGGTGAAAGGGACCGATGCGCGCGGCATCGGTCCCTGATCGATCAGGGCTGGCTGCCCGCTGCCTGCACCGCGGCATAGGCGTTGACGATGCCGGTGCCGATCGGCTTGCTGCCACTGGGCGTCACGTGCGGCACGGTGGCCGAGGACTTCAGCAGCGAGGTCACCTGCGCAGGCGTCAACAAGGATTTGCCCAGCGACAGGCGATAGCTCTGCATCAGCGCGACTACGCCGGCCACGTGCGGCGTGGCCTGCGAGGTGCCCGCCATGCCGCCGTAGGTGGCGGTGGTCGGTGTGGTGGTGCCGGCGTTGATGGTCGACCAGATGAAGCCCGTGGTGGTCTGCGTACCGCTGGACGCATCGTTCTTGTAGACGCCGCCGCCCGGCGCGGCCAGCGTGACGATGCTGCCGTAGTTGGAATAGTAGGCACGCGTGCTGGTGACGCCGGTGGCCGCCACCACTACCGCGCCCGCGCAACTGGCTGGCGAGAAGTTGGCCGCGTTGGCATTGCTGTTGCCTGCGGCCACGACGACCGACGCGCCGCGCCCGATCGCGCCGGTGATCGCGCTGCCCAGCGCGCTGCTCGCGGGGCACGTGCCCGATCCGCCCAGGCTCAGGCTGAGCACCTTCGCCGGATGCGTATTCGTCGGTACGCCCGACACGCTGCCGCCGGACGCCCAGGTGATGGCATCAGCGATGTCGGCGTTCGATCCGCCGCAATGGCCGAGCACGCGCACCGGCAACACCTGCGCGCCGAAGGCCGTGCCCACCATGCCGGTGCTGTTGTTGGTGTTCTCGCCGCCCGCGGTGCCGAACACGTGCGTGCCGTGCCAGCTGCTGTTCTCCGCCGCCTGGCCCGAGCCACATTGGTTGCGCGTGGTCCAGTCGCCGGTATCCCAGCCACCGGCCACGCGGCCGTTGGTGGAACGGCCCGACACGGCGGCGCTGGTGATGAAGTCGTAGCCCGCACTGGCCAGTGCGAGATTGAGATCCGGATGATTGGTGACGCCGGTATCCAGGCTTGCGATGGTGACGCCCGTGCCATCGGCCAGCGTCCACGCCTGCTGCGTATTGTCGGCGCCCCAGTTGGCCACGTTCGCATTGAGCGTGTTGTCGAAGAAGCTGGCACCGCTGGGCGCGAGATAATCCCACTGGTACGCGGCGTAGTACTGATCGTTGGGCACGGTGAAAGTGGCGGCGCCTTCCGGACGGATGCCGTCCACGCGCTTGAGCAGGTATTCCGGCTCCACGTAGGCCACCGAGGGATCGGCCGCGATCTGCTTGATCAGCGTCGCCGCTTCGCCGGCCGACAACGCGCGATCGGTATGCACCAGGTCGGCGCCGGTGGCGAGCTTGCGGGCATAGCGCACGTTCAACGCGCGCGGCGCGGCGGCCGTTCCCGCTGTCAACTTCGCGCGCGATACCGCCACGCCGACGTTCTGCACGGCAATCGCAGCATTGCCGCGTTCGGAACTGCCGTCCTTGTACGTGATGATGAAGCCGCTATAGGTCTGGTCGCTCTGCAGCGGACTCACGTCGAAATTGTTCGACGGCGGCGGCGAGGTGCCGAAGTCGGCCGCCGAAACCGAGGCGGAAAGGGCCAGCAGCAGCGAAGCAGCCAGAAAGCGCTTGTACGTGTGTCGTTCCATGCGAGTTCCCCATGTACAGGTTGGGTCAAAGTGGTCCCGTGACGTCCGGTCGGGACCTGGCCGCGCGCGCATGCGGCGGCGCCTCGATGCGTCGAGCCTTCGACGTGGATGTCCTCTTCAAGATCGCGGCAGTCGTCCGTGACGGCCACGAACACGCACCGGCCCACGCCGCGCAGCACGCAGCGATTCGACGAAGCCGGAAAATCCCCACTACGCAGACGCAAACACCCAGCGCACCGGCGGATGCAAGCGCGCCGGCGACGTCACTCACGGTATGGCGCGCACGTCCTCATCCCCTCGCGCAGCCACGTCGCATGAAATCGCGACGCGATGCATTGATCCATGCGCACGGTGAAGGAACCGCAAAAGACTGACGCACTTACATGAGCATGTGATCCAACTCACATAAGTGTGGCCGCGAAGCCCGTCAAACGATCGACCGGGCTTCGCTACGTGCAACGGACACCACTCCGTAAAACCCAACGTGCCGTGGCTCAACTTCCGCTTCGGCAGCGCTCCATGGCCACGACCGACGGCTGGAAGCCCAGCGCTGAGAAGAATTCGACTGCACCATCGCGCCCCGCACGGAGTACCCACGTGATATCCGGGCGGTAGCGCGTGATGTGTTGAACCAGCTTACGCCCTATGCACCGCCAGCGAAGCCCGGAATTTACGACCACCATGGACAGGTAACCGTTCGATAGCTCGTCGGTGATGGCTCGCGCAAAACCGACCACACGGGTATCTTCAATGCACGCGGCCGTGCGCTGCGATCGCTGCACCAACTGGGCAAATCACTCTGCATCACCCACGCGATGCGCCCAGCCGTTAGCGGCCAGAAACAGGCCGGCCGGCTCGATGTCGTCGGGTAATGCACCGCGAATCACGAAGGTAGCCCTCGCTTACTCGCCCGGGTGATAGCTGCGTTCGACATGCCCCTTCAAATCCTCCGGCCAGAAATACACCGCGCGCAGGTTGCCGGTGGTGTAGCGCTCGGCCTCGTCGTTGAAGTGCGGCGACTCCGGATGGCCGCTCTCGCCGCCGGCGGTGATGGCGCGGGCGCGCACCTTGTCGCCGAATTCCACCGCGGCGACGAAGCTGTTGCCACTGGTGCCGTAGTAGCGGCGCGTGCCGGGCCAGCGATGCGCGCCGAACGAAGCGAGCGAACCCCAGCGCGACGACGTGAACGGCACCGGGATGCTCGGCTTGCTGTCGTCGAACGGTTGCTGGATGTCGCCATTGATGCGCTGGTAGCGATTCACCTCGCCCCACGGCACGCCCCAGCTGCCGAAGTCCTTCTGCAGGCGATCGGACGCATCCACCAGCGCCTCCAACCGTGCTTTCGGGCCAGCGCGTTCGGCCATGATGTCGTACACGGAAAGCCCTTCGGACACGTCGGACTTGTCGAGCTTGTCCCACAGCGTGTCGCCCCAGAACACCGCCAGCGAGGTCGGCATGGAAGCGATGCCCCAGCGGTAGTCCCAGTGGCGCAGCAAGGCGATCTGGCCGGCGAGTTTCTTCTTGAGCGGATCATTCGCGGGCAGTGCGTCGTAGTCCTTCAGCAGGATCGGGATCTGGCGCGCGAACGCGGGCAGGTACGAATCGAACGCGGCGCTGATGAGCGAGGGCAGCGTGAAGTCGCGCTTGTCGCTCAGCACCATGGTGGCGTGGATGCCGCGCGGATTCTCGCCCACGCTGTCCATGTAGCGCGGATAGTTCTCGCGCTTGGGGCTGTCCGCACCGGCCGCCGAATACGGCCAGTTGTTGGTGTTCATGATCCAGCCGTTGGCGGGATTGAGCAGATGCGGCGCGGCATCCAGCGGCAACAGCCCTTGCCAGTCGGTGGCCGGATCGCTGCCGTCCACCGGCTTGGTGTAATCGAAGCGGTTGTCGCGCTTGGGGATGAATTGCGGATGCAGGTACGCGATATCGCCCTTGTCGTCCGCAAAGATGGTGTTGTTCGATGAGTTGGCCTTGAGCTCGGCGATCTTCATGAAGCTGGCGTAGTCGTTCGCCTTGGTGCGCAGCCAGCTCTGCTCCAGCGCTTCCATGGGTTTGTTCATCAGCGCGGTGGCGATCCACTTGCCACTTTCTTCGCGCACAATGGGACCGTGATGCGTGGCGTAGGTGGTGAATGCGCGCTCGGCCATCGAGCCATCGGTTTTGCGGTAGCGCACGGTGATCGGCTTGGTGGTCACCGCACGAACGTCCTTGCCGTAGCGATAACCGAGCGTGTTGCCGTCGTGCACGATGGTTTCGGCAAATTCGTCCACCACGTCGGCGGTGGTCGAGGTGTGCATGAAGCCGATGTGCTTGTTGAAGCCTTGGTAGACGAAGAACTGGCCCCAGGTCACCGCGCCATACACGTCCAGCCCGGCATCGCTGCTCATCTGCAGCTCCGAACGGAAGAAGAACGAAGTGTGCGGATTGATCAGAAGCAGCGCGTGGCCATCGGCGGTGAGCTTCGGCGCGATGGCGATACCGTTGGAGCCGGTCGGTTCCGCCCAGCTCGATGGCGTATCGACGAACGCCACGGCATCCGTGGATTTGCCATAGAACGCCTGCAGTTCCTTCAGCGAGACGCGCTCGATGTCGCCACCGATGCTGCCCTCGCTGAAGCTCAGCGCCATCCACGGTTCGAAATGCGTAATCACGCGCGGACGCACGGCGGCATGTGTGGCGAGGTAGTAATTCAAACCATCGGCCCAGGCATTCATCAGCTCGCGCAGCCACGCGGGACTCTTCGCGTACTGCTGCTTCAACTCGACCGGGTCGATCCACAACTGCTGGCGAAGATCGGACCAGATCGCCTGCTCGCCTTCCGCCTGCGCCAGCCAGCCCAGCGAATTGAGGTAATTCGTCTCGACGCGATTGAAGTCGTCTTCGGCCTGCGTATACGCCATGCCGAACACCGCATCGGCATCGGTCTTGCCGTGCACGTGGGCGATGCCCCAATCGTCGCGGGTGATGGTGACGGCGGCGGCTTCGGTCTTCCAGCGGGAGGCATCGGCAGGTGTTGAGTGCGCACTGCCGAGACAACCGAGTGCGAGAAGTACGGCGATTGAAAGCAGACGCTTGCCGATGGTCATGGTCTTCGGTGCCTTTTGGTGGTCGCAGTTCAACTGCTCGCCTCAGTTCCGCCTACTCCGTCATTCCGGCGAAAGCCGGAATCCAGCGCTTTGGCTTGCCTGCACGTAAAGGCACTGGATCCCGGCGTTCGCCGGGATGACGAGCTAGTGAAACACTACGCGACGGTCATGGCATGGCGTAACTGTTGTTCCCACGATCCGCATCCGGCAGCTTGTGCTCCGGATCCAGCGTGAGCCTGGCGATCTTCTTGCTCGTATGCAGTGCAAGCTTCGGCGTCGCACTCTGCCGCCATGCTTCCACCGGCACGCGCACATCCTCATGGCTGCCGTCGGCGTAGTCGATGCGCAGCGTGGCCGGCATCACCAGTTTCTGCTTGCTGGCGAACGTCACCTGCACGCCCTTGGCCGGATCGTTGTCCACGTAGCTCGCGCCCGTGATGCCCATGTCCAGCTGCCAGTTGTTGAGGTACCAGCCGCGCCACCACCACGACAGGTCCTCGCCTGCTTCGCTGCTCATGAAGCGGAAGAAGTCGGACGGCGTGGGATGGTGGTACGCCCACGTGGCGATGTACTTGCGGAACGCCGGGTCGAAACGGTCCGGCCCGAGGATCTGCTCGCGCAGCAGCACCAGGCCCAGCGCGCCCTTGAAGTAGCTCACCGGGTGGCGGTATTTCTCCGCCACCGAATCGGCCGGCGCCATCAGCGTGGGCGCGTTGGCATCGGCCAGCAACGGCAGGATTTCGTCGACCGGATTGCCGCCCTTGGGCGCGTATTCGCTGTCGCGCTTGGGCGCGAATTCACCCTTGTTGAACGCGTCCGACGCATACACGTCGATGAAGGTGTTGAAGCCTTCGTCCATGAACGCGTTGCGGCGTTCGTTGGAGCCCACCACCATCGGGAACCAGGTGTGGCCGATTTCGTGCGCAGTGATCCAGAACAGCATCGGGCCCTTGTCGTCGAAACCGTCGAACACAATGCCCGGATATTCCATGCCCGCGCCATGGCCGCCGAGATTCACCGCCACCGGCCACGGATACGGATACCACTTCGACGAGAAGTGCTCGATCGCGCCCTTCACGTATTCGGTGGAACGGTTCCACGCATCCTTGCCCACGCCTTCCACCGGATACACCGACATGGCGAGCGCGTGCTTGCCGTCGGGCAGGTTGATGCGGGCGGCGTCCCACACGAACGCGGGCGATGCGGCAAAGGCGATGTCGCGCGTGTGGTCCATGTGGAAGCGCCACGTCTGCGTGCCGCTTTGCTTCGGACGGCTGGCTGGATCGTTCACTTCCTGCGGCGAGCGGATCATCACCGTGCTGTCGCTTTGCGCCGCCTGCGCCAGGCGCTTCTGCTGCGTGGGCGTGAGCACCTCGCTGGCATTGGTGAGTGCGCCGGAACCGGCCACGAGGTAATTCCACGGCACGGTGACGGCGTAATCGATGTCGCCGTATTCCAGGTAGAACTCCGAGCCGAGGTAGGGCTGCGTATCCCATCCGCGCAGGTCGTCGTATACGGCCATGCGCGGGAACCACTGCGCGATCTCGTAGATGTCGCCGTTCTTGGTCGGCGTCACCGCGGTGCGACCGCCCCAGGTGCCGGGCACGGTGTAGTGGTAGCGAATGCGCAGCTTGGCCTGCTTGCCGTTGCTGCCCAGCGCCTGTGCCAGGTCCACACGCATGCGCGTGTCGTCGATGAGGAAATGCACGGGCTTGCCGTCCACTTCCACGGCGTCGATCTGGTAGCCGTCAGTGGCTTCGTTGCGCGGCGAACGCGGCGAGGTGATTGAACCGCGCGAGTCGCGTCGGTAGATGTTCTGGTCCAACTGCACCCACAGCTCGTCGAGCGCGTCCGGGCTGTGGTTGGTGTAGGTGATGGTTTCGTCGCCGCGCAGCGTGTGCGTGGCCGGGTCGATGTCGGCCTGGATCGCGTAGTCCACGCGGTTCTGCCAGAACTGCGGTCCCGGCTTGCCGGCGCCATCGCGGAAGGCGTTGGCTGCATCGGGCAGCGAGAGCGGCGCGAACAGCGCCTGGGGATCGAACCCGGCCTCCGTGCCGTCGGCGAAGGCAGGCGCGCACAAGGCGCCAGCAGCAAGCAGGCCCGCCACAACGGCGCAGCCCAGGACGAGTTTCTTCATCAGGCGTTTTCCTCAAGGCTCCCCGGTCTCAACCCGACAATATAGGCAGCGGGCGGCCGGATGAACCGGGCCAGTGGTCATGGGCGGCGCCGCAGCTTCGTGCGAATCGGCCCGTGGCCGGGCCAGGGCGGCGCCGGCGAGGCGGTACAATGGGAGCATGAGTACCCCCGAACATTCCCCGCTCGGCAAGACCACCGTCTACGCCGACCGTTACGACGCTTCCCTGTTGTTCCCGATCCCGCGCCAGGCCAAGCGCGACGAGATCGGCGTGTCCGCGCCGCTGCCGTTCCACGGCGAGGACGTGTGGAACGCCTATGAGCTCTCGTGGCTTGATGCCCGCGGCAAGCCGGTGGTGGCACTGGCGGAATTCCGCGTGCCGGCCACGTCGCCCAACATCATCGAGTCGAAGTCGTTCAAGCTCTATCTCAACGGCTTCTCGCAGGAACGCGTGGCCGATGCCGCGGCGCTGGTCGCCACGATGACGCGCGATCTCTCTGCCGCTGCCGGCGCCACGGTGGAAGTGACGCTGACCGATGCCCAGGCGCGCGGCCATGCGGTGATCGATCTCGACGGCACGCTGGTGGACGAGCAGCCCATCGACATCGACGACTACGGCCCGCCGCAGGCGGATTACCTTGTTGCCAACGCAGAACAGCCCGTGGTCGAGGAAACGCTGGTCTCCAACCTGCTGCGTTCCAATTGCCCCGTGACCGGACAACCGGATTGGGGCAGCGTGCAGATCCGCTATCACGGCGCGCCGATCGATCAGGCAGGTTTGCTGCGTTACCTGGTTTCCTTCCGCAACCACAACGAATTCCATGAGCAGTGCGTGGAACGCATTTTCGTGGACGTGATGGAGCGTTGCCGGCCGGAGCATCTGAGCGTGTATGCGCGCTACACGCGCCGCGGCGGCCTGGACATCAACCCCTATCGCAGCACCGGCACCGAGCGGCCGGGCAACCCGCGGGGCGCGCGCCAGTAACGCGCGGACAGTCGTTAAGATCGCGTCGACGCTGAGCCACACGCTAATCGCAGCTTCAGACCGGCCGGGCTAGCCTTGCTCGAACCAGGCGCCCGGCACCGCCTCCATGGCCGGCCGGGTGCGTGTTCGCCACCAGCCACGGGGTCAGTCATGAATATCCAGCCACGTAAAACGGCGCTGTATTGCGCGACCCTCGCCGGACTGCTTGTGCTGAGCGCGTGCGGCAAGAACGAGGAAGCCTCCAACACCACGCCCACGTCGCCGGCCACCAGCGCGCCTGCACCGGCCGCGCCGGCGCCCGCGTCCACCGCGCCGATCAGCCCGCCGCAGAGCGCACCCTCGCCCACCAGTACTTCACCGGCACCCGTGCAGACCACGGCCAAGTCGGCCAGCGTGGCCACCGGTGGCGAGATCAAGATTGCCGCTGTCACCATCGGCAGCCAGGTGGATGCAGCCCACGCCATCAGCAAGGAACAGCGTTACTTCGCGCCGGAAGACAAGGCCATCTATGCCAGCGTGGCCACCATCGGCACCACCGACAACGCCACCTTGAATGCGAAGTGGAGCTACATGGACGGCAAGGACGAGCCCTTCAGCAGCACCAGCGAATCCATCGCCACCGACGGCCCCGCCATCACCACGTTCAAGGTGCAGAACCCGAACGCCTGGCCCAAGGGCAAGTACAAGGTGGTCATCTCGCTCAACGGCAGGCAGGTGGCATCGGAAGATTTCGAAGTGCGCGGTTGATCCACGGCTTCACGCCTCCACGAAAAAGGCGCCCTACGGCGCCTTTTTCTTTTGTGTCGCGGCGAGCCGTTACAGCGCCCGCTTCCAGCGATGCATACGCACGCCGGCGATCACCTGCAACACGCCGTACACCAGCGCGGCCGCGCCGATCCAGATGGCCACGGTGAGCAGCCCTGCCACCGGATAAGCCGCAAACAACACGCCGAGCACCACCGCCAGCACGCCGCTCAAGGCGATCATCCATTCGCCTTCGATTTCCTTGCGCACACGAATGGCGAAGACGATGCGATAAATGCCCGCCACGATCAGCCACGCTGCCAGGAACAAGATCAGCACGTTGACCACCGCCAGCGGATGCCAGATGGCGAGCAGCCCGAACACGATCGAGGCCAGCGCATACAGCACCAGCCAGCCACGCGATACGGCCACATGGCGATTGAACAAGGCGAACAGGCTGATGATGCCTTCGGCCAGCGCCATCACGCCGAACGCCCACGCCAGCGCAATCACCGTGCTGCCCGGCCACAGCAATGCGCTGATGCCGAACAGGATGGAGATGACGCCGTAGAACACCAGCAACCAGCCCGTCCGGCTGACACCCCGATGCAGGATAGAACTCATAGTCGCGACACTCCTTGATGTTGAAAGACGAGCATGGATAGCCCGCACTCACCACGAGTAGACACCGACGGCCTGGACGCGAGCAGCAGGTTTTCCCCTTCGTCGCTTGAGGCGCGGAGACAGCATCCACGCACCCTCGATGTGGAGACGACGCGAAAACCGTCTCAGCGCGGCACATACGCGCGTGAATCCCGGCCACGCCCGGCAACACCGAAGGGACGTGCGCTTCACCCGGCGATTGCTCGAATCGGTCCCGTCATGCGCATGGCATCCCAACCCACACTACGAGGTCACGTCATGAACCAGGACACCATCCAGGGGAATTGGAAGCAGCTCAGCGGCCAGATCAAGCAACACTGGGGCAAGCTCACCGATGACGATCTGAAGATTGCCGAAGGCAACGCCGAATACCTGTCGGGCAAATTGCAGGAGCGCTACGGCATCGCCCGCGACGAGGCGGACAAGCAGGTGAAAGCCTTCGAGAAGCAGCTTCGGCACCACTGATAGCACCGCGTGACCGGCACGCCTTCTCATGCGAGAGGGCGTGCCTTGCGCCGACCATTACATCGTGTCGAGCGGAATCTTCAGATAACTCGTGCCGTTCGCTTCGGCCGGCGGGAATTGCCCCGCACGCATATTCACCTGCACGGATGGCAACAGCAGGCGCGGCATGGAGAGCGTGGCATCGCGCGTGCGGCGCATGCGCACGAAGGCCTCTTCATCGGTGCCTTCGCGCACGTGGATGTTCGAACGTCGCTCGTCGCCCACCGTGGTTTCATGCACGAAGGTGTCGCGGTCGGACGTCTTGTAGTCGTGGCAGAGGAATATGCGGATATCGTCGGGCAGCGCAAAAATACGCTGGATGGAGCGGTACAGGGTCCGCGCATCGCCGCCCGGAAAATCGCAGCGCGCGGTGCCATAGTCCGGCATGAAGAGTGTGTCGCCGACAAACGCGGCATCGCCGATCACGTGCGTCATGCAGGCCGGCGTATGTCCCGGCGTGTGCATGGCCACCGCTTCGATGGTGCCGACACGATAATGCTCGCCGTCCTTGAACAGGTGATCGAACTGGCTGCCGTCGCGCGCAAAATCGGAACCGGCGTTGAAGATCTTGCCGAACGTCTCCTGCACATCGCGGATGTGCTCGCCGATCGCCAGCTTGCCGCCCAGCACGGACTGCACATACGGCGCGGCGGAAAGGTGGTCGGCATGCACGTGCGTATCGATGACCCACTCCACTTCCAGCGCCTGCGCCTTGACGAAGTCGACCAGCGCATTCGCCGAATCGCGGTGCGTGCGCCCGGACACGGCGTCGTAGTCGAGCACGCTGTCGATCACCGCGGCCTTGCGCGTGGCCGGATCCCACACCACGTAACTGAAGGTGTTGGTGGACTCGTCGAAGAAGGCCTTTACGTCGGGTTGCTGCACGGCAAACGCCTCGTCTCGGGAGCGCTCATTGGAACGCATGCACCGCCGCGACGCCACTCGCCAGACGCCATAAGCAGCCGCCGAACCGGGCAAGACATGAGGGGAAGATGGCGCGCCCGGAGGGATTCGAACCCCCGACCAATGGCTTCGGAAGCCACTACTCTATCCGGCTGAGCTACGGGCGCATGAGCGTCGGCTCGCGCCTGGGACCGAGGGTCCGGGGCGCGGCGAGGGCGCAGTATAGCGGAGTTGGGGGCGGGAGCCCATGTGGGCGGCGTGGCTCGCTGTGGGTGGTGTTTTTGGGGCGCAGGCCGGGACTCGTTTTTGTCTGTCATTCCTGTGAACCCGAAGGGAGCATGAACCGGCGGCGTCTTTCAGCAGCCGAAGACGTCCCAGCTCGTCATTCCTGCGAACCTTCAATGAGGGCAAGAGGGGGAGAGGCCTTTCAGCGGCCGAAGACTTCCTCGCTCGTCATTCCTGCGAAGGCAGGAGGCGCTTTTCAACAGCCGGAGGCTGGTCATCCAGTGACTTTGCTCTTGTTTGTCGCGGCACCGCTGACTGTTCTTTTGCAGCGCTTCCGTGACTTGGCCGCCTACGCGGCGGGCGTTTCGATCGGCTGCCGCCGCTCGAGTCACTTTTCTTTTGCTGGCCCAAAAGAAAAGTAACCCAAAGAAAATGGCCTTCAGAGCAAGGGCTCGCAGCATCGTGCTGGGATAAGCCCGAGCGCTCGAGGATGGTTGTGGCGGGACACCCGTGGGAGGCCACATAGCGAGCACTCCCAAGCGCTGCGCAACGCGCCCGAATCGCAGAGGACTTAAAGCGGAGCCTCGCTTCGCATCGGCCTTTGCTTTGGCTTCGCTCTTACGTCCTCTCCGCGCACTCCACTTCTCCCTCTCCCCTTGTGGGAGAGGGTCGGGGAGAGGGGGCGGGTGCTCGCGAAAACACTACTGCTGCGAGCTTTGGCTCTGGCTCTTGGGGTCCCCGTATGACAGCGGCGGGCGGGTGGAGGAAAGCCCGTAGGGTGGCCGCATGGATGCGGCCAGTTTTTCGACAGGACAGGGACGTCCTGTCGAAAAACCCCGTAACCCGCCCGCGGACCTTCCGTCCTACGGACGGAAGGCGCGTCAGCCGGGGTGCTTCTTCTTTTGGCATTGCCACCATCTCGGTGGTTATTTTTCTTTACTCCGGGCATCCTGCCCTCCGTCCCTCGGGCCGGCTTCGCCGTTCGCACGCGCTCCTGCGCGTGCGTGGGCAAGCAAAGAAAAGTGACCCGGCCTCCGGCAGGAGGTCGGAAGCCCGCCGCGGGCGAGCCAGATCACTGCCACGCGACAACCAAGCGCAAAGTCGCTGGATGACCAGCCTTCGGCTGTTGAAAAGCGCCTCCGGCCTGCGCCGGGATGACGAGCGCAAAGAAAAAGCCGCCCATTTGGAGCGGCTTCGCAGACTTATCCTCACCACCATGAAGGTGGCAATGCCTCAACCCTCTCCCCCAAAAGGGAGAGGGAGATAAGACCACGCGCCTCAACGCGCCTTGAGCAACTCCGACAACCGATCGGCCTTCCCTTCGATGCGCTCCAGGTGCGGATACTTCAACCCATCGTGGTAATCGATGCGCAGCGTCTTGTACTCGTCGAAGTTCTTCACCAGCAATTCCACCGGTTGGTTCTTGTCCTTCGCGGCGGCAGTCACGGCGTCCTTGATGGCGTCGCTGGAGTATTCCTTGCCGTTCACGGCGATGACCTTCATGCCCGGCGACAGGCCGGCCTTGAAAGCGGGGCCGTCCCACAGCACGTCGACGACGTCGCCTGCCTTGCCCATCGACACGCCCAGCGAGTAGGTGAGGTTGGCACCGCCGGCGCGGGTTTCCATCGCCTTGGCCACCTCGGTGGGCTTGTCGTTGTAGACCAGCTTCCAGCCATTCGCCTCGAAGCCGCCGATCAACGGACCGTGGCCATCCAAACGCTCGCGCAGGTAGCTGGACCAGTCGTACGGCGCGATGTCGTTGAGCGTCTTCACCACGTCTTCGAAGGTGTAGGTGTTGACGTCCCACTCGCCGTTCTTCACGCCGAAGAAGGCCTTGGCGAAATCGTCGATGGAACGCTTGTCGCCGGTGAGGTCACGCAGCTTGCCGTCCACGTCGAGCCAGATCATCTGGCCGCCCGAATAGTAGTCCTCGCTCATCTGGAAGTTGCGGTACGGCAACGGGCGACGCATCGCGATGATCGGGTCGTTGGTGGTGTCCTGGATGTTGCGCCACTGCTGCAGGCCCGGACGGCCGCGGTCGTAGGTGGCGGCGACGTTGGCCAGCATGTCGATCGCCTGGTCCTGCTTCCACAGGCCCGAGCGCGCGGCCATCACGTAACCCCAGAACTGCGTCTGGCCTTCGTACACCCACAGCAGGCTGTCCTGCATGGGCACGTTGAAGCTCGGCGTGCTGAGATCAGCGCCGCGGCGGTACTTGCCATCCCACGAATGGTTGAACTCGTGCGAGAGCAGGTCGCGCATCGAGGCGTTCTTGTCCCACTCGGTGAAATAACCGGTGCCCACGCCGTTCTCGCTGGAGCGGTGATGCTCCAGGCCGATGCCCGACATCTTGTCGCTGAGCGAGAACAGGAAGTCGTAGTGGTTGTAATGGTGCGCGCCGTACAGCTTGTACATCTGCTGCACCAGGTTCTGGTGCACCTTCAGCTGATCGGGCTTGATCTCGAGGAACTTCGGATCGTCCGCCACGATGTTGAGGAACACCGGCGTCTTCGCACCCGGATCGAGATCCACGCGCTTGAAGTACTTGCCCGCGAAGATCGGCGAGTCGACCAGGTCGTCATAGTCGATGGGCTTGAACGTCACCGTATCGCCGTTGCGCGAGGCCATTTCCAGCGCACTGCCGTACTGCCAGCCGGCCGGGAACGTCACCGTGGTTTCCGCCTTGATCTGGCTCGCGACATAGCCGGCCGGATACAGCGACACCGTGTTCCATTGCAGGTTGAGCATTTCCGGCGTCATCACCACGCGGCCCTGGCGCACGTCCTGGGCGGAGAGGAACTGGAATTCCACCTGCACTTCGTTCGCGCCCTGCGGCACGTCCACGTGGAACGCGTACACGTTGAGCGGATCGCGCTTCCACGGAATGACCTTGCCGTTCGCCTTTACCACCAGGCCCGCGAGCTTGTCGATGGGGCCCGTCGGCGAGTGATTGCCCGGCAGCCACTGCGGATACAGCAGCGTGAGCGGACCGGCCTGCGCCGGCACCGTTTCGTGCACGCGGAACACGCGATGCGCGAGGTCGGTGGCATCGACGTTGATCTTCAGCGTGCCGTTGAACGGAATGTCCTGCGGTGCGGGAACATCGGCGAGGGCCGCGACACTGCCCAGGCCCAAGGCCGAGGCAAAGATCGCGGAAGCGAGACGCGAGGCTTTCAACAAGAGATTCTCCCCAATCGTACGAATTCGTGCCGCAGCGGCTTGCTGCACGAAACATGAACCTCCGATGCTAGTGCGCGTTGACAGGTGGCTCCCCCTGCCATTGGTCATGGAAGTGTCTGAACATCGCCTTTCCGCAAAACCGTTCGCGGGTTTTCTGCGCGTTAAAAACCCGTATCCTTTTTTCACCGCGATCCCCACGCGGACCGAAGCGACATTCCCCCTTGTTGTCGCGACGGATCACAAAAAAGATGGAGCATTCCATGAACAAGACTCTTCTTGCGGCCGCCTTGGCCGTGGTCGTCGCTGCGCCTTTCGCCGCCAAGGCCGACGAAAACAACAACCAGCTCGACAATTTCTTCGTTGCCGGCAACCTGGGCCAGAGCAACTACCGCCTCGGCGGTTTCTCGGACAAGACCGACGTGTTCCAGAACGTGCGCTTCGGCTGGCGCTGGAACGGCATCGTCGGTGCTGAAATCGGCTACGCCTACCTTGGCAAGGTCAAGAACGACTTCGATTTCGCCAGCACCTCGGTCAAGCCGCGCGTGGGCCAGATCGGCGTGACCGGCAAGTACAACTTCTACAACAACTGGTACGTCACTGGTCATGGCGGCTACCTGCGTTCGCGCACCACCGGCGCCGTCACCGTGGGCGACGTCTCCGCTTCCGAGCGCAGCTGGAACAACGGCTGGTACGCCGGCGCCGGCGTGGGCTACGACATCACCCGCAACGTCGCGCTGGGCGTGAACTACGACAACTACCACATCAAGTACGGCCGCGGTGGTTCCGACCAGCCGCAGACCAACGCCAACGTGGCGACCTACTCCGCGTCGGTGGAAGTGAAGTTCTAAGCTTTCGCTGGATGTCGGAAACAAAAAAACGGCCGCGAAAGCGGCCGTTTTTCTTTGCACCATGTGGTGTTCTTGCCGGAGTTCCTTACTGCTTCTCCAGCTTGCTGTGATGCATGCCGTAGCCCAGATACACCAGCAAACCGATGCTCACCCAGATCAGGAACACCTTCCAGGTGATGGCCGGTAGTTCCGCCAGCAGCCAGATGGAGAAGGCGATGCCGACCAGCGGGATCAACGGCACCCACGGCGTACGGAACGAGCGATGCAGGTCGGGCTTTCGCTTGCGCAGGATCATCACCGAGGTGCAGATGACGATGAAGGCCGACAGCACGCCGATGTTCACCAGCTTGGCCACTTCCTCGATCGGCAGCAGGCCCGCCACCAGCGCGGTGAACACGCCGAGCACGACGGTGGGGCGATGCGGCGTGCCGTAGCGCGGATGCACATGCGCGAACCAGCCCGGCAGCAGACCGTCGCGCGACAGCGCATACCAGATGCGCGTGGCGCCGAGCATGAAGGCGAACAGCACGCTGATCAGACCGAACACCGCCGATACCGACACCGTCAACGCCACCCAGTGCAGGCCCAGACCCTTGAACGCATCGGACACGGGTGCATCGGTGTTGAGCGTGCTGTAGTGAGCGATGCCGGTGAGCACCATCGACACCGCCAGGTACATCACCATCGAGATACCCAGCGACAACAGCACCGCACGCGGCAGGTCGCGCTGCGGATTCTTCGACTCTTCCGCCGCCGTGGTCAGCGTGTCGTAGCCGAACACCGCGAAGAACACCACGGCTGCTGCCGCGCCCACGCCCTGGAAACCGAAATGGCCAACGCCATCGGCGCCGATCACGCGTGCGGGAATGAAGGGCACCCAGTTGGCCGGGTTGATGTAGAACACGCCGATGCCGATCACCAGTGCGACGGCCGCGACCTTGATCGCGACGACGACGGTGTTGAAGCGTGCGCCCCATTCCGTGCGGAAAATCAGCAGCGCCGCCACGGCAAGCGTGACGAGCGCGGCGATCACGTTGAACACATGCCCCTCGCCCGTGCCGATGGCGCCTTGCGCCCATACCGGTAGCGTGATGCCCATGCTGGTCAGTGCCGATTGCACATAGCCGGACCATCCGATCGCCACCACCGCGACGATCAAGGCGTATTCCAGCAACAGATCCCAGCCAATCAGCCACGCGGCCAGTTCGCCGAGTACCGCATAACCGTAGGTGTAGGCGCTGCCGGTGACCGGGATCATGCCGGCGAATTCGGCGTAGCACAGCGCTGCCGCCGCACTGGCGATGCCCGCGATCAGGAAGGAAATGGCGACCGCAGGACCGGCGTTGATCGCCGCCTGCTTGCCCGCCAGCACGAACACGCCCACGCCGATAATGCCGCCGATGCCGATGGCGGTGAGCTGCCACAGACCCAGTACGCGACGGAAATCGCCGCGTTTGCCGGCCTCCGCCTGCAACAGCTCCACAGGCTTGTGGCGCACCAACTTGCTAAGGAAACCCATCGGCTCATCCCCAGGAAACGAGCCGCGATCATAGCGAATGCCCTCGCGCCTGCCACGCTGCAGCTGCGCGACCCTTTGGATTTCCCGTAGAAAATCTCATGCGCCAGCGGTTCCAGCTCCTGCCCACCGCCTCTCCAGCGATGGAACCAGGCAGACCAGGCGCCATTACCAGAGCAGTCGGCCGGGTCGCCTTTCATCTTTTTCCTAGAGATTAAGGCCACGGCGAAAGAAGACACTCCGGTGGCCTATCGCAAGACGGCGTTGGTGCATCGGCCCCATCGAGGGCCAGCCAGTGATGGCAAATGCGCCACGTTGCGGCCCCACCCTGCCCGAGACCTCCACCGTGATCTCCTCTCGCTTCATAGCCGTCCTGTTTTCCTGTGCCCTGGTCGCTGCCTGTCAGGAAGGAGGCGCCGATTCTGCTGCAACGCCGCCTTCCACCGCAGACCAAGCGACCGCGCTCTCCACACCAGCACCGCCAGCCGCCCCATCCATACCTCCTGAGCAGGAGACAGGCGATTTCAATGCGTACGTGAGTCGGCACCCTCAGATCAACGACAGCATTTTTCTCCGCGCAAGCATTCGCAATCTCATGCGCGAACTGGGCAAGGCAGACGGTGTTCCGTCCCATCTGGCCCAGGAAGATGCCAAGTACGCCGCCCTGGCGGTCGAGAAACTGAAGGGCTATTGCGCCAACGGATCACTGACCAGCCAGACCGGGCTGCCGGACACCGACTGCAAGCTCATCCTGGCCATTCACTAGAGAGGGTCACGACGTGCACACCGTCGCGAACGCAGGCATGAGGCAACGCACGCGCATACGATTGAGGTGCTTTCCCAGGCCACCACTCCATGCCTTTGGCTTCAGCGTGCGCCGGAGGCCTCGTGGCTGGCGGTGGAGACGGTTAGCCAGCCGAGCACGAAGGCGCTGGCAACCGGGATGGCGACCAGCGCGGCAATAAGATGCGCGTTGAGTAACGGCGCGCCGAACCAGCCACCGGTCAACAGCGGCACGGCCGCTGTCACGAGCAGGCGCATGAATTCCAGTGCCACGCCGATACGCCTTCCCTCGGTGAGTGCGCCAAGAACGGACAGGCTCAACACCAGGAACACGGCATAGCCCACGAGGGTGGTAGCCGGCACTTGCTTGGCCAGATCGAGGAACTGCACCGCCATGCCAAGCAGCAAGGCAAATTGCACGACGCCGTAGATGGTGAGGCCACGCGAGAGCGGGGGAAGAAAGCGCTCGCGCTGGATGTCGAAGGCCGGCTTGGGAAACCGCTCGGCCACATCCGCCGGACGCCAGCCCGGCGGTTTCAGCCACACCAGCAATTTGTCGCGCCAGCGACGCGCATGCCATGCGTCCTTGGCCGTGGCCCAGTACACCTCGGCATTGGCCCACAGCGGATTCCAGCTGCGCAGCGGCGAGCGCGTGCCGTAGATCGGCGGGTCGGTGTCGTCTTCCTCGACGAAGGTGCCGAACAGGCGATCCCACACGATCAGGATGCCGCCGTAGTTGCGATCGAGGTAGCGATCGTTCACCGCATGATGGGCGCGATGATTCGATGGCGAACAGAACACGCGGTCGAACCAGCCTAGGCGTCCCACCAGTTCGGTATGCACCCAGAACTGGTAAAGCAGGTCGATGAGCGCCACCACCACGAACACTTCCAGCGGATAACCCACGATGGCCATCGGTAGATAGAACAACCAGCCCAGCAGTACGCCACTGCCGGTCTGGCGCAGCGCGGTGGAGAGGTTGTAGTCCTCGCTCTGGTGATGCACCACGTGCGCGGCCCAGAGGATGTTCACCTCATGCCCGGCGCGATGCAGCCAGTAATAGCAGAGGTCGTAGAACAGCAGCGCGGAAACCCACACCCATACGCTGTCCGCGGGCAACGCGAAGATGGCGAAGCGCTGCACGCACCACGCATAGATGCCCAGCGTGAGCAGCTTGCTGAAAACCGCGACGATCTGCGAGATCACGCCGAGCCCCAGGCTGTTGATCGCATCGCTGCTGTGATACACGCGCCGGCCGCGCAGCTTCGCCACCAGCAGTTCCAGCGCGATCAGCGCAAAGAACACCGGCGTGGCCCACGTAATGATGATTTCCTGCGTATTCATCGCCGCTCAACGACTCCCGCGAACTGATCGCGCCAGGCACCACAGCGCCGTGTAATACGTCACCAGCACCCACACCGCCGACAACGGAATCACGAAGCGGAAACGGTCCCAGGCCAACAGTGTATCGCTGAGCATGAAGATCAGCGCACCCATCATCGACCAGTGCGCCGACGTGGCCAGCGCATCCGACGTGTGCTGCCGTTCGCGCACCACCGACTGCCCACCCATGCTCGCCAGCACCAGCACGTAGACCACCACCGGCAGATGCAGCGCCACCGGCAGCGACGGCCACAACGCCCACAGGTTGAATACGCCGTAGGCCACGCAGGCCAGCATGCCCCACGGGCGTTCGGCAAAGCGGCTGTCGTCCAGCAAGGCCGCGATGAAGCACAGGTGCGCCAGCAGGAACGACACCAGCCCCGCGACGAAGGCATCCTGCGGCAACATCAGGAACACGTCGCCGACGAGCGAACACAGCATGCCCGCGGCGATCCAGCGGCGGTAACGCGTCGACACCGCTGGCTCGGCACGCCAGGCCGTCCACAGGATCAGCGCCGTCGTCAACGGCTTGCAGATCCAGTGCAGCCAGCGCCAGCCGTCGATCTCATCGTGGGCTGCGAACGCTGCGCCCGCGATGGCGCCCGTGGCCAGTACGATCACCGCGATGCCGACCCAGAGCGACGAGGACGGCCTCATCGTGGCGTTTGAAACAGACATGCATGGATTCCCCAACCCATCGATGCCGGTGATGGTAGAGCCAATGGCTTCCGATGCCCTGTCGCAACGCAATAATGGCCGGGCGGGGAGCCCCGCGGGGCAGCCGAAAAAAAAGCCCTCCCCCGTCACCGGGAGAGGGCCTGCAAGAAGCGGGTAGGCTGGCGGGACAGCTCCCCTCCTCCACCCTACCCCAAGGCGGGGCAAGGTCTCCACATGCGGGCGCGCTTAGAACTTCGCGTTGATGTTGAAGAACACCTGGCGCGGCGCGCCGGCCATCAGCGTCTGGTTCCAGCCCATCGGATCGGAGGCCACGTAGCCGTTGGTGCCGGTGGTTGCGAAGTAGCGCTTGTTGAGCAGGTTGGTGATGTTGAGGCCCATGCTCAGGTCCTTGGCCAGCGAGACCTTGCCAAAGTCGTAGTTCAGGCCTGCATTGAACAGCCAGTACGACGGCACCTGCGAGTCATTGATATAGGTGATGAAGCGACGACCGGTGTACTTGCCATCCAGCGTGGCGGTGAAGCCGGCGAAGGTGTAGCTCACGTTGCTGGAGAACATCCAGGTGGGAATGCCCACCACGTACTTGCCGTCGGTGGCGACCACGCCGTTGTTGAGGTAGTCGTCCTGGTACTTGGAGTTGTCGTACGACAACGAGTTGAGCCAGCGCAGGTGTTCCATCGGACGCCAGATCACGGCCAGGTCCACACCCGTGCTCTTCACCGAGCCCACGTTGTTGAGGATGGCCGAGCAGGTCTGCACGGCGCTGCACGGCGACACCGCCAGCAGACGGTTGGTGAAGCGCGTGTAGTACGCATCGGCGGAGGCTTCGATGCTGTCGCCATGCACGCGGTAACCCAGCTCGAACGTCTGCGACTGCTCCGGCTTGAGCGAGCTCTTGCTGCCGTCGAACGCCTGCTGCGACTGGCTGAAAGGCAGGAAGCCATAAGCCGAGAGGTTCTTGCTGTAGGAGGCATACACCTCCTGGCTCGCGTCGATCTTGTAGTTGGCGCCCGCCTGCGGCAGGAAACCATCGCTGGCACGGATACGGCCCGCGGCCAGCGCGCTGCTCGCGACCAGCGAATCGGCCGTGTTGGTGACGCCGAGCGCCTTGGCACCGAAGTTGAGCGTGAGACGATCATCCATCAGGTGGATCGTGTCCGACGCATAGGCCATCTGCGTCTTGGTGATGTAGTGCTGCAGGAACGCGCGCAGGAACGGCTCTTCGCTCTCGTAGAAGTTGCTGAGGTAGTTGTACGCGCCATCGAGGTAGAAGTAGTTGCGTTCCTGGTTGGTCTTGGCGTTCTCGGCCCAGAAGCCCACTTCCAGATCGTTGTTGCCCAGCTGGAACAGCAGCGAACCGGTGCCGCCGTAGCGATCCAGGCCGTAATCGGTGGTGCGCATCGACAGCGGCACCGTCGGCGACGATGCCTGGTACGGCGTGGCCCACTGACCTTCGCCGCGGTTGTCGTGGTAGTACGTGCCCAGGTTCAGCGTGGTGTGATCGTTGAGGTTGAACGTGCCGCTCAGGCCCGCGAGGTTGTCACGACGAATGCCGCCGCCCGCGTAGTACGTCGAGTCCACCAGGTCATAGCCTGCCGGCAGCGACGACAGCACCGCAGGGTACGCACCCTTGCCGTTGTATGCGTTGGCGATCTGCACGGCCGTGTTCCAGTCCGGCTGCAGGTAATCCCAGTTCCAGCCCAGCGCCTTCTGGCTGGCGAGGGACAAGTCCATGTAGTCGTATTCCTTGCGGCGCGAGCTGTCGTAGAACAGGCTGACGCTGCCGCCGTCCCACTGGTAGACCGACTTCAGGTTCACCTGGTCCGAACGCTGGTCGCCGTAGCCCTTCCACTTGTCCGTCGATGAGTGGTCGTACGACACGTACATCGAGAAGCCGTGATAATCGCCGGTATCCAGGCGCACGAAGGTGCGCGTAGTGGAATCCGAACCAATCACCTGGTTGATACGCGCACCGGCGATGCTATCCGGGTCGGCCGAATAGAACTGGATGGTGCCGCCGAGATTGGTGTTCGACGCGGTGCCCAGCGCACCCGCGCCCTGCGCCAGTTCCACCGTGCTCAGGTTGTCGCTGCTGATCGCACGCGTCACCTGCAGGCCCGTGGTGGTGCCATAGCTCATGTTGCCCAGCGGGATGCCGTCGAGCGTGAAACCCAGGCGGCTCTGGTCGAAGCCGTGCAGCGTGATCTGCGTGGACCACTCGTAGTCGCCCCACGGATCGGCCGCCTGGAAGTTCACGCCGGGCAGCTTGTCCAGCGCCTTGAGCGGGCTGGTACCCGGCGTCAGCTGCTGCAGATCCTCGCTGGTGACCTTTTGCACCTGGCGCGTTTCGCCGGTGGCCACCACCGACACGGCCTCCATGTTCTTGGCCTTGTCGCGCGGATTGTTGGCCGACGCATCGGCTGCCGGCGCGGCGGCCGCGGTGTTCACGTCGTCGGCGAGCAGCAGGCCGCTGTGGAAGGCGGCCAGTGTTGCCAGCGCGATCGCGGTCCTGCGAAGGGAAAGCTTGGGCATGACGAATCCTCGCGCGCGGATTCGCCATGAACCCGCACGTTCATTGGGACAAGTAGGGGAAATAGCCGTCCAAACCGTATGGACAGCCTGAGGGAAAGCACGAACGATCCGCCGCGCCTCACTACCGACGAACGCAATCCAGCGTGTGACGTCCCCGAATGCCGCTGATTTCCGTTCGTCGCCAGGGCGACGAGTCGTTCAACACCTTCTTAGGAAATCGTGAAGGCCGCGTGTGTAGCCGCGATGACACGGATATTTAAAACAGCCACGATCCAAATCGCCCGGCGTCACACATCCGACATCAAGCGAACTGCGTCACAGATGGACGTCCATCTCGTGACGCAGAACTGTCACTTGCGGGCCGCAAAGCCCGTGCAAAGAGACTCAGCGACCGTCAACAGCCTTGCGGCCGAGGGCCGGATCGTCGGTGAAGAAGGCATCCACGCCCGCATCGAGATAGGCGCGGATCTCGGCGATGGACCCGGCCTCGTTGAACGTCTTGGGATCGCTGCCCTTCCAGAAGTTCTTCGCCTGGAAATGGTTCTCCGGCCGGAACGTGTACGGATGCAGCTCCAGCTTCGCCGCATGCGCGTCGTGCGCCAGCGCGGATGGCTTGCCCAGCGAACCATCCGCCGCCAGCGGAATGATCGAGCGGATGCTCGGACCAATGGCGTCGGCGTAGCCGGCGATGTCGTGCAGACCGGCCGGCGTCATCATCTGCGCGTAGGTGAGCTTTTTGCCGGCAGCGACCGTGTCGTACGGCTCTTCCTTGTCGTCGCCCAGCAACTGCAGGAGGCGGATGTTGGGATGATTCTTGCCCAGCTTGCCGCGCAGGTAGCGCAGGTTGGCGATCTCGAACGACTGGATTTCCACCGGCGCTGTGCGCGTATAGGTGTGCGCGGCAAGGATGGCCAGCACGCGGTCTTCCATCGGCAAGCCTGCCTTCTGGAAATACGTGCCGTGCTTGATCTCGGGAATGATGCCGATCACGCGCCCTTGCGTGGCCGATTCCGCAGCTACGAAGTCGATGATTTCGTCCAGCGTGGGAATCTGGAACTGGCCGTCGTACGCGGTGCTACGAAACTCCGGCAAACGCTCGCGGGCGCGCAGCGTCTTCAACTCATCCAGCGTGAAGTCCTCGGTGAACCAGCCAGTCACCTTTTCGCCGTCGATGGTCTTGGTGGCCTTGCGCGAGGCGAATTCCGCATGCTGAGCCACGTCGGTGGTTCCGCTGATCTCGTTCTCATGACGCGCCACCGGCACGCCGTCGCGCGTCATCACCAGGTCGGGCTCGATGAAATCCGCGCCATCGGCAATGGCCTTGCCATACGACGCGAGCGTGTGTTCCGGCCGCAGCGCACTGGCGCCACGATGGCCGATCACCAGCACCTTCTTCGCCAACGGCACTTCATTCGCCTGGATATCGGCAGTCATCAGCAGTGCACCCGCCATCACGATGGCCCAGCATAAACGACTCACGGCGACTCCTTTGCAATGGTTGCGACGCGCCACGCGGGCGCAATGATCCGCCCATCGTGACCTTGCCGCATGTCGATTCATTGACACGCCGATGGCTGTACAGGCAGGCAAGGCGCTGGCTAGCGTCGCCCATCGTGCCATGACTCATGGCACCGCCATGACTTGCGGCCAGTGGTGGCCCACGATGCCGATGCTAGCCTCGCGGTGACTCATCGATGACCGGAACGCCCATGCTCACCACGCTGCTCGCCGCCCTGCTCGCCGCCGCACCCGCAGCGGATTGCCACATCGGCGCCTATCGCCTCAGCGATGGCAGCGCGCTGGACATTGCACCATCGCAAGGCGATGCATTGCGCTGGCGACGCATCGACGGCAGCTCCGGCAAGCTCACCCGCGGCGAGGGCGATACCTGGAAAAGCACGTTCGGCTGGACCGATCGCCCCGATGGCAAGGACGTGCGTTTCATCGACTGCGCCAAGGGCAGGATCACTTTCGACGGCACGCAGGGCGAGCGCATTCCCTTCCAGGTGCAACAGACCACGTTTGCCGGCGAAGGCGGCACGCGCCTGGTGGGACGGCTGATTCTTCCGCCGGGCCACGGCAAGGTGCCGGTGGTCGTGCTGGTGCATGGCTCGGAGCACGATTCCGCATTGTCGTTCGACGCGATGCAACGCGAGCTCCCCGCCGAAGGCGTGGGCGCCTTCGTCTACGACAAGCGCGGCACCGGCAGCTCCGATGGCAAGTACACACAGGATTTCAGCGTGCTCGCCAACGACGCGGTGGCCGCCGTCGCCGAGGCGCGGCGCCTCGCGGGTACACGCGCGGGCCGCGTGGGCTTTCGTGGCGGCAGCCAGGGCGGCTGGGTGGCGCCGCTGGCAGCCACGCGCACCAAGGTGGATTTCGTGATCGTAGGCTACGGACTGGCCATCTCGCCGCTGGAAGAAGACCGCGAAGCCGTCGCCTTCCAGCTCAAGCTCAAGGGCTACGATCAATCCGTGATCGACAAGGCGTGGCAGCTCTCCGATGCCGTCGGCCTGATTCTCTCCAGCCAGCTCACCGAGGGCTACGACCAGCTCGATGCGGCCAAGGCCAAGTACGCCAAGGAGCCCTGGTACAAGGATGTGCGCGGCGACTTCAGCTATCTCGTGCTACCCATGAGCAGCGCCGAGATCCGCGAAAAGGGCAAGGAGTACATGTGGAACACGCCGTGGCACTACGACTCCATGGCCGTGCTGGAAAAGTTGCAGACGCCGCAATTGTGGGAGCTGGGCGAAGATGACATCGACGCACCGAATGGCGAAACATTGCGCCGCCTCGCGTCATTGCAGGCCAAGGGCTTGCCGATCACCACGGCGCTGTTTCCGCATGCCGAGCACGGCATGACCGAATACGAACTCACCCCAGCCGGCGAGCGCATCAGCACGCGCTACTCGGCGGGCTACATGCAGATGACCATCGACTACGCCAAGGGCGCGCTGCATCCGCCGTATGGCGCGAGCAAGATCGCATTTCCATCGCCAGCGCCTGCGAAATAAGGGAGCGTCAGGCCACACGGTGCTAGGCTTCGGCCATGATCCGTCGCGGCCTTTCGCTGGCATGCATCGCGTGGCTGGCGCTCACTGCGTCGGCCAGTGAGGTGTCCACCGGCACGCTCAAGGATGTGGTGTTCTCGCAGTACACGGACTGGAGCAGCAGCGCGGAACTCGCGCGACGTCTGGTGACGCCGCTGAATGCTTGGCGGCTGCAGCAGCATGCCGCGTCGCAGGGCATGACCATTGCCGAGCAGCCCATCGACCTGGCGCGCGAGCGATTCGCCCTGTAAGTACCCACGCAGATGCCGCCTGACGGCTACGCCCTGCTGGTATTCGTGCCGCCGTGGAACGAAGCCAGCGTCCCGGCTGCATGGACGTACATCCTCGAACGCCACGGCATGATCCTCGTCACCGCCGCCAACATCGGCAACGACGCCAGCCTGCTCGACCGCCGCGACCCCGTGTCCCTGCTCGCCGCGAGCAACGTGATGGCGCGCTATCGCGTGAATCCCCAACGCGTGTATGTCGGCGGTTTCTCCGGCGGCTCGCGCGTGGCACTGCGCCTGGCGCTCGGCTACCCGGACGTGTTTCATGGCGTGCTACTGGAGGCAGGCAGCGACGTGCTTGGGCAGACCGTGCCGCTGCCGCCGCGGGCACTGCTGGAACAGTTCCAGTCCTCCACTCGCATCGTCTATTTCACCGGCCTGCAGGACACGGCACATCAGGATGCCGACAAGCAAAGCCGCGCCTCCTTGCGCCACTGGTGCATCGACGACGTGGATGTGCGCTCCATGCCATGGACGGGCCACGACCTAGCCGAACCTGCGGCACTGGATCGCGCGTTGATCTCACTGGAGACGCATCGCGCTCCCGATGCGGCCAAGCTCGACGCCTGCCGCGCCCGTGTCGCCCATGATATCGATCAGGCGCTGGGCCAGATCGGTACGGCCATCGCGAACGGCCAGCTCGACAGCGCGAAGCAGCAATTGGAAAACGCAGACCAACGCTACGGTGGATTGGCCACACCGCGCAGCGTGGAATTGGCGACGCAGCTCCAGCGAGCCGCGCCGCCCACGCCTTAGGCAATGGTCATCGCATCGACGCGGCCCGCACGCACGGCCTTCACCAGCGAGGCATGATCGCGGTCGTTTTGGTCGGCGTAGGCCACGGAGAACGAGGTGATGGCATCGGCAAAGGCATCGCTCTTGCCCAGGTACGCCGACAACAGCACCGCATCGCCCGAGCGCGCGTGCGCACGTGCCAGCGTGCGAGCACACAGGCGGCCATAGCGACGCAGGTTGGGCGCGCGCATCACCTCGATCTGCGGCGAGACCTTCGCGTCGCGCAACTGCCGCACGTAGAAGTGGCGCCGGGGTCCTTGCGTCCATCCCAGGAACAGGTCGCTGGCCGATTGCATCAGGCGCTGGCCCGCGACGATGCGTTGCCCCTGATGCTTGTACGGCTTGTTGTCCACGAAGGGATCGATCACCGACTGGCGCGCCTCCTTGAACTGGAGGAACAGCGGGTCGCCATTGCCCGACACCAGCAGCATGATGCCGCAATACGTGCCCACGCTACCCACGCCCACCACTTTCACCGCGGCGTCCACCGTCTCGAAGCGATCGAGCAGTACGCGCCGTTCGGGCAACAGCGAATCGCGATAGTCGAGGAACGCTTTCCTGCGCTCTTCCACCGTCACGTGGTTCTCCAGTGTCTCGTCGTGATAGATCAGCGGCGGTTCGTCCTGGATGCGCGGCGGCGAGCCGCCCTGCACCGTGAGCTTGATGAACTCCTTGGTATGCGCGGTGTACTCCACGGCCTTGTGCACGCTCTTGGTCGCGAGCCGCTTCATCTCTTCGTCGCGCATGCGGTCGATCACATCCTGCAGGTCGATGTGGTCGTACCACGCTTCAAGCACGGGCATCTGCGCGTATTCGGCCAGGTGCGACTGATAGGCGGCCGCCGCTTCCCAGGCAATGTCCTTGGCGTCATCGTCGCCGAAGCCGTTGGCGCGCGAGGCCACCACAAGACTGGCGCACAGGCGCTTGACGTCCCACTCCCACGGCCCGACGGTGGTTTCGTCGAAATCGTTGATGTCGAACACCAGCTTGCGTTCGGGCGTGGCGAAGCCGCCGAAATTCACCAGATGGCAATCGCCGCAGATCTGCAGATGGACGCCGGTGCTCGGCGTGGTCGCCAGATCCGCCGCCATGATCGCCGCCGCGCCGCGATAGAACGCGAACGGCGAGGCCATCATGCGTCCGTAGCGGATGGGCACCAGCGAGTCGACGCGACCCTTCGATGTTTCGATCAGCAACTCCACCGGATCGAAGCGCTTCTTTGCCGGCGTCCAGCCGCCCAGCGACTTGCGCGAGACCTTGTCGCGAATCGCGCGCGCCATCGCCTGGCGCTCAGCGGGTGCCTTGCGCAAGCTGTCCTGCGACAGCGGCCCGCCGGCGCGATGGGCGTAGGCATGTGCCTCAACCTCCTCGCTGCCCTTGGGGCGCTTGCGGGTCACTCGGGGGGCCTGATCGTCCTTCGTCCTCGCCATGGTTTGCACCTCGATGAAGGGACACGCGATGAACCGGGAATCGCACGAAGGAACATTTGACCCCCGCGACCCGCAAAGTGGAATAGCAAAATTACGTAGAGGACAAACCGCGCCCTGCCCCGGATCAGTCGGTGAGCGTTTCGTGGCTGGCCGCTTCGCCCTGCCTCCAGTAGCTGGCGGCGCGTATGCGCTGCCGGTCCAGGCCGTGGACGTCGATCAGCCGCTGCCGCACCTGGCGAATGCTGGCGTATTCGCCGGCCGCCCAGGCAAAGCCCTCGCCCTCGGGCAGGATCAGCTCGCCCACGGCGTCCGCCAGTCCGGCGTCGCCGGCCTCGCGGCACAGCCAGGCGATGCTGGCGTTCGCCGCCGTGCGGATGTCGATGCGCGCATCGGCGCTGTCGATCTCGATCATCGCGATGATGCATTCGTCAGCGGAAGCTTCTTCCAACCGGCGCGCGATGGCGGGCAATGCAGTTTCGTCGCCGACCAGCAGGTACCAGTCCAGGCCCTCGGGCAGGAGCGTTGAACCGCGCGGCCCTCCGAGCCCCAGTACGTCGCCCACTTTAGTGGCGCGCGCCCACGACACTGCCGGGCCTTCGCCATGTAGCACGAATTCGATATCCAGTTCGTTGGCGGCGCGGTCATGGCGGCGCGGCGTGTAATCGCGGCTGGCGGGCCGCGGGCACGATGGATCGAACGCGATGCCCTGCTCCGTCACCGTGGGCAACACGGACCGGGCGTCGCCCTCGGCCGGGAAAAACAGCTTCACGTGGTCGTCGAACGAGGCGGAGATGAAATCGCCCAGGTCACCGGTGAAGGTGACACGCAGCAGGCGTGGGGAGGCCAGCACCAGCCGCTTCACGCTCAGCTCGCGCATTTTCAGGGGATGCCGGACGCGCCGGACTTCGATGGATGCAGACATGGAAACCTCGCTGGCCGCGACCGGGCCGCGGCGCTATAATGGATGAAACTCATAGTGAGCTTGCTCAATACTTTTCCATGACCACACCGCGCAAGTCAACCCCGGGCAAGTCCACCACGGTCGAGCTGGCTGATGCTTTTTTGGCCCTGCATCACCTGGTCCGCAAGCGCGTGGACGCGGCCATGACCGCGGCCGGCCTGTCGCTCTCGCAGGCGAAATTGCTGGCGCTGGTGGCCCGGCTTGCCCCGTGCCGGCCCAGCGATATCGCCACCCAGATGGGCTACGCGCCGCGCACGGTCACGACGGCGCTGGATGCGATGGAGGAAAGCGGCTGGATCGAGCGCTCGCCGCATCCCACCGACCGCCGCGCGCAACTGGTGGTGATTACGTCAGCAGGCCAGGCCAAGCTCGATGAAGTGCAGGGCCCCAAGCGGCGCGCGGTGGAGCAACTGTTCGGCGTGCTTGATGCGGATGCGCAGAAGAAGCTTCGCGAACTGATGGACCGCGTGCGCGAAGGCGCGGGCGACTGAAGCATCCCCGTCGCCCTCAATCGAGCGGCGCTGACATCACCAGTTTCTCGATGGGATAGCCGCGCTCCGCCGCACGATGGCGCAAGGCCTCGAACTGCGCGCGCTGCATGTGCGTATCGCGCGACAGCACCCACAGGTAATCACGGCTGGGGCTACCCACCACGGCCCAGCGATAATCGGGGTCGACGTCGAGCACCCAGTAATCCGCCCATACCCACGGTAACCAGGCCAGCCATGACGGCGCAAAGCGCACTTCGAGCGCACCTCCGGCCTTGTTCGTGGTGCGGGCCACGCCGTCGGCATCGTCCATCTTGCCGTCGCGCGTGCGGCAGGCGTTGTGCACGCGCACCTGCCCATCGGGCAAGGTGCTGTAGGTGGCAGTGATGTTGTCCACGCATTGGCGCTGGAAAAACATCGGCAGATGCGCAATCTCGTGCCACTCGCCGAGGTAGCGCTTGAGGTCGAGCTGTTTCACCGGTTCATTGGTGAGTTGCTGCGCGTACGCCATCGGCAACGCCAGTGCCAACCACACCGTCCACATCCATCGGCAAGGCCGCATGCGCCACTCCTGCACGTCCCGTGATTGCTGCACCCCAGTGTGGCCAGCGAGCATCACGGCCATGCAAAAAGAGGGTGACGGTTTCGTCACCCTCTCGATGCGGTCGTGCAACGACCCGTGGCGATTACGCGGCCTGGTTCTGGATATGCGCCACCGACGGCGTGGCCAACGTCTCGCCGATCTCGATGCGGCGCAGCTTGTAAGCCTCGGGAATCTCGCGCTTGAGATCGATCACCAACAGACCGTTTTCCATGCGCGCACCCGTGACCTGCACGTGTTCGGCAAGCTCGAAACGGCGGTTGAACGGGCGATTGGCGATGCCACGATGCAACACTTCGCCTTCCTGCTCGCCCTTGCGCTCGCCGCTCACGGTCAGCACGTTGGCCTGCACGGTGAGGTTGATGTCTTCGCGGCTGAAGCCGGCCACGGCCATCGTAATCCGATACTTGTCTTCGCTCAGCTTCACCGAGTCGAACGGCGGCCAGTTGTCGTTCGTCTGCGTGCGTGCCGCAGCCTCGAGCAGATCGAGCACGCGATCAAAGCCGATGCTGGAACGATGCAGCGGGGAAAAATCCAGAACAGTGCGCATAACCTTATTCTCCAATGAGCAATAGGTACACGCCGCGCAACATGCAGCGGCGCACCGGCCCCGTAGCGACCGGTGACAGGGAGATGCGGCTGGCCCGTGTCGATTCAAGGCATGGATTTCAGCGTACGTTTAGCCGTCCAAATACTGCGCATGGCCACTTGAAATGACCGGGACCAACCCAATGGCGCCACACCAACGTCATGCCTGGAAAGGTCGCCCACGCAGACCGGGACCCGGGGCCGTCCTTTCGTTTCCGGAAAAGATCCTTTGCCCGCCGCCCTGATTTTTTCCTCACCGACGCGGCGTTACCGTGAGCCACCTTTCTGGAGAACCGTCATGTCCCGCCATCCATTGATCGCGCCCCTGCTGGTCGCCGCGCTTTCCGCCGCTCCCCTGGCCCAGGCCGCCAGCACTGAGCCCGGGCTGGTCACACCCAAGCGGTTGATCGTTGACGGCAGCCTGGCCAAGGCCACCGCCAGCGCCAACGAACTGGCAGCCCGCCGTTACGACACGTTCTGGAACACCGGCGACGAGGCCTTGGCCAAGGCGGCGCTATCACCCCATTTCGTGGATCGCACCCCACCCCCGGGCCGCGCGCAGGGCCCTGAGGGTCCGCTGCAGGCCTCCAAGGCGTTCCGCCAGGCGGTGCCCGACCTCACCTGCGAGGTCGAACAGATGCTGGTGGTGGGCGACCGCGTGGTGGCGCAGCTGCATTTCGCCGGCCATTTCACCGGCAGCTTCAACGGCATGCAGGGCAAGGGACAGGCGATCGATTTCATCGCCACGGACATCTATCGCGTCGCCGACGGCAAGATCGTCGAGAACTGGCATCTGGAAGACAACCTGACGCTGCTCAAGCAGCTGGGCGCCATCAAGGAGTGAGCGCCCGCAGTTCGTGCGACATGCGCTACGGCGGATCGGTGTCGTAGCGCGTGATGTTTTCCGGCAGCTGCACCCAGGCATGTCGCCGACTGTCGTAGACGGAATCCTGCGGCGCAGGAAACGACGGATCGGCAAAGGCGCCCACGGCGACCGAGACCCGGCCTTCCACGCCTTCTTCCGTATGGAACACGTTGCTGCCGCAGATGGGGCAGAAGCGGAAGCGGAATTGCGATCCATGGTCGCCCGTGCGCACGAACTCCGTCGCGTTGCCGGTGACCGTGTACGGCGCGTCATAGGCCGCGATGGCGGCGAACACGCCGCCCGTGCGCTGCTGGCAGGCCAGGCAATGACAAACGCCCACGCCTCGCGGCTCGCCCTGCACTTCGATGCGAAGTTGGCCGCAATAACACGATGCCGTCTTGCTGGACATGAAAACCTCCGCGGGCTCGCCGATCGTTTGGCCGTCCATCTGCAGCGAATGCGCTCAGCGCCGAATCGCCAGCACGCCGTCCAGCGCCAGCTGCGCCTTGAAGCCGGCCTTCTCCAACCGCTTCGCCACTTCGTTCGGCACGTCGCGATCACTGGTGAGCTTGTTGGGGCTGCCGGTGTAATGAAACATGCGACCGCCGCGACGCAGTACACGCGCCAGCTGGTCGTAGAACGCCTGCGAATACAGTTCGCCCGCGATGCCAAAGCGCGGTGGATCGTGCAGCAAGGCATCCACCGATGCATCGGCGAGTTGCGTGATCGCCTGCGATACGTCGGCGTGCGTGAGCGAAAACCGACCGCCGCTCGACGGTGCCTCCGGATCGGGCGACCAGGGATTGATGGTGCGCAGCCAGAGCACGTCCGGATTCTTCTCGAACGACTGGATGCTCGCCACGCCGGCATCCAGGCAACACGCGGCGAAGTAACCCAGACCGCCGCAGGTATCGAGCACCACCTTGCCGCGCGGTTCGACCAACGCCACCTTGCGGCGGGCATCATCCACCGGCGATTCCTTGGACGTGGGCAGCATCTTGATGCCGTCGATCTCAAACGTGGGCGCGCCCCATTCGGTGGGCACCAGCTTGATCAGCGAGCCGGAGAAACACGATGCCGAGGAGAAATCGTCCCCGTCCCAGTAGTAGATCGTGCGGTCCTTCAGCTTGGCCGGATAGGGATAGCGCTGGCCTTTCCATTCCCAATCGTCCGCGTGCAGCTGCGCGCTGTCGTTCGAGCGGCCCAGATCCATCGAACCCATCCACTCGACTTTGCCGGCAGCATGCGCGGCAAGCAGCGCCTCGGCAACGGGGCGCGTGAGCAAGGGTCCGGAATAGTGCGGCACGAGCGTGATTCTCCTGGAGGGGATGTGCAGTGTAGGAGCAATGCGCAGCGCGGTCACATTCGACGCGCCGTCACCGCCGCGTTCGCGCGGGATGCGAGCGAAGCGCGACGGCTCGAACGCGATCGCAGGATGCACACCGCATGATGGCCGCCACCGCCTGGCTCAGTGCCTGGGAACGGGTACGACGCGCCACGTGGCTGCAAACATCGCGCGCGTCTCCGAGTCGGTCATGCGCGAGGCGGCGGCCTGTGCCTCTGCACAGTGTTTGGCGTGCGCCGCTTCATCGCCCTCCGCGGAAGCGACGTTGGCCGCTACGGCATGGAAGAACGCCATCTCCCATGGCAAACCATCGTGCTCCTCGAAAACGGACCCAGGGTCTAAGTCCGTTCAACGTACAGCACTTGATTGGGTGGTGCTCCCGACTGGCTTCTACAGCGGCCCGGACTGCAGCGTCGTCAGCCGGATCAACCCAGTGGACGAAGTTCGTTAGGTCAAGGCCTTCTGCACGTAACTCGCCTAGCTTCACAATATCCAACAAACCGTGATTCACCCAAATCGCCGATCCACTCCCCCGCGCGAGATCGAGCACCTCGGATAATCCGTATTTCGCGAGTGCAAATAGAACCAAGGCCACTTCCTTTTGCTACCCCGCGCGATGTCCGCGCCGGGGCGAAAGCAGACCTTATCCAACCACGAGCAATCTTGCCCTACCTAAGAGCCAAATACCGAGGATTACGACATGAGCCACGCCATTGTTTGGGAATTCCTAGTGCCGGAGGCGCAACGGGTGGCGTTTGAAGCAGCATACGGCCCGGATGGTCCTTGGGCGCTGCTCTTCCGACAGGCTCCGGGTTTTCTCGAAGTAAAACTGCTGCGCAGCCAGGAATCGGCGGAGCGCTATCTGACCATCGATCGTTGGGAATCGAATACTGCGTTCGAGAACTTCAAGAGCCAGTTCGCGCGGGAGTACCAGGCCCTTGACCGGCAACTGGAAGGTCTGGCTTCCTCAGAACTGCGCGTAGGCGCGTTTGATGACCTTCCCAGCGCCGGCTAGTGGCGCAGCTATCGACGCTTTCTCAGCGGATCGAGCAGCGGCTTGAGTCCGTTGTGATCGAGTTCCAGCGCCAATGCGAGAAGGTTGCCGAGGTCGCCAGGCGGAAAACCCTTGCGCGCATACCACGCCAGATACGCACCGGGCAGGTCGGCGATGAGACGGCCCTGGTACTTGCCATAGGGCATGGGCATGGTGACCAGGCGCTGCAGGTCTTCGGGCTTCATTTGGCAAACAGCCGCGAGCGATCGGCGAAGGCCTTGAACTCCAGCGCATTGCCGCAGGGATCGAGCAGGAACATGGTGGCCTGTTCGCCGGGCTGTCCCTTGAAACGGATGTGCGGTGCGACGACGAAGCGCGTGCCCTTCGTCTCCAGTCGTTCGGCCAGCGATTGCCATTCGTCCATGGACAGCACCACGCCGAAATGACGTATCGGCACGTCGTCGCCATCCACGTCGTGCGCGCTCACGGTGCGTGTCTCTTCGGGCGCGAGGTGCGCCACGATCTGGTGTCCATAGAAATCGAAGTCCACCCAGCCCTCGCTTGAACGACCCTCGGGGCAACCTAGAAGCTCGCCATAGAAGGCACGCGCGTTCGCGAGCGAGGTGACGGGAAAGGCGAGATGGAACGGTGGCAGTGCGTGCATGGTGCGACTCGGCGGCAAGGGCATCGCTTTATTACCACTACGTCGCGGCCTCGCAAACCGACGGCGTCGTTGGACGACATTGCATCTCGTCGATTACGCCTGGCCTGCCGAAGTCTTCTGGCGCAGACGGTGCGCGGCCTGCTTCGCGCGATTGCCGCACAACGCCATGCTGCACCAGCGGCGCGCGTGGCCGCGCGTGTGGTCGGCAAAGAGCAACGTGCACGTCGGTCCTTCGCAGGCCTTTACATGGGAGAAGTCTTCGTCGCAGACCAGGCGCGCCATGGCTTCGGCAATCGGCAGCAACAAGGCATCGGATGAGTTCCAGCGACGTTTCTGCGCCAGCGTAAACACGGTCGATTCGCCCGATGGCTCAGCCACTACTTCCTCATAGCGTTCGTCGCGCTTGAGCAATGCATTCAGCGGATCGAGCGCCATCAAGTCGGACGGCTGCAACGGGCGTCCCTTGTGCTCGCGAACGAACGTGCGGAACCACTCGCGCAAGGCCCTGGCCTGTCCGGCAAGACGATCCATTTCACCCGGGATGGCGCGCTCGCGCGCCGAGCGCAGCACTTCTTCCGGCACCAGATGCGCCTGCCGAAGCCAGCCGAGCAGGCCCTCGCCGTCTTCCAGCCAGTCGATCGGCGTGTCCACCGGCGTGGCCACGGAGTTAAGGAAATCCAGGCCGAGGGAATCGGCCAGGAAAAGGGCTGGCATGGACTGAGTCATGGGGTTCTCCTTGCGGACCAAAGTAACCGGCTAAAAAACGCTTGACAAGTTACACGGCCATTCGTAACCTCCAAAACAACATTGAGGCGGTTACGAAAGTTTCAAGGCGGCCATCTCGCCACGCTTCGCGACACAAACCCATAGGAGTCAAGGCTTATGAACACGCAAGCTGCAACGGTGGTACTGGCCCATGGTGCCTGGGCGGACGAGTCGAGCTGGAACAAGGTGGCCAATTCACTCCGCTCTATTGGCATTAATACGGTTACTTTTAGCCTGCCGATGTCCTCGCTGGCAGACGATGTGGCAGCGCTGGACGAAACGCTCGCAGCCATCCAGGGGCCAGCGGTGCTGGTGGGACACGCCTATGCAGGCGCCGTGATCGCAGCCACCAGGAGCGAGAAAGTGAAGGCGCTCGTGTACGTGGCCGGCCTGGCACCTGACGAAGGCGAAACCGTGGCCGAGGTGTTCAATCGCTACGGCCACGACGACAAGGCGCCGGCGCTCGCACCGAGCGATGACGGCCGTATCTGGTTGCCCGCGGAAGCTTTTGAAACGGCCTTCGCGCCCAATGCCACGGGCGAAGAACAGAAGGCTCTGGCGGCTTCTCAGCGACCAATTTCCCCAGCCTGCATCACGGTGCCGGTGGGCACGCCCCTCTGGAAGAAGGTGCCGGCCTGGTATCTCGTCGCGCAACACGACCACATGATTCCCGAGCAGACACAGCGCTTCATGGCCGAGCGCATGCATGCACGCACCCGCGCCTTCCCCGTCGACCACTTGCCGCTTATCACGGCGCCATCGCTGGTTGTGGACGTGATCGTTGATAGCGTGCGTGCGATCGCCTGATTCTCGCCGCGACTATCCATCTCATCGCCTGGTGACGTGTCATGCGCCCTGAAAAACCGCTCGATGGCCGTATCGCTGCTTTCTCCGATGGCGTGATCGCCGTGGTCATCACCATCATGGTGCTGGATCTGAAGGCGCCGCAGGAGAGTTCTTTTTCCGCGCTTTGGCCGCTGTGGCCAACGGCGATGAGTTACGCGGTGAGCTATCTGTTCATTGCCATCGTGTGGATCAATCACCGCCATCTCATGCAGTACGCGCGGCGAACGACACCGCGCCTGATCTGGGTGAACTTCGCCCACTTGTTCGCCGTATCGCTGGTGCCGTTCACCACCGCATGGGTGGCGCGCACGAACCTCGCAGCAGCGCCCGTGGCGGCATATGCCGCGGTGTTCGTGGCGGTGAATGCGGCCTATCGCGTTTTCGAATCGGAAATGCTGGAACAAGCCGGCTCTACGCGGATGTGCCAGCACATGCGTCGCATGGTGAGGCGCCGCTCGCTGTCCACGCTGATCATTTTTGCCGCCGCGTCGCTCACCGCGCTCATCGCGCCATTGGTCGGCTTCGGAATGATCTGCGCCGCGCTGTTCCTCTATCTGCGGCCCGACGCACCCGCCCGCTGGCGACTGCGTCGCCCGGGTCGCGCACTGCACCGCTGAACCATCCGCTCCCCCTCATCCCGAAGGAGAACTCTCATGTCCAAGATTCACTACCGCACCGCCGACGTCGACGGCTTCAACATCTTCTACCGCGAAGCAGGCACACCCGGGAAGCCGAAGCTGTTGCTGCTGCATGGCTTCCCGAGCGCCGGGCACATGTTTCGCGACTTGATTCCGCTGCTCAGCGACGACTTCCACATCGTGGCGCCGGACCTGCCCGGCTTCGGCCAGTCGGCAATGCCGTCGCGCGAGCAGTTCAAGTACACGTTCGATCACATCGCCGATGTCATCAATCGCTTCACCGAGGTAATCGGCTTCGATCGCTACACGGTCTATGTGTTCGACTATGGCGCGCCGACCGGCTTCCGTCTTGCGGTGAAGCACCCGGAGCGCATCACGGGAATCATCTCGCAGAACGGCAATGCCTACGTTGAAGGCCTGAGCGAAGGCTGGAACCCCATCCGTGCGTACTGGGAAAACCCGTCGGTCGCCAACCGCGACGCACTGCGTGGGTTCCTGGCGCCGGAGGCCACGCGCTGGCAGTACACGCACGGCGTGAGCGATGAATCGCTGGTGTCACCGGATGGCATCGCGCTGGACAACCACTATCTGGCCCGCGAAGGCGCGGACGACGTGCAGCTGGATCTGTTCCTCGACTACCAGAGCAACGTCGCGCTCTATCCCACGTTCCAGGCGTACTTCCGCGAGCATCAGCCGCGCTTCCTCGCTGTGTGGGGAAAGAATGATCCGTTCTTCCTTCCGCCCGGGGCTGAAGCGTTCAAGCGCGACATCCCCAAGGCGCAGGTGAGCTTTTTCGACACCGGTCACTTCGCGCCGGAAACGCATGCCTCCGAGATCGCCGATGCCATCCGTGCTTTCTTCGCCCGCTGATTCATCACCCGCGCACTGACGACCGGAGCACCTCATGTCTCTCAGAACAGCCATCGTCACCGGTGCCAGCCAGGGCATCGGACAATCCACGGCCATTCGCCTGGCCAAGGATTTCCAGGCCGTCGTGCTGGTGGCGAGAAGTCGCGATCACCTGCAGGAAACCGCGGCTACCGTCGAAGCAGCGGGCGCGAAGGCGTTGATCATCGATATCGACCTTGCCGAAAAGACGGCCGCGAAAATGGTCGTGGAGAAAACCTTGTCCACTTTCGGCCGCATCGATGCCCTGCTCAACATCGCCGGCGCGGTGCCGCAGATCGACCTGTTCGAGATGACCGACGAGCAATGGGATGACGGCATGGCGCTCAAGCTTCACGGTGCGCGGCGACTCACCATCGAAGCATGGGAAGCACTGCGGCAGGCCAATGGATCGGCGGTGTTCACTTCCGGCAACTCGGCCATTTTCCCCAAGGCGCCGTATGCCGCCGTGGGCACCATCAATGCCGCCATCGCTGCGTTGGCCAAGGCGTTTTCCGATCGCGGCATTACCGACGGCGTTCAAGTGAATAGCGTGCTGCCTGGTCCCGTGATGACCGGCCGTCGCCGTTCGTATCTGGAACACTGGGCACCGTTGCACGACATGAGCGTGGCCGAAGCGATGGAACGCTTTCCGCGGGAGGCCGGCATCGCTCGCTACGGCCAGCCCGAAGAGATCGCTGAATTGATGGCGTTCCTGGTGTCGCCGGTCGCGCGCTGGATGACCGGCTCCACGCTGCGCATGGATGGCGGGGAGGTCAAGTCGGTGTAATGACGTGCTGGCGATGGATCATGCCCGCTTTGGAACAAGGCGGACATGTCGCCAAATGGCATCGGAACGACCTGCATGGAGCGGGTGTGCTTTCCTGCGATAGCGCGACGGAACGGTGCTCCCGCATGTTCGGCTTCTGCATGAGATGCACGGCGATCGCAGCGCTGCGCCATATCGGCCCCTCATCCAAAAGCCGAGCCCGCCAACGCGCGATCGGGGTGGCAACGTCGCCAAATAGCCGTTACCCTTTCTTGCTGCAGCGCACCACTGCGTCGCCCCTCGGCCTGAGTTGTCCCCATGTCTGCTTCCTCCCCTGCCCTCGACCCGGGCACGCCGCCTGTTCGCGCTCCCCACGTGGGACTGGTCATCCTTGCGCTCGCCGTTGGCGGTTTCGCCATCGGCACGACCGAGTTCGCGTCGATGAGCATGCTTCCGTTGTTTGCCCAGGGACTGGGTATTGATGCGCCGACCGCAGGCCACGCCATCAGTGCTTACGCGCTGGGTGTGGTGGTGGGTGCTCCGGTGATCACGGTGCTGGGTGCGCGGTTGCCGCGCCGGCGGCTGCTGCTGATGCTGATGGCCATGTTCACCGTGTTCAATGGACTGACCGGGCTCTCGCCGAGCTATCACTGGATGCTGCTGTTTCGTTTTCTCAGCGGCCTGCCGCACGGCGCGTACTTTGGCGTCGCCGCGCTGGTCGCAAGTTCGCTGGTGCCCGCCAACCGGCGGACGCGAGCGGTCGGTCAGATGTTCCTCGGCCTGACCTGCGCCACGGTGGTAGGCGTACCACTGGCGAGCTGGCTCGGCCAGGCCGTGGGATGGCGCTGGAGTTTTGCGCTGGTCGCGCTGCTTGGCGTTGCGACGATGAGCGCTGTCTTCGTATTCGCGCCGAACACGCCAGCCGACGCGAAGGCCAGCCCGCTACGCGAACTGGGCGCGCTCAAGCGCTCGCAGGTGTGGCTCACACTGGGTATCGGCGCCATCGGCTTTGGCGGCATGTTCGCCGTCTACACCTATCTCGCGGACATTCTTCTGCACGTGACGCACATGTCGCTGGACAGCGTGCCTTGGGTGATGGGCGTGTTCGGCATTGGCCTGACGCTGGGCAACCTGATCATTCCCGCCTTCGCTGATCGCGCGCTCATGCGCACGGCGGGCGGCCTGCTGTTGTGGAGCCTGCTGATGCTGGCGATCTTCCCGTTCATGGCGGGCAACGTGTGGGCATTGAGCGGCACCGTATTCCTGATCGGCATCGGCGGCGCGCTGGGCACCGTGTTGCAGACGCGGCTGATGGATGTCGCGGGCGACGCCCAGGGCCTTGCCGCGTCACTGAATCACTCGGCCTTCAACACGGCCAACGCGCTCGGCCCGTTCCTTGGCGGGCTGGCCATCGCGCACGGTTACGGCTGGACGTCGCCGGGCTGGGTGGGCAGCGGGCTCGCGCTGGGTGGCTTGTTGCTGTGGCTTGTGTCGATGGCCATGGAACGACGCAGCGATACCGTCGCTGCCGCCGAGTGTTGCTGACGGCAACGGTGATCAGCTCCATGCGATGCATGGATCAACGAGCCTGACGAGCGCGGCAACCGACCTTTCCGCGCTCGTCGCAGCACGTCAGGCTTTCGCGCCCCGCTTGGCGGCCGCCGAACGTGCAAACCACGTCTTGAAGTCCTGCTTGCCTAACCGCGCATCGTTGCCCGGTATCAAGGTGTCTGGTTCGAGCACGGCACCGAAGTAAGGCGCTTTCGGATCCGCGATGACCTTGCGCGGGTCTCCGACGGCAGCAAGGAAACGCTGAACCCACTCCGCCATCGGCGCCTTTTCGGGTCCGCCAATTTCCACGATGCCGTTGACTGGCGCAGCGAGCGCGACATCCGCAACCGCGTCGGCAACGTCGTCCGATGCAATCGGCTGCATCAGCCCGGTGGAGATGCGAATGTCCTGCCCCTGACTGCCGTCACCGGCAATACCGTTGAGGAACTCGAAGAACTGCGTCGAGTGGATGATGGTGTACGGAATGCCGCCATCGCGTATCAGCTGTTCCTGTGCCATCTTGGCGCGGATATACGCGCTCTGTGCAAAGACCGGTCGGCCCGTGCCAACCACCGACAGCGCCACGTGATGCTTCACGCCCGCCTTCTTCTCCGCAGGGCCAAGATTGCGCCCCGACGTTACGAAGAAATCCATCACGGCCTTCTCTTCGAACGACGGCGAGTTGGCCAGATCCACCACGATGTCCGTACCCGCCATCGCTTCATTCAGGCCTTCACCGGTAAGGGCGTTGATGCCTGTGGATGGCGCTGCGGGAACGACTTCGTGACCGTGTTTGCGCAGGCGCTCGACGACCTTGGTGCCGATGAGCCCCGTACCACCGATGACAACGATTTTCATGGAATCCTCCGCTTTGCGTTGGCGCCAAAGGCGCCATGTGGGTTGATGCCAGGCGTGGTTACCCGCGTCGGTAACCCGCCAGCTGATTCATGCCGTCGTAGCTGGCAGATCCAGCGTGCGTGCCAGGGCAGTCGACAGGCCAAGACCTTTCACCCGATCCCTACTGGAGTCCTTCCTGCAGTGATCCGGCAATAGGCCGATAGCGATACGCGGTTGGCACGCGCACTCGTCGCTTTCTCGTCGATCCGAAACGAGACGCGCCCAATACCGCCATCGGGTGGCCCTTGCTGATAGACGTTTCAATGACGTCGCGTGTGACACCATCCGAAGACTGGTGCTTGCTGGGCAACACAGTGAGGCCGCGGGCGAATCTACTGATGATGGCGCGCCGAGCTTAGGCTTCCGTGCGCTGCGCGCCGTAGCGCGGGCCAATCAAGAGGAAACTTCCATGCGCATGTTCAAGACCCTGGGCCTGCTGTGCCTGCTCGCCTGCCCCGCTGTCCTCACCCAGTACGCCTTCGCGATGGGGGCGTCTTCCGCACCCGAGGCGCAGGTCACCGACCTGATGACCAAAGCGCTCGCGGACTATCCGGGCAAAGAAGGGAAGATGATCCTCGTCACCTATCCGCCGGGTTCGGTGGATCCCGTTCATCGCCACTTCGCCCACACGTTCGTCTACGTGCTCGAAGGCTCCATCGTGATGAGCTTGAACGGCGGCAAGGAAGTGACGCTGGGCCCCGGGCAGACCTTCTACGAAGGGCCGAATGACAAACACACCGTCGGTCGCAACGCCAGCCTTACCCAGCCGGCCAAGTTCGTGGTGTTTCTGCTGAAGGACCAGAACAAGCCGATTCTGACGCCGGAGAGCTGAGTCGGATTGGCATGTCTATCCTTTGAATGCGGACGGGCGATTTCGTCCGCACTCAACGAATCTTGCCAAACCTGCGAAACTGCCGGAACGCCGCTCTGAAATAGCCGGCCTGGTCTCCATCGGCCGCTGCATCGGCGCGAACGAGCGCGGGAAGTGCCGTCCAGGGCATCGTCGGATGCTGGTGATGCAGGCGATGGAGATGATGATTCATCAATACGGGCCGCCAGATGGCGGGCGCACGAAAGTTGCGTGCCCGCCCCTCTTCGTCGAGCGCGACGTCATAGTGCGGCAGGTTGTCCGCCAGCGAGATCCACACGCCGCGCAGGAACATCGTGATCGCGAGCACAGGCCACCACAACCCGTAGAGATAGAACGCTCCGGCATGAATCGTGATCGACAGCATCCAGTCGCGCCGCGTACGCGAGCGCCGTTCCACGTTCCGTGCAAAACCCATGAACAGGCGCTGGACATCGCGGCCGATCGGTTCTTCGCTGTGCAGTTTGCGGGCAATGAGCCGGCCTACCCAGTCAGTGGGCAGGAAGGCGAGCAGTGGCAGTGCCAGTTCCGACAAATAGAAGCCACCCAGCAAATGCATGTAATAGCCGAGGCGAGCCAGTACCGGATGCGTCACGCCATCATGCACGTCGGGCCGATCGTAGGCTTCGCGCGTAAAACGGTGATGCATCAAGTGACCGAAACGAACGGCGTCATACGGCAACACGAAGGCGATGGCCAAAGCGCGCCCTAGCCATTCGTTGAGTCGACGCCGGGGCACCAGATGTCCGTGAATGGATTCATGGATCAGCCCCCAATGCATCGGGGTCAGCAGCACCAAGGGCACGGCCATCCACAACGCGGACGCACCCCATTGCCGCAGCAGAAAGGGCCACACGGCGAGCTGCATCAGTACGGCGGTCGCGACAAGTCCAAGCAGCGCCAGGTTGACGCGAAGCGCGATGGGAACACGGCGGGTCGTTCCACGCGCCGCTGCCGTTTGAGTGTCATCCGTCCCTACTGCTGCCTGCAGGTCCATCTTTTCCCCTTATGAGCGGCATGGTTGCCACCTATGCTGGAGATGCCTCTGACATTCAGTGGTCGACCTGCAGCGCATACAGCCACGCTTTATCGACCATCCCCTTGAACAGTCACTTTGTCCTCGCGACGGCCCGTTCCGGCGCCGCCGCGATACCGTCTCGCGCAGGAGACATTACTTCCGCGGTGCAATGATCTCGCTGAGATAGTCGGGCTTGCCATCGATGCGCACGAGGTGCGGGTATTGCAGACCGTCGTGATAGTCCACGGCGACGTTGCGGAAGGCGCCCTGGTATTTCATCAGCAATTGGATCGGTGCCTTGCTGGTCTTCGCGGCAGCAATGGCATCCTTCAGCACGTCCTTGGAATAGTCCTGGCCATTCACGGCGACGAGGGTGGCGCCGGTGGTGACGCCGGCCTTGAAGGCAGGGCCGTTCCAGCGCACGTCGTTGACCTGGCCCTTGTCGTTCATGGTCAAGCCAATGGACCAGGTGAAGTTGTACAAGTGGCGAGCGGGCTGCGCGCGGCTGTTGTACTGCGCCTCGAAATCGCTTTCCTTGTCGGTATAGACGAGTTTCCAGCCGGTGGCGGCCAGGCCGTCCTGCAGCGGCGGATTGAGCACATCCACGTGGGCGTGCAGGAAGCCGGCCCAGTCGTACGGGGCCACACCGTTGAGCGCGGCGACCACGTCGTCGAACGTATAGGTCTTGGTGACATAACTGCCGTTGTCGACGCCGAAGAAGGCGCGCGCGAAATCGTCCAGTGATTTGCGATCACCCGTGAGGGCGCGCAGCTTGGCATCCACTTCCAGCCACATCATCTGGCCGCCGCTGTAGTACTCCTCGCTCATTTGCCAGCTGCGATACGGCAGGCTGGAACGCCTTGCGATGGTGGGGTCGTTGGTAGTGTCTTCCAGCGTGCGCCACTGGAAGCCAACGCGGTTGCGTTCGTAGTTGGCGGCAGTCATGGCCAGCGCGTCGCGGAATTGCTGCGCCGACCACATGCCGGCACGCGCGGTGAGCACGTAACCCCAGTACTGGGTCTGGCCTTCGTACACCCACAGCAGCGAGTCGCCCATGGGCACGTTGAAGTTGGGCGTCCACAGGTCGTCGGGGCGACGGAACTTGCCGTTCCACGAGTGGGCGTACTCATGCGCCAGCAAATCGCGGTCGGGCGCGGCGTCTTTCCATCCGGTGAAGTAATCGGCATCGAGTCCGTCTTCGCTGGACTGATGGTGCTCGGTGCCGTTGCCGCCCATGGTGTCCGACAACGAGAACAGGAAGTCGTAGTGATCGTAGTGATGCGAGCCGAACAATTTGACCGCCTGCGTCACCAGCTCGCGATGCACCTTCACCTGCTCCTGCGACATCTCCAGATACTTCGGCGCATCGGCGAATACATCGAGATACACCGGCGCGCCACCCTTCGGGGTCAAGTCGACGCGCTTGAAGTACTGGCCGGCGTAGATGGGCGAATCGACCAGATTGTTGAACGTCACCGGCTTGAAAGTGACGGTGTCGCCCGACTTCGATGCCGTCTCCAGCGCCGTGCCCAATTCCCAGCCGCGCGGCAGCGTCACGCTGGCCGCATAGGTGATGCCACGCGTGAAGTAGCCGGCGGGATAGAGCGACACCTTGCTCCATTCCATGTCCATCATGCGGTCGGTGATGTCGAAACCTTCGCTGTCGGTGCGGCCAGAGAGGTACTGGAAATCCACGTCGACCGACGACACGCCTTCGGGCACGTCGAGGTGGAAGGCAAACACGTTGTATTTGTCACGCTTCCACGCAATGGGCTTGCCGTTGGCGGTGACCTTGAGACCCGCGAGCATGTTGATGGGGCCTGTCGGCGAGTGATCGCCGGGAATCCATTGCGGATAGAGCAGCGTCAACGCGCCTGCCTTGACCGGCATTGTTTCGTGCACGCGGAAAATGCCCTGCGTCGTGTCGCTCGCATCGACGTGGATGGTCACGGTGCCCGGGTACTTCGTGTCCTGCGGTGCAGGTACATCGTCGGTGCGCGTCTGCTCGGCCAGCGCCGTACCCGCACCGAGCGCCATCGCGACGGCCAGGGCAAGACGCGAAAAACCGAGACGCGAAGCAACCGCGGACACAACGGGGAAGGCGCGGGACATGTAGGGCTCCGATTGAGCGAGTGGAAGATGGCGCAACTTAGCACCACCCACGCACCGCGCCACCAGGGCCATGCGTTGGTTCGGCGTCTCGCAAGGAGATATCTCCCCGATGTCCGTCGGACCATCAGCGATACGAGGAAAAAGGGAATGACCTGTCACGAAAATTTGCCGTCGGGCTCGTTGAGATCGCGGCCCCAGCGGCACGGGCTATTCGAGCCGTGAGAACGGGGCGCGGCGACGCTGACCGGATAGAGCTATAGGCATATACGCCCCGACACCCTGCATCCGTTGGCCTCCAAGTCGCCGAACCACGACTGGTCAAAAAATGAGCACATGGCTTATCCAGGATTCATGCAGAGCCGCTAGATGGGGGCTGGGATCGCACCTTCTTTCGCTTTCACCATCCATACGCCATCGTCTTGACTGTCAGTTACTCGTCAGGCAACGCCCTGGAGAGCGCTTTGCACCGTTTTTATTGGACAAGCAATTACGACAGCTAGTGCCCAAGCAGTTGTTTTTCTTGAAACTTACACATGGCTTACGAAAATCGTTGACTTTCTGTGACGCCGTTGTCTAAGTTCGATGACGGGCGGCAGGGGGGACCCGCAATTTCCTGCTCCATTCAGAGGCTTACGGAACTGTCCACGGACAGTGCCGCGGGGACCTGCGCGCCTAAGCAAAGCCAGGACGACGCCTGGCTTGCCACTTCATTTACACGTCGTAAGGGGAGTCAAACGTGAAGTATTTTGGAAACAGCAAACTGGCGACCGCTATCCGGTTGGGTCTGGCCGTGGGTGCACTGGCCGCCGCAGGTACCGCTTTCGCCCAGGACAACAGCAGCACCGCTGCCAATCCGGATTCGGCCAAGAAGCTCGAAACCATCACCGTGACCGGTTCGCGCATCCGCAGCGTGGACGTGGAAACCGCGCAGCCCGTCATCACCATGACGCAGGCCGACATCCAGAAGACCGGCCTGACCAACGTCGGCGACATCCTGCAGAACCTGACCATCGCCGGCCAGCCGACCTTCAGCAAGGCGGCCGTGCTGCTGAGCAACAGCGAGGAAGGTGGCCAGTACATCAACCTCTACAACCTCGGCGAGAACCGCACCCTGGTGCTGGTGAACGGCAAGCGTTGGATGACCAGCCTCAACGGCTTCACCGACCTTTCCACGATCCCGGCCGCGCTGATCGAGCGCATCGAAATCCTCAAGGACGGCGCATCGTCGATCTACGGCTCTGATGCCATTGCCGGCGTCGTGAACATCATCCTTAAGGATCGCTTCAACGGTGCGGCCGTGAGCGGTTCGGTCGGCCAGAACGAAAGCGGCAACGACGGCACGCAGCAGGCGTATTCGTTCACCGTGGGCAACACCACGGACAAGTCCTCGATCGTGTTTGCCGCGACGTACAACAAGACCGGCGCGGTGTGGGCGAAGGATCGCGACCTCACCAAGTACTACGCTGAATTCGATCGCAGCGCTGGCTATAGCGCCACCGGTCCCTGGGGTCGCTTCACGTATGACGGCAACACGTACGTCCTCAATCACACCGGCGATCCGAATCACATTGGTGTGGGTGCCGATTCGCGCGACATCAACAACTATCACTACGCGGCGAAACCGTCCGACGCGGTTCAGCCGAACGACTATTTCAACGCGACGAACCAGATGATGGAGCAGCTGCCGACCGAGCTGAAATCCATCTTCACCGAAGGCAGCTATAACCTCAGCGACAACGTGACGTTCAAGGCCACCGGCATGTATGCCGAGCGCAACTCGTCGACCCAGACCGCAGGTTACCCGCTCACCAGCACCAGTCAGCCGAACTTCCCGGTCTACCTGAGCGCCGACAGCTATTACAACCCGGTCGGCAACCAGTACCAGGCCAATGGCTCCGATGTGTCGTTTGCACGCCGCATCACCGAACTGCCACGCGTTACCAGCGAAAGCGCCAAGTCGCTGCATTTCGATGCCGGCTTTGAAGGCAGCTTCGACTTCCTCAGCCATCCGTGGAACTGGGATGCCGGCTTTTCGTACAACAAGTACGACGTCGACATCACGGGTACCGGCAACATCAACCTGCTTAACCTGCAGCAGGCACTGGGTCCGTCGTTCCTCAACAGCGGCGGCGTCGTGCAGTGCGGCACCCCGGCTAACCCGATTGCGCTGAACCAGTGCACGCCGTTCAACATCCTCGGCGGCCCGAGCGCGTCGAACAAGCAGGTGTTGAACTACATCATGGCGCGGGAGCAGGGCACCGAGCAGAACATCACCAAGGACTTCACCGCCAACGTCACCGGCGGCCTGTTCGAACTGCCCGGCGGTACATTCAGCCTCGCTGCGGGCGTCGAGCATCGCAACAACAATGGCTACGCAACGCCGGACGAAATGGCCAGCGCCGGTTACACCACCGACCTCGCCGCCGGTCCGAGCGCCGGTTCGTACACCACCAATGAAGCCTATCTCGAGCTCAATGCGCCGCTGCTGAAGGACCTGCCGGGCGCCAAGTCGCTCGCCCTGGACGTCGCCAGCCGCTATTCGCACTACAGCAACTTCGGCAGCACGGTGAACAACAAGTACAGCTTCACTTGGTCGCCGTTCGACGACCTGCTGGTACGCGGTACGTTCGCCAAGGGCTTCCGCGCGCCGACGCTGGGCGACCTGTTCGGCGGCGGTTCGCAGACCTTCGATCAGTACACCGATCCCTGCGACGTCACCTACGGCAGCACCGGCAACCCGACGGTGGCCAAGAACTGCGCGGCCGCCGGACTGGGCCCGAACTTCCACCAGACCAACAACGCTGGCGCTCCAGTCACGGGCCCGAACACGCAGAGCTCCACGCCGTTCATCGCGGGCGCCGGCAACACGTTCCTGCAGCCGGAGCACAGCACGACCCGCACACTCGGCCTCGTGTACAGCCCCCACTACGTGGACGGCCTGAACATGACGCTCGACTACTACGACATCAAGATCACCAACGTCATCACGGCGATCGATGCGAACTACGTGCTGGACCAGTGCTATCAGTACTCGGTGCAGGAGTTCTGCTCGGCCTTCCAGCGTGACGCCAACGGCCAGGTGATCAACCTCAACCACGGCAACGCCAACCTGGGCTGGATCGAAACCACCGGCTACAACTTCGGTGCGACCTACCGCCTGCCGTCCTTCTCGATCGGTCAGTTCATGATCAACATGAACGTGAACTACCTCGACGACTGGAACCAGGCCAGCGTCCCCGGTGGCCCGGTGATCAACTACGCCGGCCAGTACGGCTACAACCACTGGCGCGCGAACATCGGTCTGGATTGGAACCGGGGCAACTGGGGCGCCACCTGGGGCATCCGTTACTACGGCGCGTTCATCGACGAATGCTGGTCTTCGTCCGATCCGGTCATCCACTGCAACATGCCCAACTACACCAGCGTGAACTGGGGCAATGGCCCGGGCGCCAACCGCATGGGCGCTACCGTGTTCAACGACGCGCAGGTGCGGTACTCGCTGCCGTGGAAGGGCACGATCGCTTTCGGTATGCGTGACATCTTCGACAAGCACCCGCCGAATACGATCGATGCCAACGCGCTTGGCTTCAACTCGTCGGGTACGGTCGATCCGACGCTGGACCTGGGTCGTTACATCTACCTGCAGTACAACCAGCAGTTCTAAGCGTTCCAAGCAGCAACACGTAAGAGGCAACACCCTCCCCGCAACACGTTGCCGGGGCTCCGCAAGGGGCTCCGGCTTTTTTATTGGGATGAAGCGATCCCGTCATGCCGAAAATGCTGCGAGCGTGCGGCATGAGGCAAACGGGATGCGATGCATGAGAGACGAAGCGAGCGTCACCCTTTAGGGCGCGTCTCCGGCATCGTCAGGAACACGGGCAGCACCGCCAGCGCGATCACCGCGATCATCACGCCGGGCACGGCGGCCCAACCGGTCAACTTGATCAAGAGCTCGGCGAGAAACGGGCTCACACCACCGAAGATCGCCGTGGCTACCGTCACACCCAAGGCCAACCCGCTCAACCTGCCCTCGCCAGGAAACTGTTCGGCCGTTGCGGGTGCACCCACGGCACTCACGCCGCCCGCCACGCAGGCAAGCACCACGGCACCGGCGACGATCTGTGCCAACGAACCGTGCGCCATCAGCGCAAACATGGTCGATGGCAACACGGCGCACAGCACGGCGAGCACCGCCAGCACCGGTTTGCGTCCGACACGATCGGACAAGGTTCCCACCCACGGCGTGACGAGGATGACGGCCAAGGCCGCGATGGTGGACAACGTGAGCGATTCACCCTCGCCCATCGTTCCGGTGGAACTGAGGAATACCGGCACATAGGTAATGCCCACGTAGTACGTGATGGAACCCAGCGCCGAGATCGCAAAGGTGCGCCATATCGCCACGCGATGATGCGCAAGGGTGTTGCGCACCGGCGATGCGGGCACCGTGCCGCGCGCCTGCTGTCGTCGAAAATCGGGCGACTCCTGCATGGTCGAGCGCGCAATCCAGATGCTTGCTGCGAGCGCGGCACCGACGAAGAACGGAATGCGCCAGCCCCAGGCATCAAGGCTTTGATGACTCAGCAATCCCACCGTGAGCGCCGACACGCCTACCGCCAACAGTGCGCCGATTTCGCTCGCGGCGGAGGCCAGCGACGTCACTAGGCCGCGATGGTTCTTGGCGGCTCCTTCGAGCAGATAGGCAACGACGCCGGTGTATTCCCCGCCCACGGAGAACGCCATCAGGCAGCGCATCACCAGCAACAGGTAGCCGGCTGCCGTACCGATGCGCTGATAGTCGGGCAGCAACGCGGTGATCAGCATCGCCGCCGTCATCAATGCCATGGACAGCAGCAAAGTGTGGCGTCGGCCCAGCTTGTCGCCAATGATGCCAAACACCAGCGCACCCAACGGGCGCATCGCATAGGAGATGGCGAAGCCCGCAAGCGTAGCGAGCAGCGAGTTGCCGCCACCGCCGAAGAACACGCGCGACAGTACGGTGGCGAAGTAGAGATAGAGCGTGAAGTCGTACCACTCCACCACCGTGGAAAGACCGGCAATCACCATCGAGGCACGGGTCATCGGTACAACGCGTTGTTCAACCGCCTTCATCAAGCCTCCACGCCCGCGTCATCACATCCCCTGCGGTGCTCGCGCAGCCCCATCCCGCACTGCCCCATGGCGGGAACCATATCAGCAAGCCGTCCGCCGCGACCCGTCGTGGCATTTGGAAAAGGCCATGCATATCGGAAAGAAGCCGCGCCGCCATCGGAGGACGATGTCTCCCATGCACTGAACCTCTCTGCATGACGACACCAACCCACGCTTTCCGGAGACATAACATGAACATCAAAGCCATCATCACGGGTATCGTTCTGGCCGCCGCGGTCGCCCTGCCCTTCGCCACCATGGCGCAAGACGGCGGACCGGTCGTGGACATCGGCTATCGCCACGGCAACCTGCGCAATGCACAGCAGAACATCGTGCAGGCCTGGCAGCTGGTGAGCGACGCGCAGATCGACAACGATGACCGTCTCGGCGGCCACGCCGCCCGCGCCAAGGCACTGCTGACCCAGGCCGACGAGGAACTTCGCCTGGCCGCCGATGCTGCCAATCGCAACCGCTGGTAAATCGATGGACGGCGCAAAGTAAGACACCCGCTGGTCAACAGCGGGCGTCTGCTTTGAACGAATGTTGAGGCGGGTGCCGCGAGCAAGCAACGCACCGGGATCAACTGGAGCTCACGCTGAGCGACGCGCCTCGCGAAACACGCGCGGCGACGAAGGCGCGAACAACCCATTTGCCTCGCCCACCGACAGCATGTGATCGCCCATGGTGTCGAAGCGGCCTTCGTTCAGTGCTTCGTTGGCGATGCGCGCGAGATGCGCCAGCACCGCCTGCATAGTGCCGCAGCCCAGGCTGATGCGACGCACGCCCAGGTCGCGCAAGGTCGCCGCATCCGGTGCGCCCGGATAGCCCACGTAGATGTTCAGCGGCACCGGCAGCAACGCAGCGAGACGCCGGATTTCATCGGCGTCCGCAAGGCCGGGAACAAAGATGCCATTCGCACCGGCTTCCACATAGGCCATGGCGCGCTTGCGTGTTTCCTCGAAACGCGCCTCGCCCGCGAGGCCCGCCGTGAGATAGGTATCGGTGCGCGCATTGATGAACAACGGCACGCCGCGATGGTCCGCGACCGCACGGATGCAGGCGATGCGTTGCGCGAGCACGCTCGCGTCGGCGAGTCGGCCCGTGACCGGATCCTTGCCGTCCTCGATATTGATACCCACCACGCCCAACTGCAGCAGGGCACCCACCAGCCCAGCGGTGTCCTCGGCGTCGCTGCCATAACCGCGTTCGATGTCCACAGTGAGCGGCACGGAGACGGCATCGGTGATGCGGCGGCAGGAGGTGAGCAGATCGTCCAGCGTCATCTGCTCGCCATCGGGATAGCCCAGCGTCCACGCCATGGCGGCGCTGCTGGTGGCGATGGCCGGGGCGCCGGCGCTCTCGATGACACGCGCGCTGGCGGCATCCCAGGCGTTCGGCAATACCAGCGGCTCGATACCGGCATGCAACTGGTGGAAGGCCTGCGCGCGGGCGGACTGTTCGTGGCTCATGGGGTGGATCTCTGGACGCCCGCACTCCGGGCCAGTCAAGGAGACCATTTGCCACGCTGAGCCGCTGTCAGAATCTTTAGCTACCCGCTCGCCGACACGGGTTGCATGCGTCAACCCTTGCTATGCTCGATGCCTGTCTCAGGATCAGCGGTGTCGGCCCGACCATGTCGAGTTTCACCAGCCAGGTTTTGCTGTCGACGGAAACGTTGACGCTGCGCGACGTGCACTGCACTGGCACCTGCCGCCATCGCAGCACGGAAGAATGCGCTGCTTCGACCCAGCTGGTGTTTCCCTATCGCGGGTTTTATCTGCGCCATGTCGCGTCCGACCAGACCGTGGCCGACGCCAACCACGTGCTGTTCTTCAATGCGGAGCAGGGTTATCAGGTGAGTCATCCGCTGGAGGGTGGCGACGCGTGTCTGTCGTTGAGCCTTTCCAATGCGCTGCTTGCCGAACTGGCGCCCAAGGCGCTGGTTCACGCCGGTGAAGGCACGATCTTCCGCGCACAGTCGCAGCGCATCGATGCACGTGCCCAAGCGCTGGTGGCCTTGCTGCGCCACAACCTCGAGCACGGCAGCATCGAACCGCTGGAAGCCGAGGCGCTCACGCTCACCCTGGTGTGCCGAAGCCTGGGCCCGCGCACCTCGCGTACGCCAGGTTCCACGCATGCGCGGCGTCGGCTCGCCGACCGCGTGAAGATGGTGCTGGCCAGCGATCTGTCGCGCCGCTGGACGCTGGCCGACATCGGCAAGGAGATCGGCAGCTCGCCGGTGTATCTCACGCAGGTGTTCAAGCAGGTGGAGGGCGTGCCGCTCTATCGCTACCAGCTGCAGTTGCGCCTGGCGCGCGCGCTCGATTTGCTGGCGAAGGTGGAAGATCTTTCCGCACTCGCGGCGGAGCTGGGCTTCTCCAGCCACAGCCATTTTGCCAACGCGTTTCGCCAGACCTATGGCCGCTCGCCTACCGAGTTTCGCCAGGCGTCCCGCTAGGCTTAGCGGTCAGTCGCCCTGGCTGGCATGCAGACGCACGCCGAATGCGTAACCCGAGACCAGCCCTGACGCCAGCGCCACCAGCGCCATCATCCATACGAGCGGATCGATCACCATCATGCCGAGCTTCCAGTCGGCCGAATACGCCATGGAAAGCAGCGTGACTACGGCGAACAGGATGCCGCCAGCGCGCGCCCATCCACGAAATGCGCGCTCGTGGCGTGCATCGTCGTAATACGCGTTCTTCTCGATGAATTCCATGGTAAAGCCTGCACGAATGGGACGCTGTGCAGCTTAGGAATCGCATGTGGCTGCAACTATCAGAGGAATCCTAAATTTGCATCACGGCGGTTCTGCGGTTTGCCTGCCATCGACGACTAAAGAATTCGACAGCGCATGCATGCGAGTGCGTGGTCTCCTGAACCTGCCCACCGTCGGGTGACATCAGGAGACATGCCATGAGTGAGAAGACCTGCGCCGCGTGCGATTACCCGCTGGATGACAACGCCATCCAGGTCACCGTAGGCCACCGCGTGGTGGAAGCGTGTTGCCAGGAGTGCGCGGACAAGCTGCGCGAAGCACAGGCGAAGGCCAGCGGCTGAGCTTCGTTCCCTTGGCGGCGTTCCCGGCTCTTGCGAGCAGCAGCGCCGGGCAACGTCGCGGCCTATTTCCGGAAAAATTCTGTGAAAACGCAGGTATCTGCGATTACACCATTGGTGACTCCGCGGGTACTCGCGGCGCAAATCAAATGAACTTGATTCTCAATGACAGACTGGGTGCGTCGAGCTTCCTCGGCAACCTGTGGACCGCTTATCGCTTTCCCATCGCGGGCATCACCGGTTTTCGCATTGGCGGCGGCGTGAACTGCCAGGACAAGAGCTACAGCGATCTCACCAATGCCAACAGCATTCCTTCCTCGGTGGTGTGGAACGGCCTGCTGGGCTATCAGGCGTCGGCGTGGGGTGTGGACGTGAATCTTCGCAACCTTACCAACCGGCGTTATTTCGTGGCGGCCCATGGCGCGGGTGCCATGGTGGGCGAAACGCGCAATGCATTCGTGGGCGTGCATGCAGATTTGTGACGCCGCGGGTGCGCCTCGTAACATGGCCCGATGATGGAGCGATCGGCCGCGGCCATGTCGCTCTCTTCTCACCCGCATCGAGGAAGGCACGCATGCATGTCACGCGCATCATCCATCTCATCGCGTTGGCGGCCCTGCTCGGCGCAGCTGCCGGCCCGACCATCGCGCAGGACGACGCCACCGGCATCGTTGCCGACCCGTGCGCCAGCGAGAAGACGCCAGAGCAGCTGCCATCGGGGCAATGGAATGCGTACATCTTCGCGCGCGACTTCGGCAAGCTGTGCCAATACCGCGTGCAGAACGCCGAGCTGATGAAACCGGGCAGTACGCCGCCGCGCGTTGTCTTCATGGGTGACTCGATCACCGAGTTCTGGGGCAGGCAGCACGCGGCGTTCTTCACCCAAGGCAAGGTGGATCGCGGCATCAGCGGCCAGACCAGCACGCAGATGTTGCTGCGCTTTCGCCAGGACGTGATCGATCTGCACCCGCAGGCCGTGCATATCATGGCCGGCACCAACGACGTGGCGGGCAACACCGGCCCGTCCACGTTGCAGCAGGTGGAAGGGAACATTGCCTCCATGGCCGAGCTGGCACGGGCCCATGGCATCCGGGTGATTCTGGCCAGCGTCCCGCCCGCCGGGCATTTTCCGTGGCGGCCCGAACTGCAGCCGGTTCCCATCATCGGGGCGTTGAATCACTGGATGCAGGACTACTCCGCGCGCAACGGCTTCACCTATGTCGACTACTACAGCGTCACGGCCACGCCCGAAGGCGCCATGAAGCCGGGCCTGGCAAGCGACGGTGTGCACCCGACGCGTCAGGGCTACGCCGTGATGGAGCCATTGGCGGAAGCGGCCATCCAGCAGGCCCTTGGCCCTGCGCCCTGACTTGTAACGGGCGCCGGCCCGGGCGTCCGGTCGCAGCTTCCTGATCCAGGAAGTTGATCTACAAATAAGAATCATTATCATTGAGTCATTCGCCTAGGGCGAACCGCGCCGCCGTGGGCGAGCGCGACCACGATTCTCAAGGGCCTCCTCGTCATGTCCGCTGCTTTCTCCAGAACTGCGCTTCTGGCCGCGATCTCGTTTGCCCTGCTCGGTACGGCCCGCGCCGATGACCAGACCGTCGCCAGCACCACTTCCACCAAGGTCGCCAGCGCGGACGAGAAGAAGACGCTCGAAGCCGTGAACGTCGTCTACTCCACCACCAAGACCGAAACGCCGGTGGTGGCGATTCCGCAGTCGGTGAGCACGATCACGCCCGATCGCATGTCGCTCTATGGCGTGCAGGGGCTCGATGAAGCCGTGCGTTATCTCGCCGGCGCGGTGGGCGGCAGCTACGGTGCCGATCCGCGCAGCGACTGGATCCTGATCCGCGGCTACGACCCCGCCAAGTTCCTCGACGGCCTGGCACTGCCCAACGGCGATTGGACGGCCGATTCGCGCATCGAACCTTATGGGCTGGAACGCATCGAGGTGAACAAGGGGCCGTCCTCGGCGATGTACGGCCAGCTGCCGCCTGGCGGCATGATCGACATGACCAGCAAACGCCCCAGCCTGGATGCACCGCATGAAATCGAGGCGACCGTAGGCAGCTTCGGCCAGAAGCAACTGGCGGGCGACACCGGCGGCCAACTCGACAACGACGGTCATTGGCTGTGGCGCGTGGTGGCGCTGGCGCGTCAGGGCGATTCCAACATCAAGCATTCGAAGGACGATCGTTACTACTTCGCACCCAGCCTGACCTGGCAACCCGACGACAACACCTCGTTCACCCTGCTGCCGCGTTACCAGCGCACCTTGTCCGATGGCGTCGGCGGCTTCTTGCCTTCGCAGGGCACGCTGTATCCCAACCCCAACGGCCAGATTCCGCGCGACGTGAATCCAGGCGAGCCAGGTTACGACCACTATTGGAAGACCGACGAGTCGATCGGCTACGCCTTCACGCATCGCTTCAACGAGGTGTGGTCGTTCCGCCAGGATCTGCGCCTGCAGAACGAGAAGGTGGACCATCGCTCCATCGGCAGCCTGGGCCTGCAGGACGACCTGCGCACGCTCAACCGCTACAACTATCCGTTGGTGGACCACGCCAACGTGTTCGCCGTGGACAATCAGGTCGAGGCGAAATTCGACCAGGGCAGCGTGCAGCACAACGTGCTGATGGGCGTGGATTACCTGCACAGCCACAACGACTACAAGTCGGGCTTCGGCTCCGCACCCACCATCGATATCTTCAATCCTGTCTACGGCCAACCGATTGCGCCGGCGCCGTACACGTTCCACACCAACAGCCTGCTCGAACAGCTGGGCGCCTACGTGCAGGACCAGATCAACATCGGGAAATGGGGGATCGTCGCCAGCGGTCGCGAGGACTGGGTCAGCAACGACGTGAAGGACTTGATCGCCAACACGCGCGACAAGCAGAACGACAACGCGTTCTCCGGCCGCCTCGGCGTGAACTACACCACCGACATCGGCCTGGTGCCGTACGTGGCGTACTCGCATTCGTTCAAGACCACGGTAGGCACCACGTTCGACGGCAGCGCGTTCAAGCCCATCACCGGCGACCAGTACGAAGGTGGCCTGAAATACCAGACGCCGGACGGCCGCTCGCTTATCACCGCGGCGGTGTACCAGCTCACACAGAAGAACGCGCTCACGGTCGACCCGAACCACCTGTTCTTCTCGCTGCAGCAAGGCCAGACGCGCACACGCGGCGCCGAACTCGAAGCAAACGTGGCGGTGACCGACAGCCTCAGCATGACGGCAGCCTATGCGTACACCGATGCGAAGGTCACCCATGCCAACGATGCCACGCTGGGCAAGCAGGTGGCCCTGGTGCCCAAGCAGCAGGCGTCGCTGTCGGCCGATTACAGCGTGCACGAAGGCGTGTTGGCGGGGCTGGGTTTCGGCGGCGGCGTGCGATTCATCGGCGAGCACTACGGCGACGCCTTCAACCAGTTCCGCACCGGCGGTTACACGCTGTTCGATGCCAATGCGCACTACGACGTGGAGCGCTGGCGCTTCCAGGTGACGGCGGCCAACCTGTTCGATCGCGAATACGTCAGCGCCTGCAACAGCGCCATCTGGTGCTATTACGGCTACCCGCGCGAGATCACCGTGTCGGCGCGCTATCGCTGGTAAGCGGTGAAAGCCATGCGCACGAAGCGCCGCCTACCGCATCGGTTGGCCGGCGCTTGCCTGATGCATTCAGTGCAGCGCTAGACCTCGGCAAAAGCCATCTGCTGCCGTCGCCGATACGCCTGGTAATAGGCCGGCGTGTGATGCAGCTGCATGCCCTCGCACAGATCTTCGCCGGAGGCGATGCGGGTCACGAAGAATATGTGCGAGCCGATCTCCTGGCTATGCACGATGCTCAACTCGTGAACGCGCAACGCCTCGGCGACGGTGGGAATGCCAAATTCGCGCGACGGCCGCACGGGAAACGGCACCGCGCTCCAATCCTCCAGCGGCTGCCGGTGATGCGCGCTGAGCTTGTAGACAACGGCCTTCATCGACGCCGGCACGCTCGACAACGCCACACGTCGACTTTCACGCATGAAGGGCGCGGAGACGTTCGTGCTGCGCAGCGCCAGTGAATAGAAGCCGCTGCGTTTCAGTGGACCGATCAGGTCCATCGGGAAAATGTTCTGGTGGTGCTCCGCCTGCACCGACACCAGCACCACGGGGCGCGGGCACAGATAGGCAATCATCAGCTGCTGCACCGACTGGGGCGCCATCAGTGCGTGTTGCGATGAAGGATTCCTTCGCATCAAACGGTTCTGCAGCCACGTATTCCATTGACGATGCGGCCAGCCCAGGCAGCGATGGTCGCCCGCCTCGACGCGATAGAGCGTGAGCGATGTTCCGTCGATGTCGATCTGCGTGGTCTTCGCCAGTTTCAGCGCGCCGAGGCGATGACCGGTGATGCGGTCGCTGTATTCGAGCACCGCCCGCGAGCCGGCATCGATGCTGGTGGCGATCACCAAGGGCTTGAGCGACGCCACGGTGTGATCTGCCGTGACATCCGCCGAGCCGTCTTCCCCATGCAAGGTGGCCTCGACGGATTGTTGCGATGGCGCCACCGCAATCGTCGACCATTGCGGCAACGGGCGTACGAGCGGCCTGATCCAGTCCTTCCACATGTCAGCGTCGCCGCAACAGCAGGAAAAGATACAGCTGGGTGGCCATGCCCAGTCCGCGCGGCGTCACGCGCTCCAGTTGGAAATGCGGTGCCGCGGCGCGCGCCACGAAGCCCGGCGTAAAGCGATGGATGCGGCTCTCGCTCTCGATGCCGTAATGACCACGGCGCAGCAGATTCAGCAGGTTCGCGCGCCACCAGCGGTAGCGGGCGTCGCCGAGGTAATACGGGTTGAGCATGCTCGCCAGCACGAAGCCACCCGGCCGCACCACGCGCGCAAGGTCGCTAAAAAGCCCCGCCTGATCCGGAATGTGGTTGAACACGGCAAAGTTCGCCGTCACCGCGTGCACCCTGCACGCCAGCGACGAGGTCACGGTGGCGATGGCCTTGCGCTCGATCTCCTCGCGACAGTGCAGCGCGAGATAGCCGGACTGGTCTTCCGAAGGCTCATACACGAACGTGGGGTGGCCGCTGGCGGCGTACGTCTTGGCGTCGATGCCGGTGCCCGCGCCGAAATCGAGCACGCTCGCGCCCGGTGGCAGCAGGTTGAGCGCCATGTCCTGAAAGCGATCGCGCACGAGCTGATTGCGCGGCGAAGCCAACATGAACTGGTGGTACTGCTCTCCGGTATGCACGTCTTCCTCTACCCTGGCGGTTCGTCGATGGTCCGAAGCCTGGCTCAAGCGCTGGTCAGGCCCGTGGCGGCGGGTTTCCCCAGACCTTCAGTCGCATGAAAGGCTCCGGCTTTCCGTGAGTGCCGGGCCAGCAGCGGAAAGTTGTTCGTGCCCGCGTCCAGGCGCGTGTGAGATGCCGTGAGGACAAGGCGGGTGCCTGATCGGGCTCACAAACCACCGGAACGCCGCCTGATCGCCCGCCAGCGGCCAGCGCCAAACAAGCGCCTCCGCGCCGTTAGCGTGTAAAATGACCGTTTTTTGACCAGTCGTAATCGTGCCAGCACCTCATTGGACGACAGTCCGTGGCCCGACGTTCATTCGCTTGCTTGCACGCCTGACGGACGTTGACGTTGCCCCATCCAAACAATCGCTGTCGGACCGGCTGAGCCACTGGCTGGACTGGACGCACGCGGTGGCGCTGTCCACGGCGCTCGACGGCACGCACGCGCCCGATGGCAGCGCGCCGCACTTTGGCAGTGCCGAGGAAGACGAGTGCGCCCGCACGCGCAGTTCGCTGGCCCTCTCCATCGCCGGAGACCGGGCCTTCACCGAGGAAACCGACGCACGCGAGACGGGCGATTACACCCTGTTCCGCCAACGCTACCTCGCCCTGCAGCGAAAGATGCTGGCCACCACCGGCCATCTGCGCGGTCGCCTGCGCGACATGCTGGCGCAGAAGAATGCCGAGATGGCCCAGCTGGCGGCCGTGGACGCGGTGATGGAACGCGCCCTCAGCCCGCGCGAGCAGATGCTGCTGGCCACCGTGCCCGGCGTGCTGGGCGAACATTTCGAACGCTTGCGCGAGACCGAGCGCAAGACACTGGCCGATGCACCGGCCGAAGAGAACGCGCCGGCGGCCACGCCTGGCGCCTGGCTGGACGTATTTCGCAGGGACATGCAGAGCGTGTTGCTCGCCGAACTGGACGTTCGTTTTCAACCGGTCGAAGGCCTGCTCGCAGCGCTTCGCACCAGCTAACTGGGAAGTCATGTTCAGAAATCTTCTACATCTCGCGGTGTTCGCGGTCGGCCTTGTCGCCGTGTGCTGGATCGGCGCCGGCTACGTCGGCTCCAACCCGCTGGGCGCGGCCGTCGCGGCGCTGATCGGCGCGTGCTATCTCGCCGGCGCGCTGGAGCTTCATCGCTATCGCCAGGCCACCGCCACGCTCGCACGCGCCGTGACGGATCTGTCCGCCACGCCGTCCAGCCTCACCGACTGGCTCGACCGACTGCATCCCAGCGTGCGCAACGCCACGCGCCTGCGCGTCGAAGGCGAGCGCGTGGCCCTGCCGGTGCCTGCACTCACGCCGTACCTGGTGGGTCTGCTCGTGCTGCTCGGCATGCTCGGCACTCTGCTGGGCATGATGGCGACGCTGCGCGGCACCGGCATCGCGCTGGAAAGTGCCACCGACCTGCAGGCCATGCGCGGATCGCTGGCGGCACCGGTGAAGGGCCTGGGCTTTGCGTTCGGTACCTCGATCGCCGGCGTGGCCAGCTCGGCCATGCTTGGTTTGCTTTCGGCGCTGTCGCGGCGCGAACGGTTGCAGGCCGTGCAGTTGCTCGACGCCAAAACCGCCACCACGCTGCGCGTCTATTCAAAGCATCATCAGCGCGAGGAAGCGTTCAAGCTCCTGCAGCAGCAGACCGAACTGATGCCGACCCTGGTCGATCGCCTGCAGGCGATGATGACGGCCATCGAACAGCACAGCCTCGCCACGAACGAACGCCAGCTCGCCAGTCACGACGCCTTCCACGCTCGCACCGAGGCTACGTACACGCGCCTCGCCTCGTCCGTGGAAGCCTCGTTGAGGGACAGCGTGGCCGAGAGCGCCCGTGCTGCGTCGTCGGCCCTGCAGCCGGTCATGGCGTCCACCATGGAGGGCATCGCGCGCGAAACCTCCAAGCTGCACGACAACGTCACGCAAGCCGTGCAACAGCAGCTCACCGCACTCTCCGTCGGTTTCGAGTCGACCACGAGCACCGTGGCCGGCATCTGGAACGACGCACTCGCCGAGCAGCGCCGCGCGAACGAGGCGCTGTCGCTCGACCTGCGCGCCGCGCTGGATCAGTTCACCGGCACCTTCGAGCAGCGTTCCATCGACCTGCTCGACAACGTCACCGCACGACTGGACGCCACCACCCACCGCATGGCGGACACGTGGACGCAGGCACTCTCGCAGCAGCAAGCCGCCAACGAGGACCTCGCCGCACGCAACCAGCAGGCATGGTCCGGCGCCGCGGCGACCTTCGAGGAGCACGCCACCTCGCTGGTCCGCACGGTGAACCAATCGCATGCCGATCTGCAGGCCACGCTGGCCTCGCGCGACGAAGAACGCCTGTCCACCTGGACGCAGGCGCTGGGAGCGATGAGCGCCTCGCTGGGCCAACAGTGGGAGCAGTCCGGCGAACACGCAGCGAACCAGCAGCGCGAGATCTGCGACACGCTGGCGCGCACCGCCGCCGATATCTCCACGCAGACGCAGGCGCACGCCAGCGACACCATCGCCGAGATTTCCCGCCTCGTGCAGGCCGCCTCGGAAGCGCCGAAGGCCGCCGCCGAAGTCGTGGCCGAACTACGCCAGAAGCTCTCCGAAAGCATGGTGCGCGACACCGCCATGCTGGAAGAACGCAGCCGCCTGCTGGCCACGCTGGAAACCCTGCTCGACGCCGTGAACCACGCCTCCACCGAACAGCGCGAAGCCGTGGATGCGCTGGTGGTCACCTCGGCCGATCTGCTCGAACGCGTGAGCACGCGCTTCACCGACCATATCGAAGCCGAAACCGGCAAGCTCGGCACGGTCGCCGCGCAGCTCACCAGCAGCGCCGTCGAAGTGGCGAGCCTGGGCGATGCGTTCGGCGCGGCCGTGCAGGTGTTCGGTCAATCGAACGAGGCGTTGATGGAACGCCTGGAGCACATCGCCGGCGCACTCGACAAATCGGTCGTGCGCAGCGATGAGCAGCTCGCGTACTACGTGGCGCAAGCCAGGGAAGTCATCGACCTCAGCATGCTGTCGCAGAAGCAGATCATCGAAGACATGCAGCAGCTCGCCAACCAGCGCGCAGCGGCTGGAACGGAGATCGCATGATCGACGACATGGAAGGCGACGGCGAATCCACCGCACCGATCTGGGCCGCATTCGGCGACCTGATGTCGGTGCTGCTGGGTGCGTTCGTGCTGATCCTGGTCGGCGTGATCGCCGTGCAGCTGCAACTCTCCAGCCGGCTGGACGAGGAAGTGAAGCAGCGACAGGCCGAAGCGCAGCGCCGCCAGACGCTGGAACAGGCTTTGGCGGGGCCACTCGCGGCCGGGCGCGTCACGCTTGTCAATGGTCGCATCGGCATTCGCGGCAGCGTGCTGTTTGCGCTCAATTCCGATCAGCTGCAACCCGAAGGCCAGGAAGTGCTGAAGAGCCTGGCCGGTCCGCTCGCGGGCTATCTGAAGTCCCGCGATGAAATCCTGATGGTCAGCGGCTTCACCGACGATCGCCAGGTGCGCGATGGCAACCGCCAGTTCGCCGACAACTGGGAACTCTCGGCCGAGCGTGCGCTGACGGTCACGCGAGCCTTGATCGCCGAAGGCGTGCCCGCATCGTCCGTGTTTGCCGCGGCTTTCGGCGCCGAACAACCGGTCAGCGCGAACACCACGGACGAAGGGCGCGCCAGGAATCGCCGCGTGGAAATCGCGCCCATTCCCAAGCCATCGACCGCCAACGTGGCATCCCATGAGCCCTAGCGTCACGCGCGCCCGCGCGATGCTCGATGCATGGCGCGCACAACACGCCGATCGGCTGGACCCGGTTCGCTTTCATGCGATGGATGCACTGGAACGACGCGCGGCGAATCACGACGGCGAGGCGCGGCGCATGCTGGACGACAGGCTCGCCACGTTGCTCGACGCGTATGCCGGCGATCTTGAAAACGCGACGGCGGCCGACCGTGAACACCCTTCGGAAACATCTAGCCGCAGCGCGCTCGCCGAGCTGATCGATCACATCGCCACGTCCGCGTCGGCGCGTGACGGGGCTTTCGCTGCGCGCAACGCAACGCCGCCCTCCGCCAGCTATCCCACGCTGGAAACGCTCGATGAGTTCAGGAAGATCTGGTCCATCGTTCGCACCGGCAGCCAGTTGCGGCAGTCGCTCGAGCAGGTGCCCGAGAATGCCGGTCCGCTGAATTCGGGTGCGCTCGTGCATCGCTCGATCGGGCTCATGCGCGAGCTGTCGCCCGGCTACCTGCAGCAGTTCCTGTCGTACATCGATGCCCTGTCGTGGATCGAACAGATCAACGGCAGCGCGCTACCCGCCAGCGACGCACCTCGCGCGCCAGGCACACGCAAACGCGGCAAGGCCAAGTCGCGCACGACTTGAACAACTACCGCAACGAAAGCCGTAACGCATCCATTGCGAAGCTGACTTGCAGCTGGCGAAACAAGCGGTTTTTCGCGGCATCGGCAGTGTGTCACCGTTGAATCAACGCGCAACTTTCTTCGCTGTTTGCAGGCAGCAAAGTAGCGCAGCAATCTCTTGCGTTTTGTGGCGAAAGCCTCGCTACAGCCGCATTTTCTTTCACGACGTATGGCTTTTAGACGTCTGCTCGGTGCCTGGGCGCCAGCGTATAAATGAATGCAACAGGGGCGGTTCGATCACTCGCGATGTGTTCGCTCGCGAGTACTTTTAGGGCGCTCTATGAAAGACACAGCTATGCCGATCATCGACATGGATTGGAATGCTTTCGATCCATGGCGCATCCAGCCGTTCAAGCACGCGTTGACCGACCATCCGCTGCTGCAGACCGAGCAACTGGTGGAACTGGGCAAGCGCTGCCGCGGCACCACGCGTTGGTACGCCTTCAACAGCAACGTCACTGCCGGCACCGACTTCGACGACGCCGCCAGCCTCTATCCCACGAGCAAGTCGGCCGTCGATTCGCTGCGCGACATCAGCGCGGCCAAGGCCTGGGTGTTGCTGCGGCACATCCAGGCCGACCCGCTCTATCGCGACCTGGTGGATGCGGTCATCAACCCCATCAAGCCCCAGATCGAGCGCAAGGATCCGGGACTGTACTACCGCGCAGGATGGATCTTCTCCGCGTCGCCCAACACAGCCACGCCGTTTCATATCGATCGCAGCCACGTGCTGCTACTGCAGGTGCGCGGCACCAAGACCGTCTATGTGTGGGACCCCGACGACACCGCCGTGTGCAGCGAGCGAGCGCGCGATTGCTTCCACCTGCGCCACGACCTGAGCCGCACGCTGTGGCACGAGGAATTCCGCAGCCGCGCCCACGTGTTCCAGCTGGGCCCCGGCATGGGCGTCTACATGCCGCTCACCAGCCCGCACATGGTCGAGACGAGCAATGAGGCGTCCACCACGATCAGCTTCACGTACAACACCGACGCCACGCGCCGGAACGCCAAGGTGCACGTGATGCGCGAGATGCTCTACCGGCTGGGCATGACGCCGCCCGACGTTGGCAAGAGCCACATGTTCGATCATGCGGCGCTGGCGGCGGCGTCGGCCATCGTGGTCTGTCGCGGTCCCGGTGGGCATCCGCCTGCTTGCCCTTCCCTGCTTCGCAGGAGCGCGTACGCGGTGGCGGACTGATCGCGCGTCGCCGTGTTTGCCGCTTAAGCGCAGACGCAACGTCGGACATAGGCCAGACAGCGGAGGCAGCTTTCAGCGGTGCAACGCAATTTCCTGCGCCGCACCGATTGGGAGCTGTTTTAGTGGTGTTTCATCCGTGGAATGAGGCACCAGGTTTCACCTCGCGAGCCAGCGAAACCTCGCCATTTTTAGCGCCCTGCCGTGACTAGGAGCGCAGCTTGTAGCCGGTCCGGAAAATCCACGAGACGGCCACCGCGCACAGGAGCAGGAAGCCCATCGTCATGCTCGCGCTCAGCACCACGTTGACATCGGAGTGGCCGTAGAAGCTCCAGCGGAACCCGCTGATCAGGTAGACCACCGGATTGAACAACGCCACCTTCTGCCAGAACGGCGGCAACATGCCGATGGAGTAGAACGCGCCGCCGAGGAAGGTGAGCGGCGTGACCACCATCAGCGGAATCACCTGCAGTTTCTGGAAATCATCGGCCCACAGGCCGATGATGAAACCGAACAGGCTGAAGGTCACCGCGGTGAGCAGCAGGAACACGATCATCCAGCCCGGATGGAGAATGCTGTACGGCACGAAGAAGCGCGCCGTGACCAGGATCAGCAAGCCCAGCAGCACGGATTTCGTCGCCGCCGCGCCCACGTAGCCGAGCACCGCCTCCATGGGTGACACCGGCGCGGAGAGCAACTCGTAGATGGTGCCCGACCACTTGGGAAGGTAGATGCCGAACGAGGCGTTGGAGATGCTCTCGTTGAGCAGCGACAGCATGATCAGGCCCGGAATGATGAAGGCGCCGTAGCTGGTGCCCCCAATGTCGCCCATGCGCGAGCCGATCGCAGTGCCGAACACGATGAAGTACAGCGAGGTCGACAGCACCGGCGATACGATGCTCTGCATCAGCGTGCGGAAGGTGCGGGCCATCTCGAAGCGGTAGATGGCGCGAATGCCCGGAAGGTTCATGGCTTGCTCCGCACCAGGTTGACGAAGATGTCTTCGAGTGAGCTTTCCAAGGTATGCAGGTCCTTGAAGTCGATGCCGCGCTCGCCCAGCCGGCGTAGCAATTCGGCGATGCCGGTGTCTTCGCTTTGCGCGTCGAAGGTGTAGATCAGCGTGGCGCCGTCATCGGCCAGTTCCAGCGCGTAGCCGTCGAGCCCGTCGGGCAAGGCTTGGAGAGGCGACTGCAGGCTGATCGACAGCTGCTTCTTGCCGAGCTTGCGCATCAGCACATCCTTCTCTTCCACCAGGATGAGTTCGCCGCGCGTGATCACGCCCACGCGGTCGGCCATTTCCTCGGCCTCTTCGATGTAGTGCGTGGTGAGAATCACCGTGACGCCGGTTTCACGCAGCTGGCGCACCATCTGCCACATGTCGTGGCGAAGCTCCACGTCAACGCCGGCGGTGGGTTCGTCCAGGAACAGGATGCTGGGCTCATGCGCCAGCGCCTTGGCAATGAGCACGCGGCGCTTCATGCCTCCGGACAAGGTCATGATCTTGGAGTCTTTCTTCTCCCACAGCGAGAGCGCGCGCAGCACCTTCTCGATGTGCGCGTCGTTGGGCGCGCGACCGAACAGGCCGCGGCTGAATCGCACCGAGGCCCACACGGTTTCGAACGCATCGGTCGACAACTCCTGCGGCACCAGGCCAATCTTCGAGCGGGTGATGCGGTAGTCGCGCAGCACATCGTGCCCATCCACCAGCACCGAGCCACCGCTCGGCCGGACGATGCCGCAGATGATGCTGATCAGGGTGGTCTTGCCCGCGCCATTCGGGCCAAGCAGGGCGAAGATCTCGCCGCGCCGTATGTCGAGGTCCACCGCCTTCAGCGCCTGGAAACCGCTTTGATAGGTCTTGCTGATACCCCGGATGGACACCGCGTGGTGCGCGGAAGTGGCCTGGTCGCTCATGAGGTCCCTTGGTTTGAACGCAAGTCATCCATGAGGATTCTACGCCTGGTATTCAATGCCTGGCTGCGAAAGTGGGGTCACGTGTGGTGTCCATACGCACACCAAGGGAGGCGAGCCGCTTCCTCAACGCGTCCATGTCGTTCGTTTCGTCATCGTGGAAAACGGCATGCATGCCCAAGGCGCGCGCCACCACCAGGTTGGGCTCGCTGTTGTCGATGAAGACGCTTTCCCCGGGATCCACGCCGGCGCGACGCAACGCAATCCCGAAAATCCCCGGGCCGTGCTTGCTGCTGCCCACGTCCGCCGATACCACGATGGGATCGAACAATTCATCCAGTGCCTGATGCTTCCGCAGATGATCCATCCGGTCCTTGTTGTTGTCCGTGATGATGCCGACCGAATGCTGGGCCGAGAGCTGGCGGGCCAGCGAAAACATGTCCAAGTTCGGCGGCGTGCTTTCGAATGCTCTCGTGAGCAGACCAATATCCAATGTTTTGCCTACAGCTTCGCAAACGGCGGGCCAGATGTGTGCGTGGCTCGTCTTGCCGGTAAGCAGGTCGCCCATGTGTGGACCGAACGCGGCGTTGATCACGGAGAACGGCAGGCCACTGGCTTCGCTCAGGTAGCGAAAGCTTGTCAGCGAGCCGCTTTTGTCCGTGGTGAGGACACCATCGTAGTCGAAGAAAATCGTCCTGATCATGCGGTTCTCCCATCCCTCTTGTCATGCACATGAAGAAAGCCCGGTGCAGGGCCGCACCGGGCTCGTGTTCAACTATCGCAGATGGAAGCGTCAGTCGCGCGACTTCGCCACGACACTGCCATCGGTGGGATCGACCAGCAGGTTCACGTCGCTGCCGCGGCCGGTCTTGGCGTCGGCGCTCCACAAGCCTTCCTCGAACTTCACGTGCTTGACGTTCTGGAAGCCGGCCGATGCCAGCTGGGCGTTCACTTCGTTCTCGTTGAGCCTGGACGGCGCATCGGCGGGATAGACCTTGCCGTTCACCGGACCTACGGCGAGCTTGACCCATTTCTTGTTGCCGCCGCGAGCCTCGCTGCGCCACACGCCGTCCTTGAACGCCAGGCCTTTCACTTCCTTGTAGCCCGCATTGGCGATCGAGGTCTTGATGGCGTCCTCGGTCAACGCACCGGTGGGCGGCTGCGACGTCCATGTGGTGACCGTGGTGATGGTTGCCGTCGTTTGCGTGGCGCTGGTGGTGGAGCGCGCGGTAGCGGGCATGTCCTGCGCAAAGGCGGCGGCAGTCATCGACAATCCAATCACTAGGGGCAGTACGCGCTTGATCATGAGGATCACTCCTTCGGTTGGCGCGGCATGGTGTAACCGAAGGAACAGACGGCCCGTTCAAGTCCGCGTGAAAGCACTCGTGACACTTAGCGCCGATTCACGAAATATCGATTGAAAGCGCGCCCGGCGTGAACGCCCGGCAACGCGTCACCGTTTCGACGCAAACGCCATCGCTTCGTCGGCGCTCGCAGGAAGTCGCCGCTGCATCTCGGCATGCAGGAAGTCGACAAAACGGCGCACGCGTGGCGGCTGGTAAACGTTGGGGTGATACATCGCGTGAATCGGCGCGTGTGCCGACCACGCGGGCGCGTTGACGAGTTGCAGGCGACCTTCGCGCACATCGGCTGCCACGGCCCACAACTGCCGGTAGGCGAAGCCACGCCCGAGCACGGCCCATTGGCGGATGACTTCGCTGTCGGTGCATTCGTGATACCGCCGCACTCGCACGACCGTGTCGCCCAGCCGCCATTCGTGGCGTGGACCGGCGTTGGTGGTGAGTACTAGCGTGGGCAGTTCGGCGAGATCCTCGGGATGTTCGGGCACGCCATGCGCCTCGATGCACGTTGGCGATGCACAGACCACGCGCCAGCTGTCCGCGAGATGACGCGCGACCAGCTCGCTGTCTTCCAGTCGTCCGACGCGGATGGCGACGTCGATATCGTCGGGCACGAAGCGCGAGAGCGAATCGGACAGCGTGAGCACGACGCGCACGTCCGGGTGCTGCACCATGAACTGGTCGAGGATGGTGACCAGCAAGTTGCGTCCCAGATCGGACGGCGCCGACACGCGCAGCGTTCCGCTGACGCCATCGGTGCCGCTGCGGACCGCACGCTCGGCCTCGCGCATGGTCTCGATGGCGATACGACAGGACGCAATGTAGATGCGGCCTTCATCAGTGAGCCGCAACTGACGCGTCGTGCGTTCGAACAGGCGCGCGCCAAGCATGGCTTCGACCCGTTGCACGCAGGCGCTGGCGGCCGCGGGCGAGAGTCCGGCCCGGCGCCCGGCGGCCGAGAGGCTGCTGAGGTCGGCTGCGTCCACGAGGAGATGCATGTCGCTGAAGCGGTTCATGAGATCCAGTCCTGGCGGCGAGGCGGAGGCTGGATCATCTTCAAACGCCATTTGAAGGTCAATAAAGATCCAGACCCATTATCAAACCGGCACGGCGAGGAGACGATCTCCCATACCCCAGCTCACCCAAGGTGTCGCCATGTCACGCGTCCATCCCACCCTGCTCGCCTCTTTCCTGGCCACGCTTCTCGTCTCGCCGGCCGTGATCGCCGCGCCCATGCAGGACGCCATGAAATCCGCCGACCACGGGTCGGTACCCAGGGAGCTGATTGGTGCATGGACGCTGGTCCGCTGCGACAACGTCTATCCCGATGGGCATCGCGTGGAGCTTTATGGCCCGCATCCCGAGGGTATGTGGCTGATCGATGCGCAGGGCGACTACATGATGCAGATCGTGCGCGCCAAGCGCATGCCGTTCGCCGCGAACGACAAATCCAAGGGCACGCCCGACGAATACCGCGCCGCGTCGATGGACAGCAACGCGCACTTCGGCCATGTGAGCGCGGACGGCGACGTCATGCACAGTCAGATCCTGCATGCGTCGTTCCCCAACTGGGACGGCAGGAACAGCGAATCGCACTACACCATCAACGGCGACGAGTTGACCTACAGCGTGGCCAAGCCGTCGAGTGGCGCATCCGAAGGCGCCCGCGGCGAAGTGGTGTGGCGCCGCGTGCGCTCCTAGGCGCATTCGCGGCGGTGCTGCCTTCGACTATCTCGCCTCGACACCCACGAGACGGGCACGACTCACGTTGCCGCGTGCGCGCGCGTGGAATTTCCAGGTCTGGCCCGGTGCAAGATCGTGCACTTCATCCGTCGCCTGCCCTACCGCGTGCCCTTTGGCGTCGAAAAGTTTGAAACGGACCCGCGCCGTGTGAACCGGTGCGTGACTGACGTTGGTCAGCGTGCCCACCACCTTGTTGCGCCCCGGCGTAACGTCCCGCTCCACTCGATACGAACCCACGCGTACGCGATGTTTCAACGGCTCGCCGGCAAAGGCGGGCAACGAAACGAAGCCAAACACGAGCAACAGCACTAGAACGATGGAGCGCAGGTTCATCGGATACATCGGGCACAGAACGGAGGGCGCATAGCTTAGACGAAGCAGGCAGGCAGAGGCTCTCCCGCGCGGCAACGCCGAAGCCCATTGACGCCAAAAGGTTGTCAATCCACAATAGTTGTATGAAAACAACTATTGACGACGCCGGGCGGGCCACGACCCACCCGAACCTCATTCTCGGCATCTGCTGCCTGAGCCTGCTGATGGTGGCGATGGATGCCACCATCGTGAACGTGGCGCTGCCGTCGATCCGGCAGGACCTGGGTGCATCGATCTCCGGGCTTCAATGGGTGATCGATGCCTACACCATGGTGGTGGCGAGCCTGCTGATGCTGGCCGGTTCGATGGCGGACCGCTTCGGGCGGCGACGCGTGTTCCAGACCGGCATGGCGCTCTTCATGCTGGGTTCGTTGCTGTGCAGCGTGGCGCCCAGCGTGCACGGCCTGGTGGTGTTCCGCATCGTGCAGGCGCTGGGAGCGACCATGCTCAACCCGGTCGCCATGTCCATCATCGCCAACACCTTCCACGAACCGAAAGCGCGCGCACGCGCCATCGGCATCTGGGGTGCGGTGGCCGGCGTGTCGATGGCGCTGGGCCCGGTGATCGGCGGCGCGCTGACGGAAACCATCGGCTGGCGTTCCATCTTCTGGGTCAACCTGCCGGTGGGCGCGGCGGCCATGGTGCTGGCGGCGCGTTACATCCCGGAATCCAAGGCTCCGCATCCGCGACGCGTGGATCCCATCGGGCAACTGTTGGTGTTCGTGATACTGGCCACGGTGACGTATGCGGTCATTGAAGGCCCGCACGCCGGATGGAGTTCCAGCGTCATTGTCGGCCTGTTCGCCACGGCCGCGCTCGCGCTGGTGGCGTTGCTGGTCTACGAACCCCGGCGTCACGAGCCGCTGATCGACGTGCGCTTCTTTCGCAGTGCGCCCTTCAGCAGCGCCACCTTGATTGCGGTGTGCAGCTTCTCGGCATTCTCCGGCTTTCTCTTTCTCAACGCGCTGTACCTGCAGGAAGTGCGCGGGTTGTCGGCGTTCCACACCGGCTTGTGCACCTTGCCGCTCGCGCTGGCGACGATATTCTGCTCGCCGTTCTCCGGGCGGCTGGTAGGCACGTACGGCACGCGTCCTTCGTTGCTGGTCTCTGGCACGGCAACCATCCTCAGTGCATTGATGATGACGCAGCTCACCGCCACCACGCCGCTGCCGTTCCTGTTGCTCAGCTACGTGCTCTTCGGCATTGGCTTCGGCATGGTGAATGCGCCCATCACCAATACGGCCGTGTCCGGCATGCCCAAGGCGCAGGCGGGCCTGGCGGCGGCGGTGGCTTCCACCAGTCGACAGATCGGCGCGTCGCTGGGCGTGGCGCTGGCCGGCACCATCCTGGGAACGCACATGCACAAGGGATTCGCAGAGGCCTCGCATCCGTTCTGGTGGCTGGTGACGGGCGGCGGCGTTACCGTACTGTTGCTGGCGTGGTTGTCCAACACGGGCTGGGCACGCGATACCACGCGCCATGCGGCCCACTTGCTGGAAGAAGCACCGACCGGAGCGACGGCATGACCAAGCATGCCCACAGCGGCAGCGAAGCGGATCACCTCTGGCAGATGCTGGTTGGCCTGGTGTGGGAAACGCGCGGCGAATGGCGTCGCAAAGTGAGCACGGCCACCGGCCTGCCCTTCAGTCGCGTGCGCGTGCTGAAGCGATTGCTCGACGCACCGGTCACCTTGAAGCAGCTGGCCGATATGACGGACAGCGACGCACCAGCCACCACCGTGGCGGTGAACGATCTTGAAGATCGCGGCCTGGTCGAACGCCAACCGCATCCGGACAATCGACGCGCGAAGCTGGTGTCCCTCACGCCGGCTGGCCGACGCCTGGTGGAACTGGTTCATCGCACCGTGCGCGACGACGCGCCGCTCGCCGTGCAGCAACTGTCCAAGACTGACCTTGCGCACCTTCGCCGCATCCTGGAGCGAATAAATAGCCACGAGACCTAGGCATGCGAGCGCTGGCGTTCCGGGGAATGCCAACGCTCCATTGCATCCCTGGCCATCAAGCGCGATCCATCACTCGCCATTGACCAGTCGCGGCACCCGCCAAGGATTGGCGTCGCGCAGCGCTTCCGGCAGCAGCTCATCGGGGAAGCCCTGGTAACTCACCGGGCGAAGGAAGCGCTCGATGGAGGTCATGCCCACCGACGTGAAGCGACTGTCGGACGTCGCCGGAAACGGGCCGCCGTGGATGGAAGCGAAGGACACTTCCTGCGGATGCGAATACGCATTGACCACCACGCGGCCGGTGCGACGCTCCAGCACGGGAAGCAGACGGCGGGCCAGCGGCATGTCCTTGGGTTCCAGATGCATCGTGGCCGAGAGTTGTCCCCGCAGCGAACGCGCGATGGCCACGAATTCTTCCTCGTCGCGTGCTTTCACCAGCAAGGCAGCGGGACCGAACACTTCTTCGGCCAACACCGCGTTGGACAGAAAAGTCCGTCCATCCACTTCCGACATCACGGCCTGCCCATCGAAGGCCGCTTGCGACACGCCGCCCTCGGCGACGCGATCCGCGCCCGCTTCCTGCAGCCGTGCCACGCCGCGTTCATAGGCCGAGTGGATACCCGGTGTCAGCATGGTGCGCGCCGGTGCATCGGCAATGCGCGCAGCCATGGCTTCGCGCAGCGCGTCGAAACCATCGCCTTCGATGGCGATGAGGATGGCAGGCTTCAGGCAAGCCTGGCCCACGTTGACGAGCATGCGTTCCGCAAAGCCGTCGCCAATCGCTGCGCCGCGCGCCGCCTGCGCCGCCGGCAGCACGAAGGTGGGGTTGACGCTGGTCATCTCGGTGAATACCGGAATGGGGTCGGGACGTTGCTGCGCGCGCCGATAGAGCGCCATGCCGCCGACCTCGGAACCCGTGAAGGTCACCGCCTTGATCAAGGGATGATCCACCAGCGCCTCGCCAATGGCATTGCCCGCGCCGCGCAGCATCGAGAACACGCCTTCATGCAGCCCGCTCGCGCGAACCGCATCGCGAATGGCGCGCGCCTGGATTTCCGACGCGCCAGGATGCGCGTTGTGGGCCTTCAAGATCACCGTGGCGCCGGAAGCGAGCGCAGAGGCGGTATCACCACCCGCCACGGAATAGGAGATGGGGAAATTGCTCGCACCGAAGATCGCCACCGGACCGATCGCCATTTTCTGCAGGCGGTGATCCATGCGCGGACGCGGCTGCCGTTCCGGCAACGCGGGATCGATGGAGAGCTGCAGGAAACGGCCCTTGCGCACCACGTCGGCAAACTGGCGGAACTGCGTGGCGGCCTTGGTAGTCTCGGCTTCGAGCTGAGCCTCCGGAAGACCGGTTTCCAGCGCGGCGCGTGCGGCAAGCTCCTTGCGCACGGCGTCGAGATTGTCCGCGATGCGCTCCAGGAATCGCGCGCGATCGGCGAGCGATGTGTGGCTGTAGCTATCGAACGCCTCGTCTGCCAGCGTGGCGGCGCGATCCACCTCGGCCACGCCGCCGAGCGCGAAATCCGGCTCGATAAGCTGGCCCGTGGCGGGATGGAGTGCCTTCATGGTTCCTTCGGTGGCCGCTACGTCGCGAGCACCAATAAAGAGAGAGCCTGTCAGTTTCATGATGTGTCACCTGAGTGATGATGGTTGCCCGGCATGGGTACACACCGGGCAGCAAACGACTCGCACGGCAGAATCGCGGCCATGCAGATCGGAGAGGGAGAGAAAGCGAAGAAACGGGGGAGCGGTCGGTCGCCTACTGCGCGAGGCTCGCCACCAGCTCGTTGGTCGTCACGATGGCGTGTGCGAACGTGGGGCCATTGAGTTCATGCGCGGCATGCATCATCTCCGGCCTGAAGGCGGCCGTGGCATCGCGCACCAGGGTGACGTGGTAACCCATTTCACTGGCGTAGCGGGCCGTGCATTCGATGCAGGTATTGGCCAGCAGGCCTGCGATGATCACATGCGTGATGCCCTTCTGCTTGAGGCGGAAATCGAGATCGGTATTGGCGAAACCGCTGGAACCCCAATGCTCCTGCACGATGGTGTCGCCAGTCTTCGGCGTGAAATCCGGGTGCCATTCGCCACCCCACTCGCCGCGCGCGAAGTGATGGCGCTGGAACACTTTCATCTGGTTGGGGTTGGGGTGATCCCAACCTTCGTAGTCGCCGGGCTCCCAGCGCCGGTGCGGCACGAAGAACACGGGCACGCCGTGCGCGCGCACTTCGCGGTCGAGCGTACGCAGGTTGTCGAGCAGGCCCACCTCATCGGCTACGGGCTTGATGAGGGGATACACCTTGCCGTCATCGGACAGGAAATCGTTGTACGGATCGACCAGCAAATAAGCGGTGCGGCTTTCGGGATACGTGGTGGACATGGCATGTCTCCAAAGGGAAGAGGTGCCGGCTGCCGCCGCGTGGAACCATGGCTGCGGCGTGGCCGGATGCGCGAGAAATTAGGCCCTTCCAGACGCAGCCACTAGACGGTAAATTCGGGAAGCTCCCTTCCATGGATGAGAGGCTGTGGACCGACTCGAAGCCATGACCATCCTGTTGGCCGCCGTCGATACCGGCAGCCTTTCCGCGGCCAGCCGCCAGCTGCACATTCCGCTGGCCACCGTGAGCCGACGCATGTCGGAGCTGGAGGAACATCTGCATGTGCGCCTGTTGTTGCGCGGCACGCGCAAGCTCACGCTGACCGATGCCGGCCGCGACTACGTCGCCGCCTGCCGACGCATCATGGAAGACATCGTGGAGGCCGAGCGCACCGCCACTGGCGAATATCGCGCGCCGCAGGGCGAGCTGATCATCAGCGCGCCACAGGTCGTGGGGCGTTATCACGTGGTGCCCGTGCTGGTGCAATTCCTGCACACGTATCCCGAGATTCGCGCGCGCATCCAGTTGAGCGACCGCGTCAGCAACCTGCTCGAGGAACACGTCGACGTCGCCGTGCGTCTTGGCGAACTCCCCGATAGCGACATGATTGCCACGCGCCTCGCGCTCATCAGCCGCGTGTTGTGCGCTAGTCCCGCGTACTTGTCAGCGCGTGGCGTGCCGCAGAAACCCGACGACCTGGTCTCCCACGATTGCATCACCTATGAAGGCTATGCCACCGCGGACCGATGGTCATTCGGCTCCGGGCAAACTGCGCAGGTGGTGCAGGTGTCATCGCGGCTCACGGTGAATTCGGCGGAGGCGGCGGTGGTGGCCGCCACGGCCGATGCGGGCATCGTGCGCGTGCTGTCGGATCAGGTCGACGAACTACTGAAGTCGGGCGCGCTGGTTCGGCTGTTGCAGCAGGACGAGCCCGCGCCGATGCCGGTAAGCCTGGTCTATCCCGGCCAACGCCAGGTGCCGCTGAAGCTGCGGGCGTTCCTCGACTTTGCCACGCCGCGCCTGCGTGAGCGCCTCGGCTACACGAACTCGTGACGGCAGCGGTAGCAGCATAAGAGCGCGGGCGAGATCGTTCGTTAGCGGACCCAACAGACTGCGCCAATCCCCCAAGGCTTTCCATCGAACCTTGGTAGGGAGTGCTTGTTTCTGAAAGGCACGGGGCGTCTGCTGCGTGACCGGATGACACCTTCGTCTGATGGCATTGGCCGTCGCATTGGTTTGTGATCATGGCAAGGAATTGCCGCTCAAACGCACCCAGCGGGGGCGAGTGCGTTGCGATGGCCAAGCGCAGTGCCTGTGTTGGCAGGCAGCGGCGTGATTTGAATTGCCAAAAAAATGCTCGTCCACGACCATCCAGCGAGGATCAGCCATGACGCGTCAAAGCAAGCTCACCATCGCGATAGCCGCCGCCGTGCTCGCGGTGCTTGGCGGAACGGCGCTTTACGCGCAGGACAAGGGCAAGGTCACCAGTGCCAGCAGCGCCGACAAGTACACGCTGGTCTCGCCGAGCGGCATTCCGTTCTCCGACTTCAAAGGCTACGAAGACTGGTCGGTGGTTTCATCCGCGCGCACCGACGAAGTGCTCAAGGTGATCGTGGCCAACCCCATCATGATCAACGCGTACAAATCCGGCATTCCAGGCAATGGCAAACCGTTCCCCGACGGCTCCAAGATCGCCAAGCTGCAATGGAAGTTCAAGAAGAGTACGGAAGCACCGTTCGTGGTTGACGTGCCCGATGTCTTCACGCAGGCCTTCGTGATGGAGAAGGACAGCAAGAAGTATCCCAAGAGCGGCGGCTGGGGTTATGCGTTGTTCGATTACGACGCAACGACCGACAAGTTCTCGGCCGACCCCACCGGTGTGTCCGATTGCGGGCATGCGTGCCACGTCAAGGTGGCCGCGAAGGACCACATCTTCCATCCGTACCAGAAGCGTTGATGGATAGGGTCGCGCCGCGGACTTCGTAACGCGACCTTCTCTGCCGGACTCTCGCCGTTACGCCGCCACGTCCTCGCGATAGGGCTCGAAGTCGGTGTAATGCTTTTCCGTGCCTCCCCAGAACGCTTCCCGCACATAGGGCGTCAACGGCAGATGGTGGCGCAACCGTTCGGGCAGGTCGGGGTTCGAAGTGAAGTGGCGGCCAAACGCAACGAGATCCGCGTCGCCTGCCTGCAGAATCGCATCCGCACTTTCGCGCGTGAAGCCACCCGCAGCGATGATCGGCCCCTTGAAGATCCGGCGCAGGAAATGCGATGCCACCGGTGCCGCGTGCTCGTCCAGGGTTTCCACGCCCATCACGCGCGGTTCGATCACATGGAGATACGCCAGACCGTAGTCGTTGAGCCGGTCGGCGAAGTAGCCAAAGGTGGCCTCGGGATCGGAATCGGACATGCCGCCCCAGCGACCGCTGGGCGACACGCGAACGCCGACGCGCGACGCACCGAACACCGAGCTGAAAGCCTCGATGACTTCGAGCGGAAGTCGCGCGCGCTTCTCGACGGTGCCGCCGTAGGCATCGCTACGCTTGTTGGCGCCGTCCTGCAGGAACTCGTCCATCAGGTAGCCATTGGCAACATGCAGTTCGACACCGTCGAGACCGGCCTGCTTCGCACGCTCGGCCGCGCGGCGAAACGATGCGACGAGCGGGGGAATCTCTTCCAGCGCGAGCGCGCGGTGCGGGGACACGGGCACCCAACCATTCCTGGTGAGCGCCTGTCCTTCAAAGGGCACCACCGAGGGCGCGATGGGTGGCCGGCCTTCGCTGAGGTCGCTGTGTGACTGGCGACCGTCGTGCGAAATCTGCATGAACAGTCGCCCGCCTTTGTCGTGCACGGCCTGGGCGATCCTGGACCAGGCTTCGGTGTGACGCTCCGTGTGGATGCCTGGTGCACCTTCATAGCCACGGCTGTCCGAGGATGGGTGACTCGATTCGGTGATGATCAAACCGCCGTCACTGGCGCGCTGACGGTAGTACTCCAGCATCATGGTGCTGGGGGTTTCATCGGCGTCGGCGCGCAGGCGCGTCGTGGGTGCATGCACCACGCGATGGCGAAGCGCATACGGACCCAACTGGAAAGAAGAAAAGAGCGGTGACTGCTGGTCGGCGGACATGATGAGACCTCGTTGAGTGCGCCCATCGAAGGGCTATGCGTGACACCCAACCAAGTGGCATCGGCTCGACGGTTCAGAAGGCGGGCGGCCATCCGCTCAGAATGGCCGCCCGTTCCGCAATGGATGGCGACGCCAGCATCGTCGCTCGCGTGTGACTACTCCTGCGGCGGAAACGGCAGGTGTACGCCGTCGCGGGCCGCGCGTTCGGCGGTCTCGATCAGATCGTGCATGCGAATGGCGTCCCTGAAGGTTGGCGCACGCTGCGTGCCCTCGTGGACGTCATGCGCATACGCGGCGTACAGATGCGCCAGCTCCAGTACCGCGGAAGGAAGCCCCGATGGCGGCAGCGTGTCGTAGGTTGCCGGCACGGTCATCACTTGCATGGGTTGGTTGTCGCCATGCGCGCCGGCGATCACGTAGTCATCGCCCACTGCGCCAAAAGCCGACGTGTTGGTGATACGGATGTCGCCGGCATCGCCGGTGATGTCGATCTGCACGCCCGAGCCGTTGCGCTTGCCTCCTTCGATATGCACGGAGAGAACCGCACCGTTGGGAAGCATGCCGCCCAGCACCAGCTGGTCGGCGTTGGTGGTGGGAATGATCTCGCCCGTCTCGCGGATGGTGACGTGGTCGAACTGATTGACCATCACGGCCGACACGGTCGTTGGCCACCCCACTGCGCTCAGCAGCATGTCGAGGAAGTGGCCGGCGTAGATGGGAATGACGCCTGAGAAGTTCTCCGGCGGCGCCGTCCAGCGCAGCGCCTTGGATCGGATGGCCTGGAAATAATTCATGCTCACGTGCATGCGCACGGAGCGAAGGTTGCCGACGAAGCCCTGCGCGATCAGATCGCGCAAATAACGGTTATGCGGCGCCATGCGCCGTTGCAGCCCAATGACGTGACGCACGCCTTGTTCGGCAGCCGCACGCTCCAGGTCGCGTGCGATGGATGCGCTCAGCGTCAGTGGCCATTCGCAGTAGACGTCCTTGCCTGCGGCGATGGCGGCACGCACGGCCTGCTCGTGCTGCGGCGCCGTGGTCAGCACGACGACCAGGTCGACCTCGGGATGGTGGACAAGGTCGTCGAGCGACGTCACCACGTGGCGAAAACCGTATTGCCGGGCGCCCTCTTCGGCGGCATCCGCACGTTGGCTGTAGAGCGCGCTCAGTTCGTAGTCCGGCAACAGCGAAAGCACGCGTACGTGGCCGTGCCTTGCCCAGTTGCCAAAGCCGACCAGGCCAACGCGTATGGGTTTCTTCTTTGCATCGATGGTTTGGATCATGTCACTGCTCACAAGGGATGGAGTTCTTCCAGGTGAGGCCGTCGTGCCGGCGCGGTAGTGACGTGGACGTCCACATTGAATGGACGACTTCGCTACCGTCGCTGCGCGGCGATGCCCTGCCACTCGCCTATTCGTTCCACAAGGGACGACGTACCCGTTCTACCGGGCGTTGTTGCCTTCCTGCCCGGCAAAGAGATGCGCGCCCATGTAGTCGAGGAACGCGCGCAGCCGCGGTGCAATGTGGCGATTGGACGGCCAGACGATGCGAAAGACGTTCTGGTGCTCCATGTGGTCCGACAGCACTTCCTTCAGGCAGCCGCCTTGAATGGCCGGTGCCGCCGTGAAGTCCGGCACGCAGGCAATGCCACACCCTTCGACGGCCATCTCGAGCAAGGGAGCAATGGTGCTCGCTGCCGCAGCCACCGGCACGGGAACATCCGGCCCTTTCTCCGCTTGCCGAAACGGCCAGCGTTCCAGCTTGCCGGTGGAAGGAAAGCGGTGATGCAGGCAGGCATGATCGGCAAGGTCTGCCGGCGTGCGCGGCGTACCTGCGCGCTCCAGATAAGACGGCGACGCCACGAGTATCAGGTGATACACGCCAAGCCGACGCGAGACCAGCCGCGAGTCCACGCCTTCGCCGGTACGGATAGCCACGTCGAAACCTTCATTGACGATATCGACCACGCGGTCGCTGTAATCGAGATCAAGCTCGATCTCGGGATACCTGGCCATGAAGCTCGCGAGCACATGACCGAACAGGCCGCCGAGATACGGCAGGCTCACCCTGAGCTTGCCGCGTGGAGACGCCTGGTTGCCCGCGAGTTCGCGCTCCACGCTGTCGATTTCGGCGAGCACGCGGCGGCAACTTTCCAGGAAGATCTCGCCTTCCGGCGTGAGCGAGATGCTGCGCGTACTGCGATGAAACAAACGCACGCCGAGGCTTGCCTCGAGCCGCGCCACGGTCTTGCCCACGGCCGACGCGGAAAGGCCGAGCATGCGCCCGGCCTGCGTGAAGCTGCGCGTTTCCGCTGCCTGTACGTAAGTGGCCAGCGAGCTTACGCTGTCCAGCGAATCGGCTTCTGCTTTGGTTCGTGTGGCCATGAGCATCGCCCCTTGGCGCGGATGGCGCACCCTAACATGAGGTCGTGTTGACGACAGGTGGAATACCGTCATTGGCCTTCGTCGCCACTCGGAACGGAAACACCCGAAGCCGCGCTGCGGCTTCGGGATATCGATCAGGCAGCCACCGCCTCGGCATACGCGGGGTAATCGGTGTAACCCGCGGCGTTGCCGCCGTAGAACGTATCGCGATCGTAACGGTTCAAGGGCAGGCCCTTGGCGAGACGCAGCGGCAGGTCGGGGTTGGCGATGAAGTCGCGACCGAACGCCACCAGGTCGGCGCTGCCTTCCTGCAGGATCGCTTCGGCCGATTCGGCGTGGAAGCCGCCCGCGGCGATGATGGGCCCCTTGAAGTACTGGCGGATCAAACGCGCCGCCACGGGATTCTGGTCCTTGGACTCATCGATGGCGTTGCCGTTCACGCGCGGCTCGATCAGATGGAGATAGGCGATGCCAAGCTTGTCGAGCTCGCTGGCCACGTAGGTAAAGAGCGCTTCGGGGTCACTGTCCTTCATGTCGCCGAAACTGCCGCTGGGTCCAAGGCGCACGGCCACGCGGTCACGGCCCCACACGGCAATCGCTTCGCGGGTGATGTCGAGCAGGAAACGAGCGCGCTTGGCGATGGTGCCGCCGTAATTGTCACTGCGCTTGTTCGAACCATCCTGCAGGAACTGGTCAATGAGGTAGCCGTTGGCGCCATGAATCTCTACGCCATCGAAGCCGGCTTTCTGGCCGCGCTCCGCCGCTGCGCGGAACTGCTGCACCATCGCCTCCACTTCGCTCTCGCTCAACGCACGATGCGGCGAGCTGGGAACCCAACCGTTGGCCGTGTACGCCACGCCTTCGTAGTCGACCACCGAAGGAGCCACCGGTGCGCCGCCATCGGGCTGCATGTCCTTGTGCGACTGACGGCCCGCATGGAAAAGCTGCAGGAAGATCAATCCACCCTTGGCATGCACGGCATCGGTAACGCGCTTCCAGCCTGGGATCTGTGCATCCGAATACATGCCCGGCGAGCCGAGGTAGCCACCGCCGTTGGGCGCCACCACCGTGGCTTCGGAGACGATGTAGCCGCCCTTGGATGCGCGCTGTGCGTAGTACTCGACCATCAGGTCGCCCGGTCGGTCGCCGGGCTGTTCGGCGCGCATGCGCGTCAGCGGTGCCATCACTACGCGATGGCTGACGGTGTAACGGCCGAAGGTGGTGGGTTCAAACAGTTTCTTGGTCATGGGAAAGGGCCATCTGAAAGGGACGCCGTTATTGGCTAATCCATCAGATGGGCTTCCCGATGCCGGACCGTAGGCCCGCCAGCGTCCGCACACTTAGGAACAGCGGTCCGCAGTCGCGGCGGTGGCGACGCGTCTCAACCGGCGCGAGCAACCGCCGCCGGCCGACGACGACGCGCGCGCCAGAACAGCAAGCCCGTCACCAGCATGAACGTGGGCAGCAACGCGCCAAGCGCGAGCAGGCAGCGCCACACGGTACCGCCCACGGCGGCGGAATGGATGGGAAAGAGCGCATTGGCCAGCCGTGCGCCCGGCCCCAGCCGCGTGGCGTCTTCGCCACCCAGCACCTGCGCGGTGTAGGGATTGAGGAACAACGTGCTTCGGCCGCTGGTATTCCATTCGCCCGGGCGTCGGACACGCATCACCAGTGCCGCGCCAGGCCGCACCGGCAAGCTGATGCGCGTGATCACCGCATCGGGTGCCGCCGCGTGCGCGGCATCGAGCACGGCCGACCATGCGACATCGCCCTTGTCGCCGGACATCTTGGGCGGCCGCGCCGGCTGCGCTTCGCCGAAGAGTTGGATCAAGCCCGTGCGAACCGCGCCGCGATACGCCATGGTAGTGCCCGTGCCGATGGTGACCAGCAACAAGGGAAACGCCACCACACCCACCATGCGATGCCAGCTCGCCCAGCGCAAGATGGGCGGATGGGCGTGCGGCTTCAGGTGCGTCAGCGCGCGTCGCCGACCCGGCCAGTACAGCCATGCCCCGGAGAGCAGCATGAAAAGCCCGGTGAAGGCGACCACACCCAGCAGCGTTTCGCCGGTGCTGCCCGACAACAGATGGGTGTGCCATTCCAGCAGGATCAGCAGTGGATCGCGATTGGCATGCCGTACCAACACGGGATGGCCGTCGAGCGCGTCGAAATAGTATCGATCACCGTTCTTCGCCGTGCCTTCGAACGCGCTCAACGCGTCGGTGGGCATCGCCATGCTGCGCAACTGCCTGCCCTCGTCGCTGGCGAGGATCACACTCAGTGCACGTGCCTGGGCGGCCTGCGCGGGTACTTCGCGACCAACCAGTTCCGGATGCGCCATCGCCAGCAGCGGCTGCTCGAACAGCAGTACGCCGCCCGCCAGCATCACCAGCGACAACAGCACGCCAAGGCTCAGGCCCAGCCACAGATGCAGCGTCTTCAGCGCGTGACGGAGTCGGCGCGGGTGTGGCGGGTGTGTCGCGCTGCTGGCCATAAGTTTCCGTCAGAGGTCGAACGACGCCTGCACGTAATACGTGCGCGGCTGTCCCACGTAAAGACCATCGTTGTTGTCGGTGGACCGCGTGAAATAACGGCGATCGAGAATATTCTTCACGCCCACGCCCAGCTTGAGGTTCGACAGCGACGGACCAAAGGCGTATTCACCACGCACGTTCCACGTCGTCCAACCGGGAATATCGCCCAGGTCGCCATTGGGCGTGCCCACCGTCTGGTACACCGCGGGGTGCGCCGGATCGAAGCTCGGCGAACCGGGCGAATGCTGGCGCGATTGCGAGAACGCATCGAGATTGAACGTCCACGCCGCGCGCTGGTAACGCATGCCGAGATTGGCCGTGCGACGCGAGTAGAACGGCAGATCACGGCCCGCGAACGAACCGTACTTGTAGATGGCATGCGTATACGTGGCCGTGCCCCACAGCGTGAAACCTTGCAGGCGCTCGTTGTACGCACCCAGATCCAGATGACCACCCGACTCGATGCCCTTGTGCGTGGTGGCGCCCAGGCTGGTCCAACCATCCACGGAATCGGGCACGCCGGGCAGCCTGCCCACGTACTGCAGCTCGTGATCGAAGTTGATGCGGAACAGCGTGAGTTCGCCGCCCCATGCTCCGCTGTCGTGGCGCGTGCCGATCTCGTACGTGCGCGCCTTTTCCGGCTCAAGCCCCGGGGCGAACTGGTTGTTCGAATCCTTCTGGCTGATCTGGAAGTACTGCAGCGCACCGAACGAGGTTTCGGCGTTGGCATACAGCTTCCACGCGTCGGTGAGGTGATAGATCACGTTGAGCGACGGCAAGGGCTGCGAATAGTGTTCGCGGCGGAACGTGGGGCCCTTCACGATCACCGTGTCGCTGGGGTGCGCCTGCCACCAGCTGTTGATGCGCTCGTAGCGCAGGCCCGGCGTGATGGTCCAGTTGCCGACGTTGATGGTGTCGTCCACATACACCGCGTTGGCCTCGTTCGAGCCGGTGTTGTTGCCGGCCAGCACGTAAGGCGCTTCATAGGCGCTGCTGTCGAATGGCGTGTAGCTCAGCGGCGAAACGAACTTGGTGTTGCGCAGCGTGCGCTCGTTCATCCATTCGGTGAGATAGCGATAGCCCACGCTGATCTCGTGCGTCCACTGCCCCCAGTCGAACAGCTGGGAATAACGCGGCTCGATCGCAAAGGTATGGTAGTTGCGCGGATAGGCGTTGAGCTGATGCGTGTAGCTGCCGTTTGCGTTCTGCGTGATGGTTTCGATGTGGCTGCCGCGGAAGCTCTGCGTGTAGTACGTCTGCACTTCGAAACTGCGGCGGTCGTCCGTGTGGCTGTAGCGCAGCACGGCGTCCTGGCGACGACCATGGAAATCATCGAACGGACGGCGCGACTGGAACGGGTCCGCGTCGTAGTCGGCCTGCGTGAGGCCGCCGGGCATGCCGGCCTGTCCGTCGTAGTAATGCAGGCTGCCGCTGATCTCGTCACTGCTGCTGAAGGCGTACCTGGCCTTGAGCATCACATCGTCGATGCTCTCGTTGTCCTGCTTCTCGCGATAACCCGGACCGTGGGAGCCGCTGTAGAGCAACGCCAGCCCAAGGCCCGATGCCGTGGTGCCGCCGAGGAACAGGTTGCTCTGTGTGCGGATGCCACCGTATTCGCCGCCTTGCAGCTGCACGCCCGCATCGCCACCAAAGGTCTGGGGAATATCTCGCGTGACGAAGTTGATGATGCCGCCCACGTTCTGCGGCCCGTAACGCACCGAGCCACCGCCGCGCACCACGTCGATGGCCTGCAGATTGCCCAGCGCCACCGGCGCCATCGACACCTGCGGCTGGCCGTACGGCGCGACCGCGATGGGCACGCCGTCGAGCAGCAAGGTGGAGCGCGGCGACAGGCGCGAGGTGAGCCCGCGCACGCCCACGTTGAGCGACACATCGCTGCCGCCGGTGCCATTGCTTTCCTGCACCTGTACGCCCGGCACCTTGCGCAGCGCATCGCGCAGATTCACCGCGCCGGCCTCGCGCATGTCTTCGCGCCGGATCACCGTGCGGGCGCCAGGATGGTTCGCCACCACGTTCTGGTTCGCCTCGCTCAGCCAGTCGCCCACCACCGTGACGCCCTCGAGATTCGCGGGTTTCTTCGGGTCGTCGGTGGCTGCGGGTGCCGCGCCTTGCTGGGCAAGGGCGACACCGGCGTAGGCACTGCTGGCAAGCGCCAGCAGGACGGCACATCGGATGGAACGCATGGCGGGCGGCGACTTAGTGCGAAATGCCCTGCATGCTAATTGCGAATGATTCTCATATCAAGGGCACCCGTCACGAACGCCCGTGCGTGACAGGCCAGCTTTCGCCGGCGGGTTCCCGTCAAACGTCGCGCTGCGCCAAGACGTAATCGATCGCCGCACGCACCGCCGCCACCTGCGCGTCGTTGCATTGCTGCGGCGTGGCGCGCGGGCTGTCGGGATAAACCTCGGTGGTGGTCGCATAGCGCGCGTTGGTGATGCCGGCGCACAAGCTCCACTGCTTCACCGGAAACTTGATCACGCCCGGCAACAGCAAGGTCGAGCCGATGATCTCGCCGCGGGCATCGGCATCGGCGATATGCGTGACCTTGGCCACCGCCTCGATCACCGCTTGCTGGAATGCCGGTTGCGGATGGTCGGCGTCGTCCACGAGATAGAAGCCATCGGGAACCTCCCCCGGCTCGAACGCCTTGCCATCGCGTGCGGCGAGCGCCGGACGGAACTCCGATTCGTCCGAATCGGTGGTCTCGTGAAGATCGATGTGCATCAGCACGTTGTCACGCAGCGGCTCCAGCAGATCCATCAACGCCGCCGATTCGCCCGCCGGACTGTTGCTGCGGAAATTGCGATTGGGGTCGAGCGCGTTCGGGTTCCAGCGATTGATCCGCTCGTAGGCCCACGGACTGACGCAAGGCACCACCAGCAGATTGGCGCGGCCCGCATAGTCCAGGCCATGCCGCTGCACGAACTGCAGCGCACCGAAGACGCCACTGGTCTCGTACCCGTGCACGCCGCCCGTCACCAACAGCACCGGCAACTCGTCGCGCCAATCGCGGCTGCGAATGGCGAGTAGCGGGTAGTGCTCCGCGCCGTAATCCAGCGTGCCGTACTTGACGACGTCGAATGTTTCGCGCAACGGTTCGATGACACGCAACACGTCATCGGCATAGCTGCGCAGCTTCACGCGTTGCGCGCGCCATGCCGCCAACTCGGCCTCGCCCCAGGGTTGTCCGGGTGTACCAATGGGATAGAAGGCGTGGCTGCTCATGCGGAAACCGTCGTGGTGGAATCGGCGTACTTTAGCAAACGCCATCGAGGCAGGCCGACGTGGGCGGGATCCTCTGAATCCGTTCCTTGCCCCGCTCGACTTGGCCAATTCCTGCCATACGAGTCATCGACTTCCCCCTAATCTCAATTGCAGCGAACACCGCGAACGTCTGCTATGGCTCGGAAGCGGACTTTAAGACCGCGATTCGGTCTATCTGAGTTCGTCAGCTGGGACCCGTCAGGTTCGAACCTCTTACCGATGGTCAGACCGAGAGGGAGTCACTCCTCATCATCACTCTCCGATGAGGGCCGCTCTTCCAACCAGGTGAGCAAGGCATCGAGCGCCGGGCACAACGCTTGCCCCCACGACGTCAGACCATATTCGACCTTCGGTGGCACCTGTTGGTGGACAACACGATGGACGAGCCCGTCGTTCTCCATTTGTCGAAGCTGCTGGGCCAGCATCTTTTGCGAGACGGAGGGGATGGCTCGCTCCAGTTCCGAAAACCGCATGACTCGACCACCAAACAAGTGGAACATGATGACGAGCTTCCAGCGCCCTTCAAGAAGCTTGAATGCTTGCTCTACGCCATTGGCCGCCGTCTCTTGGGTATAGGTTTTCGCCACGCGTTTAGCCATGTTCCTTACCTTTGGGTAAGTCCCTTACCTTTTCGTGCGTTCTTGTGATGCCGCCACCGTAATCCCATTCTGGGGAGCCATGCAATCGTTCGGGCCTGCACGACATGCCCGAAACCAAGAGGACCCAGATGATGCTCGACCTTCCAACACCCATTCGTGCTTACTTCGCCGCAGACAACGGAAATGATGCGGATGCTCTGGCTCGAACCTTTGTCGAAGACGCCGTCGTCGTGGATGAGGGCCACACCTACCGGGGACGGGCCGAGATCAAGCAGTGGAACGTGGAATCATCCGCCAAATATGAATACACCAGCGAGCCGATCGCCGTGGCGAAGACCGATGACAAATTCATTGTCACAAGTCGCCTGGTTGGCAAGTTCAAGGGAAGCCCGATCGATCTTCAGTATGGCTTCGAATTGCAAGGCGACAAGATTGCATCACTGGAGATCGGCCCATGAACTTTGATCTCGGCCTTGAAGGCAAACGTGTACTGGTCAGCGGAGGAACGAAGGGCGTGGGCGCTGCGGTCGTTTCAACACTGCTAAGTGCCGGTGCGCGCGTACTGACTTCGGCACGCTCGATTCCGCCTCGATCCGCCACCGGGCCGATATATGTCGCCGCGGACCTTACAACGGCAGAAGGGTGTCATGCCGTCATCAACGCGGTCCATCAAGAACTCGGCGGCATCGACATCATCGTGAATGTCCTGGGCGGATCCAATGCGCCCGCGGGAGGTTTCGCCGCTCTTGACGACAACGAATGGGCAGATGCGATCAATCGCAATCTCATGCCTTCAGTACGCCTCGATCGCGCCTTGCTTCCCATGATGCTGACACAGGGATCGGGAGTCATAGTTCACGTCACGTCGATTCAGCACACGCTCCCCCTTCCCGAATCGACGACTGCCTACGCTGCGGCGAAGGCGGCGCTTTCGACTTACAGCAAGAGCCTCTCCAAGGAAGTGACTCCGAAGGGGGTTCGCGTGATACGCGTCTCGCCGGGATGGGTCGAGACGGAAGCGGCCGTACGTTTGGCCCAGCGTTTGGCCGATGAAGCGGGCACGGATTATGAAGGCGGCAAGCAAATCATCATGAAGGCTTTGGGAGGCATCCCGCTCGGCCGGCCCGCCAAGCCACAGGAGGTTGCCGACTTGATCGCCTTCCTGGTGTCGCCTCGCGCCAGTGCCATCTCTGGGACGGAGTACACGATCGACGGCGGCACGGTGCCGACAGCTTGAGCCGAAGCCCAGGGCTTCATTCGATGGGTCTTCACCAGGTTCATCGCAGCTCGCATCAGGCCTCTCGTGTCTCGGACAAAGCGCCCCGCTCAGCGGGCGTGGCGCGATGTGAAACCCGTCGATTCTGGATCGCGGAAGTGTGCACTTCGGTAAAAGCGGACGTTCGGGCATGGCGTCCATTGAACGCCGCAGCGGCAGCTTCTAGTCCCCGGGCTTGATGTTGTCCACGGAGACAACCTCCTGGACATCCAGGATGTAGTGGTACGCGCCGAGGCTGCAGTAATTGCCTCGCTTGCCCAGCGTTCCCTTCAGGACCACATCCGCAGAAACCGAGATGCCTGTTTTATCGGTGATCTTGGACATCTGGCTCCCGGCCACGCACCAGGACTCGGTCGATCCTTCAGGCGTGAATGCAGAGGTCTCGAAATTCGAGAAGTAATGCCCTCGGTAGGTTCTCTGTGCCGAGCATCCGCTGCAACCGACCATGATCGCGAACAGGCCAAGAAGGCAAAACCGCAACATGGATAGTCTCCGCTGTCTCTACGTTTCGGGTTAGCCAAGAAAAAGGAGGCGTCCACTCCCGGCTGGAAGCGAACGCCAGCGGTTGAAAGCTTCCTGCTGTTCTATCAGAACACAAGCCTCGCGCCGAACATCCACGTCCGGCCCGGTGCCGGTTCGTAGTAGCGCCCATTGCCGTCGTTGACGATCACCGAGCCCACGTACTGATGATCGGCGAGGTTGTTTACGCGCGCGCTCAGTTGCACGCTCGTCGCCTGTCCCAACGGAAAGGTGTAGGTCACGTCGGCGTCTGCGACGACATAACCCGCCGCGCGCGCGGTGCCGAAGTCGTTGGCCGTGGTCGGCGCCGCCGCGGTGAGCGTGATGCCCTGGCTCCAGCGTGCGACACCGCCGTGGCGCAACAGCAACGAGCCGTAGTCTTCCGGTACGCCAGGCATGCGACTGCCGGCGCGCACCGGCACGTTCGGCGTGGCGCATGGCGTGGCGGTGCAGGTAAGAAAGCTGCTGCGGAACTGCGCCTGCAGATGCGTGTAACCGGCAATGAGGTGCCAGGACGGCGCGATGTCGCCATCCATCGACAGCTCGACGCCCTGCCGTCTCGCCTTCGGCACATTGCGATAGGTGGTGCGGCCGTTAACGCTGGTGTCGATGGCCAGCTCGTCGCGCGTGTCGGCACGGAACAACGCCGCGTTGAAGGCTAGCGCTTGTGTCGCCTGCCATTTCGCGCCGAGTTCGACGTTGCGGCTACGCGCGGGGCGAAGGTTGAAGGCCAGGCCTGGTTCGCCGTCGCTGCGATAGCCCAGTTCGTTGTAGCTCGGCGTTTCGAAGCCTTCGCCATAGCTGGCATAGAGCCGCAGCTTGTCTCCGGGACGCCATTGCAGCGCGGCGACCGGCGTGGTGGCGGCGTAGTTCACGTTGCCGCTGTCGTCGGGATTGGAAGGCGTGACGTAGTAATCGTGCTCGCTGAAGCGCACGTCGTCGTGCCGCAGTCCAAGCATCAGCGCCCACGCGGGCGCGAAGTGCCAGTACCACTGCGCGTATGCATCCACGTTGTTGACGTTGTCGTCCTCGTCGCGACGCAGCGCACCTTTCACGCCCAGCGTGTCGCCCACGAAGTTTTCGTAGCCGAGACGATGTTGCCGCTGGTAGTCGCCACCGCCGCCGATGACGAACTCGTAGTCGCCTCCCAGCCAATCGCCCCGATGCGTCCAGCGCACATCAGCGCCACCGTAGCGTGTGTCGGGCTGCACGACGCCACCGGGTTGCAGCGGGTTGGCTTGCGTGGCGACGGGAATGGATTGGTACTGGGTGATCTCGCGCTGTCCGTAGTACACCATCGCCCGCCATTGGCCATCGTCGCCGGAAGGTCGCTCGTAGACCAGGCCCAACTGGTCCTGGCGCGTGCTCTTGCGCGTGTCGAACTGCTCCGCCGCGGGCGACGCCTGCCGCGGATCCGCCTGCAGTTGCGCCTTGGTGAGGCCCATCGGGTCCTGCGCCACGGGCTGATCCAGGTGATTCATCACCAGCGTGAGCGTCTGGCCTTGCCCCAGGTCGAAACCAAGGCGCGCATGCGCCGTCTGGCGATTGACACGGCTATGGTCGCGATATCCGCCCGAGAGGAACTGCGACGCGGCCACGTTGTAATCCATGGCACCCACCGTGCCACGCGTGTCGGCGAGATAGCGGAAGCTGTCGTTGCTGCCCGCGTAAACGCCCAGCGTGGTTTGCGGTGTGGCCGTGCCCGGCGCGCTCCACAGTTGCACCACACCGCCCGCGGCGTTGCCGTAGAGCACGGAGTACGGGCCACGCAATACTTCCACGCGATCGGCCACGTCGAAGTCGAAGTGCGATACCTGGCCCTGGCCGTCCGGCAAGGTCGCGGGAACGCCGTCGACATAGAGGCGAATGCTGCGCACGCCGAAGGTGCTGCGCGAACCGAAGCCGCGGATGGATATCTGCTCATCCTGCGCGTAGTTCTGCCGGTCGCGCGCCAGGATGCCCGGCACGCCCACCAGCATCTCGGAAAGATTGACGCCGGGGTTGCCGACCTCCGCGGGCGCCACCTTGACGACACTGAGCGCCGCGGGAACATCCAGCGGCGGCATGTCGAGGCGGCTGGCATTGACCTGCACGGTCGGCAGCGTTGCCTGCTGCGCACAAGCCATCCACGAGCAGGACGCCATGCACACTGCGCCGATCATCAGGTGGACACGCGGCAACTGCATCGCCCCTCCCGTGGCTCCGAACGCAGCAGAGCATGATCTCGAAAGAATGCCGATGGATGCAAGTGACAAATATGTCATCCGCGACGTGCGCCACATCCACGCCTGATGGGTCATGCTTATGGACGGCTCGCTGTCTGGACGTCCGTTTGACGATCCATGACCATGACAGTCCCCCCGCCCCACCCGAGGAACGACATGAACGGCTCAAGGTCCGCTGCCAGGTCCCGTCGCGCCAGCGCGCTCATGGTGCTTGCTTCGTTGATCGGCATGGTTTCCATGCACGCGCTGGCCCAGCAGGACCTGGCGCGTTTCCACGATGCGCCCGCCTCCACTGACAAGACGCCCAATCCCTACGCCGGCAAGGCGGACGCGATCAGCGACGGCAAGACGCAATTCGGAACGTACTGCGCGGCCTGTCACGGCGCGGCAGCACAGGGCAACGGCAACGTACCGCCGCTGGCGAGCGCGAAGGTGAAAAACGCACCACCCGGCGCATTGTTCTGGTTCATCACCCACGGCGACGTGTCCAACGGCATGCCCGCCTGGGATTCGCTGAGCGAAGAGCAGCGCTGGAAGATCGTGACGTACCTGGAGTCGCTGGTACCCGGCAAGGCCAAGGCGCCGTTGGCCATTGCCTCGATGACGCCCGGCAACTGGCCCGCGCCGACGCCACCCTTTACCGATTTCCGTTATGAAGCCCCGGGCAACAGCCGCAAGATCACCGTGGCCGACCTGCCCCAGCCCTACGCCACCAAGTCGGCCGGCAACGGGCCGCAACTGGTGGCACGCCCTGCCGACGTGTGGCCCAAGGCACCGCCAGGCTTCAAGGTGGAACTGTTCGCCACCGGGCTGGACAACCCACGCCTGCTGCGTACCGCGCCCAACGGCGACGTGTTCGTGGCCGAGACCGGGGCGGGCCGCATCACGATGTTCCGCGGCATCACCGCCGATGGCCATCCGAAGGAAACGCACGTCTACGCCACCGGCCTGAACCAGCCGTTCGGCATTGCGTTCTATCCGGCAACGCACCCGCAATGGATCTACGTGGGCAACACTGACGCTGTCGTGCGCTTCGCATACAAGGAGGGCGACGTACAGGCCTCCGGCAAGCCCGAGCACATCGCTGATCTGCCGCACAGCGACGGCGGGCACTCCACGCGCGATATCGCCTTCTCGCCGGATGGCTCGCGCATGTACGTTTCCGTCGGATCGAAATCCAACGTGGACGATACGGACACCACGCCGGAGGAAAAGAACCGTGCGGACATTCTCGTGTTCAAGCCCGATGGTTCGGACATGCACATTTTCGCCAGTGGCATCCGCAATGCGGTCGGCCTGGCGGTCGATCCCAAGAGCGGCGAACTGTGGTGCTCGGTGAATGAGCGCGATGGCCTGGGCGACAACCTGGTGCCCGACTACATCACTCACGTGCAGGAAGGCGGCTTCTACGGCTGGCCGTGGTGGTACATGGGCAACCACCAGGATCCGCGCCATGCCGGTAAGCATCCGGAGCTGGCCAGCAAGGTCATCGTGCCTGACGTATTGCTCCATCCGCACAACGCATCGCTACAGCTCACGTTCTATAACGGCGCGCAATTCCCTGAAGCCTATCGCGGCGACATCTTCGCGGCGGAGCATGGCTCATGGAACCGTTCCGCACGCGTCGGTTACGAAGTGATCCGCGTGCCGCGCCATGGCACCGCACGCGCCAGCGGCGAGTACGAAGACTTCCTCACCGGCTTCGTGTTGCCCAGTGGGCAGGCCTGGGGCCGGCCCGTCGGTATCACCACCGCCGCCGACGGCTCGCTACTGGTCAGCGACGATGGTTCGAACGTGATCTGGCGGGTGAGCTACGGCGGCGGCTGAGCAAGCGGCAGCTGTCATGGGCGCGCTCGCCACTGAATTCCCGCAAGGCTCGAACTAGTTGGCCTTCGTGGCATGCATGCGTCGCACGCGTACGGTGCTGCCGCCTTCGTAGGTCACCACATAGGTGGAGCCTTCATGCGTCTGCTGCACCACTTGCAGAGGGTCGGCCAGCACGGCCTTCTGCAGGGTGTCCTGGTGATACGCCGCCAATTCGCCGGTGGGAATCAACATCAAAGGCGGGCTGATCTGCTGGAAGCTGGTGAAGTGGCTGCCGCATTTGGTGGTGGTGGCGTCGAACTTGAACCACCCTTGGCCGCAGCTCTGTCCTGATACCTCCGGCAGGCGCTTCAGCCAGATGAAGTACTTGTTCTCACGCGTTATCCACACGCGGTTGTGCCGCGTATCGTTGCCTCCGATGTCGTCGGAGTTCCAATAGCGGACCAGCGAGGCCTCGTGGCAATCGGCCGAGGCGCACTCTTGCAGCACCAGGTATTCGTTGTCCTGCAGGTGGATCGGTTCGATGCTGAGGATGTCGTCCGTTACCAGCGCCTGCGCGGGAAACACCACCGACGGCATGCGCGGATCGACCTTGAAGTCGCCGGAAATCAGATAGCCGCCGTGCTCGGAAGAATACGGTGGCGCGGTGACCTTGACGGTGGGCAAGGTCGTTTGCGCCGAAGCGCAAAGGCTTGCCACGACCAGGGCGCTGGCAATCGACACACGTTTCATGAGACCTCCTGTCCTTGAAGGAAACGTCTTTCCCACGGGTTAGGGATACAGCATAGACCCAATGGCAACCTGGCACCTGGGCACGCCACGGGCGAATCACGAAGGTCTCGCGCGAGTTCTCATGACCGCTTACTGCCTGGACCCCTGGGTGCCGCCTGCTATAGCCGCTCCATGCGCAGCCACGACGAATCTCCCTGCCAGGCCCGCTGGAAGGCCTCGCGTGCTGCGGTGGCCTCGCGCTGATGACCCAACGCATCTTCGCTCTGGGCCAATCCATAAAGTGCCCAGCCGTTCTGCGGTGTTTGCCGCAGCGCCGCCTGGAACGCCTGGCTGGCCTCTTCGTAGCGGCCAGCTTCGAACAACGCCGCGCCAAGCGACTGGCTGACCGGGTAGTACCAGTACGCGGGTTCCTGGTAAGGAATCTTGCGCTCAAGAGCGATCGCATCCCGATAGTGATCCGCCGCCTCGCCGAAACGTCCTTGCGCGTGCGCAAACCGGCCTCGGGCGACGGCTTCGGCGAGCAGCAGCAGATCGGGCGCGGGCACACCCTGCTCGATCATCGATGCGAAAGCATCGGAGCGGCGCAACGCCGACAGCGCGGCCATCTCCTGATCGAATGCGGCGCGATCCTGCCGCTGGGCATGCGCCACCGCGCGTGCATAAAGACGCATGGCCGCCGCATAGGGAAGACGCGGATCTGCCGATGGCATGGCGAGTATCGCCTCGGGCTGCGCGAACTGCGCCATCGCCAGATAAGGCGCGGCATCGATGGCCTGCACCCAGGCAATGCGCGCGGACGTATCCGGATCGAGCACCGTGCGCAGGCGACGGGCTTCGCGGATGGCGGTATCCATGTCGCCCGCCATCTGCGCCGACGCGACGATGAAATGGATGTTGTGCGGGTAATAGCCATAACGCACGAGGCTGTGATCGTTCGTGCGGCGAATGAGCGCCTCGTCCGACCGGGCCGCCGCGACGTTGACGCGGATGGCATCCGCATAGCGCCCCGTCACCGCATAGATGTGCGCAGGCATGTGGACGAGATGTCCCGCGCTGGGCGCGAGCGGCTGTGCCAGCCGGTCCGCGGCGGCTTCGGCGCGGCCTGGATCGGCACTGTTCTCCATCAGATGGATGTAGAGGTGCGCCGCCTGGAGGTTCTCCGGATCACGCGCAAGCACGCGCTCGACCAGCCTCACGGCCTCGCCGCTGCGACCGATGGGCGTGCGCTTGTCGGCTTCCCAATAGTTCCAGGGGCTGGTGTCCATCGCCGCTTCCGCCGCGAGCACGGCGACGTCGTTGTCCTTGGGAAATTGGCGCGCGACGTCGAGCATCGCGTCGGCATACGCCGCATCCAGTGCGGCGCGATCAGCCTTCGCATCGCGCGAGTAGCGGCGCGCCATGGCATCGATCATCGCCTGCTCGAGCGGCGAGGCATGTGTGCGCAGCGCGAGTGCCCGCCCCATGGCGGCAAGGGCGGTGCCCCGGTCACGATCGTCCATCGGCGCATTGATGTTGGGACCCAGCGCGAGCGCCTCACCCCACCAGCACATCGCACAATCCGGATCGAGCCGTTGCGCCTCGCGAAACGAACGTACCGCGCCCGCGTGATTGAACCCGTAGGTGAGAAGCAGCCCTTGATTGAAATAGCGCCTGGCGTGCTCGCTTCGCGTGGTGATCGCCAGCCGCGATGCCGTGAGATCGTCGAACAAGGGCATGGGCGCTGCCGTGGCACCCGTCGGCCCGGCGATGGCCATGCCGAGTGCCAGATGGTGCGTCAGTGACCATGAGGACGACCGGCCACCACACACCGCAGAAACCAGAAGAGCGGGATCGAGCGCCCATGTCTGGGATGGGAACGATGCGACGAGCGATGAGCCGGTGAGCGCGACACCAGCACCGGCGAGTACCGCGTACTTCAACAGGTAGCGCATGGCCAAGGCTCCGCAGCGGAACGTAGCGAGGTGAGGTTACTCCGTCCCAGGAGCGTGTACATAACCAGAAAGAGAGATCTGCACGACGGCCGGCGCGGCTGCTTCACGGTGACGGCACGCACATCGGTGTGCCTTGATGGCGCATCGACGTGCGCTGAGCATTTCAACGATATGCAGCCGCCACTTCTTAAGTCACGGTGGCCTCGAAGGTCGGGAAATCGACGTAGCCCTTCTCGCCGTCACGCGTATAGAACGGCGAACGCTCCGCTTCTGCCTGCGGCCAGCCGTTCCTCAGGCGCTCAACCAGATCGGGATTGGCGACGTATGGACGGCCAAACAAAATCAGATCGACCAGTCCGCTGTCCAGCGCAATTTGCACCATGGGTCCATCGAATCCGCCGCACCAGATCAGGCTTTCCGTGAAACGCTCGCGCACCTTGCCCAGCAACGCGTGGCTGAGGCGCGGCTGGTCAAAGTGGGCGTCCCGTGCCGGGCGGTTTCGGCTTCAACTCTGCTCCGTATGTGACCGGAGCCGCTTCGCCACCAGGGCAAGGCCAGCACGGAATGCAGTGGCGCCGCCGTTGGAGGGGTGGCGGATCTTCTCTGCCTCGATACCCAGCTTTCTGAGCGAATCGGCGGCCACGTTTCCCACGGCAACGACGGTGACATCGGGCAACGCAGAAAGAAGCCGGCGCAGCAGCGCCGCCCCGATGGCCTTCTCCGCTTCCTTCGGAGCCCGGTTCGACAAGGGCGACGCGCCTTGCGGATGCCATGGGAATGCACCCCACAGGATGGTGCCCTCCGCCAAACCTTGTTCACGCAAAGCACGCCACACGATCGTGGACGACGGCTCCCTCCAGGGCAGCCGCCGCGAGGTGAGCCGTCCATGCAACTTCCCTATGCGCGGCACGCCGTCTTCCAACAGCAGGGCCTCGGAAGTGAACGGGCACCCCGTGATGCGTGTGCCCTGATAGCCCGGTGCCTCGCCGACGAGCAACAACTTGGGCGCAGGCGCCGACAAGTGAAGCTTCAGGCGTTCACGGCGGCCTTGCACTGCTGTCGGGTCAATGTCATCCGTGGACACCGCGTTCCAGGGATCGAAAACGTGCGGCATGCCGGCAGTGGGAGCCGAGAAGAGTTCGCCAAGGAATGCTTCGATCTTCGGAGTGATGTGCATCGCCGTGCCGTCCTGAATGATCCATGCATCATGGACGATTCCATGAACGCCGGCATTTTCGGAAGGTCGCGATAAATAGTTGCCTGCGCCGGTGTCGACCTGCCTGCGTTACATGCGACCAGCGACGGCGTCACCTGTCCTCGAGCGCCGGAGGGAAATAGCTTCGTTCAGCCACGGCACCTTTGGGACGATAGAAGCGCAACGTCAGGCTGTAGCCAATGCCCTTTGGCGTGGGAATCCAGTTGCTCTCGGGCGCATCCTTGGGCTTGTCGGCGCCCAGGTACAAGGTGAGCGATCCATCATCGCCATACGCCAGCTTCGAGAAATTGCTGAGCAGGTAGCGCTTCCTTGGATTGGGAAGCACGCGCCGATGCACCGAGTCCACCGCGATCACCGACCAGAAGTAGGTGGCATATAGCAGCGGCACCTGTTCCTTGCTGAATCGCAGTGCATAGGACCGGTCACCATTGAGGTGCCTTCCCTGCGGATCGACGAATGCCTTGTAGTAAATGACTTCTTCGTACGTGTTCGCCCAGATGCCGCCCAGGTTGACCAGTGTGCGCAAGAGCCAGTTGTTGCCGTAGACGCCAATCGTCGAGGGGAGTGCCCAGCTATTTTTCACCGTGCCGTCGCCAAGCGTGGGCATGGCCTTGGCCAGGTCCGCCATGGCCTTGTGTTGTACGACTGTGCTGATGTGCTGCCGTTGCGCCGGATCCTTGACCGCCTTGGCAAGAGCGCGCGTGTTCGCCTGAAGTTGCTCCATGCCGGGATTGATATCGGCTTCGCTGTCCAGCGCTGCATCGGCCGAGTCGAAGGCTTCCACGCCGGGAAGTTTCTCGATGTCGAAACGGACCGTCTTTGGCACCACAGGCAGCTGTGGCTGCGCACTCGCTCGGATGACGATCTTCCTCTGCAACGTCACGGCTTGATCAGGGGTGGAACCCAGTTCGACGCGCGCAAGCACGCGCAAGGCCTTGGTGGGCACGTCGACGCGCTGCGTTGTCGCCGGCAGCGACGCCTTGGCGCCCTTGAGGCACACCGCGAACTCGCCATCGGGATGCTGGGGAAACACGCGCTCGTTGATATTGGCGACGGTCTCGCCCCAGCCGTTGAGAAACTGCACGGTGTAGTAGCGATCCTTGATGGGTGGAACACTCACCAGGGCGCAACTCTTCTCGTCGATGGCGACCCAGGCCTCGGAATAGGCCACGTCCAGATTGGGATTGGGCCATGCCACGTCGCCCACCTTGCGGTGCACAAGCTGGTTCCACTTGTAGCCTTGGGCAAAATCCGCCTGTTCCTGATTGAGCACCAGGAGTCTGCCAAGCAGGTAGATATAGCTGTCGCTGATCTGCTGATCGCTCAACCATGGCGCGGCAGCCTGGCCGTGCGCGGCGCCCATGAGGATGGCCCCCAAGAGGCCAAGGGAGGTCGCCCGAAGGGTCTTGCTGCCCTGGCATTGCATGGCTGGTCTCCGCTTGGTCCGAGATCACAGCTTGCTCTCGCTGGGAAGTTTGTCGACCGAGAAATTACGCGACGGCACTAAGTAGTTTTACGGATCACCCATCAAGTGCTGTTGGCGAGCGGCCGAATGGCCATGTCGATCATTGGACGAAGCACCGCCACGGGAAGGCGTGTCGTTGATCGTTGGTCCCGACACTTTCCCTATCGCGTCGCCCTGCACTCACGGGCCGCGATGACGACGCGCCATGCCTGCATTGCGTCGCAAGTCAAACACGGAAAGTCTTCAATCGACACTCAAATGGCCGTCTGGATGGCCGTGTCAATGTTTTGTCAACGACGCCGAAGAAAGGCACGCGTCAGCATATTCTTGCGCCATGTAACGAGAACGTAATCACACTACGCGCGGCGTGACTTCCCTATAAAAATGAGACAGCCAGCGCATTGAGACTGAGGCATTCGTTCTGCCTCCTCGTGCAATCCGTAGTCCACAGCGCAGCTATGGCGACCTCACACGTCGCCATGGCACGGGGTTGTTTTTGCGTTTTTGGCTGTATTGGCCCGTTCGGGCTTGTCATCCAATCATTGGGGAGTTCTTGCGCATGAAAAACGAAAGTAAAGGCGGCTCACGCCTGATCAACGGTAAACGCGTGATGAGCCTTTTGGCATTGACGCTTGGTATCCAGGGCGCCCTTATGGCGCAATCCGCGCTTGGCGCCGACGCGTCATCGTGGGCCGTTACCCGCACCCATGTTCCCTATACCGGCGACGCCGCCTTTCAGGGTTATGCAGCCGATCAGGAGCCGGTGTCGATCACCGTGTCGCTGAAGCTGCGTAACCAGGATGTGCTTCAGGATTTCACGCGAGAACTCTTCCGTCCCGGCAGCCCTTCCTTTCATCAGTTCCTGAGCAGCCAGGACAGCACCGCGCTCTTCGCCCCCACGCAGGAGCAGGCCAAGGCCGTTGCGGATTATCTGGCGCAGCAAGGTTTCACCCACATCGACATTGCGCCGAACCGTTTGCTGGTCACCGCCGATGGCACCGTCGGGGCGGCACGCAACGCCTTCCGTACGTCCATCGGTCACTACACGCGCCGTGGCAAGGATGGCATCGTCAACACCAGTGAAGTGCAGGTGCCGGCGGCGCTGAGCCAGACGGTGGACCAGGTACTCGGTTTCAACACGCTGCATCAGGCCCGTGTCTTCTCGGTGCCTGGTTCGCAGATCAAGCCGGCTTATACGGTGGTGTCGACGACGGGCAACTCGGCAGCTCATGCCTATTACCCGCAGGAGTTCGCGACCGTCTATGACGCCGGCACGACGGCGACGGCCAGCAAGACCACCGTGGCCGTGCTCGGCTGGGGCAGCATGACCAACGCGCAAACCGACTTGACCAAGTTCGAAAGCGGCCAGGGCATTGCCGCCGTGCCGACCTCGATCGTGTCGACCGTCACCACGACCAGCAAGGACGACAGCGGCCAGGGCGAATGGGGCATGGATGCGCAAGCCATCGTCGGTGCGGCCGGCAGCCTTCAGAAGCTGATCTTCTATACGGATGGCGGCACCTATAGCTCGCGCACTGGCTCGAGCGGCGCGAGCAACAGCGGATTGCTGCAGGTGATCAACCGGGCCGTGAGCGACAACACCGCGAAGGTGCTCAACATGTCGTGGGGTCTTCCCGAGTGCGATGGCGCGCCCGGCTTTGCCGACTCGGCGTTCGCACTGGGTGTCACCCAGGGACAGACGTTCTCCGCCGCCACCGGCGACAACGGCTCCTATCCCTGCCCGCTCAATGGCAGCGCTCCGGAAAACGGCGCTTACGGCAGCACCACGCAGCTCTCGGTGAATTATCCGGCGAGCTCGCCATACGTGGTTGCCGTGGGCGGCACCACGCTCAACACCTCATCCACCGACGGCTACGTCTCGGAAGCCTCCTGGCCGTACAGCGGCGGCGGCGTGAGCGCATCGGAAGCCACGCCAAGCTGGCAGCCTAGCGGCTACGCGCATCGCACCGTGCCCGACGTAGCCTTCGACGCGGACTGGACCAACTCGCCGATCATCGTCTACTTCACGGCAAGCTCGACCTCGGGCATCAGCCAGTCCGGCTACTACTTGAATGGTGGCACCAGCCTGGCGTCTCCGCTCTTTGTCGGCGTGTGGGCACGACTTGAATCGGCCAACAACAACGGACTGGGCTTTGCCGCCCCGGCGCTGTATGCGTATGCAAGCCAGTTTCCGTTCCACGACGTAACCACGGGCAACAACGGCTATTACTCCGCCGTCGCGGGACGCGACAACGCCACCGGCTGGGGCAGCATCGACATCCAGGCCGCAAGCAGCTTCATCACCGCCACGCCTGGCTTCAACACCGCAACACACTAAGCACCACTAGAACCGGGATGCCGAAGGCGGACGTCGACCGCCTTCGGCCATCCTTTCTGAAGTGGTGTTCAGAGCGTCCACTCCGCGCTGCTTCCATCGATGCGTGCCATGTCTACTCCAGGCCACGCGGATCTGAGCCGCATGCTCGACTTCGCAGTTGAGGCAGCCCTTCCTTGAGCCTCTGTTCTGGGACAGATCTTTTCGGGAAAGGCTTCAGCTCTACTTGTCTTCCGAAATCGTCATGCCACCTATGCTCACGCCGAGATCGATGCCTTGGCCCGCGCCTGACAGCGCAAGCGACACCTCGCCCTTGGTGAGCACCTGCGCCGTGCCGGACTTCACGGCGCCTGCGCTGGCATCCGCCTGTGCGTAAGTGCCCAGCACGTCGCTTATCTTGTGGAGATCGCTGAAGTTGCCGATACCATTGTCAATGCGCGACTTGCCGGCCGTCAGTCCGCCGCCATGACTCTCGATCTTGACCTTCATGGTCTGACCGTCCTTGCAGGTAACCACACCTGTACCGCTCGTATGCTTGTAGATCACCGACCAGCCGGACAGGCTGAATCGCATGGTGCATTCCAGGTTGGCGGCACTGACGATCTGGGAGAGGGTTAGGGCACACAGCACCATGGACGTCTGAACAATGCGTCGACCTTTCATAGGATGACTCCATGACCGAGGGTGAAAGTTCCGACCATCAATCGCACGTTGGATGATCACATCCAGGGCCTGATGACGATGACCGCGATGAAGATCATCGGTCTTCCAGGCGCCCATGCGACCGCAGCGACTCATCGTCCCGCAAAGGCGTGCGCCAGCAAACCGTAGTTTTACGGAGAGTGCGGCTTTCCAGTCAGGCCATGCTGCACTGGGTCGCGAGATTCGCGTGGGGCCGAAAGCCGACCTTGAGTCACCTCTTCCTGACGGCCTTGGGTGCAGGCGACGAAGCCAGCCTCTTCAAACCGTTCGCGACGATGTCGGCAAAGACCTTGGGTTCACCATAAGCTCGTGCCGTCAGCATGGCGCCGTAGACCATGGCCATGAACGATTCCGCCTCCTGCCGGGCCGAACCTTGCAGCTCAAAGCGGCCCATCTGCGCGCCGCGCGTAAGAACGATTTCAAGCCAGTTGGACAAATCCTCGAAATGCGACCGCACCGCCTTGGCCAGATCGTCCGGCAAGGTCGGCAGCTCGCTGGCGAGCATGCCGGCAACACAAAAGGGCGCCGTGGCATCCGCGATGCACTTCTCCCAATAGCCGGTGTACATCCGCAGCTGCGCCTCGGGGTCAAAGTTGCCCTCGGCCAAGGCGGCTGTCTGCTCAACGATCAGCGCTCGCGATTGCTCGACCACCGCGCGTGCCAGATCGGACTTGGCCGGAAAGTGGTGATGGATGCTCGCCTTGCGTACCTGCACCTCGTCAGCGACATCGGCGTAGCTGAATCCGTTGTAGCCGCGCATCTGGATCAGCCGCCGGGCCGAATCGATGAGTTTCTGTTGCGTCGTCATGGGGCCATCCTATCACTAGGTAGGTAAGTTACTGATTCGCGGACCTATCTCATATTTGTCGGCGCCGGGAGTAACCGGAACGGGCGAGGCGACGAAGTACCTACCTACTAGTCGGTTATTTCATCGCCACATGGACCCGCTCATGAACTCACTTCGCAACTTCTATTTCCTTCGTGCAGGCGTCGCTTTCGCCTGGGCTGCCCTTGCCGTGCTCCTGGGATCTGCGCCCGCGGCCGTCGTGGGTACGCTGCTGGTGCTCTATCCCACGTGGGACGCGGCCGCCAACGTGATCGATGCACGACGAAGCGGAGGGCTGCAGGCGAACCCGGGGCAAAAGTTCAACGCGCTCACCAGCATCATCACGGCGATATGCATGGCCACAGCCTTTGCGTTACGCGGCAATGCTGGAGCCGTGCTGGTGTTTGGAGTATGGGCGCTCCTTGCGGGGCTGTTCCAACTTGCCGTGGGCGTCGGTCGCCGAAAGCTGGGCGGCCAAGCTTTCATGATCATCAGCGGCGCGCAGTCAGCGCTGGCCGGGATCATCTTCGTCAAGCAATCCTTCGGGATCGCACCAGGCATTGCGCAACTTGCACCTTACGCAGCGTTCGGCTGCCTGTATTTCCTGCTGTCTGCGCTATGGCTGACTTTCAGGAAAAGCCGCGTTCCTTCGCTGAGCGATCGCCAGACTTCTTGAACAGCTTGTTTCCGCAGGCGCGGCGCCATTGACGGCGGAGGCCGTCCGCTGCGGGTCGACAGCAGGCATGGCCAAACGGATGCGGAGTCGATCCGCGCACGCCTGACCATGCCTTGCTTCGAAATCTCTGGCGCTTATAGCTCCAACCCCCCGCCGGAAACTGCTCGAACGTCTTGCCACTCACGCGACGGCAGCGCACATCGTGAAGGCTGTGTGTTGGCGCTGGCCGAACGGTAGAGAAAGCGGGGGCCTATCGCTTACCCAATGGCCTACGGCCAACTGGCGAACTTCCTTGGGCACTCGCCATGTCGTAGTTTCGATACGAAAGAAATTACGATTTCGAATGCGCCGGTGCGCGGCACAGGACCCCGCGATGCCGAACGCCTGAGTATCATCTGGAGCGGACATGACGACACAAGCGTCGGGCTTGGGCCTTTATCGACTTCGCCAAAGCCTGCTGCGCGCAGCCAGTGACGCGGCGCAGCTTCCCGGGATACGGTCGATAGCGTCGCCGCTCTACCGACGCTATTTCAAACAGCCCTGCCGCCGCGGAAATCTGTACTACGGCATCTTCGAGAGCTATGACGAGGCGCAGCGGCAGGCCGAGCAATTGGCGTCACAACATCTTCCCGCCACGTACGACGTCGAGGGTGCCGCGCACAAATATCTCGATCAACTGGACAGGCTTCGTGCCTGCGACTACCCCGCCTTGTTCTGGCTCCGCCAGATGCTGGAAGGCGACTGCCGCAAGGTATTCGACCTGGGCGGCCATCTCGGCCTGGCGTTCTATGGCTACGGCCAATATCTTTCCTATCCGCGCGATCTGAGCTGGTACGTGCACGATCTGCCGCAGGTCATGGCCGCCGGTCGCACCCTGGCCAGCGAACGCGACGATACCGGTGCGCTGCAATTTGCCCAGTCGCCGCTGGATGCCGACGGCGCCGACCTGCTGATCAGCACCGGCGCGCTGCAGTACCTGAATTATCGGCTGCCATCGCTGATCCAACGACTTCGCAAGCCGCCGCGGCACGTCATTTTCAACCTCACCCCGCTGCACGAGTCGAAGTCGTTTTTTACGCTGCAGAATCTGGGCATCGCGATTTGTCCGTATCGCATCGAACACGCCTCGGCGCTGCTTCAAGACATGCGCAATCTTGGCTACAAAGTGCGAGATCACTGGACGCTGGGCGACCGGCGAATACGCATTCCGTTCGCGCCAACGCATGGCGTCGACCACTACCACGGCTGCTATCTGGAGCTGGCATCGGCCTAGCATTCGGCTGTTCAACCGCCTCGCGCGGACAAGAACCGGCAGATGCTCAACAAGCCCGTCGACATCAGCGACACCTGCGCGCGATCGGGAAGATTTCCGCAAACGTCATCGGCGGTCGTTGCTGTGTTTTGAATACCGCCGCGTCCGCGCTGAGCTTGATCAATATCTTGGTGTTCGCACCCTTGAGCGCAAACGGTGTTTAAAAAGACGGGGCAGCGTTTCCTTCCGTTTGGACATTCGTGACCAGTTTGGGTCGAAAGCACCCGCGTAAGCAGCGCTGTTCGCCCACCAAAAAGCCCATTCTTCCAAAACGCGGAAGATTGACTGCCCAATAGCGTGGATTCTCTTGTTTGCCCCGTGTTCTTAGATTGGATTGGTCGGCGACACGAGCCTTATTGGCGCGCGCCGGACCCTCCATCATCCAGAGAAATACAGATCGTGAGCAATCACCGGAAGGCCGCCATCGATACTGGCGGATCCCAGAGAACCCAGCCAATAGCCGCGGGCGAAACGCCGAGTCCCGTGCTCGAAACAGGCTTCACATCATGCCAATGATCGACGCTTTCATCCCGGAACATGCCCTCACTCCTGAAGCGGAAGGGCGCCTTCTCAAGGAGCTCACCGACATCCTGATCAGAGCCGAAGGCTATGATCCAGCCAACCCGATTGCCCAGCGGATTTCCGTGCTCCATCTGCATCGCCCCGCCGCGGTCTACGTGGGCGGCGAGCCTTCAAAGTTGCCACGGTATCGCATCATTCCCTCGGCACCCGAAGGTCAGTACACCGACCAGTCGCGTGCGGACCTTGTGAAGGAAATCACCGAGGCGGTCGCTCGTGCCGAGAACACACCGTTCGACGACATCGCGCCACGCGTGTGGGTCTTTCCGACGGAAATTCCCGATGGGCAATGGGGTGCAAAGGGCATTGTCCTCCGGCTGCCCGATATTCACGCCATCATCGCCGGCGAGGAAAAGCGCAGCGAAGGCGTGGAACGACTCACGGCAAGACGCAAGGAGAAGGCACTAGCCACACTGGAGGCCGCCACAAGCGGCGCACGTACGCCCTCGCAGGCATGACAGATCGAGGACCTCACTCAGGCCCGCACTCATGGAACAGGCGCCCATTTGATGGCGTGTGAATCGCACGCGGCTACCGGGCCCATTGATGGTCTGTAAAAGCCAAACTGCCATGCAAACGGAATGGGCCGGGTGGCTGATCGCCCGGCAAAGCCAGGGTCAGAGTGCGCTTCGCGATGGATCGATGAATATTCGCTTCGGACCGAAAGCAATCGCTTGCTGCACTTCGGCATCAGGCCATCCTGCCTGATCCCAAAGAGTCGATTCGACCGGCGCCGCGACCGGCCGAAGGGCCAGCGGACGATCAGCGGACGCTTGCTCGCTACGCTCACGGCTCCTCACAGAACCTGGAGCCGATCGTGACGATCTTCGATCCCAGCGAGACATTGTTCGCCGATGACGATGCGTCGACGCTCATGGTGATCTTCAATCACTCCCGGCCGCGCGCGCACACACCGGTGTTCGTCTGCCTACCGGCGATGGGAGTCGCCGCAAGCTTCTATACACCGTTCGCGGAAGCGCTTGCGCAAGCCGTCGCAGGCGCCACCGTGCTGGCCGATCTGCGCGGACAGGGCGAAAGCGCGCCGCGGGCGCGACGCGGAGGGAGATTCGGCTATCGGGAAATCGTCGAGCGAGACATTCCGTCGTTGATTGCTTCCATCGTCACGCAGTTTCCCGGTCGGCCCATTTATCTCGTCGGCCACAGCCTGGGCGGTCAACTCGGCACTCTCGCGGCCGTGCACTCGGCACCTGGCCTGGCGGGTTTGATCCTGGTGGCAAGCGGCACCGCGCACCATCGCGTATGGCCAAATGCGTTGCGTTGGCGCGCGAGCATCGCGGTTCAGGTCATCCGCCTCGTCGCCGCGTTGCTGCCCTGGTACCCGGGCCGACTGCTGGGTTTCGGCGGCGACCAGCCGCGTCGATTGATGGCCGATTGGAGTTACAACGCGCGCACCGGCCGGTACCGCGTTTCAGGCAGTAGAATCGACTACGAGGAGGCGCTGAATGACATCGCATTACCTGTGCTGTCGCTCGAAATACGTGCCGATCCCGTGGCGCCGATGGGTGCGGCGACCGAGCTGCTCGCCAAGCTCGCATCCTGCGCGATCGAGCGTCGACAGATCGACGGCGTTACGAACGATGCGCCGTGGCGGCGCCACTTTTCCTGGGCGCGGCGGCCCGACGAGGTGGTCGCTGAAATCACTACGTGGCTGCGCGCGCAATCGCGCGGAGCCAACGTCGAATGTCTCGAGCAGGCCGTGGTATGAGCTCTGACGTGAAGGCACATCTCGCGCTTCGCGTGCTCGGACCGGTGCGGCTCGAGCGCGAATCGGGAGTGTTCGAACCGGGCGCACGGCGCGAGCAGGCACTCCTCGCCCTGCTCGCCGCCGAGGCGCGTCCAATGAGTCGCGCCCGCCTCGCCGCCATGCTTTGGCCCGATGCCGACGAGGTTGATGCGCGCGGGCGCATGCGCCGGTTATTGCACGAGCTGTCGGGCCACGTGGGGCACGGCGCGCTTGTCGTTGATCGTCAAACCGTCGCGCTCGCGAACGATGTGTGTGCCGCTACCGATCTGGCTTCCCTGCGCCACTCACTGGCACGCGGGCTATATCGCACGAGCAGAGACGCGGGTGAAGATAGCCTCGCCGCTCTTGAGCACGCGGCGCGACTGGCTGCAGCCGAGTTCGCGGAGGGCTTGGTGCTTGACGAATGCGACGAGCTGTCGGCCTGGCTGCAACGACAGCGCGAATCACTGCGGCAGGCGCGCGAGCAGGCGCTGGCGCAGCTCATCACACGGCTCGAAGGCGCACAGCAGCACGAGCGTGCGCTCCACCATGCGCAAGACCTGGTAGCGATCGATGCGCTGAACGAAGCGGCGCAGCGCCGACTCATCCGGCTGTATGCCGTCGTCGGACAACCCCGCGCAGCGTTGCAGCAGTTCCAGCGATGCCGGCAGGTCCTGCACGACGAGCTCGGCGTCGAACCGGAAGGTGAAACGCTCATGCTCGCCGATGAGATAGGCGCACGTGATGCCGCCGCCATGACGCTTGCCGACAACCCGCCCTCGCCGGCAGCAATGCAGTTCACGCGCAGCGGTGATGTTCATCTCGCTTATCAAGTGATCGGTGCCGGCCCTCTCGATGTGCTCTTCATCAGCGGCTTCGTCTCGAATCTGGAGCAAACCTGGGAGCCCGGCGGGCCTGCGCCCTTCTTCCGCGAACTTGCAAGCGGCTACCGGCTCATCCTCTACGACCGACGCGGCGTGGGGCTCTCCGATCGCACCGTCGATCCCGCCGATACCTCGGCGAGCAGCGCGGATGCGCTGGCCGTGTTGGACGCCGCAGGCAGCCGACGCGCGCTTGTGTTCGCAGCGTCCGAGGGCGGATCGATCGCGATTCGACTTGCGGTGGAGCATCCGGAGCGCGTGGCGGGACTGGCCCTCTGGGCCACGCTGGCGCGAGGTACCGCCACGCACGATTATCCGTGGGCACTGACCGCCGAACGCTATGAGCGCTGGCTCGATGCGCTCGTCGCACAATGGGGGCGGCCGGCGGCCATCGATACCTTCGCGCCGGAGCAGGCAAGCGATCCGCTGCTGCAGCGTTGGTGGGCGCGCATGCTGCGCCTCGGCTCCAGCCCGTATTGCATGCGCGCCGTTCTGCGCACGCTTGCGCTGAGCGATGTACGCGCCTTGCTGCCAGAGGTGCGCGTGCCGACACTTGTCCTGCATCGAACCGGTGACCGCGCCGTGCGTGTCGACGCCGGCCGCCACGTCGCGACCTCTATTCCAGGGGCCCAGTGGCTCGAACTTCCTGGTAACGCGCATTGGTGGTGGCTGGGCGAGACGGCACCGATCATCGACGCGGTCAAGGGCTTCGCAGAGCGTCTGGTTGATACCGTCGAGCGCTAGCGGGCCCGTCTTCACCATGGCGATGCGTCAACTTGCAAGGTGCATCATTCAATCGCCCCGACAGTCTCGGCTGGCTGGTTCGGAGCGGAAACGCGCACTGACACCAGATCGAGCTGTTGTGGGTATTCGCAAGGTCCTGATCAGGAAAGGTGGCAGGAACGGCGAGCCTGCGGCTTTCTCAGGTCTCCCGAGCAAGTGCCATCAAGTGCGCCTGATCGCGGCCTCACGCGACTCTTGGAACTCCCCGAATTTCTTCCCGTCCATGGTCTGGCCGCGGTGGCGCCTCTGGCCATTCGAGGCAAACGCGGCTCCAATGCCGCGACCAAGCTCGGCGGATAACCGCTCGACAGGGCGCGTCAGGGTGAAACGAGCCTTCACTTCGAGAAGCTTCCGTTGGTCGCATTCTTTCGTCGATGGGTCGAAGAAGGGCCCCGTGTCGATCCGGCGCACGCTCATTCGTCGCATGCATGAAGGCGGCCATGCCGGTCGCCCTTTCCGCTGAGGAAACTGCCATGTCCTACATCGATGGTTTCGTGATCGCCGTACCCAACGCCAACCGCGACCAGTTCATCGAGCACGCCCGTACCTTCGATGCCTATTTCATGGAACACGGGGCCACTCGGATCGTGGAGTGCTGGGCCGACGATGTACCCGACGGCAAGGTCACCGATTTCCGTCGCGCCGTGCAGGCCACGCAAGACGAGGCTGTGGTGTTCTCCTGGGTGGAGTGGCCTGACAAGGCCGCCCGCGATGCCGGCATGGCAAAGATCATGGAAGACCCACGCATGCCTGGCCCCGGTGAGATGCCCTTCGACGGCAAGCGCATGATCTTCGGCGGCTTCGTGCCGGTGGTCAGCCTTCCTGACTAGGGAGGCACTAATTTTTTTAGTCAGGACGCCAAACCGAAGGCGGCAGTTTCGTGTATGCGAAACCCCACCCTATGGATGAGTGATCGTCTCGGATTCCAGCTTCTGGAGGAGCGCTTCCAACTGCGCCATGCGCATGGCGATGAACCGCATGCGTTGTTCAACGGTCGCGCCTGCATTCAGGGGTGCGGCGCCTTCCATGGCGGGCCCAATGGTGCCCAGTGAACCTTCAATGCGATGGAGCAGAAATCGTTGCCCTGCCTCGTCACTGCTTTCAACGGCCAGCCGGAGTGCGGCAACATCCTTGCGGCAAAACACGAGCAACTCGCCAAGGATGGCCCTGAGTTGCGCCGGGTCTTTGTAGAAGTTCATGAGATGAGCTGCCTGTGCTTCCAGTTCATCGGGCGCGGCAGACTGAGTTTTTCCGTCGGACGGCTTGGCATAGGGCGCTATTTTTGCGTCCAGGTCCTTGAGGGTAGCGGGCTTGGCGAGAAAGCCATCCATGCCGGCATCGAGGCAGGTCTGAACCTGCTCGGGAAGCGCGCTCGCAGACAAAGCAATGATCGGCAGGTGCCGCCCCGCCGTTTCCGATTGGCGAATACGACGGGCCAGCTCAAAGCCATCCATATTTGGCATATGGCAGTCGGCGAGCAATAAATCGAAATGCCCATCCCTCAGCGCATCCAACGCCTCTTCTCCGTCGGCAGTCATGCGGACATGCGAATAACCCAGGGCGTCGAGCTGCTTGCGGATCAATACCTGGTTGATGGGATGGTCCTCGGCGACAAGAATATGGAAGTTCGAGGCTCCACGCGACCCCAGTTCCGATAGCGCTTTCCTGTTTTTGGCCAAGCCAAAAGTTGCCAGGCACAAGTCGCGCAACGGTCCCCACAGGATGGGGCCCGTCCTCAATACCGGGATCTCCATCGCCGCATGGATTTCGTCTTCCAACAACGCCACAACGTGAGTTTCGACGCGACGCGCCAGTTCAAGTGCGTCCTCGCAAGCGGCGAACGTAATGTCAGGCGTGACGTTGCCTTCGGCCACTTCCGCGATGTCCTTGATCTCGAGCACGCGAAAGCCAAGTACATCCAGCGCGTTGCCGAGCTCCTCCCGCAACAGGGGATCGGAATGGATGACCGCCGCCGTCCGTCCCGCAAATTCCGTAGCGAGTTTTCCGCCCTTGATGACGGGAAGCGACACTTCAAAAATGGCATCCGTTCCGCGCCCCGGTGTGCTCTTGAGATAGAGCTTGCCTCCCATCTTCTCAGCGAAGCGCTGGCTTATGGCCAGGCCAAGCCCCGTGCCGCCGAATCGTCGCGTCGTTGACTGCTCAGCCTGAGTGAAGGGTTTGAACAGCCTGGCGAGACTCGCAGGCGGTATACCGATGCCCGTATCGGTGAGGGTGAATTTGACGAGGTGCATATCCTTGTAGGGCTGCACCAGGATCGTGCGAAGCGTGATGCTTCCCGACTCCGTGAACTTCAACGCATTGCTCAGAAGATTCGTCAGGATCTGTCGAATGCGGAGCGCATCACCCGAGTAGACGTGGGCCAGATGGATGTCATCGAAGGCGTGCAGCCCAATGCCCTTGGCGCGGGCGCCAGCCGAGAAAAGACCAACGACACTATCAATAAGCTGGTGGATGTCGAATGGTGCCGACTCGAGTTCGATGCGGTCGGCTTCGATACGCGAGTAATCCAGGATGTCATCAAGAATCTGCAGCAGCAGCTTGGCTGAGTCCTGTGCCATGCCAAGCATGTCCGCCTGCTCACTATCCACCTTGGTACGCGTCAGCAGCTCGATCAGGCCAACGACGCCCGCCATCGGCGTGCGGATCTCATGACTCATGGCGGCCAGAAATGCGCCCTTGGCGGCCACGGCACTTTCCGCCTGCACCTTGGCATGCCTGAGATCTTCTTCCTGCTGATGCGCCTTGTTGGTGTCGATCCAGTAGCCGCTCCACTCAGCTCCGCCATCCGGTAGACGTCGCGGGCGGCCGCCCTCGGTGCGCAGCCACTTCCACGCATCACGAACCCTTAGGCGGAAGTCGAAAGGCGCCAAGGCCTTGAGCTCGTGCGCAGCCTCATGGACATGGTCGAGCAACGCCAACCGGTCGTCCGGATGAACGCGCCTGGCAAGCTCAGGCTCGTTCTCGATGATTTCTTTCGGGGTCAGGTCGAGCAGGGCCTCGGAGTCGCCACCGACATAGGTAAATCGGCGAACACCCTCAGACCACACCCTGAGCTGAAACACGACGGCGGGCATGGCTTCCGTGATGTCCGACAGGCGCTGCTCGCTCGCACGGGCGCGCGCCTCGGCGCTACGTATGTCGCTGACGTCCACGATGGTGCCAAGCATGCGGACCTGCTGAGACGCACTGCCGAAGAAGCGACGTCGCCAGTGGATCGTGCTTTGCACGGAGTCCTTGCCCTGCAATCCTGGGAGGGCAAGCTCCACCCGCTCATTTCCGCCGGTCTGGATGATGCGCAGATCCGCGTCGTGCTGTTCCTCCGGCGACGGCGACGTGAAGTGTCTGGTTTCGAGCAGGGTCTTGCCGAGCAAGTTGCCGCGTGCGACGTGCAGCAGCTGTTCGTAGGCCGCATTCACAGCCAGGTAGCGGCCTTCCGCATCCTTGACGAATACGGGGTAAGGCAAGGTCTCAAGCAGTGCCTGCTGGAAACTCAATTCTTCGCCCAGCTTGGCTTCTGCCAAGGCCTGGGCGCGCGATGCGCGACGCAGTCGAACATAGGCGAAGGCACCGATGCCGATCACCGCAAGCGCCGAACCCAAACCAACCAGCACCCATTTCCAGGGAGCGCCGTAGTAGTAGTCGGTGGTCAACCAGCGGGAGCGAATGGACTGCCGTTGCGCCGGAGACAAGCTGTTCAACTCGCGGTTGATATAGGGCAACAGCGCGGCATCGGAAGGCCGAAGCCCTATCGCGAGATCCAGATCCATCCCGGCCGGACCGACGACGTGGAGCTCGGCGGCATAGCGGTTGCGGATCAAGGAATCGATCGCCGGCAACGTGCCGATATACGCATCCGCCTTGCCGCTCGCCACCATGGCAAGACCGCTTTCGTTGCTGCCCACCGGCACCAGCGTGCTGCTGCCAAGCAATGCCTTGGCGCGCGAGAGCATGCTTTGCTCTTCGCGTATGGCCACCACCCGTCGCGAAAGATCGGCGGGGCCGGTGATGGGCGGACCACCAACCCTCGCAACGACGACGCCGGGAAACGTCTCGTACGGTTGGCTGAACATCATGTCCTGGCTGGAGAAGTCGTTGGCGCTGCCCGCCACGATCAGATCGACTTGATGCTTGGCGACCAGATCCTGCACGGCTCTCCAGTCGCCCGCGGGAACCAGCTTGAACTTCAAACCAAGGCTGTCGCTCAGCAAACGGAGATAGTCGGCAGATATCCCCGAAAACTTGCCCTTGTCGTCGATGAAACTGTACGGGTAGCGATCCGTCTCGTACGCGACCCGCAGCTCGGGAAGCGAATGAAGCCAGTTGTTCTGCTCGCTGGTCAACGCGGTCAGGGGAGGCGGAAGAGAATCCACCGTTTCGTCGATGCCCCAGCGCTTGCGCAGTTGCAGCAGTTCGTCTTCGCTGACCCGCGACTCCGCTTTCCGCAGAATCTGGGCCAGCATGGCGCGATCTCTGGGAATCGCCAGGGTAAATCCTGACGAAGGGATGATGCCCTGGCCGATCATGCGCAGGTCATTTCTTTCCCTGCGCTCCAACAAGGCGCGCGTGCGCGCAGCGCCCGCACCGATGTAGACATCCGCATCGCCCTTGGCAACCAGGTCGAGTGCCCCGGAACCATCGTCGGCAAACACAAGCGTTGCCTTGGGGTAGTACGTGTGAATCGCCGCATTGACGTAGCGATGCGGCCGTTCGGCAGCAATGCGTCGACCTTCCAGCGTGCTGTCCTGTCGAATGATCTGCTCGTTATTGCGTACAACCACGATGCCGGTTCCGGTCATGTACGGCCGCAGCAGATAGAAGCGAGGCCCAAGCTCCGGTATCGCCGCCTGGCCAACATACAGATCAAATTCGGAAGCGGGTGTGCCATTTCCTATCGCGGTCGACCAGTCCGGAAAAGGGTGAAACTCCAGTCTTAGCCCCACGTAAGAAGCCAGCAGTCGCGCATAGTCGACGCCCATGCCTTGCGGCTGGCCACCTATCCAGCCTTCGATCGGCATATGGTCGCCGGCGTAGATACCTACCTGGACAACGCTGTGTTCGCGAAGCCAGCTCTCCTCATCTGGTGATAAAGAGCTGGCCCCCTGCTCCAGCAATGCCGGTGCAGCGGCAACGCACGGCATCATGGTCGCCCATAACGCCAGCGCGATCCCAAGTACGAAGCCAGGCGTGCGCAAGTGACGGCGTTGGCCGTCTGCGCGCGAAGTCGCTCGTGCCAAGACACGCGGGAAAAGCATCCGACGCAACAGCGGAAAGAGGAGCAGCGAAACAGGCATGGTTGCATCGCTCATGTGTCTTTCCCCTGGATACGGATGCCCCATAGCCTCGCCGTGGCGATTAGGCATCTTCTGGTGTGAATAACGGGTATGAAGCGCCGCGCTTAAGCTGCGGTTCGCCAGGTGATTCGACGCCAGTTGTACGGGTCGACGCCGAACCGAGTTTGAAGCTGCCGTGGTCCCAGGCTTTGGTGACGGACTTTCGTCCCACGAGCCGCAGATTAGAACCCCGTCGGCGCACACCGATATCGGATAAATCCTAGGCACGCGGCGCCGCACGCCGCGCTTACACCGCTGGCGTTGACATCTTTCCCACCGTTAGGACTTGTCCGATTTTTCCGTCGACTACGACAGGCCACATTACCGTGGCCGCAGGTACAGAGATCCTGGACGCAATCCAAGATCCAAGGCTGCGCCGTCAGAGATGTCATGTCCCAGAGGAAGGAGCCGACCCTTGACGCGACACAGGCGCGGGCGAAGCGCTCTCCAGAGACTGAAGTCGACCGCACAAGCCACATCGATAGAGGTCGTCTGCCGACGAGGAACAGGCCAGATCAAGAAGCGAGCAAGCCGTCCAGTACCACCCCTTCCCTTCCAGATGCCTGATGCGATGACAACGCAAGCCCTAGCCAACCGCCCTGCAAATGGCTCCGCGCACCGCCGCGTGCGCGTGACGGCAGGAGCGCTCAGGCAGCAACTCGCGGCAGCGGTGGTGGCGTTGCTGTCCTTGAAGAACCCGGCCCTCGCCGCGGCGCCGACGGACGTTGCCAAACCCGTGGACAGCGCCATCGCATCGTGCGAAGTGTCCGTCGTCGACCAGACCCAGCGCTCGGCCGCGTGTCTAGTGATGGCCGGCGAATTGATGGACAAGGCCCATCGCTACTACCTGGAAGGAGACGCGAGCACCGCGCAGTCCTACCTTGAGCGCGCGGGACGTATTTCTCCCGACGATCTTCGCCTCTCGCTCGAGCAGGCGCTGGTGGATGACGCATCCGGCCATCCGCTGCAGGCCCGCAAGCGTTATGACTTGCTGAGGGGCACCTCCTTGGAGCGCGAGGCTGCTGCACGATCTGCGGCAAACTTCGCTGTCCTTGGGCGTTTTGACGAAGCCCGCAAGGCTTTTACCGCGCTGAGCGGCAGCGCGGACGATACGGAAGCCGGCTATGCCCAGCTTTGGATACTGTGGCTCGACGCGCGCACCTGGCACGGTGGCGCCTCTGCATTGCGGGAGAAGCTGGCGCAGAATACTGTTGGCCTGCGGGCCGGCAATGCCTGGCAGCAGGCGTTGCTGAACCTCTACGCGGGACAAGGCAGCGCCGATGCTGTGTTCGCCGCCATCAAGGCGTCGACGTCGGAGAACTCGCCGCAACGTCGCGATGCTCGCGCCGAAGCGGCATTCTTTGCCGGCGGATATCTGCAATACGCATGGGGAGACACCGAAGCGGCGAAGCGGCTGTATCGACGTGAACTTCCCCAGTCCGGAGCATCCGCAGAGCGCGTCTTGATCCAACAGTTTGTCGATTCGATCTGAAACGGACTCTGGCCCTTATGGACGCAACGCGTCAGACCGGCCGGTGACGCGGCGTTCGTGTCAAAGCCCCGTGAAATCCAACGCACGACATGCTTGGCAAGTCATGGCGTGTGACGAACGAATGCCCGTTCTAAACCCAACATCGCCACCCCAAAGCTTCTCGAAATCGATGTCCCCAGCTCATTCACCGCTCGCTTGCCGCAACGCGCTTTCCCTCAAGTTGAGCCAGCAACGCCATGTCATGAAGCGTGCTATACACTGGGCTACACGCGGTGTCGCCATGGGCAAGACGTTTCACCTTAACCCATGCGATCACTGTAGCCAGGGTGAGCGCTTTGCCACTGGGACATAACCATGCGCATCGTCATTGCAGATGATCATCCGGTCGTGCTGATGGGACTTCGGGTCGCGCTGCAGGGCTATAGCGCCCGGTTCGAAATCGCGGGCGAAGCATCGAACGGAAAGGCCTTGGTCGACATGCTGGCGTCGGTTCCGTGCGATCTTCTTATTACCGACTTCTCGATGAGCGAACAGCCGGATTCCAACGACGGCTTGGACATGCTTTCATCGATCCGCCAGAACCACCCAAAACTTCCGACCATCGTCCTGACCATGCTCAACAACCCTGCCCTGGTGCAAGGCATGCTTGCGCTGGGCGTTCGAGGTGTCGTGGACAAGATGTCCCTCACCAAGGAGCTCATGCTCGCCATCAATGCTGTCACTGCCGGACGCATTTATCTCAGCGAGCACACGAAGAAGCAGCTCATTGAATACAGCGCGAGTGGATTGCGGTCCCTCTCCGCCCGAGAGGCCGATGTGGTGCGCATGTTCGCTCAGGGCCTGACAGTCACCGAAATAGCCAACCGAACAGGACGCTCTGTCCGCACGATCAGTCAGCAGAAGCGCGATGCGATGCGGAAACTTGGCCTGGCAGGCGACAAGCAGCTGCACGAATACGCCAAGACAACAGGTCTCTTTTGAAGGTTGTCAAAGTGCTGATGCAAGGCCCGCGCGCAATCCATTTTGCTTGATGACGACGGCGCCTGGGTAACGGCCTTCTTGCCAACCGCACCCGCCTCATGATTCCTGGCAAGCCCGCGAACACACGTAGGGAAGTCGCGTTCCGATCTCAATCGGGCGCTCCGCACTTCGGCAATCACTCATCAACAAACGAAACACGAAACTCTTGTTTGCTCAAGACGGATTCGCGCTCTGCCAACTGGTTGGCCAGCTCAATGGCGTCGACGACATTCTCGACTTCGCCCATCTTCTTCCCGCACCGGCTAATGGACCAGCGACCATCGTGTTGTCGTTTGACTAAGTAGGTAGAGCAACTGCTGTCCACAACGAATTCAGTAACCTGCGTTAATGTGGCATGAGAATAATCGCATTTTTCTCGGCCTCACATCAGACGCGTCCTAGTCAATTCACGTATGGGCATCCCTAGTCGTTGTATGTCGCCTCTTCTTGCAGTGACCTCGCGACTTCGTCGTCCGCGACCCAACGATCGGGCTTGATTCCAAGTGGGCACGGACTTGACGGCGTTGCGCGAAGCACAAGTCGTCGCACCCATCAGCTTAGACCGGCAATACGTCGATGGGGCGCGCGCTGGGAGAAAAGGTCTCGGCACGGCGGCGTAAGATTCGTCTGATTCATGATCAAGCGCTCGCGCTCATACAAGTCAGCCGTCCAGAGAATCACCCCTATCGTAAGATTAATAACCGCTCGACCTTCCCTGATATGGCCGGGCGGTTTTTCATGGAATGGGCACTAGGCGACGGCTCCCTGGCGGCCGCTCTTCTGCAGGGTCAAAGCAACACCAAACCACCATGTAAGAGCTGCCGGCCTCTCTAAATTTGAGTAGAAGAGCCCAACCTTTCACGTCCTAGACCCATTCTGACCTACGCGAAAGCTACTTCTTCGGTCGTTAAGCTCCATCTCGCGGTCCTTTTTGAGCGTCGCAACGAAACAGGGCTAACCCGTTCAACCTTCATTCGCGGCATAGGCGGCTCGTCATGCCGTTGACCCGCGTCACCATAAGAATGGCCAAGCCATATGATCGACCGCGCAAGCTCGCCGATTGCTTCGACTTATATCTTCGATCAACCGAAGCGCTATAGCGCACAGGCTTGGTATCGACTTTCGGCGAAGGGCGGCGCCAACCCAAGCGCCGCCCAAGCCATCCAGATTGCCGCCGAATAGGTGCGTCGCCGCTACTACCCGACCGCGGTCAACGCAAAACTAAAGCCACAACTCTTAAATTCAGATACGCCACAACGTCGGAACGAAGGTCAATCCCGGGATAAATAAATAAAAAAGCCGCTTTCGCGGCTTTTTCGTTCAACCCGTGGCGGGTTGTATCGCTCATTGATAGGTCATGGTTATCGTCATGGCTGTATTAGCCACGCCTGCGGTCACCGCGCTACTGGTCTGGTAATAGCGTGCCTGGAAGGGGATCGTATAGTTGAGCGAGCCGTTGGTCGTCAGCGTCTGCGCAGTTCCCATAGGCACGATAGTGCTTCCCGTCGAATCCAGCAGCTGTACGCCAATACCGGTAGCACCGCCGCTCTGAAGGTTCACCACAGACTGCGGTTGGGCCGCGTACCCGTTCACTGCATCCATTTGATAGTAGACACCACCGGCCTGCGGGCAATTGGTGAGTTGCACGCTGAAGGGAACCGGCGCGGTCGTCGAACCCACGCCCTGAAACTCACTCATGCTATGCGTCCGCAATGAAACATTGGGAGTGTTGACCGTGCATCCAGGCACCGTAAACGTCACTGATCCCGTTACGCCCAAATAATAGATAGGCTGGCTGTTACTTACGAGAGAGAACTGGAGCACTGGAACATCAGACGCGCTGACGATACCCGACGTCTGCATGGGCCCAGTCTTGATGAACTTGACTATGTATTGGGGTGATGGGCTCGCATACGCAATACCGGAGGCGATTCCGCCAATGGCGTTGGGGGAAGCAGTAGGCACCGGGAACGATGACCCGCTTCCCCGCGTGACTTGAATGCCAACCCCAGGAATGCCGGATTCGAAGATTCCATTGGATGCATCGATAACTGCATGAGGCATAGATGCATAGGTGCTCCTGGTCGAATCTGTTTGATTTGGGGCGCACTCGATTATCTTCAGGTTCCCCCAGCTGTTTGCCGTGAACGTCGCAAGCACTGTTCCAATGGCGGCGTTCGACGCCACATTGACTGTCCCGCTCAATGTGGCGTTGGTGGGGCGGTTCCACGCCCCATCGCCTGTATAAACCGTACACGTCGCATGCGCTGCGTGGGCCCCCATCATCATCAGAATCGCAGCCAAAAGCTGGGTTGCCCTCGTGCTGAAGGCGCAGCGTAGGGATGCCGCGCAATGAGATAGCAACTCGGTCAGCCGGGATTGAAAAACCCATGTCTTGGTCATGTTCATAGCGATGATCTCGAAAACGATCTGTTGTTTTAGGGTGTGGCTTAGTGGCAGGCCGCATCGGTGGAATCGATCACGTCGCCCGTGCTGGCCTTGTCGCGTGCCGGCAACTGATAGCTGACGTGGCATTGCTTGGCGCTCTCATCGCCCCAGCGCACCAGCAACGTGCCGCCTTCCTCGGCACCGCGCACGAAGATCTGCCCGCCTTGACCGACAGCACCGACACTCTGGCCGTTGGCGTCGAGCACTTCAGCGCCGAAGGGCAATACCTCACCGTTGGGCTGCGTGGCCCGAATCAGCACGGCACGACCACTGATAGTTGAGAACTTGAGCGGGATCACAGCGCCGGCGCGTGGTGCGGTCTGCAGGCGCGTTGTCTGCAGCTCGACGTCGTCCGACGCACCTAAGGGATCGAGCGTGACGTCGTTCATGCGGTACGCCGTGAGGCCGGTGGCGACAGCGTAGCCACGGCTGTCGACGGTCGCCTGGCCGCTGCTGGACACGCGCGCACCCTTGGCGTCCGGTGCTTGAATGATGGCGATCGGGCTGTTGAGATCCAACTGCGGAACGAGCGTGATGCCACCAGCATGCACCACCAATCCGCCCGCTGCCGTCACGGAGCCCTGCTGGTAGTGGTCGGAGTACGAATAGCTGCCATTGAGGTTGGCATATGGCGCCTGCCAGCCCAACGTACCGCTCACGGAACTCTGCGTACTGGTATTGGAATAGTCCGTGTACGAGGCAGTGGCACCGTAGTTGAACTGGTTGTTCTGGCCGAGCGTGCCACTGACGCCCGCGCGGGTCGAGTCACCCATCACATCGTCATGTGTGGTGTTGAACGTCAGCTGCGGTGCGTGGCGCGAGGACGGACCACCCAGCGGAACGGAAATATTGAGGCCGAACTGGTTGTCGTAGTGGGCGCCGTTGTACATCGGCCCCGCCGTAAAGGTTCGGCTGGCCGTGATGCCAAAGTTGATGCGACGCCACCGGTTGTTGTAACCCAACTGGTAGGTGGTAGCGCCTGCCGTGCCACCCCAATAGGTGTTGTGCGAACCGGTGAAGAACACCTGGCCGCCCTTGCCGCCAAAGTCCTGGTTGACGGTCATATTGACGCGCTGCTTGGCGCGCATCGCATCGACACCGAGGGCATCCCCGGTCTGCATGGACGTCATCATGTCCTGCGTGGTCACCGCATCGGACAGCGACAGGAAGTTGCCGTTCGAATAGCGATACGAGGCCAGCGCAAACGTGGTACCCGCGGTGGGCAATGTCTTTGAATAGGAGACGCGGTAGCTTTCGCCCGAGAGCGTCGGTGCTTGCTGGAACGTGGTGCTCGAATGGGTGACATCCAGCGCAAAGGCGCCGATGGGTGTATTGACGGCCGCGCCGATCAGATACGCGTGGTAAAGATCGCGATACGTCGACTGCACGCCGCCATACAGCGTCATCCAGTTGTTGATGCCACGCTGATAGGTGCCTTCCACGAAGTAAGGCTTGTCATTGCGCAGCGCGGTGTTGTGCACCTGGCCGTCGGTGATCGACCAGCGATCCACGCCCGGCCTAAGCAGCATCGGAACCGACGAATACGGCATCACGAAGCTGTGTGTGCTGCCATCGGCCTCGAACACGGTCACCGTCAAGTCGCCGCCGTAACCGGTGGCATACAAGTCGTTGATCACGAACGGACCGGGCGCGACCGTGGTCTGGTAAAGCAGCGTACCGTTCTGCCGTACTTCGACACGTGCCTGCGTGTTCGCCGTGCCACGCACCACGGGCGCATAGCCCTGCTGCGAATCCGGCAGCATGCGATCGTCGCTGTAGATGGTCAGGCCGCGATAAGGCGTGGTGTCGAAGACCACGCCCTGGGTGTATCCATCGCCCACGGTGAGCTGGGCCTTCCAGGCCGTGATGTCATGCGTCGCCGTGGTGCTGACGTTGGTCCAATGCCGCTGGCCGGTGCGTTCGTCCCACTGGGCCGACTCTTGGCTGCGCACGCGCCAACCGCCGATGTTCAGGCCAAGGTTGAGGCCGAGATAGGCGTTGATGTCGTTGGAGCCGCTGCTGCTGGCTTGCGACGGGGCGAACGTGCCACGCAACACAGACACGTACTGGCCGTTATTGCCGAGCATGTAGTTGCCCGTAGAACTGGGCACAAAGCTCCCACCCGGACCGGGCATGTAGTACTGCGCGCCCTGCACCTGCACTTGGCCACCACTGGCGGCGACGGCGGTGCCGCCACCTGCCACCTGCGGCCCACCATAGTTTTGATTCAAGGCATAGGCGTTGAAGGTGTAGCCGACCAGAAAAGCCGTTTCGCCCTGGTCCCACATCTCCGGGCTCACGTAACCGCGCGCCTGGCGCTTCAACGATTCCTGCGGAATGGACACATCCAGGCGCATCTCGCCCACGTCCAACACTGCGCCCGCATCCGGACTGACATCGTGAATGCTGATACACGCATTGTTTACGTTGACCACCTGGGCATCGAGACGCGCCACATCGACGCCCATCTGCACCAAGGTGGCATAGTCGAAACACGGCTGCGCCACATGGCTGCCTTCGACCGCGCGGAACTGAACATCCTTGCGTGCGATGCGCCCCTCGTTGACGACGATATCCACGTCGTAGCTGCCGGGAAGCACGGCATTGCCTTTTTCAAAGCGCGACACATCCACGGCCTGGCTTGCACCCGTGAAGCTGCTGCTGAATTCCAGCACCGCCGGGTCCGTACCACCCGGTGACGCGGATGTCGGCGATGCAGCCGGCGCAGCGTACTGCACGCCGGGCACAGCGCCCAACGCAAGCAGGACACACCACGCCAAACGCTTCGTACGCGCCTCACCGCCAAGGTGGGCGGGCGTATAAGCGAATGACGTACTGCGTTTGGCTCGAATGGCGTGCATGCGGTTACCGAAAGTGGTGCTGAACGGCCCCGTCCGGCGCGCGACATCGCGCGCCAGTGATGGGATGGACGGTGCTCAATGGGATGCTTTCGTACAGAACCAAGGCGCGGCTATAACGGCTCGGCCCGGCTGGCCGCGCGGCTCGAATCGGGTGCGCGCTTAGCGTGTGAAACTGACTTCGTGGGGATTGAAGCCGCCGTAGTCGTTGATCACCGTAACGACCAGCTTGCCTTCGGCGGTCGGCGCGCCCTTGATGGGGAAGGTCTCCTTACCTTTAGCCGGACACATGCCGCCCTTGTTCACGGATTGCTGCTCAGGCGCTCCCTTGAACGACACGTCGCTGAAGGAAACGGTGTACGGCGTGTTGTTGGTGCATTCGACGGAGGATTCCTTGCCCGTGGATGTCACACGCCATGTCACCTCGTCTGCAGCGGTGTCGGGCGAGCCTGTCAGCCCCTTGGGTCGATAGAACAGCTTCATGCGCGAACGGATCGCAAACTGCATGTAGTTCTGCGCCGCGTCCGGATCTGCGGACTTGGGCTTGGGTGGAATCTCAAGCACATTCACCCAAAACACCGTTTCGCGATCCTGCGGCAGGCTATTGGCGCCGGTAAACCGAATACGCAGCGTTTGCCCCTTGCCGGGTTCAACGCGCGACATGGGCGGAGAGACAAAGAACGGCGCCTTGCTGGTGTCCGCACGTTCGCTCGCATCACCCGTGTCGACCCATGCCTGAATCAGACGTGCTTCCTTGCCGTCGTTGATCATGCTCAGCGACACCTCCCGCTGATCGGCGGGGTACACCACACGCGTGCCGTTGATGGTGACGCCTGCATACGCGCTGCCGAGGCTGCCACCCATGACGGCCATGGCACACAGTGCGCGACTAATGACTTTCATAACCATGCTCTTGATGTCGGAAAAGAAGAACATCCGTGTGGGTGGACAAGGCCGGCGAACCGGCCTTGTCGATGCTCGCTCCGAGAGCGATCAGTTGTACTGCATGGAGTACGTCAGGTAGGTGCTGACGGCACCGGCCTGCGAAGCGCCCGTCGCCAGGTACTGACCAACGTACTTCAGGGTGGCCGTATTGCCTGCGATGGTCGCAGCCGGCTGGTTGTTGGCGCTAATGACCGTGTCACCAGCAGCAACCGCCGAGTTGATGCCCAGGTTGATCGGCTGGTTGTTAGCCGGGTTCACCATGCGCACTTCAACGTTGGCCGCGCCTCCGGAGGCCTGGTTCGTCAGGGCACCCGTGGTGGTGTCCAGCGCCGGGGTCTGGGTGGTTTCGATCCACAGAGCAGCCGTCTTGCCGTTGGTGCAGTTGGTGCCGCCGCCCAGGACGAGCGAGAAGGCCGTATCGCCGGCGGTCTGGCCGCTGGCCGACAGTGCGGTGGTGCTGACGGTGGGCAGCGTCACGGTGATGTTGCCCGTGCCGGTGGCTGCGCCGCCGCCGGTGATCGTGCAGGTGGTATCCGTCACCATGCCGTTGAAAGTGATGGTGCCGTCAGCGGCGGAAGCCTGCAGAGCCACGAGGCCAAACGCAGCAGCCAGAACGGCGGAGAAAAGAGTCTTTTTCATGGTTTCCTAAGTTCTCTAAAGTTCGTCTTTCCAGGGATCGGCTGGAAGGTTTTGGTACGAGCCTCGTGATCTGATGCCCCGCTTTGCGGCAGGTGAGGTGTACTGTCGACGGGAAGGGTTTCTCCAATGGTCGACACGGGAATGCTAGCCAGACCGCACTAGACGGCGAATCAGACAAATCCGACTCGATAACATTTTGGAAATGATTGGCAGCCTATGGCACTGCGGGGATGCCTCATGGCGCGTCGTTACGGGGTTCGCTACGGCAAGCCTTAAACGACGGGAGTGGGTCGGCACTCACGTAAAAAGATGATGAAATGCCTCACGCCACGGCCGCCACATCTGACAACCGATGCTCGTTGGAAGATACGTACGAACTACGCTCCGAAAATTGGGGCCATAGAACGTCGTACGACTTGGCTGATAGCACGCCATCAGATCCGCGACGAAAAGTAACCCTGTCGCGGACAGTGTCTGACGGATAGGAATCGTACGATTTTCAACCTTCGCCTTACGCCCTCATGCTGTAGACGGGGCGTTCGCTTTGCCGCTGCTGCCGTATTCCCGCCACGCTCGGCCTGAGCTCCGTAGTGATCTCACGCCCTCCGTGGCCACAAGCACCATGGGCAAAGCCGTTCGCTCCCACCCTCGCTGGCGCCCGCTTTCACGCATCGTGTGAAGGCCAAGTCGCGCGCCCTCGTCGGTCCCTTAATGAAAGTGGGGGTAACTTTCGGGGTAACTCGACGGGCCCTCTTCTGCCTTAGAGGAGCTTGTCATGCCGCTGACTGGTGTCGCCATTAAAAAGGCGAAGCCTTCAAACCGCCCCCGCAAGATCGCCGACTGCTTCGGTTTGTATTTACTTATTAATCCGAACGGTTCGCGATGGTGGCGTTTCAGGTATCGGTTTGAAGGCAGGGAAAAGCTTCTTTCGATGGGCACCTACCCTGCCACCTCATTGGCCGTCGCCCGTGAGCGGTGCAACGCTGCGCGGCAACTATTGAGAAGCGGCGTGGATCCAAGCCGCGCTCGGCAGTCGACCAAGCAACCAACTCTACCCGCCTCGGGGGACACCTTTGAAGCGGTGGCGCGTGGCTGGATGGCCTATCAACAAGTGAGCCAAGCCACGGCCGACAAGAACCGCTGGCTCTTCGAGACGTTTCTATTTCCACCGCTCGGCGCCTTGCCGCTGGCGGCCGTGACACCGCGCGTACTGCTGGACGCGTTGCGTGCCATCGAAGCCTCTGGCAAGGCGGAGACTGCCAGGCGCGCCAAGATCAAGGCAGGCCAAGTTTTTCGTTACGCCCTGTTGGATGGGCGCTGCGACAGTGACCCCACCGTGAGCCTGCGCGGGGCCCTCAAGCCTGCCCAAACCACGCACCGTGCCGCCATTACCGACCCCAAATGCATGGGCGCCTTGTTGCAAGCCATCGATAGCTACATGGGCCGAGTAATTACGCAAAGAGCGCTGCAGTTGGCGCCGCTGCTGTTTGTGCGGCCCGGCGAGTTGCGCTGGGCCGTGTGGAGTGAATTCGACCTGGGGGCGGCGCTTTGGCGCATTCCCGGCGAGCGAATGAAAATGAAAGCGCCGCACCTGGTCCCGCTGTCCACCCAGGCCGTGGCCCTGTTGCGTGCGCTTCATATCAATACGGGAAACGATAGATACCTTTTCCCCAGTCGCAGTTCCACGCTGAAACCCATCGGGGAAAATACGCTCAATAGCGCGCTGCGACGATTGGGCTATAGCAAGGAAGAGATGACAGCCCATGGCTTTCGCAGCATGGCGGCCACCCGACTCAACGAACTGGGCTGGAACAGTGACGCCATCGAACGCCAGCTTGCTCACGCCGAGTCCAACAAGGTTCGCGGTGCATACACCCACGCGGCGCAATATCTGGACGAAAGAAAACGCATGATGCAGGCGTGGGCGGATTACCTGGACAGTCTGCGCCATAGCCAAGAAGCGCCCGAAGGCAGGCATGGGCCGTCTGTTCCATCTCGAGGCGAACAGCATTTGCCTGATACATCCCGCACAACGACGCTTACCTCTCACAGGCCCGTCCAGCCGCTGCCCTGTGTGGGTGTGTTTGGTTTGCCTTCGCAGGCTGGACACAACCCGGGCGATTCTTCCGTGTCTACTGGGAATAATGACGAAGACACCGCACGATAATTTTGAAAAAAGGGCGGGTAAGCTCGCGGGTAATGCGGATTTCAGCACGCGCAAATTACTGCGATAAGTGGTTGCTGAGGTGCCCACATACGGCACCACATTTGCGGTCGCCACTTACCGCTACTCCAACACCAACTTCCTGTCACTGGATGAAGCCATCCAGGCGCAGGATCGGCTGACCACCTACCGCTCCCACAACATCGACGTGGGCGCGCCGTACCGCTCCAAGC